>OUME01000026.1_pt1 | contig 140268 bp, 144 predicted proteins | sample 1690961 | NCBI WGS metagenome assembly OUME01 (sample SAMEA3914864, study PRJEB12502) | metagenome | biome: forest; material: soil | place: USA | collected 2012-03-12 | depth 0.3 m | reverse complement strand
GGGCGGGGGGGCTGGCCGCACAATCCGCCGCCAGTAAGGCGCCTCTCTGGCGCTTGGCGTGGAGAAAACAGTGAAGCGTTGGGTTGGTCTGGCGGCCTTGTTCGCTGCTTGCGTCGGAACCTCGAATGTCGCGTTTGCGCAGCTGCGCATCGGCATGGTGGCTGGCTTTACCGGCCCGGTCGCCAGCGTCGTGCAGGAAAGCGCCGAGGGCGCGAAGCTCTATTTCGACTCGGTCAATGCCCAGGGTGGCATCAAGGGCCAGAACGTCGAGCTCCTCACTCAGGACGACAAGTACGACAACGCCACCGCCGTGGCTGCGGCCAAGAACCTGGCCAGCCAGGGCGTGCTGGCGCTGATGCTCAGCCGCGGCACCGGTCCGACCGAGGCTCTGCTGCCGGTGCTGAAGGACAACAAGCTGCCGCTGCTGGCGCCCGCCACCGGTGCGGCCAGCCTGCGCGACCCGGTCCAGCCCTGGGTCTACCACCTGCGCGCCAGCTACCAGAAAGAGGCCGAGAAGGCGGTCAAGAACCTGGCCAGCATCGGCGTCAAGCGCATGACCATCGTGCAGGTCAACGACCCCTTCGGCAACGACGCCGGCAAGGGCGCCATCAAGGGCCTGGACGACATCAAGCTGCGCGCCATGTCCAGCCTGCGCTTCGACCGCAACAAGCCCGATCTCGCGCCGGTCATGCAGTCCATCGCCAAGGCCGGCATCGAGGCCGTCGTGCTGATCGGCCCGGCCTATGCCGTCGTCGAAGGCGTGCAGGCCCTGCGCGCCGCCGGCTCCACGGCCCATGTGGCCACGCTGTCCAACAATGCCTCGGCCGATTTCGTGAAGGCCCTGGGCAACGACGGCCGTGGCGTCATCGTGACCCAGCTCTTTCCCTACGAACGCTCGACCGCCAACCTGATGGTGCGGGAGGCGCTGCTGCTGGCCAAGGCCGCGGGCCGCAACGAGCTGACGCCGGCCCACATCGAAGGCTATGCCGCGGCCAAGCTGGTGGTGGAAGCGCTGAAGCGCGTGCCCGGCAAGGACGTTACCCGTGAAACCCTGGTCAAGGCGCTGGACGGGGCCCGCATCGACCTGGGCGGCCTGCAGGTGCACTACACCGACAAGGAACACAACGGCCTGGAATACGCCGACGTGTCCATCATCGGCGAGGAAGGCAAGTTCAAGCGCTGAGCTCGGCGCGCAGCGCCCGCGGCCGCGCGATGATGCGGGCCTGTTCAGGCCGCGCGCGGCCGGGGAGCTGACATGGATCTGGGATTGAAGGGCCACTGGGCCCTGGTCTGCGCGGCCAGCAAGGGGCTGGGCCGCGGTTGCGCCGAAGCCCTGGTGGGCGAGGGCGTCAACGTCGTCATCACGGCGCGCGGCGAGGCCGACCTGCTGGCCACGGCCGACGCGCTGCGGGCCCTGAACCCTGACGTCGAGGTGCGTGCCGTGGCCGGCGACATCGCCACGCCCGAGGGCCGCGCAGCGGCGCTGGCAGCCTGCCCGCGCGTCGACATCCTCATCAACAACGCAGGCGGTCCGCCGCCCGGGGATTTCCGCGACTGGGGCCGCGAGCAATGGATTGCGGCCTTGGACGCCAACATGCTGGCGCCCATCGAGCTGATCAAGGCGACGGTGGACGGCATGGCTTCGCGGGGCTTCGGCCGCATCGTCAACATCACCTCGGGCGCCGTGAAGGCGCCCATCGACGTGCTTGGCCTGTCCAACGGCGCCCGCTCGGGCCTCACCGGCTTCGTCGCGGGCCTGGCCAGGCAGCCGCGACTGGCGGGTGCCAATGTGACCATCAACAACCTGCTGCCCGGTGCCTTTGACACCGACCGGCTGAAGAAGACGCTGGCGGCCGGCGCCGCCAAGGCCGGGCAGCCTGTCGATGAAGTCGCCGCCAAACGGCGCTCGAGCATCCCGGCCCAGCGCTTCGGCACCGCGGCCGAGTTCGGCGCCGTCTGCGCCATGCTTTGCAGCGCCCAGGCGGGCTATCTGACGGGCCAGAACATCCTGCTGGATGGCGGCAACTACCCGGGAACCTTTTGATGAAGTGGCTCAAGCGCATCCTCATCGGCCTGCTGGCCCTTGTCCTGCTGCTCGCGCTGGCGATCTGGCTGGCCCTGCGCGGCAGCCTGGCCCAGCTCGACGGTGAACGTGCCGTGTCGGCTCTCAGTGCCCCGGCCGAACTGCAGCGCGATGCGCGCGGCTACCTGACCATCACGGCCGAGAACCGTCTGGACGTGGCCCGGGCCCTGGGCTTTGTGCATGCTCAGGAGCGCTTCTTCCAGATGGATCTGATGCGCCGCAACGCCGCCGGCGAGCTGTCGGCCCTGGTCGGGCCTAAGGCCCTGCCGCTGGACAAGTCGCGCCGCCTGCACCGTTTCCGCCACCGCGCCGAGGTCGGCATCGCGGCCCTGCCTGCCGACGAGCGTGCGCTGCTGGACGCCTATGTGAGCGGCGTGAACGCAGGGCTGACCGGCTTGTCGGCGCGCCCGCCCGAATACCTGCTGCTGCGCCAGCAACCCCAGCCCTGGGTGGCGGCCGACACCGTCCTCGTCGCCTATGGCATGTATCTGGACCTGCAGGGTTCGCAGGGCCGTGACGATGTCGCGATGGGCCTGTTGCACGAGGCCGTGCCCGAGGACTGGTATGCCTTCCTGACCCAGCACAGCGCCGACTGGCAGGCCGCCATGGACGACAGCCGCATGACGGCTGTGCCGCTGCCCGCCGGGCCCTTGCCCGCCGCGTTGCGCGCCGCCAAGGTGGCCTGCAGCGACTGCAAGCTGCGCGACGCGCGCGACCTGGGCAGCAACAACTTCGCCGTCGCGGCGGCCCACGGCGCGGCCGGCCGTGCCATCCTGGCCGACGACATGCATCTGGGCCTGCGCACGCCCGGCACCTGGTTCAAGGCGCGCATGAAATGGAAGGACGGCGCCGGCAGCCACGACGTGGCCGGCGTGACCCTGCCGGGCGCGCCGCTGCTGGTGGTTGGCAGCAATGGCCATGTGGCCTGGGGCTTCACCAACACGACCTCGGACTGGGCCGACGTCGTCGCCCTCAAGCTCAATGCGGCCGGCACCCACTACCTGGCGGGCGGCGCCGAGAAGCCGCTGCAGAAGGCGGTGGAGCGCATCGAGATTGCCGGCGAGACTGCGGTCGATCACGTCGTGCTGGAAAGCGAATGGGGCCCGGTGATGCCGCAGAAGGCGCCCGGCGGCCAGGCCTATGTGCTGCGCTGGGTGGCCCACGACCTCGAGGGCATGAATCTGCGCCTGATGCACATGGAGACGGCTGGCAATGTGGACGAAGCCGTGCAGCTGGCGTCGGGCGCCGGCATGCCGGCCCAGAACCTGCTGGTGGCCGACGCCGGTGGGCGCATCGCCTGGACCGTCATCGGCGCCATGCCCAGGCGCGTCGGTAGTGACGACTTCGGCCGCACCCAGGACTGGAGCGACGGCCGCTCGCGCTGGCAGGGCTATCTGCCCGCTGCCGAGCAGCCGCGCATCGTCGATCCGGCCGACGGCCGGCTGTGGACGGCCAATTCGCGCATGGTGGGTGGCGATGCGCTGAAGATCCTGGGCAACGGCGGCTATGACCTGGGCGCGCGCGCCCAGCAGATCCGCGACGACCTGCGCGCCCAGGACAAGTTCGACGAGGCCGGCCTGCACGCCCTCCAGCTCGACCACCGCGCGCTCTTCCACCAACACTGGCGCAAGCTGCTGCTGGAGCAGGTGCTGACGCCCGACTTCGTCGCCGCCAATGGCCTGGCCGACTACCGTGCCGAGGTCGAGAAGAGCGCCGACGCGGCCAGACCGGACGCGGTCGGCTATCTGCTGGTGAGGTCTTTCCGCCTGCAGGCCCTGAAGAGCCTCTTCGACCCGCTGGCCGGTCTGCTGGAGGCCCAGGGGCTGAAGCTGTCCGACTTGAAGCTGGTGCCCGAGACGCCGGCTTGGGCCCTGATCCAGGCCGCCCGGCCCGACACCTTGCCGGCCGCCTTCAAGAGCTGGCCCGAACTGCTGCAGCGCGCCGTGCTGGACAGCCGCAAGGAGCTGGTCGACAAATACGGCAGCCTGGCCGCGGCCACCTGGGGCGCCGACAACACCACCAGCATGCGCCACCCCTTGAGCGCGGCGGTGCCTGCCCTGGCCGGCTGGCTGGACCAGGCCTCCCAGGGCATGGCCGGCGACAGCCACATGCCACGCGTGCACAACCATGGCCATGGCCAGAGCGAGCGCATGGTGGTCTCGCCCGGCCATGAGGAGAGCGGCATCCTGGTCATCCCCGGCGGCCAGAGCGGCCACCCGATGTCACCCTTCTACCGCGGCGACCATGCCGCCTGGCTGGCGGGCGAGCCCCTCCCTTTCCTGCCGGGTGAAACCACCCACCGGCTGGTGCTGCGCCCCTGATCCAGGCGACCCCGTTCCAGCGGAATGGGGACGCCGCAGGGGCAGAGTGCTGGGCACAATCCTCAGCTTTGGACAACGACGACGCGAGGTTCAGGATGAACAACAAGACTCTGAGCATGGCCGTGCTGGCTCTGGCTGCCGTGACCGCCCAGGCCCAGGATGCGGGCTCCAATGTGGAGAAGTGCCCCAAGAAGATGGGTGTGCTGGCCGTGGCCGAGCCGCAGAGCGGCTGGAACCACCTGTCGCACTACGGCCTGGGCTCGCCCGCGTCGCTGCTGCGCATGATGGTGCAGCAGTCCGGCTGCTTCGACGTCGTCGAGCGCGGCGTGGCCATGCAGAACCTGCAGCAGGAGCGCAACCTCGCTGCCGCCGGCGAGATGCGCCAGGAATCCAATATCGGCAAGGGCCAGATGCAGGCGGCCGACTTCGTCATGACGCCCAATGTGCTGGTCGCGGCCAACAACACCGGCGGCGTCGGCGGTGCCATCGGCGGCCTGCTGGGCAACCGGCTGGGCGGCATCGGCGCCATCGCCGGCGGCCTGAAGTTCAAGGAAGCCAGCACGAGCCTGCTGGTCGCCGACGTGCGCTCCAGCATCCAGGTCGCCGCGGCCGAGGGCAAGGCCACCAAGACCGATTTCTCCATCGGTGGCTGGGGCTATGGCCATGGCGCCATCGGCAGCATGGGCGGGTACACCAGCACGCCCGAAGGCAAGCTCATCGCCGCCAGCCTGCTCGACAACTACAACAAGATCGTGCTGACCATCCGCGACCAGCAAAGCCTGATCCGCACCGGCAGCGCTGCGGGCGACGCCAACGCCGGCGCCTCCACGCAGGCCGGCGCGCCTATCGCGGCCGGCCAGATGCTGGTGGCCAAGATCTCCAACGTGAAGGCCTATGCCGCCCCGTCGCGCGACGCCAAGGTGGTCGCCACGCTGAACCGCAGCGACGAACTGGTCGCCACCGGCGAGGTCAAGGACGGCTTCGTCAAGGTCGACGCGGCCAACTTCAGCGGCTGGGTGCAGCGCACCCTGGTGTCATCGTCGGGGCGTTGATGGCCAAGGTCGCCCTCGTCACGGGTGCCGGCTCCGGCATCGGCCGGGCCGTGGCCCGCGCGCTGGCGGCTGAAGGCTGGACGCTGGCGCTGACGGGGCGCCGCGAAGAAACGCTGCGCGAGACTCTGGCCGATGCGCTGGTCCTGCCGACCGATGTCTGCGACGAAGGCCAGGTCGATGCGGCTTTCGCGAGCCTGCGGGAGCGTTTCGGCCGGCTCGACCTGCTGTTCAACAACGCCGGCATCGGCGCACCGCCGGTGCCCATCGACGAGCTGACGGTGGCGCAGTGGCGGGCCGTCGTCGACACCAACCTGACCGGCAGCTTCCTGTGCGCCCGTGCCGCCTTCGCCCTGATGAAGACGCAGTCGCCGCGCGGCGGCCGCATCATCAACAACGGCTCCATCTCGGCCTACGCGCCGCGGCCTTTCTCGGCACCCTACACGTCCACCAAGCACGCCATCACCGGCCTGACCAAGGCCCTGAGCCTGGACGGCCGCGCCTTCGACATTGCGGCTGGCCAGATCGACATCGGCAATGCCGCCACCGACATGACCGAGAAGATGGCGCGCGGCGTGCCCCAGGCCAACGGCACCATGGCGGTCGAGCCGCGAATGGGCGTCGAGGACGTCGCGCGAGCGGTCGTCTACATGGCCGGCCTGCCGCTGTCGGCCAATGTGCAGAGCATGACCGTCATGGCCACGACCATGCCGTTTGTCGGTCGGGGTTGAGTCTCCCTCAGACGCGGCATGTGCAATGGGTGACCATCGCCACGGTCCGGCGATTTCGGCAGGGTTCAGAATAGGGCCATGCCGTTGTTCCGAATGCTTCTCCGTCTGCTGATGATCGCCGCCGGCGCCCTCATCGGCCTGGGCCTTTTCCTGATCGCCGTGCTGGCCTTCCTGGGCTTCCTGCTGGTCAGCCTGCTGACCGGCCGCAAACCCAATCTGCAGTTCCGCGTCAACAAGAACCCCTGGGCCCAGCGCCGTGAGCCCGCGGGCGATGTAGTGGATGTCGAGGCACGTGAAGTGCGCGACGCCGCACCGCTGCCGCTGCGCGCGCCCGAGCAGCGCTGAGCTACTTCAGCTCGACGGGGCCGTACCAGGTGCGGGCGGAGGCCCGGCTGTTGTCGCTGTCGGTCATGACGGCCATCGAAGTCAGCGCCCCCGGTGCCTCGCCGAAGGCCATGCGGAAGTCCTCGGCCAGGTTGCGCCGGTGGTCGCGCCAGCGGCGCAGTTCGGCGGGGCCGGAGTCGACGACGATCTTGCGGATGCGGTCGCTGCGCGGGTTGATGACGACGGTGCCTATGGGCAGCTTGCTGTCCCAGACATACATCAGCGTCGCATAGGGTGGCACCTCGCCGGTCAAGGCCTGGGCCAGCTCGAACTTCATGCGGGTGCGCAGTGGCAGTTTGTCGATGTCGCCGGCGAAGCCGAAGATGACACGGGCGACCGCATCCTCATGGTCGATGTCGGCCACATTGGCGCCGGCGATGAGGCCCTGGGTCCACCACGAGAAGCTGACCTCGCCGACGCTCACCAGCGCCGGGTCCAGGCGCTTGCGCCAGATGCTGGCCGAACGCTCGGACGAAGCCTCCAGCGCCTGGCGGCCGTCCTTCTCGGTCCAGTGATAGATCGTCGGCTTCTTGCCCGGCAAGGCCAGCGGCTGCCAGCCTTCTGCGGTGGACGGTGGCGTGGTGGTGGGCGAGGCGCAGGCCGCGAGCAGGGCGGCGGCGAACAGGGTCAGGAGGGCGGTCTTCACCAGGTCTTGCGTTGCAGCTCTTCGAGGATCTCGCCATATATGCGGTATCGGCTCGCGCTGATCAAGCCCGCCTCGACCGCTGCGCGCACGCCGCAGCCGGGTTCGTGAATATGTGAACAGTTGGCGAAGCGGCAGTCGGCGTGCTCGCGCAGGTCGGGCATGAAGCGCCAGAGGTCAGCGGCAGCGATCTGGCGCAGGCCGAACTCCTGGAAGCCGGGCGAGTCGATCAGGGCCGTGGTGCGCGTCTCGTCGGTCCAGTACCACTGCGTCGTCGTCGTCGTGTGGCGGCCCGAGTTCAGGGCCTGGGAGATCTCGCCGACCTGGGCCTGGGCGTCCTTCACCAGCAGGTTGATCAGCGTGCTCTTGCCCGTGCCGCTGGGGCCCAGCACAAAGGTGCGCTGATCGGCCAGCCACGGGTCCAGCGTCGCGCGCGAACCCTCTCGGTCGGCTTTCAGCGCCACCTCGAACATCTTCAGGCCCATGGCGCCATAGGGCGCCAGGCGCTCGCGAGCCGAATCGGTGCCGGGCAAATCGGTCTTGTTCAGCGCGATGGCCATGCGGATGCCGGCGGACTCGGCCGCGATCAGCGAACGCGCGAGCTGGCTCTCGCTGAAAACGGGCTCGACGGCCACCAGCACCAGCAGCTGGTCGAGATTGGCAGCAAAGCTCTTGGTCTTCCACTCGTCCTGGCGGAACAGCAGATTGCGCCGCGGCTCGACCGCCTCGATGACGCCTTCGTCGCCGGACTCGGCAAAACGCACCTGGTCACCGACGACGGCGTCGCTCTTCTTGCCGCGTGGGTGGCAGACCAGGCGCTTGCCGTCTGCGTCCTCGACGATGTAGTGGCGGCCATGGCCGCGCACGACAAGTCCCAGGTCCAGATTGCTGAAACGGCTCATTCGCCCGACGCTTCCGGCAGCGCACCCACCTGTGCTGCACAGATCGCGTCGTTCAAGGTCAGCCCGCCGCGCGAATGGGTCGAGAAGCTGACCGTGCAGGCGTCGTAGCCCACCAGCATTTCGGGGTGGTGATCCTGGGCATGGGCAATCTCGGCCACGGCATCGACGAAGGCCATGGTCTGGTAGTAGTTCTTGAAACCGAAGCGCCGTCCGATCACCTTGTTTTCGGCGTCAGGCAGCCAGCCGGGCAGCTGGGCCAGTACGCGACCGCGCGTGTCGGCATCCATCAGAGGCGCCTTGGGGTCACATTGGGCGAGCAGCAGGTCAGTCATGCGAGCCCCTCGTCTGTCGAGTAAGCCAGCCGATCTCCCGAGGGGATGCCGTACCGGCCAGGGGCGGCCCGTCGCTCGGCCCGGTGCTGAAGTGACGAATGCAGTTTCATGAGGCGAGCGCTGCGAGCCGTTCGGCAGCGGGTGGGTGGGAGTAATAGAAGCGCGCGTAGACCGGATCGGGCGTCAGCGTGCCGGCATTGTCCTCGTGCAGCTTGAGCAGGGCCGAAGACAGGTCGGCGCCGCTGGCCTGGGCACAGGCATAGGCATCGGCCTGGAACTCGTCCCGGCGCGAGAAATGGCTGGCGATGGGGGTCGCGAAGAAGCCGAACGCAGGACCGGCCAGCAGGAAGAGGAGGAGGGCCAGCGCGTCGTTGGGCGCACCGAGGTTGGGCTGGGCGCCAAGGCCCAGATAGAAGGCGGGTTGCTGCATCAGCCAGCCCAGCAGCGCAAAGCCGGCCAGGCTCATGGCGAACATCAGGGCGATGCGCTTGGTGATGTGCCTGTGCTTGAAATGGCCCAGCTCATGGGCCAGCACGGCTTCCACCTCGCCGCCATTGAGCTTGGACAGCAGGGTGTCGAAGAAGACAACGCGCTTGGCCGGGCCGAAGCCGCTGAAATAGGCATTGCCATGGGCCGAGCGGCGGCTGCCGTCCATGACGAACAGCCCCTTGGCCGCGAAGCCGCAGCGCGCCATCAGCTGTTCGACGCGCTCCTTCAGCGCCACATCGGTCAGCGGCTCGAACTTGTTGAACAGCGGCGCGATGACGGTCGGGTAGATGACCATGACCAGCAGGTTGAAGCCCATCCACGAGCCCCAGGCCCACAGCCACCAGCGCGGCCCGGCGGCGCCCATCAGCCACAGGATGAGGGCCAGGATGGGCAGGCCCAGCAGGGCGCCCACAGCCAGACCCTTGGCCATGTCGACGATGAAGAGCTTGAGCGTCGTGCGGTTGAAACCGAAGGCCTGCTCGATCTTGAAGGTGGACCAAAGCTCCCAGGGCAGGTCCAGCAGCGAGCCAATCACCAGGAAGGAGGCCACCAGGCCAAGCTGGTAGCCCATGCCCTGCCAGGCCTCGGGCAGGGCGGCGCTGGCGGCGAGCACCCAGCCGTTGAGTGCGTTCAGGCCGCCCAGCAGGGTCCAGCCCAGCAGTACGGCGGCATTGAAGGCCAGGGCCAGCAGGCCGAAGCGGGAGCGGGCAACGGTGTAGTCGGCCGCCTTCTGGTGGGCGGCCAGGGTGACGCTGCCTTCAAAGGTGGCCGGCACCCGGCTGCGGTGGGCGGCAACATGGCGGATCTGGCGTGAGGACAGCCAGAACTTGACAAGGGTGGAGGCCGCGAGTGCGACAGCAAAAGCCAGGGACAACAGCAGGGGAGACATAAGCCTCAAGTTTAGGCTGCGAGAATTCCGATTCTTCCGAGTGAGCCCACCATGTCCGACACCCTTGCCCTCAGCGAAAACAACCTCATCTGGATCGACCTCGAGATGACGGGTCTGTACCCCGACACCGACCGCATCATCGAGATCGCCGTCGTTGTCACCGACGCCAACCTCGAGAAGCGCGTCGAAGGCCCCGTCTTCGCCGTGCACCAGACCGACGAGACGCTGGACAAGATGGATGCCTGGAACAAGGGCACCCATGGCAAGAGCGGCCTCATCGACCGCGTCAAGGCCTCGGCCGTCTCCGAAGCCGAGGCGGCCGCCCAGACCATCGCCTTCCTGAAGCAATACGTGCCCAAGGGCAAGAGCCCCATGGCCGGCAACAGCATCTGCCAGGACCGCCGCTTCCTGGCCAACTACATGCCGGAGCTGGAGAGCTTTTTCCATTACCGCAACCTCGACGTGTCGACGTTGAAGGAGCTGGCCAAGCGCTGGAAGCCCGCCGCGCTGGAAGGCTTCAAGAAGGCCCAGGCCCACACCGCCCTGGCCGACATCCACGAGTCCATCGACGAGCTCGTGCACTACCGCACCCATTTCCTCAATTTGGCATGAAGCAGGCGCTGTTCGTTCTTGCGCTGGCACTGCTGGCGAGCGCCGGACAGGCCGCGGATGCCCCGGCCAGCGCGCCACGCCTGGTGCAGAAGGTTGTGCGCAGCACCGACACCCGCCGTGACGGGGAGCTGGCCTACACCTTGGCCGATCGCAAGCTCACGCTGCATTGCGTGAAGTCCATGACCGGCCGCTGCGGCGTGCGCCTCATCGATGCCCCGCGAACCGATGCGCCCGAGGGTGATCTGCATGTCGAATGGATTGGCGTGGCAGCAGGCAGCACGGTGGACCGCACGCTCAAGGGCCAAGCCTATGCGCTGTGCTTCCGGCCCGATGTCGGGGACGACAAGGCCTGCGAGCCGCTGTCCGCGTTGATCCCCCTGTAAGCCCGGCCGCGTGCTGCACGCCGCCTTCGACTTCCCCCGCCACCCGCTGGCCCGCGAGGACGGCGAGCGCCTGCGCGGCTGCTGGAGCGCGCCGCCGGCGCGCTGGCTGCGGGCGACGCGGCTGGACGAGGTGTCCGCTGTCATCGCCGAAGCGGAGGCCGCTGCGCGTGCGGGTGCCTGGGTGTTGGGTGGGCTGCGCTTCGAAGCGGCTGCGGCCTTCGATCGGGCCCTTGCCACGCATGTGGGCAATGCGCCCCTGGCCGAATTTGCCGTCTATGACATGGCCCCTGAGGCCTGGCCGGAACTGCCGCCGGCCTACAGCGGCCTGCTCGGCTGGCGCGACTCCGAGCCCGACGCCACGGCCGCCATCGAGCGCATCCGCAGCTACATCCGCGACGGCGACTGCTACCAGGTCAATCTGACGACGCGGCTGCGAGCGCCAGCCGGCGCTCTCGACCCCGAACAACTCTTCCTCGCCCTGCATGCCAGCCAGCCCGGCGGCTTCAGCCTCTTTCTACGAGAGGCCGGTGCGGCCAGCGTGTCGCCCGAACTCTTCTTCGACTGGCGCCCCGTGCCGGGAGCCAAGGCCAGCTGGCTGCTGGCCGCCCAGCCCATGAAAGGCATGGCGCCGCGCGGCCGCGACCGGGTCGACGACGAAGCGGCCCAGCAGCATCTGCGCACCAGCGACAAGGAGCGTGCCGAGAACCTGATGATCGTGGACCTGCTGCGCAACGACCTCAGCCGCGTCTCGCAACTGGGCACGGTGCGCGTGCCGCGGCTGTTCGAGCTGCATGCGCTGCCGACGGTCTGGCAGATGACGTCCACGGTGACCGCTGTCAGCCGCAGCGGTCTGGCACTGGCCGACGCCTTCGCGGCCTTGTTCCCCTGCGGCTCGGTGACCGGCGCGCCCAAGGTCAGGGCGATGCAGATCATCCGCGAGCTGGAGCCGACGGCGCGTGGCTGGTATTGCGGTGCGCTGGGCCTCATCCAGCCCGGCGGCGTGGCGACTTTCAATGTGCCCATCCGTACGGTCGAGTTCGGCGGCAATGCATTGACCTGCGGTATCGGCAGCGCCATCACGCTGGACAGCGAACCCGCCGCCGAGATCGCCGAGTGGCGGGCCAAGTCGCGCTTCCTGGCCCGCGCCGAGGCGCCCGTGGAAGCGTTGGAGACGCTGCGCCTGGAGGCCGGCGTGGCCCTGAGCGGCGACGCCCATCTGGCCCGCATGCAGCGCACGGCGCGCCACTTCGGCCTGCGTTTCTCGCTGGCCGAGGCGAGGGCGCATCTCAAGGCCGTCGCTGCGGACAAGCCGGAAGGTCGTTGGCGGCTGCGCCTGACTTGTGATGCCGAGGGGCGCTTCGGCCACACGCTGACTGCTTTCACGCCAACGGCCGAACCGGTGCAACTGGCCCTCGCCGACCGCCCGATGCCGACGCGTGGCCCGCGGGCCGAATACCTGGCCCACAAGACCACGCGGCGTGAGCTTTATGCCCTGGACAAGCCGGTCGAGGCCTTTGACCTCATCCTGTGGAACGAGGCCGGCGAGCTGACCGAGTGCAGCTTCGGCAACCTCGCCCTGCAGCTCGATGGCCACTGGCTGTCGCCGCCGCTGGCCGCCGGCTTGCTGCCCGGCGTGCTGCGTGCCGAGCTGCTGGCGCAAGGGCGTGTGCGCGAGGCGCGCCTGACGCGCGAAGACCTGGCCCGCGCGACCGGCCTGGCCTTCTTCAACAGCCTGCGTGGCTGGCTGCCGGCTCAGCTGCTGAAATAGGCGGGCTGGTCCACATCGACCAGCAGGCCGGTGCGCCGCGGCTGCCAGCCCAGTTCCTGCTGCGTCGCCTCGCTGCTGCAGGGGTTGTCCATCGCCGCGAACTTCTCGAACCAGCCGAAGTGGGCCGCCACGGCTTCGCCCGTCAGGCCCCGGACCGGCAGGCCCAGACGGCGGCCGATGACTGCCGTGAGTTCGGCAAAGGCCACGCCCGTTTCCGCAGACCCGTGATAGCTCGCACCCGCGCGGCCTTGTTCGACGACGCGGCGGAACAGCTCGGCGGCGTCCAGGCGGTGCACGGCCGGCCAACGGTTGCTGCCGTCGCCGATGAAGGCGGCCAGGCCCTTGCGGCGAGCGAGGTCGATCAGCAGCGGTACGAAACCATGGTCGCCTTCGCCATGGACCGAGGGCGGTAGGCGCACGACGTTGATCTTCACGCCGCGCTCCGCCAGCGCCGCTGCGGCCTGCTCTGAAGCGACGCGCGGGTGGTGAGGGGCGGGCGCGTCCGCCTCCTTGGCGAAGGGCCGGCCTGCGGCCACCAGGGCCGTGCCCGAAGTGACGACGAGGCGGCGGTCGCTGCCGGTCAACGCGTCGCCAAGCGCGGTGACGATGCTGCGGTCGTCTTCGCAACTGGCGGCGAAGCGGCTGAAGTCGTGGTTGAAGGCCGTGTGGATGACGGCGTCGGCCGCAGCCGCGCCGCGCCGCAGGCTGTCAAGATCGGTCAGATCGCCGCGGTGGGCGCCAGCGCCGGCCGCGGCCAGCGCCTCGACGGCCGCCTCCGAGCGCGCCAGGCCGGTCACGCGGTGACCGTGGGAAAGCAGTTCTTGCACAATGGCCGAGCCGATGAAGCCGGTCGCGCCCGTCACGAACACATGCATGGGAAGAGTCCTTGCAAAACAGTGGGAGTGGCGCCACTGTCGCGAACCGGGCCGCTTGCGTGAAGCCGTGACGGCATACCGGTATTGCCACTAACAGGATCACGATGTCCGTTGTCGAAGACAACCCGCTGGGCCGCTATCTGAAGGAACGCAGGGCCCGCCTGGACCCGGCCGCCCTGGGCCTGCCGCTGGCGCGCCGACGCACACCGGGGCTGCGCCGCGAGGAAGTCGCCTTGCGCGCCCACGTGAGCCCCACCTGGTACACCTGGCTCGAGCAGGGGCGGGGCGGGGCGCCGTCGACCGAGGTGCTGGAGCGCCTGGCCGGCGCGTTGCAGTTGAGCGATGTGGAGCGCGAGCATCTCTTCCTGCTGGCGCAGAACCGTCCGCCGGAAGTCCGCTTCCAGGCCACGGCCGGTGTTCCGCCGCGTTTGCAGCGCGTGCTGGATGCGCTGGCCTGTTGCCCGGCCATGATCCGCACGCCGACCTGGGACGTCCTCGCCTGGAACCGCGCCTGCGCCGCCGTGTTGAACGACTATTCGGCCATGCCGCCCGAGCGGCGCAACATCCTGCGCCACATCTTCGGCAATCCGGCCGCACGCCGACGCATCCCGAACTGGGACCGCGACGCGCGCTTCGTCGTCGCGGCTTTCCGGGCCGACGTCGCGCGGGCGGGCGCCGGCGATGCCGTGCAAGCCTTGGTCGACGAGTTGAGCAAGGCCAATGCCGAGTTCGCCGCGATGTGGAGCGAGCTCGATGTGCGCGAGGGGTATGGCGAAATGGCCAAGCTCATCCACCACCCGGTGGCCGGGGCGATCTCGCTGGAGTACAGCGGCCTGACCGTGGAAGGCCGGCCGGACCTGACGATGATCGTCTACCACCCCGCCACGCCGGCTGACGAGGCGCGGGTGCGCCAGCTGCTAGTAGGCCAGTTGGCGTAGCGCCCGCATCAGCGCCATCGCGTCCTCGCCCGGCCGCGCGGGCAGCTTGGTGTAGACCGAACTGTCCGCTGTGCGGTGCATCAGCCTCTGCGTGACCAGATCGCGGCGTAGCGTGCAGTAGTCGCCGAAGCTGTGCCAGGCGGTCAGGATCTGGTTGACCTCGCGCTCGGTGTAGGGCCGCTTGGCGTCGAAATGCATCCACAGCCCCCACAAGGCCATCAACTGCAGCGAGCGCTTGACGGGCAGGCGGGTCAGCCGGCCCTGCTCGTCGAAGAGGCGCAGCGTGCGCTTCACGATGTCGCTCAGCTCGGTGGGCGGCACAGCCACCTTGGGCGGTGGCACTGGAGGTCTCGCCTTCAGCGTCTGCAGATTGCGATGCCCGGCCGCGCGGGCCAGCATGTTCAACAGGGTCTGGTGGCCGGGCGGTTGCGGCAGCTCATGCTGGAGCAATTGGGCACGCAGGGACTTGGCGAAGGCGGACAGGTCGTCCACGACGAGGGGCAGGGATTCACGGGCCATGGTGGCACTCCATGCGCACGCCAACGAGAAAAGGCTGGGCTTGCCGACTTGCAGCCAGGGCGCACGCGACAGAGACACGTGAACGAAGGCGGATGCTTGGCAGGTTCAGCTCGCGGCGGGTGCCGCGCGGCAAGGCCTGGGTGTTCTGCCGACCCGGGGCCGCGAGTGTGCCAGACCTCACAACCCGATCTCAAGGTCTGATTCCGTGAAAACCCTGATCCGTGCTACAGTCGCGGCTTCGCCTGGGGCCTGCTCCAGGTGTTCCACGTCTCCTCTGACCTCGTTCGATCAAATCCAGTCCTTGGGCATCGAACTCCGAACACGGATCGGTCGGCGGCGATGAAGCCGTCGCTTTGACTGACTGTTCCCCGCGCCGCACCCGGGCTGCTGTAACAAGCCCGAGCCGCACGACGCGAGCTGATCTATCTCCCAGCGACTTTTGTGATTCCGAAGGGCCGAGTGAGCCCCTCGGCGCTGCGCGTTTGCCTGCGCGGCGTGACTGTGAACGAAAGAACGAAGTAATGAGTTTCGAGACCCTGGGCCTGAGCCCCGCCGTGCTGCAAGCCGTCAAGGATTCTGGCTATGAAACCGCCACCGACGTGCAGGCCCAAGCCATCCCCGCCGCCATCGCGAACAAGGACCTGATGGTCTCTTCGCGCACCGGGTCGGGCAAGACCGCCGCCTTCATCCTGCCGGCGCTGGAAAAGATCCTGGCCGCCCGCGGCGACAACACCAAGCGCCGTGAAAAGGGCGTCATCTACGGCCCGCGCGTCCTCGTGCTGGCCCCCACCCGTGAGCTGGCCATGCAGGTCAGCAAGGCTGCCCAGACCTACGGCCGCCACATCCCCGGCCTGAAGGTCGCCACGGTGCTGGGCGGCATGCCCTATCCGCTGCAGATCCGCCAGCTGACCGGTCCCCTGGACATCCTCATCGCCACCCCCGGCCGCCTGCTGGACCACCTGGCCAGCGGCAAGTGCGTGCTGAACAACGTCGAGATGCTGGTCCTGGACGAAGCCGACCGCATGCTGGACATGGGCTTCATCGACGACATCAATGTCGTGACCAGCCACACCCCCGAGACCAAGCAGACGGTGATGTTCAGCGCCACCTTCGCCGGTCACGTCGGCCGCCTGGCGCAGCAGCTGCTGAAGGATCCGCAGCGCATCGAGGTCGCCAGCCACACCGACACGCACGAGAACATCGAGCAGCGCCTGCACTGGGCCGACAACCCCCATCACAAGGACCAGCTGCTGGAGTCCATCCTGGCCCAGCCGGAACTGGACCAGGCCGTTGTCTTCACCAGCACCCAGCGTGATGCCGACTGGCTGGCCGACCGCCTGGCTGAACTCGGCCACGCCGTCGCCCCGCTGCACGGCGCCATGCCGCAAGGCAAGCGCAACCGCGTGCTGATGGGCTTGCGCCGCGGTGACCTGAAGGTGCTGGTGGCCACCGACGTCGCCGCCCGCGGCATCGATGTGCCCACCATCAGCCACGTCATCAACTACGGTCTGCCGATGAAGGCCGAGGACTATGTGCACCGCATCGGCCGCACCGGCCGCGCCGGCCGCCAGGGTCTGGCCATCACCCTGGGCCTGCGCGACGACGTGTCCATGATCCGCCGCATCCAGCAGTTCACGACGCAGACCATTCCGGTGCAGCAGATCGCCGGCCTGGAGCCCAAGACGCAAGAGCCGCGCATCTTCCCGCCGCGCCCGGCTGGCAGCTTTGACGACCGCGGCCCGCGTGGCAACTTCGGCGGCCGTCCCGGCTTCGGCAACAAGCCCTTCCGCCGCGAAGACGGTGGCCGTCCCTTCCACGGCGGTGGCAAGCCTTTCGGCCATGGCCATGGTGGCCAGGACCGCGGCTTCGCGCCGCGTGATGACCGTGGCTTTGCCCCGCGTGGTGACGCGCCCGCCTTCCAGCCGCGCGACGACCGTGGCTTCCAACCGCGTGAAAACCGCGGTTTCCAGCCCCGTGGCGAGTTCCAGCCCCGTGAAGACCGTGGTTTCCAGCCGCGTGAATTCCAGCCCCGCGACGACCGTGGCTTCCAGCCGCGTGGCGATCGCCCCTTCCAAGGTGGCGGCAAGCCGGCCTTCGGTGGCAAGCCCAGCTTTGGCGGCGGTGGCGACCGTCCGTCCTTCGGCGGTGAGCGCCGCGGCCCCGGTGGCCCGCGCAAGGGTGGCTTTGGCCGCTGATCGCGCGGCGGCACCCGCCGCCCGGCGATGATGGAGGGCCCGCTTTGCGGGCCCTTTTTTCTTTGTGATGAGTTCCAGCGACCGACAGAACGGCACCCTCGTCCAATGGGACGACGCCAAAGGCTATGGCTTCATCGCGCCCGATGGCGGCGCGGCACGGCTCTTCGTGCACATCCAGGCCTTTGCGGCCCGCGCGCAGAGGCCGGTGGTGGGTGAGAGGCTGAGCTTTCAGACCGGCCGTGACGCCCAGGGCAAGCCGCGAGCGCTTGCCTTGAAACCCATCAAGGCGCCACCTCCGCCCGCCGCCGTGCGCGATCGCCAGCGCGTGTTGTTGCTGATCCCGGCCTTTGCAGGCCTCGTGCTGACCGTGCACCTGCTGTGGGGCCTGCCGAACTGGCTGTGGGGCATCTATTCCGCCATGAGCATGGCGAGCTTCATCGTCTATGCGCTGGACAAGCGCGCCGCCCGGCGCGGAGACTGGCGCGTCGGCGAGAACACCCTGCACGCGCTATCCCTGGCCTGTGGCTGGCCGGGTGCCCTGCTGGCCCAGCAACTGCTGCGGCACAAGAGCGTCAAGCCAGCCTTCCGGCGCCTCTACTGGCTGACGGTGATTCTCAATGTGGCGGCCTTTGTCGCCGTCTTCACGCCGCTGCTGAAAAGCTGAGCTCGCCCAGGCCCTCGAAGGCCAGCTTGCCGCCGGCCGGGCCGCTCAGGGCATGCAGGCCGCCCCAGGCCCCCGTCGTCACTGCGGTGCCCGCGCCGGCTTTAGCGCCCGCATGCTTCAACCACGCCGGCAGCACGCCCGCCGGGTTGTTCAGCGAATGCCCGCCCCGGCGCACGATGTCAGGCTGGCCTTCCAGGCTGAGACGCCATTCGAGTCGGGCCCAGTCCAGCTCGCGATACGGCTGCCAGGGGTCCAGCAGCAGGCCGGCATTGGATTGGTGGTCGGCCATGCGCAGCAGGGCCGGTGCGTCCAGGCCCTCCTGCCAGCGCGAGGCGACCAACTCGACGGCGATGCACATGGCTTCAGGCCGGCCGTCAGCATCGACGCGCAGTGCAATTTCGGCCTCGACGCCGAGCAGCGCAGTCCCGGCCACCGGATTGACCGGCGAATGGCTGAACGGCCCTTGTGAGCCGGCACCGCCGGATTTCCAGCGATCGAAACGCCAGCCCAGGGCTTGAGCGACGCCGTCCTGCACGGCGTAGGCATCGGCCTCGTCGCGGACGACATCGACCCAGTCGGCGGCTTTCAACAGGCTGCCGTCACGATGGCAGGCCGCAAGCTCTTCGATCAGCGCGTTCTTGTTCATGGCCGCAGTGTCGCGGAGGTCGCCGCCCGACGAATCGCCGCGATTTCCGCGTCCGGCAAGCCCAGCGACGTCAGGAAGGCCTGGTGCTGCTCAGGCGCCGCCGCTTCGAAGCCGGCATGCCAGCGGCGCATGTCCTCGTCGCTGAAGCCGGCCTGACGCAACAGGGCCACCCAGTCAGCCTTGCCGCGGGCGCGGCGCAGCGCATGGAATTCGGGCATGGCCAGCAACCGCGCCAGCTCCTGCTGTTGCTCGCGCAATCGATCGAGCTCGTCGCTCAACGCAAGCAGGCGTCGCTCAAGCAGCGCTGCCGGCCCGTTGGCAGGGGATCTGGACAGCAGTTGCCCGATGGCGTCCAGCGACAGGCCGGCTTGGCGATAGCGGCGGATGGCCTGCAGCCGCTGCACCTCGGCTTCGCCGTAGAGCCGGTAGCCCGCTTCGCTGCGCGCCAAAGGCTTCAGCAGACCGAGGGCCTCGTAGTGCAGCAGCGAGGAGCGGGCCAGCCCGGTGGCGCGGGCCAGGCGACCCAGGGTCAGCGGTGGGTTCATGCTGGGAGGGGCAGCAGATCGGGTTGGATGAAGCGCAGGCGTGCTTCGGGGCTCGTCAGCAGTGTCGGCGAATAGTGGCGGGCCAGCAGGCCGCGCGCGTCGTCCAGCAGGGCGGCATCCTCGGGGCCGCGCGCAGCCATCAAGCGCAGCAGGGCCTCGGTGATGGTGCGGTGGAACTTGGCGTGGGCGCCGTGGTGGGCGGCGAAGCGGGTGATGTCGGCGCAGGTGCGCTCGATGGCGACCTCCAACGGCGCAGCTTGCAGATGCAACGACGCCAGGCGCAGATGCTGGCGATGGCCGAACTCGCTGGCGGGCAGCGTGCAGCCGGTGATGGCGGCGAGAAATGTGGTGTCGTCGAGGCTCATGGCATCTCCGGAAAGGAAAGCCACGAGCCTCAGGGTGACGGCAGCCGTCAGGTCAAGGGCTTCATCAGCCGAAGCGGAAGCTGGACGCGGTCACGCCACCCAGGAAGCCGGTCTCGTGATAGTTGCAGGTGGCCGTGTCGCCCTCGGCCGCCCCGGCCGCAACCATCAGGGGCAGCAGATGCTCCTCGCGCGGATGGGCCAGCCGGGCCGCCGGGGCCTGGGCCCAGGCCTGCAGGCGCTCCGCACGGCCATCCGGGGTGGGCAAAGCGCTCTGCAGCCAGCCGTCGAAGGCGGCCGAGGGCTCACGCCCCTGCATGCCGTACAGCCGCAGGTTGTGGAAGCTGAAGCCGCTGCCGAGGATGAGCACGCCTTCGTCGCGCAGCGGCGCCAGGGCCCGGCCCAGGGCCAGGTGGTCGGCCGGGCTCAGGCCGCGCTTCAGCGACAGCTGCACGACGGGCACATCGGCGTCCGGGTACATGGGCACCAGGGTGCAGAAGGCGCCATGGTCGAAACCGCGCTGGGTGTCGTGCGCCGCAGGCAGGCCGGCCGCCTGGATCAAGGCGACGACGCGCTCGGCCAGCACCGGGTCGCCCGGTGCCGGGTAGACCACCTCGTAGGTGTGGGCCGGGAAGCCGCCGTAGTCATAGAGCATGCCTGGCGCCGGAGCGCTCATCACCGTGAAGGCGGTCTCCTCCCAGTGGGCCGAGATCATCAGGATGGCCTTCGGCTTGGCCGGCAGCGTGGCCGGCAGGGCCTGCAGCGAGGCCTCGAGCTGGGAGTGGGCGCGACGGTAGTCGCCATCCATGAAGGGCCAGGGGCCGCCGCCATGGGACAGGAAGAAGGTGGGCAGGCGAGTGTTTTGCATGCCCCAAAGACTAGGCCCGCTTGCGCGGGCCTGGTTTCAGCCGGCTTGACGCCGGCATTCGCAAAAGTCGAACGCCGATCAGGCGGCGCGGCGACGGCGGCCGACAGCCAGCGCGGCCAGGCCGGCGAAGCTCAGCAGCGCCAGGCTGGTGGGCTCGGGCAGGCGGCCCGGGTTGGTCGTGATCGAGGTGTCGTTGGCCAGCTGCCAGTTCAGGATGTCGTGGTTCTCGATGCCGGAGCCGGTGGCGGCGGTGAAGCCGACGAAGGCATCGTTGTTGCCCAGAGCGCTGGCGATGTCGATGTTGAAGTCGGTGATGAGCTGGATCAGCGTCGAGCCGGCTTCCTGCACGCTGACGTTCAGCAACTTGGTGTTGCCGTCGTAGTTGACATAGGCCGACCAGATCTTGCCGTTGCTCATGCAGCCGGCCGCCAGATGATTGCCGAGGTGGCAGTTGTTGACGCCGTAGGGCGAAGCGGTGGCCAAGCTGTTCAGCGAGCCGTTGACGTCCACGGCGACGTGGTTGCTGCCGCCGACTTCGCCGTTGTCATAGGTGTCGAACTCGATGGCGACGCTGTTGCCGACGCCCTGATAACCCAGGCCGCCACCCACGCCGCCCAGGCCCGACGAGGCCTTGGACAGCACGAAGGTGAAGCCGTCGGCCGGGTCGATGCCGCCGGCCTGGTCCATGCGGAACTGGAAGCTGGTGCTGAAGGTGGCGCCTGCGCCCAGAGAAATCGCTGTCGTGCTGAAACCGGCACCGGCGGCATTGAAGTTGGCGGGGGTCAGGCGCAGGTCGCCGCCGTTGACGGCCGTCGAGCCCACGCAGGTCAGCGTGTTGCCGCAGGCGCCGGTGAAGTTGCTGTAGTCGATGACAAGGGCCGCCTGGGCCTGGGGTGCCAGAGCCGCGAGGGCGAGGGCGGCGGCGGCGAACAGCGTGCGACGGGTCATTTCTTGTCTCCCCCGGATGGTTTTCGTCAGATATGCAAATCCGATGCCAATCGTTGTTCGTCATGGAGAGCTCCTGGCGCTTTCGGCGCCTGGGTCCTCAGGGCTGTCAAAGCCCTCGACACCCCCTAATTTGTCGGCTTCGGGGCCCGTCGATAATCCGCGCCCCATGTTGACGACTCCCCACGACACCGACGACTCGCTGCGCCCCGACCGCGTGGAGGACTACTTCCGCGACGGCGCGGCGCCCGTGGAGGCGCTGCTGTGGTGGCAGCTCGAACGCCAGGACGCGCTGCAGATCGCGCTGCGGGCGCTGTTCCAGGGCCCGGCCGGCCTGACCCGGCTGCGGCTGTGGGTGTTCTTCGAGTTGATGGCCCTGCGCGAGTCGCGTCTGACCCGCGAGGCCCTGAACCAGGCCTTCCACGTGTTGCGCGACGAAGCCCTGGACAACGTGCTCAAGCGCCTGCGCGAGGCCGAGCTGCTGGTCTGGGACTCGACCGCCCAGACCTATGCGGTGACGCCGCTGGCCCAGCAGGTCGTCGGCCTGTTGCAGCCCCTCACGCAGGAGCAGGCGCCCGACGGCGACCTGGCCTCCCTGCTGGCCGGCGTGGCCGGTGCCCACCAGCTCGGCACCCTGCAACCGGCCCAGCTGCAGCATTTGCTGGCCCAGCTCTCCCGCCTCTACGACGAGTTCGCCGACGCCATCGCCAGCGGCAGCGAGTTCGCGCTGCGCCGCGCCCGAACCCGTTTCGAGAAGGCGCTGACCCTGGTGGACCGGGCCGGCGAGGCCCTGGGCGCCATCATTGCCCAGGCCGAATCGGCCGGCGAGGCGCGGCTGGAGCGGTTGGCGCGTGAACTGGGCCTGGCCCAGGCGCGGCTGCTGGCCATGGCCAGCCAGTTCAACCGCGCCCTGCAGCAGGCCGACCGCCAGCGCGTGACGCTGGGCTCCACCGGCATCACCACCACCGATGTGCGCCGCTGGCTGCAGAGCCAGGGCGACCTGGCCGCGCTGATGGCCGGTGGCTTGCAGCGCCCGGTGCACCCGGTGCTGGTCGCCCAGCGAGACCTCGTCGATACCGCCGAGGCCGAGTTCGAGCGCGATCGTCCCAAGCCCTCCGAAGCCGCCGCACTGCCCCAAGGCCAGGCAGCGCCGACCGGCGAGCTGGCCGTCATGCAATTGCCGCCCGACATGGACCAGATGCAGGCCCTGTTGACCACCTGGGCCGCTTCCGACCCCGTCGAGCGCGACCTGACGCCCGCCATCCTCGGCGGCAGCTACGCCCGCGCCGCCTACCGCGCCCAGCTGCTGCCCCTGTTGGGCGACGCCCAGGCGCGTCACCTCAAGGGCGCCACCGGCGACATGGCCCGCCAGCCCTGGAGCGTGCGCTGGTCCGCCGAGCAAGGCGAAGTCGACGACGAGTTCGTCAAATGGATGAGCCGCGGCGTCCTCACCCCTGAATCTCCTGCTACATGAGCCCACTCGACGACTCCCAGCAACTCGCCGCGCAACTGCTGGCCCGCCGCTGGCTGCCGCGCAGCCACCCCCTCGTGAAGCGCGCGCTGATCGATACCGAGCTGTGGAACCAGCTCGGCGCACGCCTGGCCGGCGTCGGCCTGCAACTGGTGGACAACGTGCACGCCGACCACATCGCCGTCGCGTTGATGCGCCCGGCCGAGAGCGCTGTCTTCGGCGAGACCGGCCTGGCCGCCAACAACAACCTCGACATCCCGCGCGATGGCGTGGCCCTGCTGGTGGTGCTGTGGTCGCTGATCGTGCTGCCCAAGCGCCAGCGCCAGGTGGCCCGCAGCGACGCCATCCACGCCGGCCAGGGCGAGTTCTTCGCCACCGACAAGCCCATGCCGCAGGCCGCCAGCGTGGCACCTCTGATCAGCTACCGCAGCCTGCTGGCCGACTTCGGCGACCAGCTCGGCAAGAAGCTGCGCCTGGACACCAACCTCAAGCTGCTGGAGCGCCACGGCTTCATCGCGCGCCGCGGCGAGGACATCGCCGAAGGCCCGCTGCTGGACCTGCTGATCGACTACGACCTGCTCGCGCCGCGCATCCTCGACGGCGCCCTGGGTGACGTGCTGGCCCGCGCTGGCCATCCCGTATCGCGCCCCGAAGAAGCCGAACAACAAGATATCGACGACTGATGTTCCACCTGCAATCGCTTGAACTGCTGCACTGGGACTACTGCCAGCGCGTCACGCTGCCGCTGGACGGCGCCATCATCACCATCGCCGGCCCCAACGGCTCGGGCAAGACCACGCTGCTGGATGCCATGCGCACCCTGCTGGGCCTGGAGTGCTCGGGCGGCCGCACCTACAAGACCTACGCCCGCCACGCCAACGCCGAGACAGCCTGGCTGCGAGCCCTCGTCGACAACCGCCCGCGCTCGCGCCAGAACAGCAGCCGGCCCTTCGCCAGCTCGCTGCTGTATGCCGACCAGGTGACGCTGGCCTGCCGCATCGAGCGACACGGCGGCGACTGGGTGCGCCGCTACACCATCCTGGACGGCGTGCACGAGATCGAGCAGCTCGCCGAGAAGGGCGATCGCGACTGGCTGGGCATCGAGGCGTGGAAGAAGCGGCTGGAAGCCGCCGGCCTGACGCGCGCCATCGGCCGCGTGCTGGCGCTGGAGCAGGGCCAGACCGACCGGTTGTGCGAGCTGTCGCCCAAGGAGCTGCTGCGCCTCGTCTTCGAGGTCTTCGGCGACCAGGAAGTGCTGGACCGCTACGAGCAGGCGCGCAGCCACCAGCAGCATCTGGGCAAGGAGGTCGAACAGGCCGGCGCCGAGCTGGCCCACACCCAGGCCCAGCTCAGCGACCTGGCCAACCGCGTCAACAGCCACCGCCAGTACCAGCTCAAGATCCAGGAGCGCGAGCGCCTGGCCACCGAGGTGCTGCCCGTGCTGCGCTGGAGCGAGGCGCGCGAGCGCATCACCCGCGACGCCCGCGAGCTGCACCGCCAACGCCTGTTCGCCTCGGGCGACGTGAAGGCGCTGAGCGAGAAGCGCGCCGCCTTGCATGGCCTGTTCACGGCGCAGGAAGCGGCCAAGGAAAGACTGAAGGCCCTGGACGGCGAACGCCGCGAGGCCCGCGCCGCCTTCGATGCCGCCCGTGAAGCCGAGCGGCCCGCCGAGGCCCTGGTCAAGCGCGAGGACGAACTGAAGGCCCTGGCCGACGTCGAGGCCGACGCCGCCGCGCTGACGGCCAGGATGCAGGAGCTGGCGGGCGAACGCGAGCGCCTGCGCGCCGACTACACCCGCGCCAGCGACAAGGCTTCGCGGGCCCAGGCCCAGCTCGGCGAGCTGAGCGGCAAGCGCCTGCCCCCGCCGCCGCCCGAGGTGGCGCCGATGAAGCGCGCTCTGGACGACGCCGGCATCGCCCATTACCTGGTCGCCGACAGCATCGACATCGCCGACGAGACCTGGCGTGCCGCCGCCGAAGGCCTGCTGCGCCCGTCGCGCTGGGTTGTCGTGCTGAAGCACCGCAGCGACGAAGGCCGCGCCTTCGACATCGCGGCCAAGCAGCGCTACCGCCACTATGTCGTCGCCGACACCTCGCCGGTCACGCAGGCACCCGCCGGCACGCTGCTGGCGGCGCTGAACGTCAGCGCGCCCTTGCCGTCCTGGCTGGCGCGCCAGCTCGGCGGCATCCGCTGCGTCACGTCGACGGAAGAGGGTGCCCAGGTCGGCGGCGAATGGATCACGACCGATGCCTACTACCGCGATGGCCGCGGAGGCCGCAGCGTCTTTGTCGAGCCGCGCGACCACCAGTTCGGGGCGTCTGCAGTGGACTCGCGTCGAGGCGCGTTGGAAGCCGAGCTGGCCCGCTGGGACGGCGAGCTGAGCCGCATCGCCAAGGCCCAGGCCGAGGTCGAGCGCCAGTTCAAGGACGTGCAGCGCGCGGCCGTCGGCCACAAGGCCGCGCAGGAGCTGAGCGAGCGCGCTGACGAGTTCGCCGAAGCTCGTTCGCGCCTGCCCGTGCTGCGCCAGGCGCGTGCCGAAGCGTCCACGCGCATGAGCACGCTGGACAGCGAGCACGACCGCGTCGTGCGCGAGTCCACGCGCAGTGAGCAGGCCTACGAAGGCGCGCAGATCGCGCTGAAGGACGGCGAGGGCTCGGCCGCGGGACGTTTGCGCGAGCATGAAGCCCGGCGCGAGGCGCTGCGCAAGGCGTCGCAGGAGTCGCGCAAGCAAAAAGGCCAGTTCCCCAAGTCCTGGGTCACGCCCGCGGCGCTTGCCGCCGCGCGCGACGAATTCGAGAACGCCCGCCAGGCCGAGATCCGTGCCCATCATGTCGACCAGGAACTGGAAGGCGGCCACTGGGAGGTGGATGCCAGCGTCGTCGAGCGCCACGCCCGCATGGCCGCCCAGGTGCACGAGCAGGACAGCCAGCTCAGCGACCGCCGCGCCAGCAACGAGATGGCCCGCATCGCCGCCTTCAATGCCCGCGAGCGCTATATCGACGTGCTGCGCGCCACGGTGCGCCGCTACAAGAAGAACGTCGCCGAGCTGGGCGAGCTGGCCGGCACCACCGCCGAGGCCGTGCTGCCGCACCTGGACAACGACGACACCGTGCTGTCGCAGGCCGGCCTGCAGGTCAAGTTCAACTTCGACGGCAAGGGCGAAGTCGGCCTGAACGACGGCGAGGCCTCGGGCGGCCAGCAGGTGCTGAAGAGCCTGATCCTGCTGGTGGGCCTGATGAAGGACGACGAGACGCCGGGCGGCTTTGTCTTCATCGACGAGCCCTTTGCCCACCTGGACGTGCGCAACATCCAGCTGGTCGGCCACTTCCTGCGCTCGACGCGGGCCCAGTACCTGCTGACGACACCGATCACGCACAACGTCGAGGTCTTCGAGCCCAGCGAGATCACGCTGGTGACGAGCAAGAAGCCGCGTGGCGAACGCTGGGCGCCCCCCATCGCCGTGCTGGCGCGCCGGCCGGAAGTGTCCGTCTATGAGTGACTGGGACTACCCGTCGCCGTTCACGCTGGCCTTGACGCCGGCGCCTGAGCACATCGACGGGCTGGCCCACACCAACAACGCGGTGTACGTGCAGTGGTGCGAACAGGCGGGGTGGGCTCACTCCGAGGCGCTGGGCCTGTCGCTGGACGACTACCGCCGCCTGGACCGCGCCATGGCCATCCGCGAGGGGCACTACGAGTACCTGCTGCCGTCCTTCGAAGGCGAGGCCCTGGTGCTGGGCACCTGGCTGACGGCCAGCGACAGCAGGCTGACGATGGAGCGGCGCTTCCAGCTCCAGCGTGCCAGTGACGGCGTGACGCTGATGCGTGGGCGCTGGGCGCTGATCTGCATCGAGATCAGCAGTGGCCGGCCCAAGCGCATGCCGCCCGAATTCCTCAACATCTACGACGCCGCGGTGGTGCCCAGCGCCGCAGCATGAAAAAGCCCGGCGGGCGGGCTGTGAGCCGCCGTGCCGGGCGTTGCGGATCCTGTCAGAAGCAGGAATAGCGGTAGGTGTCGTCCAGGTCCAGCGCCAGCACAAGCGTGCGGATCTTGGCCGTGTTCATCGCGGTGCAGAGCTTGTCGCGCGCGCCCTTGGTGTTCTTGCGGTATTTGCTGGCGTATTCGGCGTTCAGCACCGGCTTGCCCTTGTTGATGAACACGGAGTAGCCGCCGCACTCGCTGTATTCATTGCACTGCTCGTTGAGCGCGAAGTCGTAGAAGGGTTCCAGCGTCGCGAGCTGATCCACGTCGTTTCAGGCCCACCGCCAGGCCGCGCGCATGGGCCGCATTGGCGATGTATTTGTTGTAGTCGATCTGCGTGGCCGAGGTCAGCGGGAAGCCGGTGCCGTTGGTGTAGCCATCGACGTTGTCGGGCTCGACGCCGTCACAACCCTTGGAGCGGGCCAGGTCCAGACGGCTCAGCATGATGGCGCGCACATTGGCCGAACGCGTATCCAGCCACTTCTCGCCGGGCCAGCCGTCCAGGTTGTTGCCCTTGTCGGCGGCCTGGAAGCGGCTGTAGTCGGGGCGCCAGTCCTCCGAGCTGCCCGCCGAGAAGTAGCAGATCACCTTGCGGCCCTGGGTGTGCAGGGCGTTGATGGTCGACTGGGGCGTGTCGAACAGGTCGATGTCGTAGGCGGCCACGTTGTAGCTGGTGTTGACCGTGCCTTTGAGCTGCCATTGCCAGCTGAGGTTGACGGGCGGTTTCCACCACGACTGGGCTTGTGCCGCCGGCAGCAGCGAGAACCCCAGCGCCAGTGCAGCGCCGTGCTTGATCCAGGAAGTTGCCTTCTTCATCCGTGCGTCTCCAGGGGGTGTTGCCCGGCGCCATGCCGGGCGGGTGGTTGCGCCGTGGCGCAAAAAGTCAGAAGGCGTACGAGGCGCCGACCGTGATCGAGCGCCCATAGGCCGAGTAGTTCAGCGGCGGGCGGTAGCCGATCTCGAGGTCCGTGCGTTCGACGCTGTTGGTCAGGTTGCGGCCTTCGAGGCTGAGCTTGAAGCCCTTGGTGATCTCGTAGGAAACCTGCGCGGTCACCCAGATCAGCGGCCGCGCGATGGAGCGCAGGCCCAGGCCCGCAGCGTCGTTGGCCACCACGGTGGACTGGGTGCGGTCCCAGGCGAGGTTGGTGCTCCACGGGCCGCGCTCGTACAGCAGCCCGAGCGACGTGGTGGCGGGCGCCACGTTCTCCAGCGGGCCGGCGTACTGGCCGTCGACGACGGAGCGGGAGCGGTTGCGCGTGTACTGGGCGCGCACGCCGAAGCCGTTGTCCCACAGATGCTGCCAGCCCAGTTCCACGCCGCTGACGCTGGCGCGGTCGCCGTTGACGGGATGGATGACGGTGAACAGCACCGGTTGGCCGTGGTCGTCCTTGGTGCCGAGGTCGAGGTCCCGGTCGGACACCTGGGTGACGAAGTTGCGGATGCGCTTGGAGAACACGGCCAGCGTGAGGGCCGAGCGGGGCTGGTAGTACCACTCCAGCGAGGCATCCAGCTGGCGCGCGCTGTAGGGCTTGAGCCTGGGGTCGCCGGAGACCGTAATGACGTCGATGCCGCCGGCGGCGCCGTCCGAGCGCGTCGGGGCGAGCTGGTCCACGCCCGGGCGGGCCATGGTCTTGGCCGCACCGGCGCGCAGCTGCCAGTTGCGGGCGAACTGCCATGAGATGTTGGCCGACGGCAGGGCCTGGGTGTAGTGACCGCTGTCTGACACCGCCTGCGGGTCGCTGTATTGGACGATGAAGGCGCTGGTGGGGACCGTGGGGTCGACCTGGTAGGTGACGAGGATGTTGCTCGTGGCGCTCTGGGCCTGCGTGCGGGTGCGCACCAGGCGCAGGCCGAAGTCGGCGTTCCAGTTGTCACCCGACAGGTCGGCCTGCACGAAGGCGGCGGTGGTGTTCTCCTGCACCCGGTAGCTCTGCATCGGGTTGAGGATGGGCAGGGTCTTGTTCAGGTCGAACGGCGTGCCGTCGGCGGGGTTGGTCTTGCCATCCAGCTTCTTGAGCGCGTCCAGGTAGGCCTGCACGTCGAAGGCCAGAAAGCTGCCCGGCACGTTGCCACCGGCCTTGGGCATGAAGTGGGGCAGCGTGAACTGGCGCTGCAGCACGTCCGCGCCCAGGGAGGCGAAGCTGGTGGCCTCGCTGCCGGAGTACTGCACCGAGCCGTTGGTGAAGTCGTTGTCGTAGGTGTCGCGCGACTTCTGGCGGCGCGTGGCCGAGATGCCGAAGTTCAGCGCGTCCCAGGTCACGCCGCCCCAGCGCGCGTCCAGGGCCAGCTTGCCCCCCAGGTTGAGGCCGGTGACGCGGTCCTTCAGGTTGTCGCCCCGCAGACCGACATAGTGCGGGCCGAAGTCGGCATTGCCGAGCTTGCCCTGGGCCAGGGCCGTGGCCAGGTCGCCGCCGCCCGGCAGCGTGACCGAGAGCTGAGGCAGCACATCGCTGTTAGCCGCCCAGGTGGCGGCAGCCGGCGCGGTCAGGTCGGCCACCACATAGGTGTCGTTGCCGCCGCTGCTGCGGCGCGACGTGGAGACGTAGAGGTCGCTGTTCAGCGTCAGCTTGTCGCTGGGCTTCCACTCGCTGGCCCAGCCCAGCAGGCGGGTGCGCACGCGCCGGTCGGTGGTGATGTTGGCGAGCTCGGGCACGAGGTCGTTCATCGCCATGCCGGTGACCATGCCGTCGCCGTTGACCTTCACGTCGTGCCAGCGGCCCTCGGCATAGTCGGGGTAGTAGGCCTGCCGGTAGCCCACCTGGGGCGACTTGAGCTCGGTGGCCAGCAGGTCGATGCTGCTGCGCAACGCCGCCGACGGCTTCCATTCCAGCGTGCCCGACAGCGCGCTGCGACGCTTGTCTTCCATGATGGCGCCGAAGGTCATGCAGCAGGTGGTGAACAGCTTGTGCTCGTTGGCGTCGATCTGGCCGTTGCCGTTGACGTCGATGTCGTAGTCGCGGAAGTAGGTGTACTCGGCCATGTCGGTGCGCACCTTGCGGTGCTGCACCACCGCGCCCAGCAGCACGCCGACGGTGTCGCCGGCGAAGCTGTTGCTCCACACGCCGCTGAGCTTGCTGCCGTTGAGGCGGGACATCTGGTTGCGGTCGGCGTCGAGCCTGACCATGCCGCGCTGGCCCTTCTGGTCGAGCGGGCGTGCGGTGCGCAAGGCGATCAGGCCGCCGATGGCGCCCTCGGTGTTCGAGGCCTGGGCCGATTTGATGACGTCCGCCCCGCTGAGGATTTCGGCGGGCAGCACGTCGAAGGCAAAGTCGCGGCCTGCGCCGTCCGTGGCGAGGATGCGGCCGTTCAGTGTCGTCAGCGAATAGCCGGGCCCGAGGCCCCGCACGCTCACCGACAGACCCTCGCCACCCGGCGCACGCCGGATGGCCACGCCGGTGATGTGGCTCAGCGAGTCGGCCACGTTGTCATCGGGAAAGCGGCCCAGCTCCGTCGCGCTGATGCTGTCCTGCACGCCCGCCGCATTGCGCTTGAGCGTCAGCGAGCGCTCCAGGCTGGCGCGGGCGCCCACCACCTCGACGCGTGTCAGCGAGGTGTCCGTCTCCTTGGTGCCTGCCGCTGCGTCGGCCGGCGCTGTCTGCGCCAGCGCGGGGCCGGCCAGCGACATCAGTGCCGCCACGGTCACGGGGTGCAATGCGAAGCGGCCGCCAGGGGTTGTGCGCAGGCTCGGGGTCATCGAAATCCTCTTCGGTGATGCCGCATCGAGGCGGCGCAAATCCATCAGGTCTCAACCCGTTTTGGGCTGGCGAAAGTCTACGAATTACTTCGTTTGCTTTCGTATATGGTTTGCACCCAGGATTTGTGCTTTCGAAATCGATGTTTTCGAAGGTGAAAAATCGAAATCGAAACAAAAGAAAACAACATGCAACGGATGGCATCCGCTGCGCGCCGCCAAGCGGCGTCGCGGCACCCCGGCACGCCGGGCCGCACGCCTCTCCAGCGTTTATATGTTTCGTATACGAACCGTATATAGTCGCGGCATGGGAATCGTCAAAATCTCCGATCCGATGCACGAGAGCCTGCGCGTCGCCAGCCAGGCTTTGTCGCGTTCCATCAATGCCCAGGCCGAGCACTGGATGCGCATCGGCATGCTGGCCGAACTGCATCCGCAGCTCAGCCACAGCGAGATCTGCCAGCTGTTGATCCGCGCCGAGCAGGAAGGCGGGCTGGACTTGGCGCGCGTCGCCGGTTGGGCTCAGCCGGCCAAGGCCAAGGGAGCCCGGGCATGAAGAGCTTGAAACTGCGCACGCCAGAGCAGGTCGCCAAGGCTCGCGAGGCGGGCCACCTGATCGCCGAGGTGCTGGCCATGCTCAAGCCCCACGTCGTGCCCGGCGTGACGACCGAGGAGCTGGACAGCGTTTGCCACGACTACATCGTGGGCACGCTGAAGTGCATCCCGTCCAACGTCGGCTATCACGGCTACCCCAAGACGGCCTGCATCTCGCCCAACCATGTGGTCTGCCACGGCATCCCGTCCAAGGACAAGAAGCTGAAGAAGGGCGACATCGTCAACGTGGACGTCACGCTGACCAAGGACGGCTGGTTCGGCGACAGCAGCCGCATGTTCATCGTCGGCGAGGCCAATGTGCTGGCGCGCCGCCTGGTCATGACGACCTATGAGGCCCTGCGTGCCGGCATCCGCCAGGTGCGCCCGGGTGCGACGTTAGGCGACGTGGGTCATGCCATCCAGAAGGTGGCCCATGCGGCCGGCTTCAGCGTCGTGCGCGAGTACGGCGGCCACGGCATCGGCGACGTCTATCACGACGAGCCCCACGTCAACCACTTCGGTCGCCCGGGTGAAGGGCTGAAGCTGCAGGAGGGCATGATCTTCACGATCGAGCCCATGATCAACGCCGGCGGCGCGGCCATCCGCGAGCTGAACGACGGCTGGACGGTGGTCACGCGCGATCATTCGTTGTCGGCGCAGTGGGAGCACATGGTGACCGTGACCAAGGACGGCTTCGAGATCCTGACGCCATGGCCGGACGGGGTGGGCGACTATCCCGCGATCGACGGGCCATGAAACTCGCCGTGGCTGTTGCTATCGACGGCGCGCAGGCGCAGGCCGCCGCCGTCGCGTTCGACACTTGGGATTCGCCAGAAGCGACGAAGACTTTCCTCACGCACATTGCCCATGTCGAGAAAGCCACGCGTGGTGAACTCGACCTGCGCGAACTGCCCTGCGTGATGCAGCTGTTGCGCGAGCACAAGCTGGAGCCCGAACTCGTCCTCATCGATGGCTTTGTCCATCTGGATGCGGATGAAACGCCGGGCCTGGGCCAGCATCTGTTTCATGCGCTGGGCGGCATGACGCCCATCGTCGGCGTCTCGAAGACGAGTCGGCCCGGCCTGTCCGAGCAATTCGAGGTGATGCGCGAAGAAGAAACGAGGCCGCTCACCGTCACCTGCGTAGGCATCGACATCGGTGCGGCCAAGACACGCCTGCGCATGATGCATGGCAGGAAGCGCATCCCGACGCTGCTGAAGCTGGTGGCTCGGCTGGCGAAGAGCGCGGGCTGAGCAGCCCGACCGGAAAGCGTCCTCAGCGTGCTGATGATCCCTGCGGGACGCTCATGCGGAAGTTGCTGCAATAGCCAGCCCCATGAGCAGGAACAGCGTCTTGATTGCGACGTTGCCCAGGACTCCAATGCCGACCGCGAGCCAATTGGAGCGAAACAGCACAGGCGGCGAGCCTTGAAGCGGTTTCTCCACAAGCCAACTCTTCGCCAACAGAACCAATGCCAGCTGTGGAATGACGAATGAGATCAGCTGTGAAATGACGTCAATCGGCGCGTGCCAGGCTGCAACCAGGAAGGCGGCCGAGATCAAGCCAAAGACAAGAGCAGCATGCTTGGCGCTCTGCGGCCTGCCCAGGTTGATGAGATTGCGATAGGTGAGATAGCCCGCCGCGGGGGCACCACCGATCAGCGCGGCGAGCACGATGCCGGAGGTCTTGAACAACCAGGGTGAGCCGATCCCGGCGACTTCCGTGTCTGCAACTTCAACGTTGGGCGGGGCGTAGTGGTTCATCTTCTTGGGCGGCGGCTTTGCCGGGCTGCCGACGCCGCAATGATGCCAGCCGGATTGCCGTCGAGGATCAGCCCGCGAGCGGCACCTCCCGCCGCAACTCCCGCGCCGCCTGCACCATCCGCGCCAGCGCCGCCTCCGTCTCCACCCACCCCCGCGTCTTCAACCCGCAGTCCGGGTTGACCCACAGCAGCCCCGGCGGAATGACTTCGGCGGCCTTCTTCAGCAGGCGCAGCATCTCCGCCGTATCGGGCACGCGGGGTGAGTGGATGTCGTAGACGCCGGGGCCGATCTCGTTGGGGTAGCGGAAGTCGCCAAAGCCGCGCAGCAGCTCCATGTCGGAGCGGCTGGTCTCGATGGTGATGACGTCGGCGTCCATGGCCGCGATCTCGGGCAGGATGTCGTTGAACTCCGAGTAGCACATATGGGTGTGGATCTGGGTGTCGTCGCGCACCGCGCTGGCGGAGACGCGGAAGGCGCGCGTGGCCCAGGCGAGGTAGGCGCCCCAGGCTGCGCGGCGCAGCGGCAGGCCCTCGCGGATGGCGGGCTCGTCGATCTGGATGACGGCAATGCCTGCAGCTTCCAGGTCGGCCACCTCGTCGCGGATGGCGAGCGCAATCTGCAGGGCGGTATCGGCGCGCGGCTGGTCGTCGCGCACAAAGGACCACTGCAGGATGGTGATGGGGCCGGTCAGCATGCCCTTCATGGGTTTCTTGGTCAGGCCCTGCGCGAAGACGGTCCAGTCCACCGTCATGGCCTGGGGCCGCGACACATCGCCGAACAGCACCGGCGGCTTCACGCAGCGCGAGCCGTAGCTCTGCACCCAACCGTTGGCCGTGAAGGCAAAGCCCGACAGCTGTTCGCCGAAATACTCGACCATGTCATTGCGCTCGGCCTCGCCATGCACCAGCACGTCCAGGCCCAGCGCTTCCTGCTTGCGCACGGCGAGTTCGATCTCGCGCTGCATGGCTTCTCGGTAGGAGCCTTCAGCCAGCGTGCCGCGCTTGAAGGCAGCGCGTGCGGCGCGGATCTCGGGCGTCTGCGGAAAGGAGCCGATGGTGGTCGTCGGGAAGACCGGCAGCTGGAGGCGATGGCGTTGCGCGGCCTGGCGGGCGGGGAAGGGCGAGCGGCGCTGGTCGACATCCGCTGGCAGAGCCCGGAGTCGGGCTGAGACGGTGCCGTTGCGCACGCGCCGGCTGGTGACGCGGGTGGCGCGGGCGACGCGGGACTCGGCCAGCTCGCGGGCCACGCCGGCCTCATCGCCCCACAGCGCGCGCTTGAGTACACGCAGCTCGTCCAGCTTCTCGACGGCGCCCGCCAGCCAGCCCTGCAACTCAGTGTCCAGGGCCGTGTCACGGCGCAGGCTGAAGGGCACATGCAGCAGTGAGCAGGACGGCGCCACCCACAGCCGGCCGCCGCGCAGTTCGCGCGCCTTGTTCAGCTGCAGCAGGGCCTGGTCGAGGTCGCTGCGCCAGATGTTGCGGCCGTCGATGATGCCCACCGACAGCTCGCGGTCCAGCGGCAGGCGCAGGGCGACGGGCAGCAGCTCGTCGGGGGCGCGAACCGCGTCCACATGCAGGCCGGCCACGGGCAGTTCGCAGGCGAGGGCGAGGTTGTCGCCGAGCGGCGAGAAATAGGTCGCCAGCAGCAGCGGCTGGCCGACGACGCCCAGGCGCGCATAGGCCAGGCGCAGCGCGTCCTGCCAGGCCGGTGTGAGGTCCAGGCCGAGGATGGGCTCGTCCAGCTGCACCCAGGTCACGCCGCGGGCGGCCAGGCGGGTCAGCAGTTGCTCGTAGGCGGGCAGCAGGCGCTTGAGCAGCACCAGGCGGTCGAAGCCCTCCTGCTTGCTCTTGCCGAGGTAGAGGAAGCTGACCGGGCCCAGCAGCGCGACCTTGGGGCTGGCGGGCAGGGCGATGGCCTCGTCGACCTCGGCGAGCAGGCGCTCGGCATGCAGGCTGAACTCGGTGGCGCTGTCGAACTCCGGCACGAGGTAGTGGTAGTTGGTGTCGAACCATTTGGTCATCTCCAGCGCCGGCACGCCGTCGACGTGAGCACCGCTGCAGCCGCAGGCCTCGGTGTGGGCATGGCTGGTCGTGATGCCACGGGCCATCGCGAAATAGCGCTCCAGGGGCGTCTGCTGGTCGCTGAAGCCGAAGCGGGCCGGCTCGCAGCCGAACAGCTGGATCAGGTGGGCGACATGGTCATAGAGGGCGAAGTCGCCGACGGTGACGTGGTCCAGGCCGGCGTCCTGCTGCAGCTGCCAGTGGCGGGCGCGCAGTGCTGCGGCCTGGGCCTCCAGTTCGGCAGCGGGCAGTTCGCCACGCCAGTGGCGCTCCAGCGCGGTCTTCAGTTCACGGTGCTCGCCCATGCGCAGAAAGCCCAGAATATGAGTTTTGATCATGACTATCGAGAAGTAGATGAATTTCGTTCGTGATGATCCGTGGTCAGGCACAATGAATCAAACGAAACGTTTTCGGGTTCATCAACAGTTCTGCTCATGCAAACGCCGCTCGAACTGCGCCATCTGCGCACCCTGGTCGCCCTGCGCGAGGCCGGCAACCTGTCCCGTGCGGCGCAGTTGCTGAACCTGACGCAGTCGGCCCTGTCCCACCAGCTCAAGGGCCTGGAGGAGCATTACGGCGCCGAGCTGTTCGCGCGCAAGAGCAATCCACTGGCCTTTGGTGCCGTCGGCCAGCGGTTGCTGAAACTGGCCGATGCCGTGCTGCCCCAGGTCGACGAGGCCGATCGCGATGTGCGGCGCCTGGTCGACGGCTCGGCCGGCCAGTTGCGCATTGCCGTGGAATGCCACACCTGCTTCGACTGGCTGATGCCGGCCATGGACGCCTTCCGCGAGCGCTGGCCCGAGGTGGAGCTGGACATCGTGTCAGGCTTCCAGGCCGACCCTGTGGGCCTGCTGCACCAGGACCGCGCCGAACTGGCCATCGTGTCCGACGTGGATGCCGACGAGACCGGCGTCGTCGTGCATCCGCTGTTCAGCTTCGAGATCATTGCCCTGCTGCCCAAGGGGCACGCCTTGCTGGCCAAGCCCTGGCTGGAAGCGGCCGACTTTGCCGATCACACCCTCATCACCTACCCGGTGCCCGACGAGATGCTGGACCTGGTGCGCCGCGTGCTGCAGCCCGCCGGCATCGCGCCGCCGCGTCGCACCAGCGAGCTGACGGTGGCCATGCTGCAGCTGGTGGCCAGCGGCCGCGGCATCGCAGCGCTGCCGCTGTGGGCGGTGGAGAACTACCTGGCGCGCGGCTATGTGGCGCGGCAGCGCATCGGCGAGTCAGGGCTGACGGGGCGGCTCTATGCCGTCAGCACGCCGAACCTGGCAGCCAAGCCCTTCCTGGCCGACTTCGTGCGGCTGATGCGCGAGACCTCGCTGCTGAACCTGGCGGCCGTGAGTCTTCTCTAATTGCGAGCGTGTGTGACGCGGTAGCCCGCCACACCCGGCAGTTCATGCAGGCGGCCGGTGAAGCGGCACAGGGTCTGGCCCTTGAAGTTCTTCTTGGCCGTGCAGACAAAGCGCCATTCCTCGTGATCGCCCTGTTTCTCGATGCTCAGTGAGCCCGGCGCGAAGCGGTAGCCCAGGCCGTCGGCAAATTCGGCCAGCTCGACCTGGGTGAAGCTGCGACCCGATTCGCTGCGCAGCGTCACCGCGATGGCCGGGTGCGAGGGCAGGTAGTTTTCCAGCCGGGCGCCCCACATCATCAGCGACGCACACAGCAGGGTCAGCGCGATGGCCGCGAAATAGAAGCCCATGCCCAGCACGATGCCGATGGCCGCAGCCGCCCACAGCGAGGCCGCCGTCGTCAGCCCGGAGATGTTCATGCCCTCGCGCATGATGACGCCGGCGCACAGGAAGCCGATGCCGGTCACGACGCCCTGGATGACCCGCGTCGGGTCGGTGAACTGCGGCAGCGAACCGCCCGCTGCGTGGCCGCCAAACCATTGGTCGGGATAGCCGACGAGGATGGTCACCGCGCAGGAGGCCATGCAGACCAGGGCGTAGGTGCGCATGCCCGCCGCGCGGCCGTGATAAGCCCGTTCGTAGCCCAGCAGCAGGCCCAGCACCATGGCGCCCAGCAGATGCATCAGCATCAGCACATTGGCGGCCCATTGGTTGTGGAGCCAATAGCGCAGCAGGTGGTCGGGTTCGAGCATGGGCGTTGGCGCTGGCGGGGCGACCCTGCCCCGTGGCCACGCTAACGCAGTCTGGTGGACCCCGCCAGAGGGGCCGTTGTATGCCTGCCTAGGCGAGGGCGGTCATGCGCTCCACGAGCACGCATCGCACCCATTTGCGCGCGGTGACATGCGCCGTCTGCGCCAGCAGGAATTCCTCGGCCTGGGAGTTGGCCGATTCGAACTCGAAGCCACCGAGCTGCACGATGCGGCTCAGCGGCCGGGTCCAGACGCGGCGCACATCGGCGCTGAACAAGGGCACGCCCTCGTCCTCGCCGAGCAGCAGGCGCAGCTCGTAGTGCTGGGCGTCCAGCGGCGGATCGGCCGCGGCCAGGATCTGCAGGCCGGCCTCGCTGAGGTTGACGACGACACCGCCACGCGCCTCGGCCAGGCCCTCGGGCTTGATGACCCAGACGGGCAGCTGCTCGTGCTGCTCAGGAACGAGGAAGAACTCGACGCGGGGGAAACGGCGTTGATCGATGGACATGGTGTGAGCTTGAACGTGGAGTTTGGATCACAGCATCCATGAATGACAGACGCTTGTCAGCAGCGCCGTCGTCCCCTGATTTGAGGACGGTCAAACCGCCAGCAGATCGACCTCGAACAGCAGGGTGGCATTGGGGGGAATGACGCCGCCGGCACCATAGGCGCCGTAGCCCAGTTCGGGCGGCAGCACCAGCATGCGCGTGCCGCCGACCTTCATGCCCTGCACGCCCTCGTCCCAGCCGGCGATGACTTCGCCGCCGCCGAGGCGGAACTTGAAGGGCTGGCCACGGTCCTTGCTGGAGTCGAACTTCTTGCCCTTCATGCCGTCCTTGTAGAGCCAGCCGGTGTAGTGCACCGACACGCGCTGGCCCTTGGCGGCCTCGGCGCCTTCGCCGACGACACGGTCTTCGTACTGCAGGCCGGTGAAGGTGGTATGCAGGTTCAGCTCGACATGCTCGGGGCCGCCGGCCAGGCCGAGCAGTTCGACGTCGAAGCACAGCGTGGCATTCGGCGGGATGACGCCGCCGGCGCCGCGTGCGCCATAGCCCAGCTCGGCCGGGATGATCAGCGTGCGCTTGCCGCCGATCCTCATGCCCTGCACGCCTTCGTCCCAGCCCTTGATGACCATGCCGGCGCCGAGCTCGAACTCGAACGGGTCGCCACGGTCCTTGCTGGAGTCGAACTTGTCGGTCTTGGCGCCGTCGACCCAGAGCCAGCCGGTGTAGTGGACGGTGACGTCATGGCCGGCCGACGCCTGCTTGCCGTCGCCTTCGACGGTGTCCTGGTACTGCAGACCGCTGGGCATGGTGTTCATGGGAAATCCTTGAGTGTGGGGGGAAGCGGGATTGTCGCTGGCGCCGCCGACCGCCGTGCACGCTACATTGCCACGACAGCAAGGGAGGATTGAATGGGAGAGCAATCCATAGAGTCCGTGGGGGACTTCGTCCGCGTTGCCAGCTGCGCCACGCCGACGGAAGCCCACCTGCTCAAGGGCGTGCTGGAGTCTGCGGGCCTGGCGCCGCAGGTGGCGGACGCCAACATCGTGCAGGCCAACACCTGGATGACCCAGGCCGTGGGCGGGGTTCGCGTGCTGGTGCCGGCCTCGCAGGTCGAAGCCGCTCGGCAGGCCATGGCCGAGTTCGACGCCGGCGCCTTTGTGCTGCCGGGCGAGGAGATGCCTCGGGTGAGCTATGCGGATCAGCCAGCCCCTCTCTTCAGCCCGGACCGGGCCGTGGTGCTGAGCCTGTTGCTCACGCCGGCCTTCGGCGCGGCGGTGCACCTGGCCAACGGCGGCATCCTCAGGCAGGGCGAGGGGCGGGCAGGGCAATGGCTCTGGCTGCTGCTGATGACCAGCTTCAGCCTGGGCGGCATCCTCTTCCTGCATCAGTTGAGTCCGGGACCGCTGGTGACCTTCCGGGCCAGCGTCCTGATGATGTTCGTCACCGCCGTCTGGTACTTTCTTGCCGGACGGGAGCAGAGCAAGCGCATCCTCGAGTCCTATGGAGTCAGGTTCAGGAAACGCAGCCTCGTGGTCCCGTCGCTGATCTGTGCGGCGGGCCTGCTGGTGCTGGGCTGGGTGTTGGACCAGTTCGTGCCGACGTGATGCGCATCCTCTCCCTCATGCTCGCCGCCGGGCTGCTCGCAGCGGCCGGCGCGTCGCTGCAGGCCGAGACCCTCTACAAATCCGTCGGCCCCGACGGCAAGATCGTCTACAGCGACAGGCCGCCGACGGCAGGGAAGCTGGAAAAGACCCTGGACATCAAGACCCTGCCCAACACCGCCATCCCGCCGGGCGTTCTCAAGGAGATGGAGCGCCTGAAGAAGGAAGGCAAGGCGACCGCGGCCGCACCCGCCACGGGAACGCTGCTGTTCAGCGCGACCGGGTGCGGCTATTGCCGGCAGGCCAAGGCCCATCTCGCGCAACGAGGCGTCACTTACCGGGAGTTCGACATCGATACCCCGGACGGTCAGGCCGCCTTTGTGCAGATGGGCGGCGGCGGTGGCGTGCCGCTCTTGATCAGGAACGGTGAGAAGCTGCGCGGCTACAGCCGCGATGGCTACGAAGCCTTGTTGGCGCGCCGATGACTTCAAACCCAGGAGCCGTTGAACCCATGCCCGAAGCTTCCTGCCACTGCGGCGCCGTGCGCATCGCCGTCCCGGCCGCGCCCGAGTTCGTCGTCGACTGCAACTGCTCCATCTGCCACCGCAACGGCGCGCTCTGGGCCTTCTACACCGCCGACTCGATCGAGATGGCCGGGCATCCGGAGAACACGACGGCCTACATCTGGGGTCAGCGTTCGATCCGCACCCTGCGCTGCAGCCATTGCGGCTGCGTGACGCATTGGGAGCCCTTTGACGACAGCCATGGCAGCAAGTACGGGATCAACACCCGCAACTTCGATCCTGCCGTCGTGCATGGCGTGCGGTTGCGCCGCTTCGACGGCGCTGACACCTGGACCTATCTCGACCCCTGAGCCGCGCGCCATGCCGACAGTGAGGCGTCCAGCACGCCGGCTGTCGAGAGCTTCGACGCATCGAGCTGCAAGCCCAGTCCTGCGGCGGCTTCGCGCAGACGTGCGGGTGGATCAGACAGGTCCAGAGCCGCCGCGCCGTTCTGCTTGGACAGCTTGTGCCCGTCCGCCGCCATCACCAGCGGCGTGTGCAGATAGCGTGGCGTGGGCAGGCCCAGCGCCCGTTGCAGCGCGATCTGGCGTGGCGTGTTGTCGGCCAGGTCTTGGCCGCGGACGATGTCGGTGATGCCCTGGTCCGCATCGTCGACGACGACGGCGAGCTGGTAGGCCCAGAGGCCGTCGGCGCGTTTCAGCACGAAGTCGCCGACCTCGGTTTCAAGGTCCTGGGATTGAGCACCGAGACGGCGGTCCTGCCAGTCGATGCGGCCCTCGACACGCAAACGCCAAGCGCGCACCGGCCGGCCCCGTGTGCCATGGCGGCAGGTGCCGGGGTAGACCAACTCGCCATGCTTGGGCCGGGGGCCGGCGGCCGCCGCAATCTCGGCGCGCGTGCAGGCACAGCCGTAGGCATGGCCGGCGGCGATCAGCCGGTCCAGCGCGGCTTGGTAGAGGTCACCCCGCCGCGATTGCCAGACCGGCGGTTCGTCGGGCCTCAGTCCGAGTGCATCGAGCTGCCCGAGGATGACCTCGTCCATGCCCGCCGGGCAGCGCGGGCCGTCGACGTCCTCGATGCGCACCAGCCACTGGCCGCCATGGGCGCGGGCGTCCAGCCAGCTGGCCAGCGCGGCGACCAGGGAGCCGGCATGCAGGGGGCCGGTGGGCGAGGGCGCAAAACGGCCGCGATAAGGGCCCATCAGAGCAGCAGCCCCTGGTGCTGTTCCAGCAATGCCTTCTGGGTCGCCGCGCCGCGCAGCTTGGCCAGCCACCAGGCCAGGGCCTTGCCCGGCGTCTGGCCGGTGTCGCGCCAGGCATAGCTCATGGCGCTGACGCGGCGGCCTTCGTAGGTGGATTTCTGCACCAGGCGGCCGGCCTCGACGTGGCGACGCACCATGGGCGCCGGCAGGGAGCCGCAGCCCAAGCCACGCAGCATGGCTTCGAGTTTGCTCGCCAGCGACGGCATGGTCAGCACGTCCTGGCCCGGCAGCACGCCGACGGTGATGGGCTGCAGCTGGCGGGCGCTGTCGGCCACGGCAATGATGCGGTGTTCGGCGATCTGTGCCGCCGTCAGCGGCTCGGGCGCGCCGGCCAGCGGGTGGTGGGGCGCGACGCAGAAGACGAACTCGATCTCGCCGCCGGGCTCGCAGACGATGCTGCTGGTGGGCTGTTCGGGCCGCTTGCCGATGGCGATGTCGGCCTGGCCGTTGAGCAGGGCCTCCCAGGTGCCGGCCAGCACCTCGATGCGCAGCTTGAGCCGCGTCGGCGGCGGGCCGCCGCCTTCGGTCTTCTGGGCGTAGAACTCCTCCATCAGGTCGAACAGCGCGCGGCGGGCGATGGCGTCGTCGACGGCCAGGGTCAGCTCGCTTTCCCAGCCGGTGGCGATGCGGCGCACGCGGTTCGCGACGGCGTCCAGCTCCAGCAGCAGGCGCCGGCCCTCGACCAGCAGCTCCTGGCCGGCCGAGGTCAGCACGGCCTGGCGCGAGCTGCGGTCGAAGAGCAGCACATCCAGCGCGTCTTCCAGCTGGCGCACGGAATAGGTCAGGGCCGAGGGCACCCGCCCCATCTCGCGGGCCGCGGCGGCAAAGCTGCCGGTGCGGGCGATGGTGTCCATCATGGACAGGGCTTCGGGCGTCAGGGCGCGGCGCTTGTCTTGGGAGGTCGACATCAGTTCAGTCTATTTGAATGATGTCCTCAAGGCGGGCTGAGTGGTCATCGTGCCGTCGACTCCTACATTGAGTCCATCGACCACAAGCAAGGAGCCCCGCATGACCAGCCAACTCATCAAGTCCTGTGACCGCGGCTACGCCGACCACGGCTGGCTGAAGTCCTTCCACAGCTTCTCCTTCGCCGACTACTACGATCCGGCCCGCATGGGCTTCGGGCCGCTGCGCGTCATCAACGAAGACAAGATTGCCCCGGGCACCGGCTTCGGCACGCATGGCCATCGCGACATGGAAATCATCAGCTATGTGCTGTCGGGCGAACTGGCCCACAAGGACAGCATGGGCAACGGCGAGAAGGGCGGCGCGAACGCTGGCGTCATCCGCCCCGGCGATGTGCAGCGCATGAGTGCCGGCAGCGGCGTGTTGCACAGCGAGTTCAACCATGCCAAGGACCAGACGACGCACTTCCTGCAGATCTGGATCCAGCCCGATGCCCGTGGCATCGCGCCCAGCTATGAGCAGAAGCATTTCGATGCCAGCTCCAAGCGCGGCCAGCTGCGTCTGGTGGCGGCCAATGACGGCGCCGAGGGTTCTGTGACCATCCACGCTGACGCGAAGCTGTATGCCGGCCTGTTCGACGGCAGCGAAGCCGCCGAACTGAACCTGGCGCCGGGCCGCATCGCCTATGTGCACCTCATCCGCGGTGCGCTTACTGCAAACGGCCAAGACCTGACGGCGGGTGATGCCTTGCAGCTTCGCGAAACATCGCGCCTCGCCTTGTCCGCCGGTCATGATGCCGAGGTCCTCGTCTTCGACCTGGCCGCTTGAGTTTTCACCATTCCCCCCACCCGCAGAGGAAGTCCTCCATGAGCAAGATCGTCGTTCTCTACCACTCCGGCTACGGCCACACCAAGAAGGTCGCCGAGGCCGTCGCCGGCTCGGCCGGCGCGCAGCTGATCGCCATCGACGCCGAAGGCAACATCACCGAAGCCGACTGGGCCTCGCTGGCCGCGGCCGACGGCATCATCTTCGGTTCGCCGACCTATATGGGCGGCGCGAGCTGGCAGTTCAAGAAGTTTGCCGACGCCAGCAGCAAGCCCTGGTACGCCCAGGTCTGGAAGGACAAGATCGCCGCCGGCTTCACCAACTCGGCCACGCTGAACGGCGACAAGCAGGGCACCATCCAGTACCTGCACACCCTGAGCCAGCAGCACGGCATGATCTGGGTCGGCATGGGCCTGAAGGCGCCCAACCACAAGGCCGCCACGCGCGACGAGGTCAACAACCTCGGCGGCTATGCCGGCCTCATCACCCAGACGCCCAGCGATGCTTCGGCGGAAGAAATGATCCCCGGTGACATCGCCACCGCCCGCCACTTCGGCGAGCGCGTCAAGGCGGTCGTCGACCGCTGGGCCAAGTCCGCGGCTTAAACGAGGCCGATATCGCGCGCACTGGCTCCGGGGAAGACCTGGGCCAGCTGCGCGTCGCTCAGGCCGTACATGCGCCTGAACAGGCCGCCGAACAGGGCCCGGTACTCGTTGAGCACCGGGTAGTCGCGGTTCTGGAACAGCGTGGCGGCCTTGACCTCCACCTGCTCGCCGGCAATGCGTCCGCCCTTCACGCCGCCGCCCAGCACCCAATAGGCGCTGCCGTGGCCGTGGTCGGTGCCGCGGTTGCCGTTCTCGCGGAAGGTGCGGCCGAACTCGCTGACCACCACCACCACGGTGTTGTTCCACTGCGGCCCCATCTCGTCGGCAAACAGGGCCAGGCCCTTGCCCAGCTCACCGAGCTTGGTGGCGAGCTGGCCGGTGGCGCCGCCTTCGCCGACATGGGTGTCCCAGCCGCCGACGTCGATAAAGCCCAGGGTCACACGCTCGCGCATCAGCTTCGCGATGCGGCGGGCCTCCAGCGCGAAGCCCTTGGCCGCAATGGCGCCACGGCTGGCGGCCTCCATCTCGCCGGCCATTTCCTTGGACACCTCGTCGCGCACCTCGAAGCCGCCGCTGACCGTGTTGGCCATGCGCGTGTTGGCATACATGCCGGCGATGACCTGGGCTTGGGCCGCATTGATGGCGGGCTTGCCGAGGTCGCGCAGGGCCTGGTTGGCGACGGGCAGGTTGCCGCGCAGGATCAGCGGCACCTGGTCGGTGAAGGCCATGGCTTCCAGGCGCGAGCCGGCGCCCAGCACGCCGGCCAGGCGGTTCATGAAGCCGCTGCGGAAGTCGCGCGAGCCCTCGTCGGCCTGGCCCAGCTCGATGTGGTCCTGGGTCTCGAAATGGCTGCGCGTCGTGTCGTTGGTGCCGGCAAAGGGCACGAAGGCGGCCTGGCCCTTGCCCCACAGCGGGTGGATGCTGTCGGCCAGGGCCGGCGCCAGGCCCCAGTTCGCGTCCAGCGGCAGCGCCGTCGACTTGGCGATGGCGATATTGGGCCGCGATTCGTAATAGAAGCTCGATGACGTGGGCACCAGCAGGTTGGCCGCGTCGTAGGCGCCACGCAGGAAGACGACGAGCAGTCGCGGGGCGTCGGGTGTTGCGGCCCACATTTGCGTGGGCAACAGCGCGGCACCCAGGCCGAGTTGGAGCAGAAGGCGTCGGTCCATCACATCACCTGTGCATGAAGTCGGGGGAGGCCAGCAGATAGGTGTTCCATTCCTGCGGCGAGGTGGCTTGGGCCAGGGCCTGCTGCGTGGGCGCGGCCAGGCGCGGCGCAATGCCTTCGTAGTAGAGCGGGTGGGCGATCTGCGGGAAGGCGGGTCGGTCCTTGGGCTCGCCCTCGACCTTGAAGAGGCCGGCGCTGCCGCTGCCGATGGCGCGGGCGATCTCGAAGCGCGTGGTCATCTGGCCGGGGCCCGCCCAGGCGCTCTCGTCCATGGCATAGCCGTCGGGCGTCTGGCGGTTGTAGGGCGCCTGACCGAGGCGATAGAGCCAGCCGATCATGGGGCCGGTGTTCAGCACCACCTTGTCGGCATAGGCCAGGCGCACGGCCGAGACGACGTAGTGGGTCGGGTCCTTGAACTTGCGGCCGAGAGACGCCTCGAATTCCGGCGCGCCGACCATGGCGCGCAACACTTCCGAGATGCGCCCGTCGCTCTGCTGCCAGCGCTCGGCCATGCGCTCCACCAGGGCAGGCGGCGGCTCGTCGGCGACGAAATACTGGGCCAGCTTGCGCGACACATAGCGCGCGGTGCTGGGATGTCTGGCCAGCAGGTCCAGCACCTGGTCCAGCTCGGCCTCGCCCTGGCCCTTGACCGTGATGCCGAGCAGGTTCTTGTCGCCGAAATCGTGCCGCGCCGGGTTGAACTCCATCAGCCCGTCGCGCCGGTATTGGGCTTCCTGCGCCGGCTTGAGCTTGGGCTTGTTGTCGGTCTGGTTGACTCCCAAGCCGGTCAGCACGCGGGCCAGCTCCTGCACATCACGCTGGCTGTAGCCGCCGCCCACGCCCAGGGTGTGCAGCTCCAGCAGCTCGCGGGCGTAGTTCTCGTTGATGCGGTTGGCGGCGTTCTGCTCGTTGTCGAGGTAGCGCAGCATGGCCGGGTGATGGGCCGTGTAGCCGAGCAGGTCGCGGAAGCGGCCGAGGGACCGCTCGCGCAGGCCCTGCTCGTAGTCGCCCACCATGACGCGGAGATTGGCCTTGTACTGGTGGACGTTGAAATGGTTGAACCAGAACCAGGTCAGCTGCTCCTGCACCTGGCTGGGCGAGTAGAGGGCGTTCAGCAACTGGCGCGTCGAGGCCTCGCGGGCCAGCTTGGTCAGGGCCTGCTGGTAGTTCTTCTGCGCCTCGGCCTTGGCGGCGTCGTCGGTCAGCGCATCGGCGGCCTTGCGCTGGGCTTCCATCTGCTGCACCCGCGGCAGCAGGGGCTGCTGGGAGATGGCCAGGGCCTGGATCTGCGCGTTGGCGACTTCGGGCAATGCCGCTGGGTTGGCAGGTTGGAGCTGGGCATCCAGCCAGGCCTCACGGCCCTTGGCACGGACGGCTGCGAGATCGGTGCTGCTGGCGCCCCAAGTGAGACGGTCCAGCCAAAGCGTGTCTTGGGCTGGACCGTGGGCGGTGGCGGCCGGCTGCGGCGCCGTGGCGCAGCCGATCAAGGTGAAGCAGAGCGCGGAACCGAGGACGAGGTTTCTCATGGCGGCCTCATGATGAGGCCGCCCAACGTCAGCTGTCGAGGCCGGGTTGACGGCCGCAACAAGACTTCACAAGGGCTTACTTCGAACCCGGGGTGTAGATCGAGTCGAACACGCCGCCGTCGTCGAAGTGAGCCTTCTGGGCCTGGCGCCAAGTGCCGAAGAGCTCGTCGATGGTGAAGAGCTTGACCGGGGCGAATTGCTTGGCGTACTTGGCCGCGACCTTGGCATCGCGCGGGCGGTAGTAGTTCTTGGCCGCGATCTCCTGGCCCTCGGGGCTGTAGAGGTAGTTCAGGTAGGCCTCGGCCTGCTTGCGCGTGCCGCGCTTGTCGACCACCTTGTCGACGATGGCGACGGGCGGCTCGGCCAGGATGGAAACGCTGGGCGTGACGATCTCGAACTTGTCCGGACCGAGTTCCTTGACGGCCAGATAGGCCTCGTTTTCCCAGGCGATCAGCACGTCGCCGATGCCGCGTTCGACGAAGGTCGTCGTCGAGCCACGGGCGCCCGAGTCCAGCACCTTGGTGTTGGCATAGATGCGCTTGACGAAGTCCTTGGCCGAGTCCTGCGTGCCGCCGTTCTTCAGCGCATAGCCCCAGGCGGCCAGATAGTTCCAGCGCGCACCGCCGCTGGTCTTGGGATTGGGCGTGATGACCTCGACGCCACTGCGGGCCAGGTCGGGCCAGTTGCTGATCTTCTTCGGGTTGCCCTTGCGCACCAGGAAGACGATGGTCGAGGTGTAGGGGCTGGCGTTGTTGGGCAGCTTCTTCTGCCAGTCCAGCGGCAGCAGCTTGTGGTCGGCCAGGGCGTCGATGTCATAGGCCAGGGCCAGGGTCACGACGTCGGCTTCCAGGCCGTCGATGACCGAGCGGGCCTGCTTGCCCGAACCGCCGTGCGAGGCCTTGATGCTGAGGCTCTCGCCCGTCTTGGCTTTCCACTGCGCGGCGAAGGCCTTGTTGAAGTCCTGATAGAGCTCGCGCGTCGGGTCGTAGGAGACGTTCAACAACGAAGCTTGGGCGAAGGCGCTGGTGGCGGCGAGGGCGAGGGAGAAAGCGGTGAGAAGACGGCGCATGATTTTGGAGTTAGGGGTGGAGCGGTTCACTCTAGGGATAGGGGGCGGGCGGGGCAAAGAAGCAGTTCGCGCTAGCTCATGCGGCCTTTGACCAGGCCAGCACGGGTTCGTTTGCCAGCGGCTCGTGACGGGCGGCATCGACGACCTCGCGTTTCAGCGGCGAGGCGAAGGTCTGGATGAACTCGTAGACGTAGTCGCGCAGATAGGCGCTGCGGCGTACGGCCAGGCGGGTCATGTTGTCTTCGAACAGATGGCGGGCGTCGATGGAGCGCAGGTGGCGGTCGCGCTCCTCGTCGAAGGCGATGGAGGCGACGATGCCCACGCCCAGGCCCAGTTCGACATAGGTCTTGATGACGTCGGCATCCATCGCGCTCAGCACGATATGAGGCTGCAGCTGGGCGGCCGCAAAGGCCTCGTCGATATGCGAGCGACCGGTGTAGCCGGGCTCGTAGGTGACGATGGGGAACTGGGCCACGCGGGCCAGGGTCAGCGGGCCGTCCAGCAGCGGATGGCCGGGCGGCACGACGACCGAATGGGTCCAGCGGTAGCAGGGCAGGGCGACCAGCTCGGGGTACTGCGCCAGGGCTTCGGTCGCGATGCCGACATCGGCCTCGCCGTCGAGCAGCAGGCGGGCGATCTGCTGCGGCGAGCCCTGTTGCAGATGCAGGCTGACATCGGGGTGGTGGGCACGGAAGTCGCGCACGGCGGGCGGCAGCGCATAGCGGGCCTGGCTGTGCGTGGCGGCAATGCGCAGGCGGCCGCTGCCGGCCTGGGCGAAATCGTCGGCCGCGCGCTTGAGGTTCTCGGCCTCCTGAAGCAGGCGCTCGATGACGGGCAGCACATGCTCGCCGGGCTCGGTCAGGCCGGTCAGGCGCTTGCCGACGCGCACGAAGAGCTCGATGCCCAGCTCCTCCTCCAGTTCTCGGATCTGGCGGCTGACGCCGGGCTGGGAGGTGTGCAGGGCCTGCGCGACCTCGGTCAGGTTGAAGCCGCGGCGTTGGGCCTCACGGACGGAGCGGAGCTGCTGGAAGTTCATGCGCCGGGATTCTGCGAACCGGGGCCGCATCTGTCGTCGAACCATTCGCGATATCGATATTCACTTCTTGAGGGGTAGTCCCACTAAAGTCGGCGTTCCCCCGCATAAGGACGCTCACGATGACCCATCCGACTGAGATCCCCGATCAAGCCTGGCCGCTGTTCGACCGCTATGTGCACGGCGACCTGAGCCGCCGCGGCTTCCTGGAGCAAGCCGCGACCTTCACCGGTGGCCCGGCCGGCGCCGCGGCCCTGCTGGCGGCGCTGAGCCCCAATTTCGCAGCGGCCCAGCAGGTCAAGCCAGATGACCCACGCCTGGTCACGCGCCGCCAGACCTTCGATTCGCCCCAGGGCAACGGCAAGGTGCAGGGCTATCTGGCCAAGCCCGCGAGTGCCGCGGGCAAGCTGCCGGCCGTGCTGGTCGTGCACGAGAACCGCGGTCTGAACCCCCATATCGAGGACATCGCCCGCCGCGTCGCGCTGGCCGGCTATGTGGCCTATGCGCCCGACGCGCTGGCGCCGCTGGGCGGCTATCCGGGCGACGAGGACAAGGCGCGCGAACTCTTCGGCAAGCTCGACCCGGCCAAGGCCCGTGCCGACATCGTCGCAGGCGCCCGCGGCCTGCTGACGCTGCCGGACGCCAACGGCAAGCTCGGCGTCGTCGGCTTCTGCTGGGGTGGCACGCTGTCCAACTACGTGGCCACCCAGGTGCCCGAGCTGGCCGTGGCCGTGCCTTTCTACGGTGGTGCACCGGCACTGGAAGATGTGCCGCGCATCAAGGCGCGCCTGCTGCTGAACTACGCGGGCAACGACGAGCGCGTCAACGCCAGCTGGCCGGCCTATGAGGCCGCGCTGAAGGCGGCCGGTGTGCGCTACGAGCAGTTCGTCTACGCCGGTACCCAGCACGGCTTCAACAACGACACCACGCCGCGCTATGACCCGGTGTCGGCTCAGCTGGCCTGGGACCGCACGCTGGCGGTGTTCAAGTCGGCATTGAGCTGAATCCGTCTCTTGCTGGGCCTTCGGGCCGAGCGCTGGGCCGCCCCCGAGCCGGCCCGCTTCAGCGATGTGCTTGCCGGTCGATCCGGCAGCATCGCTGTCCCCTCGGGGGACCGACCAGACCGACCGCGTTCGGCGGGTCGGGCTGGGCGAGGGGTCAACTCAGATCGCGAACGCCCACTCGCGGAACTCCGCGTGCCGCGGCCGCTGCTCGGCCGCCGCGCGGGCCCGCGCGGCCTCGATCCAGCTCTTGGCCAGCGGAAAAGGGCCGAAGCCGGCTTCGGCATTGATGTGGCCGACGGGGCCGAGATTGCTGTAGCTGGCGCCCCAGCGGTGGGCCCAACGCGCGGCACTGGCGGCGCTCATCCAGGGGTCGGTGCTGCTGGCGATGAGGCGCGAGCGACGCGGCCGGCGCTGGTGGGGCAGGGACTCGGCGGCACCGAATTTGTCGGGCTCGGCCGGCGCGACGAAGAGGGCCTCGCGGATGGGCGAATCGGGGTGGTCGGCGAGGTGGCGGGCCAGGGCCAGGCAGCCGAAGCTGTGGGCCACGGCCAGCCATTCACCCTGTCCGTCCGATGTCGTGGCCACTTCCAGCGTACGCTGGATGCGCTCCGCCCAGCGCTCCAGCTCGGGCTTGCTCGGGTCGCGCTGCGTGACGCGGCGGGCGTCGCGGTACTGGCCCTGCAGCCAGGTCTGCCAATGCGCCGGACCGCTGTCATGCAGGCCCGGGATGATGAGGATGCGGGGCGCCTGGTAGGCCATGGCTCACAGCGTCGCGATCGACACTTCCGTGGACTTGACGAGGGCGACGACCTCGCGGCCAACCTCCAGCCCGAGATCCTTGACCGAACGCGTCGTGATGACGGACGTGACCACGTCGCCGCTGCGCGTGACGACATCGACTTCGGAGACGACCGGGCCTTCGATGATTTCCTTGATGGTGCCGCGGAACTGGTTGCGGACGTTGATGGCGGTGATGCTCACGAAAGGCTCCAGGGGATTGGCGTGGAACCAGTGTGCGCAGCCCGCCCGCTGCGGGGAACGAAGCAATCCTCAGCAGCCCATGCGGCTGCCGAATATGTCCGGGCCTGCGGCCCAGCCAGTCAGCGCGGCTTGGCCGGCTTGGCCGCTGTCGTTGGCTTGGGCGGGATGTCGGGCAGCAGGGCCGAGCAGTCGGTGTACAGGCCGTCCAGCGAGGGATGCTCGATGCAGTATTCGTAGTCCGCGCGCGTCGGGCCACGGGGGCCGGCCGCGGGTGGCTCGAAGCGCAGCGGCGTGTCGTTGATGCGCTTGGGGGCGCTGGCGGCACTGGCAGCCGCTGCGGGGCGCGGCGGGTCAGCTGCCCAGGCGGGCTGGGCGAGGGTGCAGATGCAGGCCGCGGCGCAGGTGGCAAGGCCGAGCCATCGAGGCGCGAAGGTTTGAGCAGGCATGGTGGTCCCCTGGGCAGGGCCCGCCGGCAGATGAAGTCGACGCCGACCCTTGCCTTGAAAGACGTCAAAGCTAAGGCAAGCCGGACGAGTGCAAATCCATAACCTTGTGGACGAGCGGCATGCTAGGGATCTCGCTCGAGGCCTTCGAAGGTCATTTCACGCAGCGCCGCCAAAGCGCGGAAGAAAGCTTCCGCGGCAAGGCCTGCGCGAAGCGCGAGGGAGGCGAGGCCGCGGCTAAAGTCGCTCGCAAGGCGCCCTTGAGCGCCGCGATACAGGGAGGCTTGAATTGACAAGGACATGCCAGGCCCGTGCCGGTCGATGGGCCGCCGTGCTGCTGGGGCTGCTGAATCTGGTGGCGCAAGCCGTCGAAGCGCCGCCGCTGCCCGCCGAGATTTTCCTGCCCGACGACGTCAGCTATGCCGTGGCCGCCGATGGCGAGCTGAGCTGGCTCGGCCTGTGTCAGCTCAAGGTGCCGACGGCAGCGCCGCCCGGCAGCTGCGCGGCGTCGACGCTGGGGCTGATCCGCTGGAATCCCGCCACCGGCGCCGTGCAGCAGACGCCGCTGGAACCGGTGCTGACGATTTCCGATGTCGTCGCCCAGGCCGCCTTGCCGGGCGGTCAGTGGCTGTGGATGGTGCCGGGCCGTGATGATGGTGGCCGGCATGAGCGCATCGTCTTCGTGCCCAACGGGGCGCGCCGAGCCCTGACGCTGGAGCTGGACAAGGGTCAGCCTTTTGCCATCCGCCGCCCGGCGCAGTGGCTGGCGCTGGGGCTGGACGCCGCCGCCCTGGTGGCCCGCGATGAGCAGCGCCGCCTGCGCGTGGTGACCGTGCGTCGGCAGGGCGATCGCCTGGTGCTGGACGAACTGCCGGCGTCCGGTCTGGTGGTGAACGGTGACTACACGGCCGCCGTGGCCGGCGCGGACCAGATCATGGTCCTCGGCGGCTCCAGCGACAAATACCGCGGTTGCGGGGACTGCCGCGCCGAGGCCCTGGTGCTCGACCTGAAGAAGCGGGCCTGGCGCGCGGGGCCGAAGATGCTGGAAGCCCGCTCTGAGGCTGCTGCGACTTCACTCCCCGACGGCAGCGTGCTGGTCAGTGGCGGCTGGACTCAGGCGGCACCCTGGGGCTATGGGCCTTCGTTCACGGCCGAGCGCTGGAATCCGGCCTCCGACCGCTTCGAACCCCTGCCGCCCATGCCCAACGGCAACGCCCGGCATCGCTTCCAGTGGTGGCGGGCGCCCTGGGGCAACACCTTGGTCTCGGTGATGGGCCTGTCGGGCGCCGCACATGCCTTCGACCCGGCAACCCGCAGCTGGCGCGAGATCGGCGCGTGGCGATCGGGCAGCGAGGAGGGCGGTTGTGGCTTCTTCCCCTTCGTGCTGCAGGGCCAGGCCTATGCCTGGCAGCGCCTGCGCAGCCAGGGGCAATACTCGACCCGGCAATGCGATGTGCCGGTCGCCTTGAACCCGGGCTTGCTCTGGCCGCCGGCGCCGGCTGTCGCGCCCGCGCCGCCCGAGTCCGCGCGGGTCAACTACCGGTCCGCCGGCGGCTTCCTGCCGGCCGATGCTGCGGCCCCGGCCCTGCTGATCGGCGGCGAGCAGCATGCCGGCATGAACGACTATCCGTTCAGCGGTGCCGTCGAGGCGATCGACCGCCTGGGACGCCTGAGTGCCTGGCCCTCCTTGCAGGTGCCGCGGCGGGATGCACGCGCCGTGCGCCTGGCGGGCGGCGTGTTGGTCTGGGGCGGTCTGGGGCCGGACCAGGCCTATCGCTTCAAAAAGCCGGCCGACCTGCCTTTGGCCGAATGGTTGCCGCCCGGCGGCGAGCGGCCGCCCGGGGCCTGGCAGGCGGTCGGTGGCGACGTGCCACAGGCCGGCGAGGCGATCACCGCGCTGCCGGACGGCGGCCTGCTGGCGGTCTCGGTTGGCGGGGAGTTGCGACAGCTGAGACTGGAGCAGCGCGCAGGGCGGCCCGTGCTGGTGGCAAGCCCCTGGCCCGCTGCGGGCCTGCCGCGCCGCAAGGGTTTCAACGAGGGGGACGAGCTCGACCTCCAGGCCTTGCCGGATGGCCGGGTCGTGCTTTCCGGAGGCGCTGTTCGCGACGACAAGATCGCGCTGCTGACACCCGGGTCGCTGCAGCCCGGCACGCCGGATCAGTATGTGCCCATCGGGCCCTATGGGGCCTTCCGGCACAACGAGGTTTTCGATGGGAAGACGCGCACCTGGGCGGTATCCAAGCCGTCCGAGTCCTACGGGGGCAGGGTGCTGATGATCGCGGACGGCCGCGTCGTCAAGAAAGGCGTCCTGGCCGTGGATCCCGGTGCCAACGCGCCGCTGCGCTATCTGCGCGAGGTCTTCGATCCGCAGACCATGGCCTGGACGCCGTTGGAAATGACGGCGTCGCGCCTGCTCGATGACGACCGCCACAGGCTGTTCACCCTGCAGGTGGAACTGCTGGCCGCCGGGATGCTGGCGGTCGAAGGTGACGCGAAGGGCACGAGCGCCGTGGAGTGGTTGAACCCGGCGGCCCGTCGCTGGCAACTGCTGTGGCAGGCACGGGACCGGTACGACGACAACCGGGGACGCGTGATCCTGCGTGCGGTGGCTGGCACGCGGGGACAAAGCAAGATCCTGATCATTCCCGTGGAGGGTTTCTGATGCGAGCCTTGATCGCGATGGCGGGCCTGCTGCTCGCCGCGGCCGTCCACGCCGAGGCGCCACCGGTGGAGTTCGTGCTGGGCGACACGGCCTGGCAGCCCGGCGACCGCTGGCAAAGCGGACCCGGCTGGCTGGCGCTCGCCTGTGTCGACCTGGACTGCCGGCTGGATGCCGCTCGCCTGAAGGTGACGCCGGGCAAAGGCCCCGACGGCACACGCGGCCAGCAGTTCAGCTTCAGCCGTGCCAGGCCCGCCAGGCCGAGTGAACAGGTGCTGGCCTGGTTCAAGGCCGACGCCCGGCTGCCCTGGCTCAGGGCGCGGACGCTGCCCACCTATGCAGCCGGCACGGCGACCCCGAAGCGGCCCGACTCGCCCGGCACGCTGGAGATCGCCGTCGGCCTGCCGAATGGCCCTGCCGCCATGCTCGTGCCGCTGTACGACAAGGCGGGAGGGCGCTTCATGCTGCAGTTGCGCCTGCCCGACAAGCGCCAGATGCTGGATGAGCTGGGCGTCTGCTCGCACGCCGTGCCCGGCGACTTCCTGCTGTGGGCCGGTGACATCGATGGGGACGGCAGGCCCGATTTCCTGATCAGCTACATCGACGGCGATGGCGAGGCCCATCTGTATCTGGCAGCGCAAGCCGCGGCCGGGCAGATCGTCGGCCTGGCCGGCAGCTACGTCGCGCCGCCGAGCCGCGAGACCTGTACCGACGCCGGATGGCGGGACTGAAGATGACAACTGCCATGACCTGGATTCGCCGCGCTTGCGGCCCGACGCTGCTGCTGGTGTCGTCTTTTGCATGGGCCACGCCGCAAGCGCTGCTGGGCACCTGGAAAGGCAGCATCGGCAATGCGCCGGTGATGGCCTGCTTCGACGACTTCGAGTCGCAGTACTACTACCTGCGCCATCTGCACGGGATCACGCTGTGGCGGCCCGATGACAATCTGACGCACACCCAGGACGAGTTGCGCGGGGAGCCCGTGGCCGGTCATGTGCTCAACGAGCGAGCGTCCGACGACGCCCCCGGGGCCGTGGATGGCGTCGGCGCCACCTGGCGCCTGGAAAGGCTGGAGGGCAGCGTGCTGACCGGCACCTGGACGGCCATCAGTGGCAAACGCAGCGCGCCCATCCGACTGACGCGGCTGGAGGGGCCAGCCAAGGAGGGGGCGGCCTGCGCCACCGCCTTCATGGCGCCCGTCCTCGCCCGCACGCGCATGCGCAAGTCGGCGGGCCGCTTCGAGTCGCACGACTTCCATCTCATCGCCAGTGCCGATGCCACGGCGCCTGAGCTGGGGTCCGAGGTGCCGCATGCCGACCGTTTCAACCGCTTCGCGATGGACTGGCTGCGCGAGCAGACGGTGTTCGTCTATCGCTGCAATCGCGGCGCGACGAGCGTCGGCGAGGCCTTGGGCCGCACGCTCGAGCCGGTGTTCTGGGGCAAGCGCTACCTCGTGCTGAGGGATTCGATGCCTGAGGTGTTCTGCGGCGGCCCGCGCGGCAACTCCTCGCTGAGCTACGTGGTGTGGTCGCTGCCGCAGGGGCAGGCCATCAACAGCTGGGCGTGGATCCAGGGCGGAGAGACGGCTGTCGGTTCCCGGCCTTCGGAGGGCGGTCCCGACATTCCCCAACCGCTGCGGCGCCTCATCGTCGCCAGCCATTCCCGCAATGACGACTGCGGCGAGTCTTTCCCCGTGGGCATCGGAGCGCCGTATCCGTCAGCGGACGGGCTGGTGTTCAGCACCAGTTTCGGGCACGCCGTATTCGCCTGCAACGACGATGTGCACCTCAGCTGGAAGCAGCTCTTGCCCTATCTGTCCAGCCAGGGGCGGGCGCTGATGCAGGCCGGTCCCTGAAGCTGCCCAGCCGCAGCTGGAGGGTCGAAACGCAGCGACGCCGTGGCGCGCTGTTTGGGCGCCGCCGCTTGCGGGCTGTTGGCGGGCACGCGGGGCAGACCGCTGGCGTGGGCCGGCTGAGTGAGTTTGTAGGCGCCGACGAGGGCGAGGGCCATCATGGCGATCAGACGGCGCTGCTGGGCGGACAAGGACATGGCGCTCTTCCCGAGCGGGCCCGCCGACGGACATCGACGGCGTGGGCCTGCACAGGGAAAGACGCAGATGCCGTCCGCGGGCGGACAGCGCCGCCCCCCTAACTCGGCATCAGATGCCGGCGCCGGCCTCGAACAGGCTCAGCCTGGCCGCGCTGAGCTTGACGCGCTGGCCGCCCTGCAGGCGCAGGGACTCGGCCTCTTCGCGGGTCAGCTCGGCTTCCAGCGGCTGGCCGTCCGGGCCGATCAATTCGACACGGGCGCTGGCGCCGAAGGACAGCACGCGTTCGACCGTGGCGGCCAGGCCAGGCGCCGACTCGTCGGTCCGGATCTGCAGCTCGTGCGGCCGGGCGTAGGCCTGCACCTCGCCGTCGTTGTGGGCGCCCGCGTGGGGCAGCTGGTGCTCGCCCATGTGCAGCACGCCACCGCGCGACTGGCCGACGAAGCGGTTGACCGCGCCGAGGAAGCCGTAGACGAAGGGCGTGGCCGGGCGCTCGTAGACCTCCTGCGGCGTGCCGACCTGCTCGACGCGCCCATGGTCCATCAGCACGATGCGGTCGGCCACTTCCAGGGCCTCGTCCTGGTCGTGCGTCACGAAGATGCTGGTGATGTGCAGCTCGTCGTGCAGGCGGCGCAGCCAGCGGCGCAGCTCCTTGCGCACCTTGGCGTCGAGGGCGCCGAAGGGCTCGTCCAGCAGCAGCACGCGCGGCTCGACGGCGAGCGCACGGGCCAGCGCGATGCGCTGGCGCTGGCCGCCCGACAGCTGGGGCGGGAAGCGGTCGCCCAGCCAGTCCAGCTGCACGAGCTTGAGCAGCTCGGTGACGCGCTTCCTGATCTCGGCCTCGGGCAGGCGCTGCTTCCTGGGCTTCACGCGCAGGCCGAAGGCGACGTTGTCGAACACCGTCATGTGGCGGAACAGCGCGTAATGCTGGAAGACGAAGCCGACCTGGCGCTCGCGCACATGGGTGTCGGACGCGTCCTGGCCGTCCAGCAGCACGCGGCCACGGTCGGCCTGCTCCAGGCCCGCGATGATGCGCAGCAGCGTGGTCTTGCCGCAGCCCGAGGGGCCGAGGAGGGCGACGAGCTCGCCGCGCGGGAAGTCCAGCGACACATCACCGAGGGCGGTGAAGTTGCCGAAGCTCTTGTGGATGTTTTCGACGCGAATGCCCATCACGCTTCCTTGGCGGTCGACTGGCTGGCGCGCCACTCGATGAATTGCTTGATCACCAGCGTCACCAGCGCGAGCAGCGCCAGCAGGGATGCGACGGCAAAGGCGGCCGCGAACTGGTATTCGTTGTAGAGGATCTCGACGTGCAGCGGCAGGGTGTTGGTCATGCCGCGGATGTGGCCGGAGACGACCGACACGGCGCCGAACTCGCCCATGGCGCGCGCATTGCACAGGATGACGCCGTACAGCAGGCCCCATTTGATGTTGGGCAGGGTCACGCGGCGGAAAGTCTGCCAGCCGCTGGCGCCGAGCACGGTGGCGGCTTCCTCTTCGTCCCGCCCTTGAGCCTGCATCAGCGGGATCAGCTCCCGGGCGACGAAGGGGAAGGTCACGAAGACGGTGGCCAGCACGATGCCGGGCACGGCGAAGATGATCTTCACGTCGTGCGCCTGCAGCCAGGGGCCGAACCAGCCCTGGGCGCCGAAGATCAGCACATACATCAGGCCGGCCACGACGGGCGAGACCGAGAAGGGCAGGTCGATCAGCGTGATCAACAGCTGCTTGCCGCGGAACTCGTGCTTGGCGATCAGCCAGGCCGCGCTGACGCCGAACACGAGGTTGAGCGGCACGGCGATGGCGGCGGCCGTCAGCGTCAGCTTGATGGCCGAGAAGGTTTCCTCATCGGCCAACGAGGAGAAATAGAGCTCCCAGCCCTTGCGCAGGGCCTCGGTGAAGACGGCCACCAGGGGCAGCAGCAGGAAGATGCCGAAGAAGCCGAGGCCGAGGATGAGCAGCGTCAGCCGCACGCCTGTGGATTCCCGCGTAGCCGGGTTGTCCTGGTATTTGGCGCGGGCGCGCGCCGGAGCGAGATGCAGGGCGGTGCTCATGGCGCCTCCCGCCGGGCCGCCCCAAGGGGGGCTGCGCGCCCCCTCGGGGGGCAGAGAGCGAAGCGAACGTGGGGGCTCATCATTTGCGGGTGCCTCGGCGCGAACTCCAGGCCTGCAGGCCGTTGATGGCGAGCAGCAGCACGAAGCTGAAGATCAGCATGACGGCCGCGATGGCCGTGGCGCCGACGTAGTCGTATTGCTCCAGCTTGGCGATGATCATCAGCGGCGTGATCTCGCTGACCATGGGGATGTTGCCGGCGATGAAGATGACCGAGCCGTACTCGCCGACGGCGCGTGCGAAGGCCAGCGCAAAGCCGGTCAGCAGGGCCGGCGTGAGGGTCGGCAGCACCACATAGCGGAAGGTCGTCCAGCGCTGGGCACCCAGCGACGCGGCGGCTTCTTCCAGCTCGGTCTCCATGTCCTCCAGCACTGGCTGCACGGTGCGCACGATGAAGGGCAGGCCGATGAAGATCAGGGCCAGCAGCACGCCCAGCGGCGTGAAGGCGATCTTGGTGCCGTTCTCGCCGAACAGAGGCGCGAACACGCCACCCGGCGCGAACATCGAGCCGACCCAGCCGTTGGGCGCGTACAGGGCCGTCAGCGCGATGCCGGCCACGGCGGTCGGCAGGGCGAAGGGCAGGTCGATCAGCGCATCGACCAGCTTCTTGCCCGGGAACTCATAGCGCACGATGCACCAGGCCAGGATCAGCCCGAAGACCAGGTTGATGGAGGCGGCGATCAGCGAGGCGCCGAAGCTCAGCTTGTACGAGGCCATCACGCGCGGCGACGTGGCGGCAGTCCAGAAGGCGTCCAAGCCATGGCCCGAGGACTTCAGGAAGACCGCGGCCAGCGGCACCAGCACGATCAGCGACAGGTAGAACAGCGTGAAGCCGAGCGTCGGTGCGAAGCCGGGCAGCACGCGGCGGCGTGCCGAGAGGAAAGACATCAGCGTTTGATCCCGGCCATGATTTGGTCGAAGGTGCCGCCGTCAGCGAAATGGGTCTTGCTGACCTTGGCCCAGCCACCCAGCGTCTGGTCGACGGTGAAGAGCTTGATGTTGGCGAAGCGCTGGGCGTGTTTCTTGAAGATGGCCGGGTCGCGCGGGCGGAAGTTGTTTTTCGCGATGATTTCCTGGCCCTCAGGCGTCCAGTGGAAGTCGAGGTAGGCCTTGGCCAGGGCGGCCGTGCCCTTCTTGGTGGCAACCTTGTCGACGATGGCGACGGGGGCATCGGTCTCGATGGAGATGCTGGGGTTGACCTGCTCGAACTGCCCCTTGCCGAACTCGTTCTCGATCAGCTCGACCTCGGCCTCGAAGGTGACCAGCACATCGCCGATGCCGCGCTGCGTGAAGGTGGTGGTGGCGCCGCGGCCGCCGCCGTCCAGCACCGGCACATTGGTCAGCACCTTGGTGACCAGCTCCTTGGCCTGGGCCTCGCTGCCGCCATTGGCGATGACGCTGCCCCAGATGGCCAGATAGCTGTAGCGGCCGTTGCCCGTCACCTTGGGGTTGGGGATGATGACCTGCACGCCGGGGCGGGCCAGGTCGCTCCAGTCCTTGATGCCCTTGGGGTTGCCCTTGCGGACCAGGAAGGTCATGGTCGACGAATAGGGCGCCGCGTTGTTGGGAAAGCGGCTGCGCCAGTCGGCCGGCGTGAGGCCCGCGCTGGCCAGCTGGTCGACGTCGGTGGCCTGGTTCATCGTGACGACGTCGGCTTCCAGGCCGCCGATGACGGCGCCGATCTGCTTGCTGGAGCCGCCATGGCTCTGGTTGACGACGACGGCCTGGCCCTTGGCCTTCTGTGCCGCGACGAAGGCCGGATTGATCTGCTTGTAGAGCTCGCGCGCGACGTCGTAGGAGACGTTCAGCAGGGCCGGGTCGGACGCCAGGGCGGGCAGGGCAGCCGAGGCGGCGATCAGCGCGACCAGGGCGCGGCGGGTGGGCAGGAAGGAGGGCATGGCGGGGCCGTCGAATGAACGAAGCCGAGAGGGTGCCCGAACTCGCTTATTCGCCAAACGACAGTTTGCTTATTTCCTTATTCGATAACAGCCAAAGCGTGGCGCACGCCTTGCAAGCCTCATGAGCGGCAACTGTTTGCTTTCAACCTGGAGACCCGCATGAGCCGCCTCGACGTCACGGAGAAGATCATCGCCACCAAGGTGGCCAAGGGCCTCAAATGGGCCGATGTGGCCGCGGCCGTGGGCCTGTCCAAGGAATGGGTCACCGCCGGCTGCCTGGGCCAGATGACCTTCAACGGCGCCCAGGCCGCGACGCTGGCCCAGCTTTTCGACCTGAGCGAATGCGAGGCGCAATGGCTCAAGGTGGTGCCCTACAAGGGCAGCCTGCCCACGCTAGTGCCCACCGACCCGCTGATCTACCGCTTTTACGAGCTGATCAGCGTCTACGGCACGACCTTCAAGGAGCTGATCCATGAGGAGTTCGGCGACGGCATCATGAGCGCCATCGACTTCAAGATGGACCTGCAGCGCGAGCCCAACCCGGCCGGCGACCGGGTCAGCATCGTCATGAGCGGCAAGTTCCTGCCCTACAAGACCTACTGACCGGTCCGCGGCGGGTGCGCTGCGATAGCCGCTCTTGCGCAGACGCAAAGGGCGCCCGGGATGCTTCGCGGTACATTGCCGCCCGCATTCACCAGGGCGCTGCAGCGTGGGAGACGAAACATGAGCACCAGCAATCCCGAGGACATCTCGGCCCGTTTCACCGCGGCCCGCGCGGCCGGCCGGTCGCTGCCCGGCTACCCGGGCACGCCGCCCGCCACGCTGGCCGAGGCCTATGCCGCGCAGGCCGCCGCCATCAAGCGCTGGCCTGACGCGGTAGCCGGCTGGAAGGTCGCCCGCGTGAACCCGGCCTTCGCTGCGCAGTTCCCCGAGGAGCGCCTCATCGGCCCGGCCTTCGCCGCCAACATCCACCGCCCCGCCGCCGGCGAGGCGGCGCAATGCCCGGTGTTCGAAGGTGGCTTTGCGGCTGTGGAGGCCGAGGTCGTCATCGTCGTCGCCGAGGACGCGCCCGCCGGCAAGACCGACTGGACGGCCGACGGCGTCGCCCCCTTCGTCAAGTCGATGCACATCGGCGTGGAAGTGGCCAGCAGCCCGCTCGCGACGCTCAACGACATCGGCCCGGGGGCGGTCATCTCAGACTTCGGCAACAACTGGGGCGTCGTCGTCGGGCCGGAGATCGCCAACTGGCGCGAACTGGAAACCCTCGACGTCGAGACCTTCATCGATGGCCAGTCGGTGGGCACCGGCAAGGTCGCCATCAAAGCCGGCCCGCTGGGCGCGCTGGCTTTCACGCTGAACAAGCGCGCTCAGCAGGGCAGCGTGCTGCGCGCGGGCGATGCCATCTCCACCGGCATGATCACTGGCGTGCACGACATTCGCATCGGCCAGCAGTCGCGGCATGTGTTTGCGGGCGTCGGCGAGGTACAGGTGCACATCACCCGCGCGGTGGCCGCGGGCGCCTGACACGGTTCCCCAATAAAGTCGCCCCGGTGCAGGTCTGCAACCGGGGCGATGCGCCGAGGCGGCGTCCGAGGCTTAGCCTTGCTGCTTGCGGCGGCGCGTGACCAGGCCGGCAGCGAACAAGGCCAGCACGGCGATCGACCAGGTCGCCGGTTCCGGCGTGGCGAAGCGCTCGAAGATCTGGGCCGTGGTCAGCTCGTACTCGGGGTGGGCCAGCACGTCGAAGTTCACGTTCCAGCCGATGGCATCAAAGGCCGCCAGGTCCAGCGCCGTGACCGAGTCCATCTTGCCGCCGCAGATGTAGGGGTTCATGACGCCGAGGAAGTTGTTGCACGGCGTGGCCTGGTTGGGCTGCTTCCAGTGCGAAGCCTGGTTGCCGTCACCGGTGGTCTCGCCCGTCGAGAAATAGCCATCCCACAGGGCCGTGGCGCCACCATCCACCGAGAAGTAGGACGGCTGGTTCGGTGCCCAGTTCAGCTGGCCCGGGGCGCTGTAGCGGAACATGTCCAGGCCGTAGCTCCACCAGGCGTCGTCGACCGAGCCGGCGTAGCCGTCGGAGTAGTCGAAATCGTCGGCGCCGCTGACGAAGCCCAGCGCATGACCGATCTCGTGGATGGCCACGCCGATGAAGTCGTAGCTGCCGGCCTGGATGCCGTTGGTCGGGTCGAAGTCGAAGGCGAACTGGTTGGAGAACTGGATGGTGCCGTCGATGAAGCCGGGCCCGAAGTTGGCGCCCAGAGCCTTGGCATTGGCCGTGTTCAGGGCGAGCGTGCTGTTGATCGCGTCATCGGGCGCCAGGCGGGTGCCGCCGGCGATGTCGATGCCGGTGTTGTTGGCCGTCGAGAGGTAGGACGGCACCAGGGCCGACACGCCGCCATTGGCATTCAGCGGCGACAGGTTGGCCACGGCCAGGTTGTCCAGCGCGCTGGTCTTGTTGGCGTTCAGTGCGCCGTAATAGTCGGAGATGGGCACGAACTGGCTCACGCTGGAGCCGGTCGAGCCCAGCACGCCTGGCGGCAAGCCGCCGTAGCCCACGTTCAGCTCGATGGTGGCGTTATTGGTGAGCACCGATTCCCAGTACTTCGCAGCGATCTTGAAGCCCAGCTCGGCCTGCGTTCCGGTCACTTGAGCGGCGCCGCCGATGTCGTGCAGGATGATGGTGGCGGCACCAGCGGGTGCGGCCAGGGAGATGGCCGCAGCCGACCCGAGGACGAAGGACTTGATTGCCGAGCTGAGCATGGACTTCCCTGCCAAAAAAAGGTGGGCGGATGCTAGTGGCCAAATCAATGGCACCTGCTCGGCGGTCGCGTTGCGACGCCCCCTGCTTAGGGGACAACTGTCGCGTGAACGCCGAATCGCCGGATCGCTTCCTAGCCGCGCACGGCCAGCATGACGGCGTAAGCCTTGAACACGGCCGTGGCCTGCTGGCCCGGCGCCAGACCCAGGGCATCGACGGCATCGTTGGTGACGCTGGCCGTGACGACGACACCGCCCGGCAGCGTCACGCCGATCAGGCTGGAGACCGCACCGCGCTGGACGCGCGAGACCGTGCCGGCCAGTTGGTTGCGGGCCGACAGCTTGTAGCCGCCGAAGTCGGTCACCAACACGACCTCGCTGGACTTCACCAGGGCCAGGGCCTCCTTGCCCGTCTGCACCTGGAGTTCCTGGGCGGCCAGGGTCGTCAGAGAGGCGGTGATTTCCTGGCCGCCGTCCAGCGCGACGCGCACCGTCGTCGTGGCCGGCCCGGGGTTGACGCCCGCGATGCGGCCGAGGAACTGGTTGCGGGCGGTGGTCTTCATGGACATCCTCTTCAGCAGGGCGGCAAGGCCAGGTTGTTCTTGGAGCCAAGCCTCCTGATCGTGCAGGAAACCGGCGAGGCGGGACTGTAAGCCGCGCCAGGCGGTCAGCAAGGCCTGACCCTCGGCGGTCAGCTGGGTGCCGCCGCCACCGCGGCCGCCGGTGGCCGTCTCGACCAGAGGCGAGTGGGTCAGCGCGCCAGCGGCGTCCAGCACCAGCCAGGCACCCTTGTAGCTGTAGCCGGCCGCACGCGCGGCCTTCTGCAACGAGCCGGTCAGGGCCAGGGCGGCCAGCAGGTCGAAGAAGCGGCCGTCGAGCCGGCCTGCCAGGCGCAACTCGCCCTGCAGCAGCGGATGGTCGGTGGGGTGCGGGCTCAAGGCGGCGAGATCAGTCGGAGGGTCTCCAACTGTCTCACCCAGCGCGCGGGTCGGGCGTCCTGCGGTACGACGAGGCGCAGCGGGCCTTCCTCGGGCTTCAGCCCTTCGGTGACGAGAAAGACGCGCCGGCCGCCCAGGGCCGGGTCCAGTTCGCCCCAGGAGAAGGCCGCGACATAGCCGTCCTTGGCGCCGGCCAGCAGCACCTGTCGCAGGGCCGCGCCGCGGATCTGCTCTGGCGGGGCGATGCCGGCGGCGCGCAATACGTTCAGCACGTCGATGGCGTTGACTTCGAGCTTGTGGCCATGGGCTTCGGCCTTGACCGCCTCGTGGGGCAGGGCGGCGAGCTTGGCCGCATCCAGCATGACCGCGCTGCCGTCCAGACGCTGCACCTGCAATTGGGCCTGGGAAGCGGTGCAGAGCAGGGCGATGAGAAAGGCGAACAGGGTCTTCATGCGAGTTGGGCTTTCAGGAAGTCGCGGCGCTGCTGTTCCTCGGGGCGCAGCGCGCTGCCGTCCAGCAGCTCCCGGCCCTGGCCGGCGTCCAGGTCCACCTCGCGCGTGACGCGGCCGCCGTCGACGACATAGGCGCGGTGGGCCAGCGCGGCGACGTCGTCGAGGTCGTGAGTGATCATGACGGCCGGGATGCCCCATCGCTCCCGTACGGCGCGCAGCTCGTCGCGCAGCTGTTGGCGCAACATGGGATGCAGGGCCGCGAACGGCTCGTCCAGCAACAGCACCTGCGGGTTGCAGGCCAGGGCCCGCGCCAGGGCGACGCGCTGCTGCTGGCCGCCCGACAGCGTGGCGGGCTTGCTGCGTGCCATGGGCGTCAGGCCGAAGGACTCGATCAGTTCGTCCACCCGCGCCGCATCGTCGGCCTTCAGGCGCCGCCGCCAGCTTGTCAGCCCGAAGCCGATGTTGTCGCGCACATTGAGGTGGGGGAAGAGGGCGTAGTGCTGGAAGAGATAGCCGACGCCGCGCGCCTCGGGTGCCAGGTTGATGCCGGCCTTGGTGTCCAGCAGCGAGCGGCCGTTCAGCTTCACGTGGCCGGCCTGCACCGGCAGCAGCCCGGCCATGGCCTGCAACGTCAGCGATTTGCCGGCGCCCGAGGGGCCGTAGAGGGCGACGAAAGGCGCATCGGTGGCGAAGCCGATGTCGAGGTCGAAGCGGCGCTTCGCGTCACTGACGGAGAACTGGAGGCTGACGTCGATCAAGGTTTGGCAAAACCATACTTGGCCAGGATGGCCTGGGCCTCGGCTCCGCCGAGGTAGTTGACGAAGTCTCGCGCCAATGCGGCCTGCTTGCTGTCGGCGACGACGGCGGCAGGGTAGGTGATGGGCGTGTGGCCCGTGACGGTCGCGGCGACGCGCACCTTGTCCTTGGCGATCTCGGCATCGGTGCGGTAGACGAAGCCGGCCTCGACCTCGCCGCGGGCCACATAGTCCAGCACCTGGCGCACGTTGTCGGCGAAGACCAGCTTGGGCGTGACGGCCGACCAGAGCTGGGCCGTGCCCAGGGCCTGCTGGGTGTAGCGGCCCACGGGCACCGAGGCGACCTTGCCGACGGCGATGCGCTTCACTTCGGCCTTCTTCAAGTCGGCCAGCGTGGCGACGGCCGGAGCGCCCTGGGCCGGCGTGACCAGCACCAGCGAGTTGGCCGCGAAGTCGCGCCGCGTGTCGTTGGCAATGAGCTTCTGGTCGGCACCGCGGTTCATCGTCTCCTGGTCGGCGCTGACGAAGACGTCGACGGGCGCACCCTGGGCGATCTGCTGCAGCAGCACGCCCGAGGCGGCGAAGTTGAAGCGCAGCGTCGCGCCCGGCTTGCTGGCCTCGAAGCGCGGGGACATCTCCTTGAAGGCATCGGTCAGGCTGGCGGCGGCCGAGACGGTCAGCTGCTGGGCCGAGGCGAGCAGGGGCAGGGCAGCGGCGAGGGCGATCAGGAAGCGTTTCATGACGGGGTGCGTTGCAGATAGCGGTTGGACAGCACGAGGATGGCGACCGAGACGGCCGACACGATGAGGGCCAGCATCAGGGCCAGGTCGTCGCGCCCGGCCTGGACGGCGTCATAGATGGCCATGGAGGCGGTCTGGGTCTGGCCGGGGATGGAGCCGGCCACCATCAGCGAGGCGCCGAACTCCCCCATGGCGCGGGCGAACGCCAGCAGCGTGCCGGCCAGGATGCCGGGCCAGGCCAGCGGCAGCGTCACGCGCACAAAGCTGCTCCAGGCCGACTGGCGCAGCGTGCGGGCGGCGGCTTCGAGGTTGCGGTCGACCTGGGCGAAGGCGCTGCTGGCGCCCTTGAGCACCAGGGGCAGGGCGACCAGCGTGGAGGCGATGACGGCGCCATGCCAGTTGAAGATGACGGTGTAATCGAAGTGATCACGCAGCCAGGCCCCCAGGGCGCTGCGCCTGCCCATCAGCACCAGGATGCCGTAGCCCAGCACGGTGGGCGGCAGCACCAGAGGCAGCATGCAGAGGGCTTCCAGCAGGCCGCGGCCGGGCAGGCGGGTGCGGGCGAACACCCAGCCCAAAGCAATGCCGAGCGCAAGCGCCAGCAACGTCGCGACGACGGCCACGCGCAGCGTCAGCGCCAGCGGGGCGGCATCGAACTGGCTCCAGAGGTCGGCGGGCATGGTGGCGTAATGTAATCAAGTACATCGCGAAAGGCGGCCACCAGGGCTGCTGACATCAGGGAGATGGCGTTCCGACTATCCTCGTCGCCCAACCATGCTGAACGATCTCTTCTCCGAATACGGCCTGCTCGCCGTGGCCCTGGCGGTGCTGCTGGAGCAGTTGGGCGCCCCCATCCCGTCCACGCCGGTGCTGTTGCTGGCGGGCGTGGAGTCGGCCACGCGGGACGGCTTTGCGCTACGCAGCTTCTTTGTCGCGACGCTGGCGGCCCTGGTCGCCAACGGCCTGTGGTTCTGGGCCGGCCAGCGCCTGGGTCGGCGCGTGCTGGCGACGCTTTGCCGCATCTCGATTTCGCCGGACAGCTGCGTGCGCCAGAACGAAGCCAGCTTTGCCCGCCGGGGCGTGCTGACCCTGGTCATTGCCAAGTTCGTGCCGGGCCTGTCCATCCTGGCGCCGCCGCTGGCCGGCGCCCTGGGCATGCCGGCTTCGCGCTTTGTCGGCTGGAATCTGCTCGGTTCAGCCTTGTGGGCTGGCGTGGTCATCGGTGTGGGGCGGCTGTTCCATGAGCAGATCGACGACGTGCTCCACGCCCTCAGCCACCTCGGCGGTCTCGCCCTGGCCCTGGCCGGCGTGGCCCTGCTGGCCTACATCGGCTGGCGGCTGTGGCGGCGGGCCGTCGTCAAGCGCGAGCTGGACCGTTTCGAGCGCCTAGGTCCGGCCGAGGCCCTGGCCCTGGCCCAGCAGCGCGGCGACATCGTCTTCGTCGACGTGCGTGCCTGCTCGCCGACCATGCCGCTGGAAAACCGCATTCCCGGCGCGCGACATCTGGACATGGGTGCGCTGGGCGACGCGGCGCTTGCCGGCTGGCCGCCTGCGGCCGTGTTCATCACCTATTGCGCCTGCCCCGGCGACGCATCCGCCGTGCGCGCCGCCATCTGGCTGAAGCAACAGGGGCACCAAGCCCAGGTGCTGCGAGGCGGCATCGACGCCTGGACACAAGCCGGCCTGGCCCTCGAGCCGGGGTGACGCAGTTCACGAAGCCTGGGTTGCGGTGTTTATGGTGTTAACCCTATAATAGGGTTTACCCGATGAACGCAAACGGCCACGAGCCACCCAAGCCCAAATGGAACTGATCCAGAACCTCTTCTCCTCCCTGCGCAGCGCCCTGACGCTGGAAACCCAGTCCGACCTGGACGAAAGCTATCTGTCGGATGCCATCGACCACGCCGACCTCGAGCGCCGCATCGCGAGCCAGTCGCGCGCCTCGTCGACGAGCCCGCTGAACATCGGCCGCTGAGCCGGATCCGCGCGCAAGTAGAAACGGCCCCGTGAGGGGCCGTTGTCATTTTCGGGTTGTACTTCTTACTGGATCAGCCCGTTCTTCAGCGCGTAATAGGTCAGGTCGCTGTTGGTCTCCAGCTTGATCTTCTCGAGCACGCGGGTGCGGTAGGTGCTGACCGTCTTGACGCTGAGGAACATGGCCTTGGCCATGTCGCCCACTGTCTCGCCCTTGGCCAGGCGCAGGAAGACCTGCAGTTCGCGCTCCGACAGCGACTCGTGCAGGGGCCGGTCGCTGCCCCCGCCGGCCACGCCGTCGGCCAGCAGTTCGGCCACCGTCGGGCTGATGTAGCGCCGGCCGCGCGCCACAGTGCGGATGGCGTTGGCGATCTCCTCGGGATCGCATTCCTTGTTCAGATAGCCGCTGGCGCCCTGGCGCAGCAGGGCGGTGGCGTAGTGAGTCTCCGGGAAGCCGCTGAGGATCAGGATGGGCAGCTCGGGGAAGCGGGTCTTGATGGCCGACAGCGCGTCGACGCCACTCTGTCCGGGCATGGAGATGTCCATCAGCAGCACGTCCACCTCACCGCCGCGCGCCAGTTCCAGCGCATCCCGCCCATTGCCCGCCTCGCCCGTGACGCGCAGGTCGACGTTCTCGCTGAGGAACTGGCGCAGGCCGGACCGCACGATGGCGTGGTCGTCAACGATGCCAATGCGAATCATGTTGCGCTCCGAATCAGTTGTGAGTGTGAGTAAAGCGTAGCGTTGGCAAACGGCGTGCGCGATCAGCGCTGTCCTACAAGGGTATAGGCCGGCCGCTTGTCCTACGGGTCTCAGCGAAGGCGGCCGGCAGCGTCGGAGTCTGCATTTTTGCAAAGTGGGTTCATTGGCAATACCACTCCACGCAGCCGTCCCGGAGCGAGCAATGAAGACCCTGACCGACAACCTGGCCCGCCTCATGCCGCCGCTGTGGTTGGTGCTTGCCCTGAGCGCGGTGGCGGGCGCGGCGCTGCTGGCCGCTTTTGTCCACACCCTCGAGCAACACGTTCGCCGCGGCGAGCAGATGCGCGAGTGGCAACGAGTCGGCGCCGTCCGACAGCCGATAGGCACCGTCGTCACCGCCGCCGCGCCCATGGAGTCGCCACAGTTGGCGACATCGTTTTCCCAACAGCTTCAGCGATGAAGAAAGGACGCATGATGAACCGCACCCCCTCCCTCCGTCTGCCGCTGATCGGCGCCCTGGCCCTGGCGGCCGCCCTGGCCGCATGTGGCAAGCATGATGACGAGCGCACCGCGGGCCAGAAGCTCGATGGCGCCATCGCCGACGCCAAGCAGGCCGGCACCGAAGCCAAGGCTGACGCCCGCCAGGCCATGGACAAGGCCGAGGTCAAGCTGAAGGACGCGACCGCCGCCGCTTCGGAAGCCGCGACCGATGCCACCATCGTCACCAAGATCAATGCCGCCCTGATGGCCGATGACAGGCTCAAGGCCACCAAGATCGACGTACGCGCTGAAGACGGTCGCGTCACGCTGACCGGCACGGCACCTGACTCCGGCTCCCAGGCTCGCGCCACAACGCTGGCCTCGGCCGTGAACGGCGTGCGCTCGGTTGACAACCAGCTCGTGGTGGCGCGCAATGGCTGACCAGCACACACCCCTGAAGCTGGATGAGGCGGGTCTCAAGGCCGCCCGCACCGATCTCAGCGACGGCGCCGTCACGCCGGCCTACGGGCCCTGGCGTGACGACATCGTCAAGCTGTTGAACGGCGCGCTCGCCACGGAGCTCATCTGCGTGCTGCGCTACCGCCGCCACCATTTCATGGCCACGGGTCTGGAGTCGCCCAGCATCGCCGAGGAGTTTCTCGTCCATGCCAACGCAGAACTGGGTCATGCGGACCGCCTCGCGGAGCGCATCGTGCAGCTGGGCGGCGAACCGGACTTCAATCCGGTCGGCATGCCCGATCGCAGCCATGCGGACTACGACGCCGTGAACGATCTCAAGGCCATGATCAAGTCCAATCTCATCGCCGAGCGTGTGGCCGTCGAAAGCTACCGCCAGATGATCCATCTCGTCGGCGACAAGGATTCCACGACCCGGCGCCTGCTGGAGGACATCCTGGCCGACGAGGAAGAGCACGCCGACGAGCTGAAGGACTGGATGGCCAGGGCCTGATAACGAGTTGCCATGACCTCCGTGCGTGCCTTCCTCGTCGAGAACAGTCCGGTCATCCGGGAGAACCTGGCGGGCACGCTGGAGGAATTGGCCAATGTCCAGGTCATAGGCAGCGCGTCCGACGAGGAGTCGGCTGTGCATTGGATGTCGCGCGAGTCAGCTCGCAAGGCCGATGTCGTCATCGTCGACATCTTCCTGAATTCCGGTACGGGCCTGGGTGTGCTGCAGGCCGCCCAGCGCCTGGGCGTATCGGCGCGACGTATTGTGCTGACCAATTACGCCACCGACGACATGCGCCGCCGCTGCGCCAAGCTTGGCGCCGAGCGCGTGTTCGACAAATGCCGCGAGCTCGACGAGCTCATCAGCTATTGCGCAGACCTCGCGGGTGACGTGCCGGTCAATGGCCTGGACTTGCCGGCAGGCGGTCGCTGATCGCTGACGCATCGGCCAAGTCACCGCAGTTGTTCAGCAAGGGTTTGAAAGCTGGCATGACGGGCGTGCTTGCCAAATGGCCGGTGCTGCTGGCCGCTGCTGGCCGCTGCTGATGACCGCGTTCTGCGGATCGTCACCAGGTGGCTGAATAGCTCAGCATGACGCGACGCGCCTGCGGGCGCAGCGTCAGCCGGCTTTGCGAGCTCAGCTGGTACGAGAAGGCACCGCGCAGGCCGGTAAGGCCTTCACCTTTGGGACGCTCGAAAGCCATGCGCGAAGCCCAGCCGCTGTCGCGCTGCCAGACCGGCGTTTCCACGCCTCCGCGCAGCTTGCCATTGATGTCGTAGCTGACGCCAGCCCACAGCGCCTCGCGCACCGATGCCTGCGGCCCGAGCTGGACTGGTGAGCGCACCTGCTGCTCCACGCCCATCTGATAGCTCCAGCGCGAGCTTTCGCGCTGGCGGCTCAGCCATTGCGGGTCGCGCCAGTTGAGCTCCGGATCGGGGGAATACTGCGTTACTGCCTGGCCGGCTAGGGTGATGCCGTTGCCGGATGCGGCTTGGGCGTGGACGGTTTGGCAACCGAGAGTGAGACCGAGCAGCGAGAAGAGCAGGCGGAATTTCATGACAGCAGCACTTCAAGAGGGATGGCTGAATGATGGGCAACGGGGCGAATACGCCGTGTCGGCCCGTGGCGGCAGCAGCTATCGGACAAAGGGAAGCCGTCCTGCGCGCGCTGATGCAGTGGCGCGCGGTCCTACACCGCTGGTCTGCGCTCGCTGATGGGGGAGGCCGGCACGGACGGCCAGACTTGCTGCGTGAGGCCCGCCGGGCCTTAACAGGAGATCGCCATGAGACCCGTCACAAGCCCCGAAGCAGAAGACTGGCGCGACCGTCTGCCACCTTACGGTCAGGCCACCGCTCAGACCCGCGCGCCCCGCACGCGCAGTTGGCGCAACGAGGAAGGGCCACGGCGGCGTTCCGGCGCCGGCGGCTGGCTCCTCGCTCTGGGCCTCGGTGCCGTCATCACGGTGATCGCCGTTGCCAGCCTGCAGGACCCGCGCAGCGTGGGCACGCAGCTGGACGACACCGTTGCCAATGTGCGTGGCGTGGGCCAGCGCATGGGCCAGACGGTGGCGGAATCCCAGAACGCCGCCGTCCAGGCATCGCGCACTGCGGTGGATGGCGTCGGCGCCGCCATCGACGACACGGGCATCAGCCTCAAGGTGAAGACGGCGCTGGCCGCCGACCCGGCGCTGAGCGCTTCGCGAATCGAGGTGACGACGACCGATGGCGTGGTGCGCCTGGAGGGGCCCGCACCGGATGCGGCTTCCAAGGAGAGAGCCACCGTGCTGGCCGGTGCGCCACAGGGCGTGCGTGGCGTGGACAACCGGCTGGCCTTGCCGCAGGCGAGTCGCATCGTCGCAGTGGCTGATGGCACGCCGCAGGCCCTGCCGGCGAATCCGGCAGCCAGCGCGGCGCGATGACGTGTTGATGTGAAAACGCCGGCTCGAGAGCCGGCGTTTTTGTCGGAAGCCCGCTGCGGTCAACGCAGCGGGCTTTGTCTTTACTGGAAGTAGCGGGCCTTGGCGCTGGCCTGGCAGCTGTCCTTCGCATCGCCCGACAGCGAATCGCAGCGCTCGTTGGCGACCTTGTAGTCGGCCTTCAGCTTGGTTTCCATCGCGTCGGCTTCCGCGGTGGCAATCTTCTTGTTGGCCTTCAGATCGGCCTTGGCCTTGTCGTGTTCGGACTTGGCTTCGGCGACGCAGACGTCCTTGGCATTGCCGGACTTGTCATCGCACATTTCCTTGGCCAGCTTGTAGCGCGCCTCATAGCGCGACTCCAGGTAGTCGTTGTGATCCTTGACCGTGCCGGTGTATTGGTACTCGAGGTTGGCCAGGGCCACCTTCTCGTGAGCCTTGGCGCGTTCCACGCACACGTCCTTGGCGTTGCCGGCCAGGGAGCTGCACTTCTCGCGCTCGGACTTGAACATCGCCTTGACCTCGTCCTTGGCCTGTGAATAGACGGGCTTGGTGAGGTTGGCAGAGGCGCTACCGGCGACGCCGATCAGCGCGAGCGCGCACAGCAGGCGGGTGGTGTGGATGTGCTTGGTCATGGGATCTCCTTGGGCTTGTTGGGTGGTCCCCTTGACCTGAGGGCAAGGGGGGTGCCACGCCAGTCAGCTTAGAAACCCCGTCACGTGGAGCGTGTCGGCATCAGGGCCCCGGAAACGTCGGACAACGCCGCGTGGGCGCCAGCTCTGAGCGCTCAGAACAGACAGCCTTGCAGGTCCGCCGGTACGGCCTGCAGGGACCAACGGTCGATGATCTCGTAGTCGTACTCCTCGTGGCTGCCGCCCACGACCAGCGTTACCTCGCGCACTGGCCAGGCAATGGGGTCGATGTAGATCGGCACCAGCGGCTCCGGCGCCCGATAGCTGAGGGTCACATGAGGTGAGTGGCCTGGGCCTTCGCCGCAACCCTCGCGCAGCAGGCCGGTCAGGACCGACTCCAGCACATCGTCGAAACCGGGCGGGCGGCCGGGGGTCAGAAAGGCCCAGTGTTCTCGGCCGCCGATGCGGTTCAGCGTCAGCGTGAAAGCCTCGGCCGCGATGCCGGCGCCGACCCGCCGCAGCACGCTGCGCATGGATGGGGTGTCCAGGTAGCGGTCCGACCAGGTCTGATGCCAGTTCGATGCTGGGAACATGGCGCCGCCGAGGCGTTGATCGAGGCCATGCCTTGCGACGGCGGCCGACATCAGCTGCTCCACTTCCGTGGGCGGCTGGGAGATGAGGAGCAATCGGGGGAAGGTCACGGTGAGCCTCCGAAAATACTGTGTTTGCATACAGTATTTCATGGCGAGCCAAATGTCCAGCCCCGAATGAAAAAGCCTCCAAGGTTGCCCTTGGAGGCCGGCATCGGTTGGTGGAGAGGAGGAGGATCGAACTCCCGACCTCCGCATTGCGAACGCGGCGCTCTCCCAGCTGAGCTACCCCCCCATGCGACGAAGAAAGTATAGCCATGGGAAGCGGCTGCTATCGTCTTCTCCCATGACGCCCCGCAAGCCCACGGCCTGGTTCGAGGCCCAGTACAACAACCGCCAGCGCGTGACCGACAGTGCCGACATCCTCGGGCGCTGGGCCCAGGCCTCTGCGCTGGTGCGCGAACGATCCAGCTGCCACCTGGATCTGCGCTACGGGCCCGATCCCAAGCAGACGCTGGATGTCTTCACGCCTGACCAGGGTGGTGGCTTCGCGCCCGTCCTCATCGTCATCCATGGCGGCTACTGGCGCTCACTGGACAAGTCGGACTATTCCTTTCTGGCCGCCAGCTTCACCGACGAGGGCGCCCTGGTCGTCGTGCCCAATTACGACCTCTGTCCTGACGTCGGCATCGAGCGCATCGCCATGCAGCTGACCGAGGCCGTGGCCTGGGCCTGGCGGCATGCGGCCGATCATGGCGGCGACCCCAGCCGCATCGTGCTGCTTGGGCATTCGGCGGGTGGTCATCTGGCGGCCATGCTGAGCTGCTGCGACTGGAAGCTCGTGGGCCGCGACCTGCCGCGGCGACTGGTGCAAGGGGCGATGTCCATCTCGGGTCTGCATGATCTTGCGCCGCTGTTCCCGCTGCCTTTCCTGCAGGACGACCTGAGGCTGGACGCGGCCAGCGCGCGCCGGCTGAGTCCCATCCACTTCCCGCCACCGCGTACCCCGCAGACCCTGGTCGCGCTGGTGGGCGAGCAGGAGAGCGAGGAGTACCACCGCCAGAACCAGTTGATCCGCTCGGCCTGGGGCGCGCGCGCCGTGCCCGTCTGCGAGGCTTTGCCGGGTTGCAACCACTTCACGGTGCTGCATGACCTGGCCGATCCCCAGGGGCGCTCCCACCAGATCGCGCGCCAGTTGCTGGGCCTGCGTTGGTATAGCGGCCTGCTATGAGGTGCATTGAAGCTAACGATTGGCTAGCCGGGCGCACCCGGGAGTAGCGTCGCCGTCTTCCCACTGAAGGAGACTGCGATGAGCTTGAAAGGATCCAAGACCGAGCAGAACCTGAAGGACGCCTTTGCCGGTGAGTCCCAGGCCAACCGCCGTTACCTCTACTTCGCGAACAAGGCCGACATTGAAGGCCAGAACGACGTGGCCGCGCTGTTCCGCTCCACGGCTGAAGGCGAAACCGGCCATGCCCATGGTCATCTCGAATTCCTGGAGACCGTCGGCGACCCCGCCACCGGCCTGCCGATCGGACCGACGCGCGACAACCTGAAGGCCGCGGTGGCCGGCGAGACCCACGAGTACACCGACATGTACCCCGGCATGGCCAAGACGGCGCGCGACGAAGGCTTCGACGAGATCGCCGACTGGTTCGAGACCCTGGCCAAGGCCGAGCGCTCGCATGCCAACCGCTACCAGAAGGCCTTGGACGCCCTGGTGGACTAGCAAGAGAGCGGCTGCACGAGCGGCCGCAGTCGTTTGCGCGCAGGGCGCGTGCAAACGACTGCGCAGGAGACGCGATGAGCACCAGAGAAGGCAACCTCGAGGCGCCGACCCGACACGCCCTCGACTGGAAGAACCCCGGGTTCTACGACGAGGCCGCCTGTCTCCACGAGATGGAGCGCATCTTCGACATCTGCCACGGCTGCCGGCGCTGCGTGTCGCTGTGCCAGAGCTTTCCGACGCTGTTCGACCTGGTCGACGAGGGCAAGACCGGCGAGCTGGATGGCGTGGACAAGCAGGACTTCTGGAAGGTCGTCGACCAGTGCTACCTCTGTGACCTCTGCTACATGACCAAGTGTCCCTATGTGCCGCCCCACCCGTGGAACTTGGACTTCCCCCACACCATGCTGCGCGCCAAGGCCATCAAATTCCGCAAGGGTGAGGTCAAGGGCGGCGAGAGGTTCCTGGCGTCCACCGATGTGCACGGCCAGTTTGCCGGCATCCCCATCGTCGTGCAGGCCGTCAATGCGGTGAACCGCACGAAGTTCGCGCGCAAGCTGATGGATTCGCAGCTGGGTGTGCACCCCGACGCTTGGCTGCCCGAGCTGGCGTCCAAGCGCTTCCGCTGGAGCGCGCCCAAGGCCTTGACGCATGTCGTCACCCACGGCGAGCGCACGCCGGGCAAGGTGGCCATCTTCTCGACCTGCTACATCAACTACAACGAACCCGGCATCGGCTTCGACCTGCTCAAGGTGCTGGAGCACAACGCCATTCCCTATGTCATCGTCGAGAAGGAGAGCTGCTGTGGCATGCCCAAGCTGGAACTCGGCGACCTGGAGACGGTGGAGAAGCACAAGACGGCCAATATCGCCACGCTCGCGCCCTATGCCAAGGACGGTTTCGCCATCCTGTCGGCCATTCCGAGCTGCACGCTGATGTTCAAGCAGGAGCTGCCGCTGATGTTCCCCGACGAGGCGGACGTGAGGCTGGTGCAGGACGCGATGTGGGACCCCTTCGAATACCTCGTCGCCCGCCACAAGGACGGCCTGCTGAAGACCGACTTCAAGCAGGCCCTGGGCAAGGTCAGCTATCACGTGCCCTGCCACGGCCGGGTGCAGAAGATCGGTCGCAAGACCGAGGAGATGTTCAAGCTCATCGGCCAGAGTGTCGAGGTCAGGCTCAACACCGTCGAGCGCTGTTCGGGCCATGCCGGCACCTATGGCGTGAAGACGCCCTACCACCCGGTGGCCATGAAGATCGGCAAGCCCGTCTTCAAGGCCATGGCCAAGGACGAGCCTGACGTCATCGCCAGCGACTGTGCGCTGGCCAGTCACCACATCGCCCAGGGCATGGCGCAGGCCGGCACGCCAGCCAAGGCCGTGGCCCACCCGCTGACCCTGCTGCGCACCGCCTACGGAATCGCACCATGACCATCACGCCGGACAGCCTGATGACGCTGGAGGCCTATGCGAAGTTCCGCAAGGCCGAGAAGGGTTCGATCGTGGCCCACCGCCGCCTGCGCAGCGTGCGACTGGGCGAGCACCTGAACCTGCAGTTCGAGGATGAGCGCACTGTCCGCTACCAGATCCAGGAGATGCTGCGCATCGAGAAGATCTTCGAGGAGGAGGGCATCCAGGGCGAGATCGACGCCTATGCGCCGCTGGTGCCGGACGGCGGCAACTGGAAGGCGACCATGCTGATCGAATACCCCGACCCCAACGAGCGCAAGCGCGAACTGGCGCGGCTCATCGGCGTCGAAGACCGCATGTTCATCGAGGTCGAAGGCCAGCCGCGCGTCTACGCCATTGCCGATGAAGACCTGGACCGCGAGAACGAGGAGAAGACCTCGGCGGTGCATTTCGTGCGCTTCGAGCTGAGTGCGGCGATGCGCCAGGCCGTCAAGGCCGGTGCCGCCGTCAAGCTCGGCTGCGACCACACCCACTACCCGGCCCATGTTCAGATCGCACCGGAGACGCTGGCCAGCCTGGCGGGCGATCTGAGCTGACGATCCCTCAGTCTTTTCGTGTTCTTTTCCGTCTCCCTTTGCTGGCACAGTCGGGCCGGCAACACAGGGAGACTCCATGAGCTTTGAATCGAGCCGCTTCCCAAGCGGCCTGGCGCGCCTGATCCAGATCGTCGTCATCCTGGCCGTGCTTTGGGCGCTGGCGCCCTATGGCATCGTGCCAGCGGGTTCGCGCGGGGTCATGACCACCTTCGGCAAGCCCGCAGACGAGGTGCTGGACGAAGGCATCCACCTGCGCTTCCCGCTGGCCCAGAAGATCCACCTGCTCGAGACCCGTGTGCAGAAGAGCGAAGGTGAGGGCGACGCCGCCTCCAAGGACCTGCAGGCCGTGCACACCCGCGTGGCGATCAACTACCACCTCGAGCCGCATCAGGTGGCGCAGGCCTTCCGCAGCATCGGCCCCAGCACCGACGTCATCGCCGACCGCATCATCCTGCCAGCCGCGCAGGAGTCGATGAAGGCCGTCACGGCACGTTTCACGGCCGAGGAGCTGATCACGCGCCGCACCGACGTGCGCGAGGGCATTGCCACCTTGCTGCGCGAGAAGATGCAGCGCCACGGCCTGGTGCTGGACGAGTTCGCCATCATCAACTTCCGCTTCTCCGAGAGCTTCGCCAAGGCCATCGAGGCCAAGGTCGGCGCCGAGCAGGACAAGCTGCGCGCCGAGCGCGACCTGCTGCGCATCCGCGTCGAGGCCGAGCAGAAGATCACCCAGGCCAAGGCCGAGGCCGAGTCGCTGGCCCTGCAGCGCGCCCAGGTGACGCCCGAACTGCTGAAGCTGCGCGAAATCGAGAACCAGCGCGCGGCGATCGTGAAGTGGAACGGCGTGCTGCCGACGACGACCTATGGCCAGGTGCCGCTGATCGGCATCGCCGCCGCGGCGGCGAAGTAGTTCAGGCCGGCAGCGACACCGCGTCCAGCAGCTCACTCTCGATCTGGATCTGCGCCTTGTTGTGCTGCAGGGCCGGGCCGTCGAGCAGGAAGGTGTCTTCCACCCGCTCGCCGAGCGTCGAGATCTTGGCCAGCTGCAGGTTGATGCCGTGCTTGGCCAGCACGCGGGCGATGGCGTAGAGCAGGCCGGCGCGGTCGCTGGTCGAGATGGTCAGCAGCCAGGCGGTGGCCCGCTCGTCCGGGCGCAGCGAGATGCGCGGCGTGTAGGGGAAGCTCTTGACGCGGCGCGACAGCCGTCCGCGGCGCGGCTCGGGCAGGGGGCCGCCGGCCTGCAGCACGCTGGCAAGCTTCTGCTCCACCATGGGCACGAGGTCGCGGTGGTGCACGTCGGCCTCCGGGCGGATGACCTGGAAAGTGTCCAGCGCATAGCCCTTGCGTGTGGTGTGCACCTTGGCGTCGAGGATGCTGAAGCCGGCCGTGTCGAAGTAGCCGCAGATGCGGGCGAACAGGTCGGGCTGGTCGGGCGAATAGACCAGTACCTGCAGGCCTTCACCGATGGGTGAGGGGCGGGCGCGCACGACCGGCACCTGCGTCTCGACGTGGCGCCACAGCGAGCGCGCATGCCAGGCCAGCTCGGCGCCGTCATGGCGGGCGAAATAGCTGATGGCCAGCGTCTTCCACAACGGCTCCTCGGTGCCGGGCAGTTGGGAATGCAGGGCCAGGTCCTGGCGGGCCTCGGCCTTGCGCGCCTCGATCTCGGCATCGAGGTTGATCTTGGCACCGCCCAGGGCCCGCAGCGTGATGCGGAAGAGGTCTTCGAGCAGCTTGCCCTTCCAGGCGTTCCACACCTTGGGGCTGGTGCCGCGGATGTCGGCCACCGTCAGCAGGTAGAGCGCTGTGAGGCGGCGCGCGTCGCCCACCTTGGCCGCGAAGGCGGCGATGACATCGGGGTCGGCCAGGTCCTCCTTCTGCGCGACGCGCGACATCGTCAGGTGGTGCTCGACGAGGAAGACGCACATCGTCGTGTCCTCGGCGCTCAGGCCGTGCTGGCGGCAGAAGCGCTTCACCTCGGTGGCGCCGAGCTCGGAATGGTCGCCGCCGCGGCCCTTGGCCACGTCGTGGAAGAGGGCGGCGATGTAGAGCAGCTCGGGCGTGTCAAACTGGGCGGCGAGCTGCGAGCAGAACGGGTACTCGTGGGCATGCTCGGGCACGAAGAAGCGCCTCACATTGCGCAGCACCATCAGGATGTGCTGGTCCACGGTATAGACGTGGAAGAGGTCGTGCTGCATCTGCCCGACGATGGCGCGGAACACCCACAGATAGCGACCCAGCACCGAGGTCTGGTTCATCAGCCGGAAGGCATGCGTCTGGCCCTCGTGCTGGCGCAGCATGGCCATGAAGGTCGCGCGGTTGGCCGGGTCGCGCCGCCAGGCCGCGTCCATCAGGCCGCGGGCGTTGTACAGGGCGCGCAGCGTGCGCGCCGACAGGCCCTTGATGCCCGGCGTCTGCTGGTAGATCAGGAAGGTGCGCAGGATGGCGTGCGGGTCGCGCTGGTAGAGGTCGTCGCTGGCGACCTCCAGCATGCGGCCGCGGTCCAGGAAGTCGCTGTGGCCTTCCAGCGGCCGCACATGGTTCTGCTGGGAGCCGTTGATCTGCTCTTCGAGGTTCAGCAGCAGGATCTGGTGCAGCTGCGTGACGGCCTTGGCCGCCCAGTAGTAGCGCCGCATCAGCACCTCGGAGGCGCGCTGGGCACCGGTGCCTTCGAAGCCGAAGCTCTGGGCCACGGCGGTCTGCAGGTCGAAGACGAGGCGGTCTTCGCGGCGGCCGGCCACGGCATGCAGGCGGGCGCGGATCAGCTTCAACTGGCCTTCGTTACGCTGCAGCTGCTTGCTCTCGAAGGGGGTGATGAGGCCCCGCTGGGCGAGGGCCTTCCAGGTCTTGCCCAGGCCCGCTGCGCGGGCCAGCCAGATCAGCATCTGCAGGTCGCGCAGGCCGCCGGGGCTTTCCTTGCAGTTGGGCTCCAGGGCGTAGGGCGTGTCGTCGAACTTGGTGTGGCGCTGAACGGTCTCCAGCGTCTTGGCGCGGAAGAAGGCCTTGGGGTCCATGGCCTGCATGAAGCGCTTGTGCATCTGCCGGAACAGCTTGACGTCGCCGGCCAGCGCACGGGCCTCGAGCAGGGCGGTCTGGATGGTCACGTCGGCCTGCGATTCGCTCAGGCATTCGCCCAGCGTGCGCACGGAGGAGCCGATCTCCAGGCCGAGGTCCCAGCAGGCCGTGATGAAGCTCTCGATGGCCGACTTGACCGGCCCGGGCTGGTAGGCCTCCACGCCATCGGGCAGCAGCACCAGCACGTCGACGTCGGAATGCGGGAAGAGCTCGCCGCGACCATAGCCACCGACGGCCGCCAGGCAGGCGCCTTCGGGCATGCCGGCCTGCTCCCACAGCCCGCGCAGCGTCTCGTCGACATGGCGGGCCAGGCGGCGCAGCAGGGTCTCGGCGCCGGTCTGCGTCGGCCGCGCGGCGAGGAACCCGTCGATCAGGGTCTGCTTGCCCGCCTTGAACTGCTGGCGGAGCTCGGCGAGGGTCGCCACCGTGTCAGACCGCTGTCGTTGCAGTGAGGGCCGCGGCCTGGGTGATGAAGGCCGGTGGCGGCGGGCTGCCGGCCGACACCGTCATCACCTCATAGCCCGTCTCGGTGACGAGGATGGTGTGTTCCCACTGGGCCGACAGCGAGCGGTCCTTGGTGGCGATGGTCCAGCCGTCGCCCATCTCGCGGATCTCGCGGCGGCCGGCGTTGATCATGGGCTCGATGGTGAACATCATGCCGGGCACCAGCTCCTCCAGCGTGCCGGGGCGGCCGTAATGCAGCACCTGGGGTTCCTCGTGGAAGACCTGGCCGATGCCGTGGCCGCAGAACTCGCGCACGATGGAGAAGCCGGCGTTCTCGGCAAAGGTCTGGATGGCGTGGCCGATGTCGCCCAGGCGAGCGCCGGGCCTGACCTTGGCGATGCCCTTCCACATGGCTTCATACGTGAAGGCGCACAGGCGCTTGGCCGCGATGGAACCGTCGCCGACGACGAACATGCGGCTGGTGTCGCCGTGCCAGCCGTCCTTGATGACGGTGACGTCGATGTTGACGATGTCGCCGTTCTTCAGCGCCTTCTCGTTCGGGATGCCGTGGCAGACCACCTGGTTGACCGAGGTGCAGATGGACTTGGGGTAGGGGATGTAGCCCGGCGGGCAGTAGTTCAGCGGGGCGGGAATGCCCTGCTGCACGTTGACGATGAAGTCGTGCGCCAGCTTGTCCAGCTCATTGGTCGTGATGCCCGGCTTGACGTGGGGCGTCAGCATGTCCAGGACTTCGGACGCCAGGCGTCCGGCGATGCGCATGCCCTCGACATCGGCAGCGGTCTTGATCGTGATGGCCATAGGCCTTGATTATCTCAGTCCGCCCAGACCACGGTGCCCGTCAGCCATGTCGCAAGAACGACGATGCCGAAGGCGATGCGATACCAGGCAAACGGCACAAAGGTGTGGCTGGACACATAGCGCAGCAGCCAGCGCACGCAGGCCCAGGCAGCCAGGAAGCTGACGATGAAGCCGACGGCGAACATGGGGAAGTCGGCCATGGACAGCGCATGGCGCTCCTTCCACAGGCTGTAGCCGCCGGCCGAGATCAACGTCGGGATGGCGAGGAAGAAGGAGAAGTCGGTGGCGGCCTTGCGCGACAGGCCCAGCAGCATGCCGCCGATGATGGTGGCGCCCGAGCGGCTGGTGCCGGGGATCATGCCCAGGCATTGCACCAGGCCGACCTTGAGGGCGTCCAGCGGCGTCATGTCGTCGACCGTCTGCACGCGCGCCACGGGCTGGGCGCGCTTCTCGACCCACAGGATGATCAGTGCGCCGACGATGAAGGCGCCGGCGACGACGGGCGCGTTGAAGAGATGGGCCTTGATGGCCTTGTAGACCGTCAGGCCGACGACGCCGGCCGGAACGAACCCGATGGCGATGTTGGCCACGAAGCGCTGCTGCTTGGCGCTGCTGGTGATGCCGGCCAGAGCTTCACGGATGCGGGCCCAGTAGACGATGAGGACGGCCAGGATGGCACCGCTCTGGATGGCGATGTCGAAGACCTTGGACTTGGCGTCGGTCATGCCGAGCAGGCTGCCGGTCAGGATCAGATGGCCGGTGGAGGAGACGGGCAGGAACTCCGTCAGGCCCTCGACGATGCCCATGATGGCGGCTTTGATCAGCAGGATGACATCCACTTCAACGGCTCCGAACAACAACGAATGCAAAAAGGCGGCGCAGTGTAGCCAGCGGGGAGGGCGCGTCCTTGCGGGCGGCTGGCCGGCACGGCTACATTACTGACTCTCCGGTCATTAACCGCCTCGTCTTGGCCACAGCCACGCCCCGTCAACGCCGCAAGGACGCCCGCCCCCAGGAGCTGCTGGATGCCGCCCTGGCCCTGTTCGTCGAGAAGGGCTTCGCCGCCACCCGCAGCGAGGAGATAGCCGCACGCGCCGGTGTAGCCAAGGGCACGCTTTATCGCTACTACCCGAGCAAGGACGAGCTCTTCAAGGCCATGGTGCGCGACAACCTGTCCGTGCACATCGCGGAATCGGCCGCCCAGGCCGCGCAGTACGAAGGCTCCATCGCCGAATTGCTCAGCCAGATGATGCAGGCCTGGTGGGCCAAGGTTGGCCATGGCAATGCCGGCGTGGTCTGCAAGATCATGATGGTGGAGGCGCGCAATTTCCCCGAGCTGGCGCGTTTCTATGTGGACGAGGTCATCACGCCGTCGCAGAACCTGGTCGGCGGCCTTATCGAGCGGGGCATCCGCACCGGGGAGTTCCGGGCCGTGCCCATCGAGGCGACGGTCCACATGCTGATCGCGCCGATGCTGCACATGCTGCTGCACGAGCACTCCTTCGGCGAGGTCGACAGCTGCCACCCGACCATGACGGCGGAGGAGCTGCTGGACGCCCAGATGTCGCTGTTGTTGCACGGACTGCTGGCCAGCCCGGCCTGACCTCTAGAATTTTGCTTTTTGCTGTCGACCGCGCTCCGGAGAACAAGATGAATCTCGAACAAGTCCGCTTCAACATGATCGAGCAGCAGATCCGCCCCTGGGACGTGCTCGACCCCAGCGTGCTGGAACTGCTGCGCGTCGTCCACCGCGAGGACTTCGTCCCCGAGGCCCACAAGGCGCAGGCCTTTGTCGACACCGAGCTGCCGCTGACGGCCACGCGCCGCATGCTGGCGCCCAAGGTCGAGGCCCGCTTGTTGCAGGAGCTCAAGGTGCAGCGCCACGAGAAGGTGCTGGAGATCGGTGCCGCCACGGGACACCTGGCCGCGCTGCTCGGCCACAAGGCCCAGCGCGTCATCGCCCTGGAGGCCGATGCCGGCCTGGCAGCTGTCGCCGCCGCCAACCTCAAGCGCGCCGGCGTGCTGAATGCCACCGTGCTGAACCAGGACGGGGCCGCCGGCCTCGCCGCCGAGGAGCCCTTCGACGCCATCCTGCTGTCCGGCTCGGTCGCTGCCGTGCCCCAGGTCCTGCTGAACCAGCTCAAGGTCGGCGGGCGCCTGGCCGCCATCGTCGGCGGTGAGCCTGTCATGCGCGCCGTGCTGATCACGCGCACCGGCGCCGGCGATTTCCGGACCGTGGAGATGTTTGACACGGTGGCTGGCCGTCTGCCGGGTTTTGCCGAGGCTTCGGCCTTCTCGTTCTGATCTTGATGCAGTCCGTCGCCATAAAACGCCGCTTGCCCCCGTTTGGGCGCAGGTCGTCACATGGCTTCAGTCATCGGCGGGCTTTGCCTCTATAAACCCGGCCGCGCTCACTACATTGCTCCAGTCAAGGAATCCCATGCCCTTCGTCACAGCCACCCGCCTGACCCTGCAACCGCTGGCCCTCGCAGCCGGCCTCCTGCTCGCCGGTGTGGCCCAGGCCCAGAGCCTGCAGGAGCTCTACGACGCGGCGCGGGGCTATGACGCAACCTATCTGGCGACCCGCAACAGCGCCGACGCGGCCGCTGCGCGTGCCGCCCAGGCCGAGGCGCTGATCCGGCCGTCGCTCTACCTGTCCAGCTCGGGCACCATCACGCGCACCGATCCGCCGTCGACGGGCTCCTACGACACCCGCACGCTCCAAGCCGGCCTGTCGGGCAAGTACTCGGTCTACAACGCCAGCAACATCCCGACCATCGACAAGGCCCGCCGCGCCTATGCGCTGGCCCAGGCCGACCTGGATGCGCAGGAGCAGGACCTCATCATCCGTCTGGCCACGGCTTATTTCGATGTTCTGGCCGCCAAGGACACCCTGACCACCTCGCGGGCCAACAAGGCCGCCATCTCGGAGCAACTGGCCTCGGCCAAGCGCAACTTCGAGGTCGGCACCGCCACCATCACCGACACGCGTGAAGCCCAGGCCCGCTATGACCTCGCCGTCGCGCAGGAGCTGGCTGCGGACAACGACCTGCGCGTCAAGCGCGTGACGCTGGACCAGTTCGTCGGCCGGGTCGGCGTCGAGCCCAAGAGCCTGGCCACGCCCGTGGCCCTGCCGGCCCTGCCCAGCGACAACGTCGACACCTGGGTCGCCACCGCCGACGACCAGCATCCCGGCGTGCGTCGCGCCCGCCTGGGCCTGGAAATGGCGCAGCTCGACACGCAGATCGCCCGCGCCGGCGACAAACCCACGCTGGATGCCAATGCCACGCTGGGTGGCAGCAACACCCACACCAGTCCCGCCATCATTGCCGCCCAGCAGGGCATTGCCGGCACGGGCAAGAACGCCAGCGTCGGCCTGACGCTGACCTACCCGATCTACACCGGCGGCCTGACGCAGAACAAGATCAAGGAAACGCTGGTGCTGGAGGAGAAGGCCCGCAACGACCTCGACTTTGCGCGCCGCAGCGTGGCCGAGGGCACGCGTCGCGCCTTCTTCGGCGTGCAGTCGCTGAAGGCCCAGGTGGCCGCCTACGAGGCCGCCGAGTCGTCCACCAAGCTGGCCCTGGAAGCCACCCAGCTGGGCTACAAGGTCGGCGTGCGCGTCAACCTGGATGTGCTGAACGCCCAGACCCAGCTGTTCACGACCCAGCGCGACCTGGCCAAGGCCCGCTACGACGTCGTCGTCAACAGCCTCAAGCTGCGCCAGGCCTCGGGCCAGCTGCGCCCCGAGGACGTGGCCGCGGCCAACGTGCTGCTGGCCAGGTAAGCGGCCCCGCGCCCGCGATCAAGCCCTGCCTTGTCGGGGCTTTTTCTTTTCCGGCTCCGCGCCTGCGGGCTCGGCATCGGCGGTTGGCAGCGGCTTGATCGGTGCGTGCTCGCGCACGGCGTTCAGGATGATGGCGGTCGACGTCGGCACCTGCTGGCAGAAGCGCGACAGCGTCGCGCGCAGATGGGCCACGTCGCGCACGGCGATCTCCAGGATCCAGCTGTCCTCGCCCGTGACGCCATAGGCCGTGACAACCTCGGGGCTGACTTCCAGCGCCCGCATCAGCAGGTCCTCGTCGAGGTTGCCGATGCGGATGATGGAGCGGATGCCATAGCCCAGCTTGCCGGCGTCGACGACGGCGCGGTAGCCGCGGATGACGCCGCCGTCCTCGAGCTTGCGCACGCGTTCGGTCACGGCGGGCTGGCTCAGGTGCACGCGACGGCCCAGCTCGGCCATGGCCAGGCGCGCGTCGGCCTGCAGTTCCGCAAGAATGCGATGGTCATGCTGATCCAGTTCAATGGCCATGAAAGTCTCAAAAATCTGGCTTCAAGTTCTTAAATCCTAAGGCCGATCGGGTGCTGAACCTTGAAGTGTCCATGTCGCAAGAGGGTCGAAATTTCTACGATGCCGGCCATGAACACCACGACGCTGCCGCTGAAGAACGCTCCTGGCCTGAGCCCGAAACTGATGCTCTGCCTGGCTGCCACCTGGCTGGTCTGGGGCTCGACCTATCTGGCCATCAAATATGCGCTGGTCAGCCTGCCGCCCTTCATCCAGATGGGCAGCCGTTTCTTGGTCGCCGGCGCCTTGCTGGCCGTCTGGATGCGCTGGCGCGGTGCGCCCTGGCCCAGCCGCAAGCAGTGGTTGCACGCCCTGGTCATCGGCGGGCTGATGCTGGGCGGTGGCATGGGCGGCACGGCCACGGCCGAGCAGACCGTCGGTTCGGGTCTCGTCGTTGCCTTCATCGCCGTCATGCCATTGATGATTGCCGGCCTCAACCTGCTCTGGGGTGAGAAGCCGACACGGCTGGAGTCGCTGGGCATTGCCTTCGGCCTCGTCGGCGTGCTGCTGCTGACGCAAGGGCAGGGCTTTGGCGCCTCCCCGATGGGGCTGGTGGCCATCAGCGTCGCTTGTGCGAGTTGGGCGGTCGGCAGCGTGCTGTCGCAGCGGGTGTGGCCGCTGGCGCCGGGCGCCATGGGCTTTGCGAGCGAGATGCTGGCCGGCGGCGCCGTGCTGATGGTGCTGAGCTTCTTCGCTGGTGAGACCCTGCCCGATCACATCGAGCCGCGGGCACTGTGGGCCTGGGCCTATCTCGTCGTCTTCGGTTCGCTGGTGGCCTTCAACGCCTACATGGTGCTGCTGGCCGAGGCGTCGGCGGGACTGGCGTCCAGCTATTCCTTCGTCAACCCGGTCATCGCCATGCTGCTGGGTGTGGCGCTGGCCGGCGAGCAGATCAGCGGCCACGAATGGCTGGCGGCGGGCATCGTGCTGCTGGGCGTGGTGCTGCTGCTGGCGGGCAAGGCGCGCAGCCGCTAGCCCCCGCCGCGGATATTGGCCTGCAGGGAAGGGACCATCAGTCGCGGCGCAGCCAGGGTCTTGTCGCGCGCCTGGCGCATGGCGACGAACCCGGCCTCGCTGACACCGTCGTGGGCATGGATGTTGGCGGCGCGCTGCTCGGCCACCGTCGTCTGCCAGCGCGGCTCGCGCCCGGGCGGGTAGTCGTGGCAGACGAAGAGGCGGGTCTCGGGTGGCAGGTCCAGCAGGCGGCGGATGGAACGGTAGAGCACGGCCGCATCGCCGCCGGGAAAGTCGGCGCGGGCGCTGCCGACATCGGGCATGAAGAGGGTGTCGCCGATGAAGACGGCGTCCTCGATCTGGAAGGCCAGGTCGGCCGGCGTGTGGCCCGGGGTGAGCAGGGCGGTCGCCTGGATGCCGCCGATCCGGAATGACTCGCCATCGCCCAACAGGCGGTCGAAGCCGTCGTTGTCCGAGGACCAGCCGCGCAGCCGGCCCAGCGTCGCCTGCACCTCGCGGATGTGTTCGCCGATGGCGATCAGCCCGCCCGCTTCGCGCTGCAGATGGCGCGCGGCCGACACATGGTCGGCATGCACATGGGTCTCGAGGATCCATTGCAGCGCCAGGCCTTGCTCGCGCAGATGGGCCAGCAGCAGGTCGGCGCTGGCCGTGCCGGACTGGCCCGTGGCCAGGTCATGGTCCAGCACCGGATCGATGACAGCCGCCTGGCGCGTGGCGGGGTCGTGCACGACATAGCTGACCGTCCCGGTGACGGGGTCGTGGAAGGCTTGGATGGCGACGGGCATTAGGAGTTGGGCGTGCGGGGATGCCATCATTTCTACATGAACCTGGACTGGAACGCTTTCTCCCCCGGATCGGCGCTGGCCGGCGGATTGCTCATCGGCCTGGCCGCGGCCGTGCTTGTGCGCTTCTCTGGACGGATTGCAGGCATCAGCGGCATCGTGGGCGGGCTGCTGCGGCCTATGCCCGGGGACCGCGCCTGGCGGCTGGCCTTTGTGGCCGGGCTGCTGGCGGCGCCTTGGCTCTACGGGCTGTTTGCCGGGCCTGTGCAGCCGCGCATCGATGCGGGATGGGGCAGGCTGCTGCTGGCGGGGCTGCTGGTGGGGATCGGCACGCGCTACGGCGCGGGCTGCACCAGTGGCCATGGCGTCTGCGGCCTGTCGCGGCTGTCGCTGCGCTCAGTGGTCGCGACGGCCGTGTTCATGGCGGTCGGTTTCGCGACCGTCTACGCGCTGAGGCATCTGCTGTGAAGGCCGTGCTGATTGCCGCGCTGGCGGGCCTGCTGTTCGGCCTGGGCCTGGTCGTGTCGGGCATGGTGATGCCGGCCAAGGTGCTGGGCTTCCTGGACCTGGCCGGTGCCTGGGATCCGTCGCTGGCCTTCGTCATGGCAGGCGCCATCGCCGTGGGCCTGCCGGCCTTCGCCTGGGCGCGCCGGGCGAAAGTGAAGTTGCCGGATTCGACCCGCATCGACCGCCGTCTCGTCGGCGGCAGCCTGTTGTTCGGCGTCGGCTGGGGCCTGGCGGGCCTGTGCCCGGGGCCGGCGCTGGTGGTGGCGGGCCTGGGTGACCTGAAGGCGCTGCTTTTCGTCGCGGCGATGCTGGTGGGCATGGCGCTCTTCGAGGCCCTGGAACGACGCAAAGCCTGAGACAAAATCCGCGCCCATGCTGTTCCTGCTCTCGCCCGCCAAGTCCCTCGATTACGACACGCCGACGCCGGCCGAACTGGCGCCGGCCCTGACCCGTCCGCAATTCCTGGACGACACCGCCGCCCTCATCGACCTGCTGCGCACCAAGACGGTCGACGACGTGCGCGAGCTGATGGACCTGTCCGAGCCCCTGGCCCAGCTCAATGTCGACCGCTATGCCGCCTGGCGGCCGCGCTTCACCGACAGGAACAGCAAGCCCGCCGTGCTGGCCTTCAATGGCGACGTCTACGACGGCCTGGATGCCAAGACGCTCTCCGGCGACGACATCGCCTGGGCCCAGACCCATGTGCGCATGCTGTCGGGCCTGTACGGCATCCTGCGGCCGCTGGACCGCATGCAGGCCTACCGCCTGGAGATGGGCACGCGCCTGGCCGGCGAGCATGGCGACAGCCTCTACGACTACTGGGGCGACCGCCTGGCCTTGCATCTGAACAAGCTCGCTCGAGGCGAGAAGGCGCCCGTCATCGTCAACCTGGCCTCCCAGGAGTACTTCCGCGCCGCCGACCGCAGGGCCCTCAAGCCTCGCGTTGTCGACTGCCAGTTCGAAGACTGGAAGAACGGCGAGTACAAGATCATCAGCTTCTTCGCCAAGCGTGCGCGTGGGCTGATGGCGCGCTTCGCCATTCAGCAACGCCTTGAAACGCCTGAAGGGCTCAAAGCATTCGATCTGGACGGTTATCGTCTGGCCCCCGACGTCTCATCCCCCGACCGACTCGTCTTCCGCCGCAAGTCATGAGCCAACAAGTCATCACCCCCGAGCTGTGTGAGTGGATCACCGAGCAGAGCCGCGCCGGCCATGCGTCCGAAAGCATCCTGGCGGCCATGCTGGGCAGCGGCTGGGACGAAGGCATCGCCCGCCAGGCCCTGACCCGCACCCTGGGCCAGGCGTCGGCGATGACGCCGCCTCCCGGTGCCACGCCCGGCCTGCCCGAGCCCGACCTGACACGCTTCGCCCCCGTCATCGATGCCGGCGACCGCCAGGTGAAGGTCTTGATGGCTCTGCGCCAGCCGCGCGTCATCGTCTTCGGCAACCTGTTGTCCGACGAGGAGTGCGACGGAATCGTCGCGCTGGCGAACAAGCGCCTGGCGCGCTCGGAAACCGTTGCCACCGGCGCCGAAGGCAGCGAGGTCAATGCGGCCCGTACCAGCGACGGCATGTTCTTCGAGCGCTGCGAGACCGACCTCATCCGCACCGTCGAGGCGCGCCTGGCGACGCTGCTGCGCTGGCCGCTGGATCATGGCGAAGGCCTGCAGGTGCTGCGTTACCGCCCGGGTGCCGAATATCAGCCGCACTACGACTATTTCGACCCTGGCCACGTCAGCACACCCAACATCCTCAAGCGCGGCGGCCAGCGCGTCGCGACCCTGGTCATCTACCTGAACACGCCCACGGCCGGCGGCTCGACCATCTTCCCGGACATCGGCCTGGACGTCGCGCCGGTCAAGGGCAATGCGGTGTTCTTCAGCTACGACCGGCCCCACCCGTCCACGCAGACCCTGCACGGCGGCTCGCCGGTGCTGGAAGGCGAGAAATGGGTGGCCACCAAGTGGCTGCGCCAGGGCGTGTTCACTTGACGGGCGAGGTGATCGCGATGATCACGCCCATGAGCATCAAGCCGAACCCCAGCAGCAGGGCATAGCCAATGCTCAGCAGCGTGCCGCGCCAGGTGGCGCCCCACCAGCCCAGGCCGTAGACCTGTCGCATCGCGATCAGGCCATGCGCGAACACGGCCAGCATCAGCAGTCCCGCGGACTGCGTGGCGAACCCGGCCAGCAGGGCCAGGAACCACAGGCTGTGGCTGTGCAGCGAGAACACGAAATGCTCCGCATAGCGCCGGCCGCTGCCAGTGAACATCAGCAGCAGCAAGGCTGCGAACACAGGCTGCATCCCCAGCAGGCCGTAGGGCGCCATGGCCAGCAGCCTGGCGGACCATTGCTCGCGCGTCAGGTGCGTCGCGTGCTCAACCGACTTCAAGAGCCAGCGCTGCCAGGCCGTGCAGGTCTCGGTCTCGGCCAGCTTGCAGCCGAGAACGCTCAGGTTCATCTGCTCCGCGGGCCTGCCAGCCGCCGAGGCAGCCTCCGCCGCGAGCTGCGCGGGCGTCATGCCGGGTTTCATGTGCACGCTCGCGGGCTGGCCCGGCACCGCTGCCGGCTCGGGCGTGGCCGGCAGCAAGGCCCAGCCGACGAAGAACACGAAGCTCGCGCTCAGATAGACCCGCAGCGGCAGCACATAGCGTTTGCGTGCGCCGTGGAAATAGGCATTGGTCAGATGTCCGGGCAGGAAGATCAGCGCCCACAGCGAGCGCCACAGCGGGCCGTCGAAGGCGACGTAATGGCCCAGATACTCGGTGAACATCTCGCGCACCGAGGGCGGATGCAGATCGGTTTCCTGGCCGCAGTGGCCGCAGTAGAGGGGCCGGGGCGTTGCCAGGGTGAAGTGGCAGTTGCGGCAGTAGGGCAGCTCCGGTGCGTGGTGGCTCATGACAGCAGTTTGTTGATCAGCTCCGGGGTACTGGACGCTGCATATTTCTTCATCAGCCGGCCGCGGTAGATGTCCACCGTGCGCGGGCTGACGCCCAGGCGGCGGCCGATGAGCTTGCTGGTCTGGCCTTCGACGAGGAGGGCGGCGATCTCGCGCTCCCGCGGCGTCAGTTCGGCCGTGATCTGGCGGCGCGCCGACAGGTCCTCGAAGCTCCAGATGCCGCGGGCGTGCGGGTCGGCCGGGTCGAGGGCGCGTCCGGTCACATGGCACCAGAAGAGTTCGCCGCCGCCGAGGCGCCGCATGACGCGGTCGTCGGCATAGTGGCCCTGGGCGTCCAGGCTGGCGGCGATGCGCGCCCCCGTGCGCTCGAACTCGGCGGCGCTCGGGTACATGACGGCAAAACTCTGGCCGACGAGCTGCTCGCGCGTGGCCGAGAACATCTGCAGCACGCGCTCGTTGCAATCGACGATCTGGCGCTGGGCCGACAGCACCAGGCCGATGGGGGCCAGCTGGAAGGCGCTGCGGTAGTCAGGGGCGGCGGGTTCCACTTAGGCGATCTTGCGTAATCGACTTGGAGAGGGGCGCGATAGTACCCTTGCGGTCGTTGCCAACCGCAGGAGACATTCGGCATGAACAAGGTGTACCCGAGCGCTGAAGAAGCGCTGCGTGGCGTCGTCAAGGACGGGCAGATGCTCGCAGTCGGCGGCTTCGGCCTGTGCGGCATCCCCGAGGCCCTGATCGCGGCCCTGCGCGACAGCGGCGTCAAGGACCTGACGGTCATTTCCAACAACGCCGGCGTCGACGGCTTCGGCCTCGGCCAGCTGCTGATCACACGCCAGATCAGGAAGATGATCTCCAGCTATGTCGGCGAGAACAAGGAGTTCGAGCGCCAGTACCTGGCGGGTGAGCTGGAGCTGGAATTCACGCCGCAGGGCACCTTGGCTGAAAAGCTGCGCGCCGGTGGCGCCGGCATTCCGGCCTTCTTCGTGCGCACCGGCGTCGGCACGCTGATCGCCGAGGGCAAGGAAGCCCGCGAGTTCGACGGCCAGACCTACATCCTCGAGAAGGCCCTGGTGCCCGACGTGTCACTGGTCAAGGCCTACAAGGCCGACAAGAGCGGCAACCTGGTGTTCCGCCGCACCGCGCGCAACTTCAACCCGGCCGCGGCCATGGCCGGTCAGCTGACGGTCGTCGAGGTCGAGCATCTCGTCGAGACCGGCGACATCGATCCGGACGACGTCCACCTGCCGGGCATCTATGTGCACCGCATCGTCGTCAACGCCAACCCCGAGAAGCGCATCGAGAAGATGACTCTCAGCCCCAAGAAGGAGGCCTGAGCCATGGCCTGGACCCAAGATCAGATGGCCGCCCGCGCGGCCCAGGAGCTGGAAGACGGCTTCTACGTCAACCTCGGCATCGGCATCCCGACCCTGGTGGCCAACCATGTGCCCGCCAGCAAGGAAGTCTGGCTGCAGAGCGAGAACGGCATGCTGGGCATCGGCCCCTTCCCGACGGAAGACGAGGTCGACGCCGACCTCATCAACGCCGGCAAGCAGACCGTCACCACGCTGCCCGGCTCCAGCATCTTCGGCAGCCACGACAGCTTCTCGATGATCCGCGCCGGCAAGATCAACCTCAGCATCCTGGGCGCCATGCAGGTCAGCGGCAGCGGCGACCTGGCCAACTGGATGATTCCGGGCAAGATGGTCAAGGGCATGGGCGGCGCCATGGACCTGGTGGCCGGCGTCAAGCGCGTCATCGTGCTGATGGAGCACGTGGCCAAGAAGAAGGACGGCAGCGAGGACCTCAAGATCATCCCCAGCTGCACGCTGCCGCTGACGGGCGTCGGCGTGGTCGACCGCATCATCACCGACCTGGGCGTCTTCGACGTCGTGCCCGAGGGCATCAAGCTGGTCGAGCTGGCCGAAGGCGTCACGCGTGAACAAGCGCAAAGCAAGACCGGGGTTCCGTTGCTGTGAGGTAAATCAGGCCTCGTCCCCCCAGTTCATGGGCCTCGAAGGGTCGGCGCAAGCCGGCCCTTTTTCGTTGCGCGAGGATCAGCCACACAACGAGCGAGGACCCCATGCGCGCACCGCCGACGCCTGAAGTCGAGACCATCGCCACCCCCGCACCCGAGACAAGTGCGGCCCTCAACCCCAGCCTCGCGGTAGCCGCTGCGGCAGCCGCCCTGCTGGCCGCCTGCGGCGGTGGGGGAGGGGACGGCGGCGCCCCGACGCCGTCACCTTCTCCACCGCCTCCTCCCCCGCCAACGCCGCCCGGCATCACCGACGCCGAGGCCGCGCGCTTCCTGGCCCAGGCCGGCTTCTCGGCCAGCACGGCTGACATTGCTGCCGTCAAGACCAACGGTTATGCCGCCTGGATGGACGCCCAGTTCGCGCTGCCGGTGACGGACGGCCACTTCGATTGGATGGTGGCCAACGGCTATTCCATCGTCGACCACCGCAATGATTTCGGCGGCGCCGACAACACGCTGTGGCGCAAGCTGATGTCGGCCCCTGACTCGCTGCGCCAGCGTGTCGTGCTGGCCCTGAGCGAGATCTTCGTCATCTCCATGAGCGGCCTGCCCATGCCCTGGCGGGGCTTTGCCATCGCCTGCTACATGGACATGCTGGAGCAGCGCTGCTTTGGCAGCTACCGCGACCTGCTGAACGCCGTCACCTTGTCCAACGGCATGGGCGTCTACCTGGCCATGCGCGGCAACCTCAGAGAGGATCCCGACACCGGCCGCGTGCCCGACGAGAACTACGCCCGCGAGGTCATGCAGCTCTTCAGCATCGGCCTCTACCAGCTCAATGCCGACGGCACGCTCAAGCTCGACGGCAGCGGCAAGCCCATCGAGACCTACAACCAGACCAACATCACCGACCTGGCCCGTGTCTTCACCGGCTGGGACTTCGACGGCTACAGCGGCAGCGACCCGGCCTTCATGAAGAAGCCCATGGTCAACATCGCCTCGCGCTTCTCGACCGGGGCCAAGAAGGTGCTGGACGTCGACATCCCGGCCTCCGCCGATGGCCCGGCGGCGCTGAAGATTGCGCTGGACACGCTGGCCAACCACGCCAATGTCGGACCCTTCATCGGGCGTCAGTTGATCCAGCGCCTGGTGGCCTCCAATCCGAGTGCGGCCTATGTCGGCCGCGTCGCGGCGGTCTGGGCCAACAACGGCGCCGGCGTGCGCGGTGACCTGAAGGCCGTCCTCAAGGCCATCCTGCTCGATACCGAGGCACGCACAGTCTCCAGCGATCCGGGCGCGGGCAAGCTGCGCGAGCCGCTGCTGCGCTTCATCCAGTGGGGGCGTTCCTTCGGCGTCACCTCGCCGAACGGCGTCTGGAACATCGGCAATACCAGCGATTCCGGCACCCGCCTGGGCCAGAGCCCGATGCGCAGCCCCTCGGTCTTCAACTTCTTCCGCCCGGGCTATGTGCCGCCCAACTCCCAGCTGGGCACCAACGACGTCACGGCGCCCGAATTCCAGCTCTGCAACGAGAGCACGGTGGCCGGCTATCTGAACTATCTGCAGAAGGCCATTGCCGACGGTGTGGGCGACGTGAAACCCAGCTACGCGGCCGAACTCGCGCTGGCCGGCGATGCGCCGGGCCTGGTCGCCAGCCTGGCCACGCGCCTCGGCGGTGGCGCCATCTCGACGACGACGCAGACCACCATCGCGACGGCCGTCGCCACCATCTCGGCCGGCAGCGACGCCGGCAAGCTCAACCGTGTGCAGGCCGCCATCCTGATGCTGATGGCCTGCCCCGAATACCAAGTGCAGAAGTGAGGAGACGACCATGAAGCTGAATCGACTCCCCGAACTGCAGCGTCGCGAGTTTCTGCGTCGTGCGGGCGCTCTTGGTCTTGCCGGTGCCGCAGCACCCTGGGCCCTGAACCTCGCCGCGCTTGGCGAAGCGGCGGCTGCCACCGCACCGGGCGACTACAAGGCCCTGGTCTGCGTCTTCCTCTACGGCGGCAATGACCACGGCAACACGCTGGTGCCCTACGACCAGCCCAGCTACAACGCCTACGCCAGCATCCGCCAGACCCTGGCCACGCCGCGCGAGCAGCTCGCGTCGACGCTGCTCGGCCTCAATGTCGGCGGCCGCCAGATGGCCCTGGCCCCCCAGCTTGGCAAGCTCAAGGGCCTGTGGGACAGCGGCAAGCTGGGCGTCCAGCTCAATGTCGGCACGCTGATCCAGCCGACCACGCTGACCCAGTACAACGCCAAGAACGTGCCGCTGCCGCCCAAGCTGTTTTCGCACAACGACCAGCAGTCGGTCTGGCAGAGCAGCTCGCCCGAGGGCGCCACCTCGGGCTGGGGCGGCCGCATGGGCGACCTCTTCCTCGGCGGCAATGGCACAGCCACCTTCACCTGCATCAATGCGGCCGGCAATGCCGTCTTCATGGCCGGCAAGCAGGCCGTGCAATACCAGGTGTCCACCAACGGTGCGGTGCCCATCAATGGCATCCTGAAGCCACTGTACGGCTCGCAGGCCTGTGCCGATGCGCTGCGTGGCCTCATCACGGCCGACCGCACGCATTGGATGGAGGCTGAGCTGAACAAGGTCGTCGCGCGCTCGGTCAGTGCCCAGGGCGTGGTGTCGGCCGGCCTGGCCGGCGTGCCGGCCCTGCAGACGCCCTTCGACGCGGCCAACAGCCTGGCCAGCCAGCTGCTGATGGTGGCCAGGCTCATCGGCGCCCGCCAGGCCCTGGGCGCGACCCGCCAGGTCTTCTTCGTGTCGCTGGGGGGCTTCGACACCCACGACTTCCTGCTCGACGAACACCCGGGTCTGCTGACCGCCGTCAACGACGCCATGGCCAGCTTCTACGCGGCCACCGTCGAGCTGGGTGTGGCCAACCAGGTCACCACCTTCACGGCCAGCGATTTCGGCCGCTCGTTGACCAGCAATGGCGACGGCTCCGACCACGGCTGGGGCAGCCACCATTTCGTCATGGGCGGGGCGGTGAAGGGCGGCAAGTATTGGGGCACCTTGCCCTCGGTCAGCATCAACGGTCCCGACGACGTCGGCCAGGGCCGGCTGCTGCCCACCACGGCCGTGGACCAGCTCGGCGCCACGCTGGCGACCTGGATGGGCATCAGCGCCGCGGACCTGCCGCGCGTGCTGCCGCAGATCAGCAACTACAGCCAGAAGGACATGGCTTACTTTGCTTGACGTTGGCGGCAGGGCGGCCATGCCTAAGATGGCCGCCATGCTCCGCCTCCTGACGCCTCTTCTGCTGGCCGGCCTGCTGGCCCCGGCCCATGCCCTCGACCAACCCGAGGCCGCCACCACCCGCACCGCCAAGCAGGGCAGCCTGACGGCGCCGGCCAAGCGCTTTGCCGTCACGGCGGCCAATCCGCTGGCCGTCGATGCAGGTGTCGAGATTCTCAAGGCCGGCGGCTCGGCCATCGATGCCACCATCGCCGTGCAGGCCGTGCTCGGCCTCGTCGAGCCGCAGTCCAGCGGCATTGCGGGCGGCGCCTTCCTGATGCACTGGGACGGCCGCCAGGTCCAGTCCCTGGACGGCCGTGAAACCGCGCCGGCCGCAGCCACGCCGCAGATGTTCCTCAAGCCCGACGGCAAGCCCCTGCCCATGCGCGAGGCCATCCTCAGCGGCCTGTCCACCGGCACGCCCGGCGTGCTGGCCATGCTGGCAGAAGGGCATCGCCAGCATGGCAAGCTGCCGTGGTCCCGGCTGTTCGAGCCGGCCATCCGCCTGGCCGAGCAGGGCTTTGCCATCAGCCCGCGCCTGTTCGAGCTGCTGTCCGCAGAAGCCGCGCTGCGCAACGACGCGCAGGCCGCGGCCTATTTCTTCGACGCTTCGGGCACCCCCAAGCCCGTCGGCACCGTGTTGAAGAACCCGGCCTACGCCGCCGTGCTGCGTGGCGTTGCGAAGCAGGGCCCCAAAGGCTTCTACGAGGGCGCCGTGGCTCAGGACATCGTGCGCCGCGTCAAGGCCCAGGCGCGACCGGGCCTGCTGACCGAGGCCGATCTGGCCGGCTACAAGCCCGCGGTGCGCCCACCGCTGTGCAACGACTGGCGCAGCTATCGCGTCTGCGGCTTCGGTCCGCCGACCTCCGGCCACCTGACGCTGATGCAGATCCTCGGCATCCTCGACACCCAGCCCGCCGCCGTGGCGGCCAAGGGCATCACGGCCGACTGGATGCACGCCTATGCCGAGTCCGCCAAGCTGGCCTTCGCCGACCGCGCCCAGTACATCGGCGACCCCGCCTTCGTCACGGCGCCGGGCGGCGACTGGCAGAACCTGCTCAGCCCCGCCTATCTGAAGCAGCGCGGCGCGCTGATCGGGCCCAAGGCCATGGGTGTCGCCGCGGCCGGCCAGCCGGCGGAGGTCAAGCAGGCCTTCGCGCCGCAGGCCCAGCAACTGGAATACGGCACCAGCCAGGTCAGCGTCGTCGACGCCGAGGGCCATGCCGTGGCCATGACGACCAGCGTCGAGTCAGCCTTCGGCAATCGCGTCATGAGCGACGGCGGCACCGGCCTGGCCGGCGGCTTCATGCTGAACAACCAGTTGACCGACTTTTCGCTGAACCCCATCGGTGCCGACGGCAAGCCGGTGGCCAACCGCGTCGAGGCCGGCAAGCGCCCGCGCTCCAGCATGGCGCCCACCCTGGTCTTCGACAAGGACGGCCAACTGCTGATGGTGGCGGGCTCGCCGGGCGGGCCGGTCATCATCCATTACGTCGCCAAGGCCATCACCGGTGCCCTGGCCTGGGGCCTGCCGGCCCAACAGGCCGTGGACCTGCCCAACTTCGGCCACTTCAACAGCGGCCAGCTCATCGTCGAGCGCGGCGCGCTGACGGCCGAGCAGCTGGCTGATCTGCGTGCCCGCGGCCAGCAGGTCACGGAGACCGACCTGACCAGCGGGCTGCAGGTGTTGCTGAAAACCAAGGACGGCTGGACGGGCGGCGCCGACCCGCGCCGCGAAGGCATCGTGCGCGGCGAGTAGGTCGCGGCCTTGTCCGACACCGCGCCTCACCCGCCGCCCACTAGGCTGGTTAGATCGTGAGCCGCGGAGCCAGACATGGACGAAGTGCAGGGATGTTGTGTTTCACGCCGGGACGTGTTGATTGCCGGCGCCGGCACGGCGGCTGCAGCCACCGCCCCAGCCGCTGACCGGGAGCCGGCCATGACGATGGGAACGATCGGACAGCTCACACTGGAGGTCAATGGCCAGTCGCACAGCGTCGATGTCGACACCCGCACGACGCTGCTGGACCTGCTGCGCGAGCGCCTGCACCTGACCGGAACCAAGAAGGGCTGTGACCACGGCCAGTGCGGCGCCTGCACGGTGCTGCTGGACGGCCGGCGCATCAACAGCTGCCTGATGTTGGCCGTCATGGCGCCGGGCGCCAAGGTGACGACCATCGAAGGCTTGGGCACACCCCAGAAGCTGCACCCGCTGCAGGCCGCCTTCGTCAAGCATGACGGCTACCAGTGCGGCTACTGCACGCCGGGTCAGATCTGTTCGGCCGTGGGCATGCTGGACGAGGTCAAACGCGGGGTGCCCAGCCATGTGACGGCCGACCTGACGGCCAGGCCGCTGCTGAGCGCCGAGGAGTTGCGCGAGCGCATGAGCGGCAATCTCTGCCGCTGTGGCGCCTACTCCAACATCGCCGAGGCCATCATCGAGGTCGGTGGAGGTGCCGCATGAAGGCCTTCACTTTCGAACGTGCCCGCACGCCCGCCGAGGCGGCCGCGGCCGTCGCGCAGCGGCCGGATGCCCGCTTCATTGCTGGCGGCACCAACCTGCTGGACCTGATGAAGCTGCAGATCGAAGCGCCGACGCATCTTGTCGACGTGAACCCGCTGGGGCTGGACCGCATCGAGGCCGTGCAAGGTGGTGGCCTGCGCATCGGCGCCCTGGTGCGCAATGCCGATCTTGCCAGCGACACCCGCGTGCGCAAGGACTACGCGGTGCTGTCGCGGGCCCTGCTGGCCGGTGCCTCGGGTCAGCTGCGCAACCGCGCGACGACGGCTGGCAATCTGCTGCAGCGCACCCGCTGTCCCTACTTCTACGACACGGCCCAGGCCTGCAACAAGCGCCGGCCCGGCAGCGGCTGTGCAGCCCAGGGCGGCGTCACGCGCTCGCTGGCCGTCATCGGCACCAGCAAGGCCTGCATCGCCAGCCACCCCAGTGACATGGCCGTTGCGATGCGCGTGCTGGATGCCGAGGTGGAGACCGTCAGGCCCGATGGTCAGATGCGCCGCATTCCTATTGCCGATTTCCACAAGCTGCCCGGCGACACGCCCCATGTCGAGCACACGCTGGCCCATGGCGAGCTGATCACCTCGGTGTTGCTGCCGCCACCGCTCGGGGGCAGCCAGACCTACCGCAAGGTCAGAGACAGGGCTTCGTATGCCTTCGCCCTGGTGTCCATCGCCACCGTCGTGGCGCCGGGGGGCAATGCGCGCGTGGCGTTTGGCGGCGTGGCGCCCAAGCCCTGGCGCGTCGAGGCGGCCGAGTCCCAGTTGTCGCTTGGCGTGCACGGCTATTTCGGCCAGGCCTTCGCCGGGGCGTCAGTCCAGCAGGACAACGCCTTCAAGCTCAAGCTGGCTGAGCGGCTGCTGGCCGACGTCCTCCATCCTGCCAAGGCCTGACCATGCGATTCGACCAGCCCGCCACCACCAATCCCATCGACCAGGGCAAGGTCATCGGCATCGCGACGCCGCGCATCGACGGGCCGCTGAAGGCCACCGGCACCGCGCCCTATGCCTACGAGCACCACGACCTGAAGCCGGCGCCGGCCGTCGGCTTCGTTATTGGAGCCGGCATCGCCAAGGGCCGTGTCGCGGCGATGGACCTGCGCGCGGCGCGCGCGGCGCCCGGCGTGCTGGCCATCGTCACGGCCCAGAACGCCGGCAAGCTGGGCAAGGGCAGCAAGAACACCGCGAAGCTGCTGGGTGGCCCCGAGATTGACCACTACCACCAGGCCCTCGCCGTCGTCGTGGCCGAAAGCTTCGAGCAGGCCCGCGCCGCGGCGGCCCTGGTCGACATCCGCTACGACGAGGCCCGAGGCCGCTTCGACCTGGCCGCCGAGAAGCCGCATGCGCCCATCGCCAAGAGCGACGGCATGGGCGGCAAGGCCGTGACCCAGCATGGCGACTTCGAGGCTGGCTTCGCCAAGGCGCCGGTGCAGCTGGACGCGAGCTACACGACGCCCGACCAGGCTCACGCCATGATGGAGCCGCATGCCACCATCGCCTGGTGGGAAGGCCAGAAGCTGACGGTCTGGACGGCCAACCAGATGATCGACTGGGCCGTCGGCGACCTGGCCAAGACGCTGGGCATCGCCAAGGACAAGGTGCACGTGAAGTCGCCGTTCGTCGGCGGCGGCTTCGGCGGCAAGCTCTTCCTGCGCGCCGACGTCGTGCTGGCGGCACTCGGGGCACGTGCGGTGGGCCGGCCGGTCAAGATTGCGCTGACGCGGCCGCTGATGTTCAACAACACCACGCACCGGCCCGCCACCCAGCAGCGCATCCGCATCGGTGCCGGCCAGGACGGGCGCATCCAGGCCATCTCGCACGAAAGCTGGTCAGGCAATCTGCCGGGCGGCGGGCCCGAGACGGCACCAGCCCAGACGCGGCTGCTCTATGCCGGCGAGCACCGCTACACGGCCATGCACCTGGCCGTGCTGGACCTGCCTGAGGGCAATGCCATGCGCGCACCGGGCGAGGCGCCGGGCCTGATGGTGCTGGAGATCGCCATGGACGAGATGGCCGAGAAGCTCGACCTCGACCCCATCGAGTTCCGGCTGCGCAACGACACCCAGGTCGACCCCGAAAAGCCGCAGCGCCCCTTCTCGCAGCGGCGCCTGGCCGAGTGCCTGAAGATCGGCGCCGAGCGCTTTGGCTGGAGCCAACGCCAGGCCCAACCGGCAAAGACACGCGACGGGCGCTGGCTGGTGGGCCTGGGCGTGGCGGTGGCCTTTCGCAACAACCTGCTGATGAAGTCCAAGGCGCGCGTGCGCCTGGAGGGCGAGCGCGTCATCGTCGAGACCGACATGACCGACATCGGCACGGGCAGCTACACCATCATTGCGCAGACCGCCGCCGAGACCCTGGGTGTGACGCTGGACAAGGTCGTCGTGCGCCTGGGCGACTCGGCCTTCCCGGTGTCCTGCGGTTCGGGCGGCCAATGGGGCGGCAACAACTCGACGGCCGGTGTCTACGCGGCCTGCATGAAGCTGCGCGACCTGGTGGCGCAGAAGGCCGGCCTGGCCGAGGCCGAATTTGCCGACGGCCAGGTGCGCGGCGGCGGCAAGGCGGTTGCGCTGAAGTCCTTTGCCGGCCTGGTGGCCGAGGACGGCATCGAATACGGCGACCTCGACAAGCGCTACCAGCAGTCCACCTTCGGCGCCCACTTTGCCGAGGTGGCCGTGGATGCAGCGACCGGCGAGGTGCGCGTGCGCCGCATGCTGGCCGTCTGCGCGGCGGGGCGCATCCTGAACCCGATGTCGGCGCGCAGCCAGGTCATCGGCGCCATGACCATGGGCGTGGGCGCCGCCTTGATGGAAGCCCTGCATGTGGACACGCGGCGCGGCTTCTTCGTCAACCACGACCTGGCTGGCTATGAAGTCCCGGTGCATGCCGACATTCCGCACCAGGACGTCGTCTTCCTGGACGAGACCGACCCGATCTCGTCGCCAATGAAGGCCAAGGGCGTGGGCGAGCTGGGCATCTGCGGCGCCGCCGCCGCGGTGGCCAATGCCATCTACAACGCGACCGGCGTGCGGGTCAGGGACTATCCGATCACGCTGGACAAGCTGTTGGCGGGGCTGCCGGCCTAGACCGACTCGTCCAGATAGCGGTCCCAGGAAAAGCTGGCGCCAGCCTCCTCGATGTGGAAGCTGTCGATGCCGTCGTAGAACTGCTTGAACAGGCCGGCCAGGGCCGGAGCCGGTGCATCGCAGCTCAGCAGCTTGGGGCTGTAGATGGCAAAGCCACGCACGTCTGAAGCGTTGCGGTAAGGGCAGGTCAGGTTCAGCGACAGCGGCTTGCGCTTGGTCAGGAAGCCGCCCGGATAGCAGCGCAGCTCGACCGTGATGGCGTCGGTGCGACCCGTCGGCAGGTTGGCATGGCCGTCGGTGGCACGCACCTGCCAGGGCAGCTTGCCGGGATTGGCCTGCAGCCGCTGTATCGAAGCCTCGTAGGCCGAGTCATCGGCCTGCATGCCGAAGACCACCACCCGCGTGCCCTTGCCCTGCGGTTCCAGCACCTGGGGCACCAGGGCGCTGCCGCCTTCGACCATGAAGAGGCTCTGCGCCGCGAAATGACCCGCCTGGCGCGCGGCGGCCGCCCATTCGGCCGGCAGCTCAGCGCTCGCCAGGCCTTTCGCCATCTGGCGCTTCAGCGAAATCATCGGGCTGCTGGCGTTGAAGCGCAGGTTCCTGGACCAGGACTCCAGCGTCTTGGGTGGGTCCTCCAGGAAGAGGGCCTGGGCCACGAGGGCCAGCGGGAAATGCACCTTGCCGTCCATCAGGCAGCCGCAGCTGGCCTCGAAGGCGGTGCTGACCTCGCCCTGGAGGTCCGCCAGCTCCTGCAGGTTCAGCCATTTGATGGACAGCTGCCCGAGCCGCGCCGTGCACATGGCCGTGTAGAAGGCCACCATCCGCATGAAGTTCTGCGTCGTCGGATGCGAGACAAAGGCCTGGCGCTGGGGCTGTTGCTGCTGCCGGATCTGGCGCAGCAGCGCGTCCAGGCGTGTCAGGCTGGCGGCGCTGTAGTCGAGCTGGGCCTGCTTCAGCGCGGTCTGGTAGGCCAGGCCCTGCGGCAGGCGTTGCCCGGATGCCAGCGCCTCCAGGAATTCGGCGCAGCGCGCGTTCTGGTCGACGCGCGCCAGCTCGGCCAAGGAAAGATCCTGGATGCGCGTGATCCAGCGATGCGCATACGCCTGGCAGCTCATGTCCGGCGAGTCGCTGAACAGCGCGCTCTCGATGATCGCCAGCGGCACCATCGGCGAGGCGACGACGACACCCGTCAACCGCGCCCAGCGTTCCTCGGGCAAGGACATGTCGGCGGGCAGGCGCGCGGCGGCGTGCGTGCGGTCCAGCCATTCGATGGAGGCCTGGGTCGCACGTTCGACCGCCAGCCCGAGCGCCATGCCCAGCAAGATCAGCAGGGCCTCGCCGCCGTCCATGGCGTCCAGGGATTCAGGCGTGGGGCGGTGGCGCTGGCGCAGGTCGGCCAGCAGCGTGTCCAGGCGGGCCATGCTGTCCAGGCTGCCATCCAGGCGTGCCTCGCCCACCTCCGCGGCGAAGGCCAGGGGCATGTCGAGCGGCTTGCCGCCGGCCAGGGCCGCATGGCATGCGGCCGCCATTCCCATCAGGTCCATCGGGGGCCTAACGCTTGCTGAGGATCAGCAGTCCCAGCGCGCCCAGCGCGGCAAACAGCACGCCGCTCCAGACCTCATACGGCAGGCCCAGCAGCAGGTAGGCCGCCGCATCGGCGCAATTGCCCGTGACCATGAAGACGGGCGGCCACAGCTCCTCGAGATTCAAGGCTGTCAGAAGCTTGTCGGCCAGGCCCATCGCGCAGCTGGCGCTTTGCGAGGCCACCTCATGCTGGAAGACGGCCGCCGTCAGCCCGGCTGCGCACAGCATCAGCACGGCGACAAGGACGGTCTGGCGCAGGACGCGCCTGGATTGCACCAGCCAGCCCAGCAGCGAGAACGCGCCGATCAGCAGGAAGATGCCGCGCTGCAGCACGCACCAGGGGCAGGGCTTGACGCCGAACTGGTGCTGGGCGATCAGCGCGATGCCGACGGCGCCGAAGCTCGCCAACGCCATGCCGGCCAGCGCGCGGGCCGGCAGCTTGGAGGGAGAAGTGAACATCAGTCGGCGATCTCGGCGATGAGTTCGATTTCGACGCAGGCGCCCAGCGGGATCTGGGCCACGCCGAAAGCGCTGCGCGCATGCTTGCCGGCGTCGCCGAGCACGGCGCCGAACAGCTCGGAGGCGCCGTTGGTGACCAGATGCTGCTCGGTGAAATCGGGCGTGCTGTTCACCAGGCTCATGACCTTGACGATGCGCACGATCTTGCCCAGGTCGCCGGTGGCGGCCTGCAGGGTGCCGAGCAGGTCGATGGCCACAGCGCGTGCGGCAGCCTGGCCGGTGGCCGTGTCGACGTCCTTGCCGAGCTGGCCGACCCAGGGTTTGCCGTCCTTCTTGGCGATGTGGCCGGACAGGAAGAGCAGGTTGCCAGTGCGCGTGAACGGCAGATAGGCGGCGGCGGGAATGGCCAGCGGCGGCAGGGTGATGCCGAGTTCGGCGAGCTTGGCTTGGATGGCAGAGGAGCTCATGCGGGGAAAGCGCGGTGGCGCGAGCAAAAAACCGGGGCATGCTACACCCCGACTTCAATCCCGAGGGTGTGAGGAAGGGCATTGGCAAAGCAGCCATGGGGTGTTCGCGAGCTGGTGGCGGCGGGCCTCGCCTGGCTGGCGGGCCTGGCTCTGCTGCATCGCTGCGAGCGGTTGCCGACGCCGGGCGAATATGCGCTGCTGGCCGCAGCCTTCGTGGGGCCTTTGCTGCTGCGCCGCCGTCACTGGCTGCTGCTGGCTTGTTGCGTCGCCGTGCTGGCCTTCACCCAGGCCGCGCTGCGTGCGGAGCTGCGCATGCGGCCCGAACTGCATCCGGCCTGGGAAGGGCGCGACCTGGTGCTCAGCGGCCGCGTCGATTCCCTGCCCATCGCCGTCACCGGGCAGGGCGGCGTGCCGGGCTGGCGCTTCGAGTTCGAGGTGGAAGCCGTCGGCGCAACGGGTGCGGCCCTGCCGCCCGAAGTGCCGCGGCGTCTGATGCTGCTCGCCTATGACGCCGCCCAGCCCATCACCGCCGGCGAGCGTTGGCGTTTCACGGCCCGCCTCAAGCGCGCCCATGGCCTGGCGAACCCGGGCGGCTTCGACGCCGAGCTGTGGCTGTTCGAGCAGGGGCTGCGCGCCAGCGGCGTCGTGCGCACGGCCGAGAGGCTGCAGGCCGCTCCCTGGTGGTCGCTGGACGCCGCGCGCCAGCGCCTGCGCACGGCCATCCGCGACCACGTCGCCGACCCCGGCATGGCTGGCGTGCTGGCGGCCCTGAGCCTGGGCGACCAGAACGCCATTGCCCACAGCGACTGGACGCTGTTCCGCGACACCGGGGTCAGTCACCTGCTCTCCGTATCGGGAAGTCATGTGGTGCTGCTGGGCTGGCTGGCCGCCGCGCTGGTCGCGCCGCTGTGGCGGCGCAGCCACTGGCTGTGCCTGCGCGTCCCCGCGCCGACGGCGGCGCGCTGGGTGGGGGTGATCGTGGCCTTGGCCTATGCGCTGTTCTCGGGCTGGGGCGTGCCGGCACAGCGGACTGTCGTCATGCTGGCCGCGGTGGCCAGCCTGCGCAGCATCGGCCTGCGCTGGCCCTGGCCGCTGGTGCTGTTGGCTGCGGCGGTCGTCGTCACGGCGGTGGACCCTTGGGCGCTGATGCAGCCGGGCTTCTGGTTGTCCTTCGGCGCCGTGGGCCTGCTGATGGCGGCGGGCGGCGAGCATGCCGAGGCTTGGAAGGCCCGGCTGAAGGCTGCGCTGCGCACCCAGCTCATCGCCACCGTGGGCCTGGCGCCGCTGAGCCTGATCTGCTTCTCGCAGCTGTCCATCGTCGGGCTGCTGGCCAATCTGGTCGCCATTCCCCTGATCAGCTTTGTCATCACGCCGCTGGCACTGTTGGGCGGGCTGGTCACGCCGCTGTGGGCCCTGGCCGCACTGCTGATGCAGGGGCTGATGGCCTGGCTCAGGCTGCTGATGGCCTGGCCGGCGGCCGTGTGGTGGCTGCCCGCCGCGCCGCTGTGGGCGCAGGGACTGGCCCTGGTGGGCGCGGTGCTGATCGTGCTGAGGCTGCCTTGGCGGCTGCGCGCCGCGGGCCTGCTGATGACGCTGCCCTTGCTGTGGCCGGTGGTGCCGCAGCCGGCGGCCGGCGAGTTCGAGCTGCTGGCGCCCGACATCGGCCAGGGCAATGCCGTCGTCGTGCACACGGCGGGCCATGTGCTGGTTTTCGATGCCGGACCGACCTATGCACCGGGGTCGGATGCCGGCGAGCGCGTGCTGCTGCCCGTGCTGCGGTCGCTGGGCATGCGGCGGCTGGATGTGCTGATGCTGAGCCACCGCGACGGCGACCATGTCGGCGGGGCCGCGGCGCTCATGCAGGCCTTGTCGGTGGGCGAGCTGCGCAGCTCGCTGGAACCGGGGCACCCGCTGTTGAATGCCGGGCCACCCACGCAGCGCTGCGAAGCCGGCCAGAGCTGGACCTGGGACGGTGTGCGCTTTGACGTGCTGCATCCCACAGCGGCCCATTACGGCGGCGGCTTCCGGTCCAACGACCTGTCCTGCGTGCTGCGCATCACCGCCGCATCAGGGCGGCGTGCGCTGCTGGCCGGCGACCTGGAGGCCGAGCAGGAAAGACAGCTTGTCAAGCGCGAGCCCGAGTTGCATTCAGAGGTGCTGCTGGTGCCCCACCACGGCAGCAAGACTTCGTCGAGCGCCGAGCTGCTGGCGGCCGTGCAGCCGTCGACCGGGCTGGTGCAGGCCGGCTACCGCAGCCGCTTCGGCCATCCCGCGCCGCCCGTGCTGGCGCGCTACCAGGCGGCGGGCGTTGCCATCGTGGCCAGCCCATCCTGCGGCGCCTGGCGCTGGCAGAGCATGGACGGCGCTTCGAGCTGCGAGCGCGAACTGAGTCGCCGCTACTGGAGCGACCACGTCGCCGCGCCGATCGCCACGGATGCGCCGGTTGGCCCGGACTGGGACGGCTGGTAAATCCTTCAGTCGAAGGTCGCGCGGAACTCCGGCGTCGCGTCGGCCCGCGTGTTCAGCTCGAACATGACGCCGCCGGGCGCGCGGCAGAAGAAGCGTGAGCCGCGCTCGTGATTGATGACCTCGGTCTCCATGGGCACGCCGTCGGCGGCCATGGCGGCGTAGAGGGCCTCGACGTCGGCCCGCGTCGGCAGTTCGAAGCCGACATGGAAGGTTCGCGGCCAGTCGGGCGCCGCGCCGCTGCCGTTCTCGATGACGACATCGAAGCCGGGGCGCTTCAGGATCCAGAAGCCGCCGACGGGCGAGCGTGTGAAGCCCAGGTATTTCTCGAAGAAGGCCGCGGTCCGGGCGGGGTCCAGGGAAGGGAAGCTCAGATGGTTGAGCTTCATCGGTGCGAACGTTGTGGTCATGGAAGGCTCCAGATGATTTGCGAGGCCTTCATCGTCGTTTTCGGCGCGTTTTCAGGCTACTCGCATGAGCCTTCTCCCGGGCCTGGCAGCCTGCCCGGGCCGCTTGCTCACATTTGCGCCGCGCCCAGGTAGCCGAAGACAGTGGCGCAGAGGCGTTTTTCCAGGGCTTCGGCATCGGTGTCGCCGCGCACGCCGGCCGCGTCGGTCAGGGCGCGGATGAGCTCGGCCAGGTCGACGGCAGCGACGGCGACATCGGGCTGGGGCGGCAAGCCGGGCTTCTCCAGCACCTCGCGGATCAGCGTGCCGAAATTGCTCTGGCCTTCCACCTCGCGGCGCGTCTCGGGCTTTTCCTCTTCGACGTCCAGCAGGCGCGCCAGTTCGGCGCGGCCGAGTTGCTGGCGCACGGCGGCGGCGATCAGATGGCGCAGTGCCGCCGGGCCATTCGATTGGTCCAGGGCGGCGCGGGCATCTTCGCCAAAATGCGCCTTCTCGCGCCGCGCCAGCGCGATCAGCAAGGCGTCCTTGCCCGGAAAGTACTGGTAGAGCGAGCCGATGCTGACGCCGGCGCGCTCGGCCACGGCATTGGTGTTGAAGGCTTCGAAGCCCTGGGCCTCCAGGATCTGGGCCGCGGCTTCGAGGATGCAGGCCACGGTCTCGACGGCGCGCGGCTGCGTTGGTCGCTTGCGTGGCTTCAGCGTGCTCATTTCTGCTGCAGTCGTCGCGCCCTCACGGCCTGGCCCAGCTCGATGACGGCCAGGGCGTAGTAAGCCGACCAGTTGTAGCGCGTGACGACCCAGAAGTTCTGCGTGCCCAGCAGCAGGGTGGGCGGCTTCTTCGGGCCGTTCTGCAATTCGATGACGGCCATGGGGCCGTCGTGGTCGCGGGCGGCTTCCGAAGGCTGGGCGCCGGCTGCCAGCAGGTCGGCGGCACTGAAGCTGGGCTTGATGTCGGGCGCCAGCAGCTTCGCGCGCTCGCGGCGGTCCGAGGGCAGCTTGACGCTGTAGTGGGTGGCGTCTCCGGGCTTCCACCCGTATTCGGACAGGTAGTGGGCGACGCTGCCGATGGCGTCCGCCGGGCTGGCGATGAGGTCGATGCGGCCGTCGCCGTCGAAGTCCACCGCATGCTGGCGCCAGCTGCCGGGCATGAACTGCGGCCAGCCCAGGGCGCCGGCATAGCTGCCTCGCACGTCGGCCGCGTCCAGGCCGTTCTCGCGGCAGAGTTTCAGGAACTCGGCCAGCTCGTGGCGGAAGAAGGCCTGGCGCTCGGCCGCGCGCGGGTGCTCGGTGGGAAAGTCGAAGGCCAGCGTCGCCAGTGCATCCAGCACCTTGAAGCCGCCGGTGATGCGGCCATAGAAGGTCTCGACGCCGATGATGCCGACGATGACCTCGGCCGGCACGCCATAGGTGCTTTCGGCCCGCGCCAGGGCTGCTTCATTGTCGGCCCAGAAGGCGACGCCGGCGTCCAGCCGCTTGGGCTCGATGAAGCGGTCGCGGTAGGCCGTCCAGTTCTTGGCCGTGCCTTGTGGCGCCGGCAGGATGAGCTGGCGCACGCGCGGCAGGTCCAGGGCCTGGCCGAGCTGCTCGCGCAGGGCGGCGGCGTCCCAGCCCTCGGCGGTGGCCAGCTCTTCGGCAAAGGCGACGACGGCAGGGCGGTCGCCAAAGGGCGTCGGCGGCGGTGCCGGCTTGGCGTGATGGGGTTTGGCGAGGGCGGAAAAGGCCAGCAGCAGGCTGGCCAGCAGGGGCAGATGTCTGAACTTCACGTGCGCAGCATACGGGCCGCCGCGCGGAACTCGCCCCAGGCCGGCGCCGAGGCATGGGGCCCGTAGCGCGCACGCTCCAGCTTCTCCAGCCACTGCGCCGCGGGTTCGGCCTTCTGGCCATGCTGGCGCCGCAGCGCGCGGGCCCAGGCGGCCGGGCTTTCGTGGGCGGGGATGCTGACACCGGCACGGGCCAGCAGGGCCGCGATGCGGGCGCGCTGGCGGCTCCAGGCGTCATGGGGGCGGCTGCTCCAGCGTATCCAGGCGCCGCCCGCCAAGGCCAGCACCAGGATGAGGCCGGCCAGCGCCTGACCCAGGCCGGTCCAGTCGGCGCGCTCGAATCCCACCTTCTTGAGCAGGTCGAACTGGTTGTCGCGCGAGTAGTTCAGCACCAGCTGCTGCCAGCGGTTGTTGATGGTCTCCCAGCCATTGCGCATGGCCCGCCACAGCGTCGGGTTGAACTGGCCGATGACGCCGGGCTCGGGCCGCAAAGCCTGGCCCTGGATGACGCGGTTGGGGGCGACGGCGGCCGTCGGGTCGCTGCGCACCCAGCCCTTGCCTTCGACCCAGTACTCTGCCCAGGCGTGGGCGTTGGCGTTGCGCACGACGTAGTAGCCGTCCTGGGGCTCGGCGTCCCAGCCCTGGAAGCCGGTCACGATGCGGGCGGGCACGCCCATGGCCCGCATGACGACGACGAAGGCCGAGGCGAAATGCTCGCAGAAGCCCAGGCGGCGATCCAGCCAGAACTCGTCGATGACATCGGGCGACGCTTCGCCATAACGGCCGGGGGTCAGGGTGTAGGTGTAGTCCTCGCTGCGGATGTGCTCCAGCAGGGCGGCCGCCAGCGCCTCGGCGCGCGGGCCGGGCGCCAGGTTGGCAAAGCGCGGCTCGCCGGCCAGCAGCTCGGCCCAGGTGCGGGTGCGCGGGTTCAGGCCCGCGGGCAGGTCGGTGTCGGTGGCCAGATGGACGCGGTTGCGGCGCACGCCGGCCTGCCACACCGGGTAGGCGCTGCTGGTCAGTCTCAACCTTTCGGTGATGGGGCGCGGCGACACCCATTGCAGCTCGGGGCCGCGCGTGACGACCAGGTCGGTCAGGGGCAGCTCGGCGCCGGCGGCGCCCGGGCTCATTTCCAGCAGGGGCACGACCGAGATGCGCAGCGGCTCCAGCGTCATCTCGTAGCGCAGCGGCGGCCCGCCGATGGCCAGGTCGTCGCGGCCGCGCAGCCAGGTCTGGCTCGAACGGACGTCGGGGATGCGCCAGGTCTTGCCGTCGAAACGGGTCAGCACCGGTCCGCGGAAATAGCGCTGGTCGGGCGGCGGCACCGGGCCGTCGAACTTCAGCCGCATCGCGATGCTGTCGTCGTTGGCGATCTCGTTCATGGCCCCGAACTCGAGCTGGTTCGACAGGCCAGTGCGGCCGATGGCCTCGGTCGGCACGCCCCACAGCGGCGCGATGCGCGGGAACAGCACGAAGAGCAGCACCATGACCGGCAGGCCCAGGGCCGTCGTGCTGGCGGCGCGGCGCGCGGCGATGGCGATGCTGGGCACGCCCGTGGGCATCTGGGCCAGCACGACGGCCGCCAGCAGCCCCCACAGCGACAGCAGCGACCAGACCGCCATCAGCAGCGATTGCGAGTACAGGAACTGCGTCAGCACCAGGAAGAAGCCAAGGAAGAAGACGACGAAGGCGTCCCGCCGCGCGCGCAGCTCCAGGGTCTTCAGCGCCATCAGCATGACCAGCAGGGTGATGCCGGCTTCGCGGCCGATCAGCGTGCGGAAGGTCAACCAGGTCAGCGTCGTGTAGACGACGATGACGGCCAGCAGCCACCAGCGGCCGGGCAGCGGGCGCTGGCGCCAGGACAGCATGGCCCGCCAGGCGAGGACGACGGCCGTGAAGGCGCTGCTCCACCAGGGCAGGTGGTCGGCATGCGGCGCGATGACGGCCGTGATGACGCCCAGCAGGAAGAAGCTGTCGCGCGTGTCGCGCGGCAGGCGGGCCCAGGCGGTGGTCAGGCGGTTCATGCGCCGAACCCCGCGAGGGCTTCCAGGCAGGCCCGGGCGTGGGCCGCCCCCAGCGACGGTGCGATCTCGGGGCCGGCCAGGCGCAGGCCGTAGGGCTGGCCCAGGCGTTCGGCGGCCAGCACCCAGGCAGCCAGCCGCGACAGCCGGGCTTCGGCGTCGCGGCCCTGGGTGTCGCGCCAGTCCAGCCACAGGTCCTGGGCCAGCGGCGCCTCGGTCTCGCGCACCCACAGGGGCAGGCCCTGGTCCAGCGCGAGGGCGGACTTGCGCCACAGGATCTGCTTCATCGAGTCGCCGCGGCGGTAGCTGCGCACGCCGGAGAAGTCGGTGCCGCTGGCGGACTGGCGCGTGGACGCGGCATCGGCGGCTCCCGCTTCGGCCTGGGTGGGGAAGGGCGCCAGCACGTCCTCGGGCCGGGGGTAGACCCAGACCTTGCTGGCCGGCCGCCAGTAGCTCCAGGCGCGGAAGAAGCCCAGTGGGAAGCGCGTGGTGACGACCAGGCGGGGCAGCTCGCGCAGGCCACGCCTGTCCGCCGGCAGGCGCAGCCTCAGCACGGCATGACCCAGGGCTGGCACGTCGACCCAGGCCGGCTCGGTCGCGCCGCTCTCCAGCTGGGCGCTGACGGCGATACCGAAGCGGTCGCTGCCCGGATTGTGCAAGCGCAGCTCCAGCGCGTATTCGTCGCCAGCGTGAACGCCTTCGGGCGCCTTCAGGTCCATCTGCAGGCCGCGCAGATTCGCGTGGGTGGTGTGCATGGACGCCAGGCCCGCGCCGGTCAGCGCAAAGGTCAGCGCATAGCCCAGGCTCAGCTGCTCGTTGATGCTGGCCAGCAGCAGCACGCCCAGCGTTCCGCAGAAGGCCACGCCGGCCAGGGTCGGCACGATGTAGACGTTGCGTTGCGTGGTCTGGTGGGTGTCGGCGACCGGTTGGCGGCCTTGCCACCAGGCTTGCCAGCGGCTGCGAAGGGCAGGGAGAAGGGCCATGGGCGCAAGAATACGTGGGCCCGGCCGGGTCTTGCGTTCAGGGTCCTTGTGGGGGGGCGCGCGGCAGCTCGAGCCGCAGTCGGGTGCCGCTGGCGTCGGACGCCAGGGTCAGGCGGGCATGCAGTGCGGCGGCGCGTGCCCGCATGTTGGCGATGCCGCGTCCCGGGGGCGCGGCGTCGTCGCCGGGCAAGCCCTTGCCGTTGTCGATCACCACCAGCGTCAGCAAATCGGCCGTTGCCAGCACCTCGACGCTGACCGCGTCGGCACCGGCGTGCTTGACCACGTTGGTGAGGGCCTCCTGCAGCAGGCGCAGCAGCTGCAGCGTGGCATGCGCCGAGACCCAGGACGTCGGCGCCGCGACGTCGACCTGCCACGACGGCTGCACGCCGGCCTCGCACAGCAGCGGCCGCCAGCGGTACAGGAAATCGGCCAGCGCGCTTTCCAGGCCGGCATCCTGGGCCGCGGACGCGTCCAGCGACAGCCGCATGTCGGCGATGCAGGCGCGCAGCGATTGCGACAGCTCGCGCGTCTGCACGGCGCCCCTTTCGACGCGGGACAGCAGGATGAAGAGCTTGGAGCCCAGGCCGTCATGCAGGTCGCGCATGATGCGGCGCCTTTCCTGTGCGGCCGCATGCTCCTGCTGCATCAGGGCCATCTGGCCGTAGCTGTCCGCCAGCTCCGCCTCACGGGCCGCCACGCGGTCCTCGAGGGTGTGGTTCAGGGTCTGGATGGCGGTCAGGGCATCGATGAAGCGTTGCGTCAGCAGGCCGCCCATCACCACCAGCAGCAGATTGGCGGCGTGGTGCAGCAGGAAGAAGCGCTGCTGCGTCCACTCGGGCAGCCAGCGCGACAGCGGCAGCGCGCCGTAGCTCATCAGGTAGTCGTGCACGCCGGCACAGGCTGCCAGCGCGAGCGCGATCAGCAGCAGCGCGGCCGTCTTCTGGCGCCGAATGACCGCCGCCCATGCGGTGGCGGCAACGGCGCCCAGGCCCACGGCGATCAGGCCGCCACCCCAGAAGTAGCCGACCGCGACGTCGGCGCCCGGCCCCCGGACCAGCAGCCACAGCGGCCCCAGCAGCGCGTAGGCGACAAGGGCGCGGTCCAGCCCTGGCCGGGCCAGACCGGCGAAGCGCAGCGCGAACAGGGCCATCACGACGACGAAGCCACCGGTGGCGGCGTGATAGCTGATGCGCCACCACTGCCACTCCTGCTGCGGGATCACCTCGATGACGAAGGTCAGGGTGCGCACCGCCCACAGCAGGGCGGCCACGCCGAACAGGCCATACAACACCTCGCTGCGGCGCCGCCACCAGATGAAGAGCACGAAGCAGGGCACGAGGATGCCGACGGCCACGGTGATCTGCGGCATGGTGCGGACCCAGAACAGGCGCCGGTCGTAGACGGGCATCAGCAGGCGCAGCGGGGCGACCTCGAGCCGGGGCATGCGCAGGATGGACGCCGCAGGCGCGGGCGGCAGGCGCAGCAGCAGCTCGTTGCCCGCCGGCCTGAGCAGGCCGGCCGGCAGCGCCACCAGGAAAGGCCGCTCCCAGCGCACGTGCAGCTCGGGCCGCGACGACAGCACGCTGCCGATCGGCGTCCCGTTCAGCCACAGCGAGCCGCCGTTGTACAGAAAAGGCAGGTAGGCGGCCCAGGGCTCGGCGTCGGATCTGCCGGCGTCGAATTCGACCCGGTACCAGGAAGCGGCCCCGGTGGCGCCCCGCTCCAGCAGGCGGTAGTGCGGCAGGTCCACGTGCGTCCAGCTGTCGCGGCCGGGCGCTGGCGTGGCGGTCTCGGACACGGTGTGCGAGACCTGCAAAGGTGCAAAGACCGACGCGGGCGCCGCATCGCCGCTGGGCGAAGGCAACAGCAGCAGCACCGGCAATCCGCCCAGGGCGACCAGCACCAGGGGCAGCAGCCAGAACGATATCGGCACGCCCGCTCTCAGCCAGGCCAGCCGCAGCGTGCTCATTTCAGCAACCCGAGCTGGCTGGCTTCGTAGACCGCCTCGCCGCGCGAATGCACGGCCAGCTTGCGGTAGATGTTCTTGACGTGGGCCACGACGGTATGGGGCGAGATGCTCAGCACCTGGCCGATCGCGTCGAAGCTCAGGCCCTTGGCCACCATGCGCAGGATCTCGGTCTCGCGTTCGGACAGCGGCGACGGCTCGGCCGGCACCTCGGGCGGCGCGCCGGCCCTGCCGGTGCCGATGCGAAACGACGCCAGCACGCGCCGCGCGATGCTGGGGCTGATGGGCGAGCCGCCGGCCAGCAGCTCGTGGATGGCCGTGATGATGCGCTCCGCGCTGGCGTCCTTCAGCAGATAGCCGGTCGCGCCGGCCTCGATGCAGGGCAGGACATGCTGGTCGTCCTCGAACATGGTGACCACCAGCACCTCGCACTGCGGGCGCCGCCGTGCCGCGTGGCGGATGACTTCGACGCCGTCCATGTCCGGCAGGCCCAGGTCGAGCAGCATCACGTCGGGCGCCGCCGTGTCGAGCAGCGCCAGCGCGTCGGCGCCCGTCGCGGCGGTGCCGAGCAAGGCGAACGACCCGGTCGCGCTGACGGCCTCCGAGAAGCGCAGCAGGAATTCGGGTTCGTCCTCGACGATCATCACCTGGGTCACCATGGCCGATTCTTGATCGCTTTCCCAGTTCGGCCCCGCTAGGGGCGAGGTGAATGCTGCCGCGCCAGGTTGGCTGCAAGCTGCAGCGGATGAGGCCGGCCGGCGGCGTCGATGCGGACGGGCTGCAGATGCCAGTCCCTGACGCCGGTCGCCGTGACCGTCATCCACAAGATGGAGCCGGTGTTGTTGTCCGCGTCGCTGAAGCCGTCGAAGACGAAGTTGCCCAGGCTGTAGACGACCGGCCGGCCGTCGATGATCTCGCTGTCCTGGCGGATGTGCGGATGGGTGCCGACCACCGCGTCCGCCCCGGCGCGGATCATCAGGCGGGCGAGGGCGCGCTGGCGGGCATGGGCGGTCTCGCTGTGCTCCTGGCCCCAGTGCATGAAGGGGATGACGACATCGGCCAGCGCCCGGGCCGCACGGATGTCCGCGACGATCTGCTCCTCGTCCGCCCAGGCGATGCCGGGGCTGTCGGGGCCGGCCTCGAAGCGGCGCGGAAACATCTCGTTGTAGCCCAGCAGCGCAATGCGCAGGCCCTGGCGTTCGATGATGGCGGGCCGATGCGCGGAGCGCAGGTCGCTGCCGCCGCCGAAATAGGGCAGGCCGGCCTGCTGCAGCCGGCCCAGCATCTGGGCGAAGGCCTGCGGCCCGAAGTCGCCGGAGTGGTTGTTGGCCAGCGAGACGGCGTCGACATGGCGGCGCAGCACGTCCAGCACGCGGGGATGGGCGCGAAAGGTCCAGGGCTTGACGGCGCGCGTGCCGCCGGTGGCGATGACGCATTCCAGGTTGGCGATGCGCAGGTCGGCGTCCTTGACGGTGGTCATGACGGCCGCAAACGGGTCCTGGCCGCGCGCGATGACCCGCCCCGGCCCGTCGGCCAGCATGACGTCGCCCATCCAGGCGAGCCGGACGGCGCGCGGCTCCGTGTTCTCCTCAGGAACAGGTTGCAATGGCGTGCCGCGACGCGCGCTGGCGCCGGTCGCGTCGACCCGGTCCCAGCCCTCGGGCGCCGCGCCCCGTCGCACCAGGGCGCAACCCCAGGCCAGCTCGCGGCCGACGGCCGGCGAATAGGCGCGCTGCCATCCCGACAGGTTCGGCCGCCAGGGCACGTCATCGCCCAGCACGTCCTGGCCGGTCGCGGGCCATCGGCTTTGCGACAGCACGACCGGGCGCCCGGCGACCTCGCGGTCCAGCACCGTGACCACGACCTGGGCGACCCGGTCCGCACCCGCCGCGCCGCTCAAGGCCAGGATGCGCACCTCGAAGCCGTCGCCCACCTTGACGCCGGCCGGCGCCAGCGCATCCGCGCCCGGTGCCACGCGCAAGGTCGACGTGGTTTCGCCGGTGCGCATGCCGCACAGCAGCTCGGTCGGCTCGAGGGCCTGTGCGGATGCCGCTCCCGCTGCCAGGCACGCCAGTGTGGCCAGGCTGAACAATGAAATGAGGGAGGCGATGGGGTGCTCGCGTGCGGTTGTGGGGCGTGATCCCGCCGGCCTAGCCGCGGTGCAGAAGCGCAAAGCCGACGCCGGACAGCGCCACGCCGGTTCCCGCCACCAGCGGCACCAGAATGCCGGCCAGGCCGATCCAGGTCGCGGCCTGCGGCTTGCGCAGCGTGGCGATGTCGTAGCCGATGGCCCCGGCCACCGACAGCAGCATGCCCACGCCGGCAAAGGCGGGCGCCAGGACCAGGCCCGAGTTGCCGAAGACGGGCCAGAACGCAAAGCGGGCGAAGGCCGGCCCGATGATGGCGATGGAGGCGAACAGCATCAGGCGCCGGTGCGCGGCGAGTTCGCGGCGCCGCGCCACGGCCAGGACCACCAGCACGATGAAGGACAGCAGGCTCATGTAGTTGCCCCAGATGAACATGTTCTCCGGGTCCTGGGCCGAGGCGATCTGCAGCGCCAGCGCGGTGTTCACCGAGAACCCGCTCAGCACGACGCCGACGACCAGCGGAAAGGCCAGCCAGGCCGTGCGGGCGTGCCAGGACCTGCGCCGCGTCAGCGCCGACCAGCCTTGCAGCGCGGTCAGCATGAACCACGCCGTGAGCACGGCGCCGTGCAGCGCCAGCGGCGTGGGCAGGACGGACGTCGCGAACAGCGGCCGCAGGAAGAAGCTACGCCCGAAGCCGACGAGGACGACCGCCAGCAGCAGGCTGTGTGCCCAGAAGAAGAGCTTGTTCTCGCGCTGCGCTGGGGGGGTGTTCATCGGCCTCGTGTCCTGGCGGCTGGGGGCGGATTCTGTCGGCCGGAGCGGGCTGTCCAAATACCGCCTCCGCGGTATTGCGCCGGGTGGCGCCTGGCGCCGAGGATCGCGCCCCAACGCTCATCACCGCAGGTCTTCCATGCCATCAGCTCCCCGCCTTGCTTTCGCCTGCCTGGCCCTCGCCGCTGCGGGCGCCGCCCAGGCGCTGACGATCAACTACACCTTTCTGCCGGGGACCACCGAGCAGGCGCAGCAGGCCATCCGGCTGGCAGGCGCGCAATGGACGTCGGTCATCACGACGGACGTCACGGTGAACCTCAACTTCGAGTCGGGCCTGCGGCTGAGCAATGGCCTGCTGGGCACCACGAGGGCGCTGAAGATCGACCTGTACTACGACGACTTCCGCAATCGCCTGGCCCAGGTCAGCAGCAGCGCCGCCGATGCCGTCGCCGTGGCCCATCTGCCGACGACGAAGCAGCTCGCCTTCGACCGGCTGATCAATCTCACCTCCGACAACCCCGCCGGGGCCGGTTCGGCCACGCCCTATGTCGACCACGGCAGCACGACCGTGGAGCTGAGTGCCGCCAATGCGCGCGCCATCGGCCTGCAGTTCCAGGGCAATGAATCGCCGGGCTGCGCTGCCGCCTGCGACGCGCGCATCGACATCAGCACCCGCTATCTGTACGACTACGACCCGTCGGACGGCATCACGCCGGGCACCTACGACTTCGTGGGCGTCGTCACGCACGAGATCGGGCATGCGCTGGGCTTCTTCAGCGGCGTCGACTTTCTGGACGCGGCCGCCTCGCCGCGGCTGGCGGGCCAGTTCAACAGGGTCAATTCCCTGGATTTGTTCCGCTACTCCAGCCTCAGCGCCGCCTCGCACGTCATCGACTTCACGGCCGACGACCGGGCCAAGTATTTCTCCATCGATGGCGGCGTCACGGCGGGGACTGCCTTCGCCGAAGGCGAGTACCACGGCGACGGCGCGCAGGCCAGCCACTGGAAGGACGGCAGTGCCGGCGTGATGCAGCCCTATCTCGCACCCGGCGTGGCCGGCCCCCGCATCTCGGCGGCTGACCTGCTGGCCATGGACGTCATCGGCTGGACGGTGTCGCCGGTCCCCGAGCCCGCGACGGCGGCTCTGTTACTCGGCGGTCTGGCGGGCCTGGCCTGGCGCCGGAGAAAGACGTCAGCAGCGCCGTGATGCCGCGTCGGCACCGCTGGCAGCGGCCACCAGCCGCCTGTCAGGGCAGCGCGATCGCCTCGATCATGGCCCGCACCTGCTCACGCGCGCCGCGGCCGGCGCCGGCGCGGGGCTGCAGCCGGTGGGCGATGGTCTGGGGCAGGATGGCCTGGATGTCGTCGGGTGACACATAGTCGCGGCCCTGCAGCAGGGCGCGGGCGCGGGAGGCGCGCAGCACCGCGAGGCCGGCGCGGGGCGACAGGCCTTCGACAAACCACTGGCCCGAGCGCGTCGCGGCGATCAGGGCCTGCAGATAGTCCAGCAGCGGCGGCGCGGCATGGACGGCCTTGACGGCGGCCTGCACCTCGATCAGCTGGGCCGGCGTCATGACGGGTTTCAGCAGCTTCAGCAACTGGCGGCTGTCCTCGCCCATCAGCAGCTCGCGCTCGGCAGCCGCATCGGGGTAGCCCAGGGAGATGCACATCAGGAAGCGGTCCAGCTGCGACTCCGGCAGCGGGAAGGTGCCGAGCTGCTCGCTGGGGTTCTGCGTCGCGATGACGAAGAAGGGCTCGGGCAGCGGATGGCTGACGCCCTCGATGCTGACCTGGTGCTCCTCCATCGCCTCCAGCAGGGCGCTCTGGGTCTTGGGGCCGGCGCGGTTGATCTCGTCGGCCAGCAGCACCTGGGCGAACACCGGGCCGGGGTGGAACGCGAAGCCGTTCTTCTCGCGCTCGTAGACCGACACGCCCAGCAGGTCGCTGGGCAGCAGGTCGGCCGTGAACTGCAGGCGCGAGAACTTCAGGCCCAGGGAAATGGCCAGGGCATGGGCCAGCGTCGTCTTGCCGACGCCGGGCAGGTCCTCGATCAGCAGGTGGCCGCCGGCGATCAGACAGGCCAGGGAATCGGCGATCTGGGCCGGTTTGCCCTTGATGACCGTGCTAATCTGGTTTTGCAGTGCCAGCAGTTGCGCTGCCAGCGTTCGTGATGGAGCTTGCGTCATGAGGCTGGACCATAGCAAGAGACAGCGCATCCTTCATGCCTACCGCCTATTTCAACCCGCCCGAGTGCCGCCGCCATGACATGGGCGAAGGCCACCCCGAGTGCCCGCAGCGGCTGGCGGCCATCGACGACTGGTTGATCGCCTCCGGCCTGGGCCAGACCCTGGACCATGTCGACACCCGCCCGGTGGACCTGAAAGATGTGGAACTGGCCCACACCCATGGCTATGTGGCCGAGATCGGCGCCATGCTGCGCGACTGCGCCGAAAAGGGCGAACGCTGCGCCGTCGACCCCGACACTTCGGCCAATGCCCACACTTGGCAAGCCGCACTGCATGCCGCCGGCGCGGCCGTTCAGGCGACCGACCTCGTCATCGATGGCCGTGCCGACAACGCCTTCTGCTCGGTGCGCCCGCCCGGCCACCATGCCACGCGCGACCAGAGCATGGGCTTCTGCTTCTTCAACAACGTCGCCATCGCGGCCCGGCATGCGCTGGACGTGAAGGGGCTGAAGCGCGTGGCCATCGTCGACTTCGACGTCCACCACGGCAACGGCACCGAGGACATCATTGCCGGCGACGAGCGCGTGCTGATGGTCAGCCTGTTCCAGCATCCGCTCTATCCCTACAGCGGCGCCGTGCCGAAGGGCACCAACATGGTCAACGTGCCGTTGCCGGCCTACACGCGCGGCGGCGAGGTGCGCGAGATCGTGGAGGCCATGTGGCTGCCCGCGCTGGAGCGCTTCAAGCCGCAGATGATCTTCATCTCCGCCGGCTTCGACGCCCACCGCGACGACGAACTCGGCCAGCTCGGGCTGGTCGAGGCCGACTACGAGTGGCTGACCCTCAAGATCAAGGCCGTGGCCGATCGCCATGCCCAGGGCCGCATCGTGTCGGTCCTCGAGGGCGGCTATAACCTGCATGCGCTGGCGCGCAGCGTGGGTGTCCATCTGCGCGTGCTGGCCGACCTGTGATCCTTTTTCCTGACCGTCGCCCGGTGGCTGCACCCGGTGGGGCCTGACATGAATTCAATGCACCAACCCCTGAGCCTGGCCGAACTCCAGGCCCTGCTTGCCCGTGTCTTCAGCGCCGACGCCCTGGCCGAATGGGCTCTGCTGCTGGGCTGCCTGGCCCTGTCCGGCCTGCTGAGCTGGGCGCTGTCGCGCGCCATCGCCAAGCGCGAGAACAGCGTGCTGTTCGGCGAGCGCGTCATCGACGGGGCCCTGTTCCCGCTGCTGGCCCTGGCCCTCGCCTTTGGCGCGCGCCGCCTGCTGCCGCTGTATGGCGCCACGCCGGCCCTCTTCAAGCTGGCCCTGCCGGTGCTGGTGTCGCTGGCCGCCATCCGTCTCGTCGCCCGCGTGCTGCGCGCCGCCTGGCCCAATTCGCCGGCCTTCAAGGCCCTGGAGAAGCTGGGCTCCTGGCTGGTCTGGATTGGCGCGGTGCTGTGGATCACCGGGCTGTGGCCGGTGCTGATGGACGAGCTGGACGACATCGGCTGGAAGTTCGGCACCGTCAAGCTGACGCTGCGCAACCTCATCGAGGGCGGGTTGACGGCGACGCTGGTGCTGGTCGTCGCGCTGTGGATCTCCTCGGCCATCGAAGCCCAGCTGTTGCGCCGCGAGTCGCTGGACCTGTCCATGCGCAAGATCGCCTCCAACGCGATCCGCTCCCTGCTGCTTTTCATCGGCCTGCTGTTCGCGCTGTCGGCCGCCGGCATCGACCTGACGGCCCTGGGCGTGCTGGGTGGGGCGCTGGGCGTGGGCCTGGGCTTTGGCCTGCAGAAGCTGGCGGCCAACTATGTGAGCGGCTTCGTCATCCTGGCCGAGCGCTCCCTGCGCATCGGCGACATGGTCAAGGTCGACGGCTTCGAGGGCCGCGTGACCGACATCAAGACGCGCTACACGGTGATCCGGTCCCTGGGCGGCAAGGAAGCCATCGTGCCCAACGAGATCCTGATCACGCAGCGGGTCGAGAACTCCTCACTGGCCGACCCCCGCGTGCTGCTGTCCACCACCGTGCAGGTGGACTACGACTGCGATGTCGATGCGGTGATGAAGGCGCTGTCGGCCGCCGTCACCGAGGTGCCGCGCGTGCTCAGCGACCCGGGGCCGTCGGTGCAGCTGAGCCGTTTTGCCGACAGCGGCATCGAGCTGAGCGTCTACTTCTGGATCATGGACCCGGAGAACGGCAGCGGGGGCGTCAGGTCCGAGGTCAACCTGACCGTGCTGCGCACGCTGCGCGGCCTGGGTGTGGATATTCCCTATCCGCAGCAGGTGCAGCGCCAGCCCAAGGACGCCCCGGGAACTGCAACGTAGGCGCAGGGTTTCCCCGCCGCACGAATCGGGGGTGACCTTCGGCGCCAGCTCGGGACAATCCCTGCAGTCCCAGCCAGGAGAACTGCATGCGCTTCGCCCCGACCGCCTTCTGCCTCGCCCTCGCTGCCGCCGCGACCGGCGCGAGCGCCGTGCCGACCGCCATTTCCAACGCCGCCTTCGCCGCCACCTATGTGCGCGACTGCCGCAGCCCGGCCGCCCAGGCCGCCGCAAGCACGACGCCCGACCGTTGCGAAGCCGCGCTGGACTCGACGGGCCAGCCCATCTTCCGGCCCATCATCGAGCAGAACTCGCAGACGACCATCGGCGGCACCTCGGCCGCGACGGCGGCCACCAACCCGATCGGCTCGCATGGCGGGAAGACCACCAGCTCCTCCATCGACGCCTCGGGCGCTGCCGGCGTGCTCGTCCTGAAGCAGGGCGCCTTCGCGGGTGACTACGCCCGCGTGTCGGGCCATTCGGTGGGCCTGCAGAGCTTCCAGTACACGGGCACCACGCCCGAGGTCCGCAGTGTTCACAACGTGCTGGACTTCAGCTCCAACGTCACGCCCACCCACGTCCTCGACAACCCAGGCGACGCAGACCTGGGCACCACCAACGCCTCGGTCTACGCGACGACGCGGGTGACGGTGTTCTCGCTGCTGGCCTCCAGCTTCGATTACGACCCTGACACCGGCATCGCCTTCGAGCCACAGAGCATCGGCTTCTGGAGCCAGGCGTCCACCCGGGCGGATTTCCGGCTCGAGGGCGAGGTGCTGAACCAGGGCATCACGGCCTCGGGCACCGCCACCGACATCGACTTCACGGTCGAGGCCGGCCGCTACTACTTCATCGAAAGCTATCTGGGCCTGTGGGCGCGCTTCGGCGGCGAACTCGATGCCACCCACACCTTCACCAGCACCCTGGGCGAAAAGGACGGGACCGGCACCTTCGTCGCCGATGCGAGCGAGTTCACGGCGGCGGCCGCGCTGGCCGCGCCCATCGTCATCAACGCCGGCAACGTGCCCGAGCCCGCCACACTGGCCCTGACCGGCCTGGCCTTCGCGGCCCTGCTGGGCCAGCGCCGTCGGGCTCAGCGGAAGTCGGCGTCCAGCACGACCCGGTAACGCGCCTTGCCCGAGCGCAGGTGATCGAGGGCGTCGTTGACGCGGCTCATCGGGAAGCGCTCGACCTGCGGCAGGATCTGATGCCGGGCCGAGAAGTCCAGCATGGTCTTCAGCACCGAAGGCGGCGGCGTGGGCGAGGCCGACAGGCTCTTCTGCCAGCTCAGCAGGCCGCCGCTCTTCAGCGCCATGGCGTCGGTGACGACGCCCACCAGGTGCATGCGGCCCTTGGGGGCCAGCGTGGCCAGCAAGGCGTCCCAGTTCAAGGCGGCGCCGACGGTGATCAGCAGGAAGTCCAGGCTGCCGGCGGCGGCCTTCAGCTCGGCCTTGTCGACGCTGGACAAGGTCTTGTGGGCGCCCAGGGCCAGGGCCTCGTCGCGCTTGGAAGCTGAGGACGTGAAGGCCGTGACCTCGCAGCCCCAGGCCCGCGCGAACTTGACGGCCAGGTGACCCAGGCCGCCGATGCCGACGACGCCGACACGGTCAGTCGGCTTGATGGCGTGCAGCACAAAGGGCAGGAAGACGGTGCCGCCGCCGCACATCAGCGGGCCGGCCGCGGCCGGGGCCAGCGCGTCGGGCAGGGGCACGGCCCAGCTCCAGTGAGCGCGCAGGCGGTCGGCAAAGCCGCCGTGGCGGCCGATCAGCGTCGGCTGGCGCTTGCCGCACAGATGCTGTTCGCCGCCCAGGCAGAAGTTGCAATGCGTGCAGCTGCTGCTGTGCCAGCCCACGCCGACGCGCTGACCGATCTGACGGCCCTTGGCATGGGCGCCCAGGGCCGTGATGCGGCCGACCACCTCATGGCCGGGCACGACGGGATAGGCGGCCGGGAACCACTCGCTGTCGATCATGGCCAGGTCGGAGTGGCAGATGCCGCAATGCTCGACGGTGATCTCCACGTCCTCGTCGCCCAGCGGGCCGGGGTCGAAATCGAAGGGCTGCAGGGCGCCGCCAGGGGCGAGGGCAGCGTAGGCGCGGATGTTGGACATGCGGGTCTCCTCTATTGCAGCGGGTGGGCCTTGAAGAACTGCCAGATCGTCGCCGTCGCATCGATCTCGGTACGCGGCCAGATGTGGCCCATGCCGTCGATGCGCAGCATCTTGACCTCGGCGGTACCGGTGCAGCCGGTATAGCGAATGGTTTGAAGCGGGCCGGCCTGCTTGTCCTGCACCAGCCTCTGCTGGCAGCGGTTGTGCGAGGCCCAGCCGGCCAGAGCCTCGGGGACGCTCTCCACCCACTCTGCGCCCCGATCGCCGTGGCCTTCGTAGGGGTTGGTGAAGTCGGCCAGGCCGTGGATGGTGAGCACCGGCACGGCGCGGCCCGCGCAGGGGCCGAACCAGCGCAGCCCGCCCACCGGTGCGATGGCGGCGATGCGGTCGTTCAGCCGGCAGCCCAGCAGCGAAGACATGCGGCCACCGCCCGAGAAGCCGGTGGCGTAGACGCGCGCCGGGTCGATGCAGCTGCGGGCGGCGATGTCGTCAATGACGTCGGACACGTATTGCACATCGTCGGCGCGCGGCGTGTAGACGGGCACGTTCCAGCGCGAGTCCTCGGCCTGCAGCGTGGCGACGGCAAAGCCTTCGCGGGCCGCAAGGGCCTCGAAGCCGGTTTCCCGGGCGCGTCCGTTGGCGTTGCCGCCGGTGCCGTGCAGGTCGAACACCAGCGGCAGGCGGGCCTGGCCGGCGACGTTGGCGGGCACGAAGAGGCGGTAGACGCGCTTGCGCACGCCCGACGTCAGCTCGCGCATCTCGCCATTGATCGGCGTCAGCGAGCATGCCGCCGGCGTCGCCTGCGCGTGGGCCAGCGCGGGCAGGGCACACACCAGCAGGGCGGTGATGCAGGGCAATCGCATGTCTTCAGACCACGTCGCGCGCGTAGACGATGAAGCCCACATGGTGGGCAACCTTGTCGTAGAGGGCGCGGCCGGCGGCGTTGGTAGTGTGGGTCTGCCAGTAGACGCGCTTGATGCCGGCATCGCGGGCGGCGACGTAGACGGCCTCGATCAGCTGCCGGCCCACGCCCTTGCCGCGGGCCTCGGGCGAGGTGAACAGGTCCTGCAGATAGCAGGTCAGCTCGATGCGCGTCGTGCTGCGGTGGTACAGGTAGTGGACGAGGCCGAGCAATCGGCCTTCCTCATCCTCGGCGACCAGGGCATGGACCGGTTCGGCGGGGTCGAAGAAGCGGGCCCAGGTGGTTTCGGTGATCTCGGCCGGCAGGGCGGTCTCGCCGGCACGGTCGTAGAAGGCGTTGTAGCCGTCCCAGAGGGGTTGCCAGGCGGCGCGGTCGGCGGGTTGGAGGGGGCGGATCTGGATCGTCATCGTGAAGGATTGTGGAGGCGATGCATACATTGGCTTCACTTTTTGCCGTCAGCATGCCATCACCGATTCACGAAGGACTCTGCATGAGAACGACGCGCCTCCTCAGCCTGCTGCTGGCCGCGGCAGCCGCCCAGGCCCAGCCCCAGGGTGGCCCGCCGCCCGGCGGCGAACACCGCGGTCCGCCACCCGAGGCGCTGACGGCCTGCAAGACGGCCAAGGCCGGTGCGGACTGCAGCTTCACGCACGAGAGCCGCACGGTCAACGGCAGTTGCTGGGCGCCCGAGGGCCGGCCGCTGGCCTGCCGCCCCAAGGACATGCCGCCGCCTCCGTCCCAGGGCGCTTCCGCGCCGCCGAAGCGTTGACCATCAGCGGGTCCGCGGCGATGTGACGTTCAGTTTGCGTGGGGCCTGCGTCGGCGTGATGTCACCACTCCGACGCGCGCATCACCGGCTGCCATTGGCCACGCTCGATGCTGTAGACGCTGATGCTGCCGAAGCGCTGCTCGCCGCCTTCGTTGAAGCGCAGGCTGTTGGTGACGGGGCCGTGCAGGTCCAGCGACTTCAGCGCGGTGAGTACCTTGGCGGGCTCGGCGCTGGCAGCGCGCTTGACGGCCTCGCTGATGGAGAAGACGGCGTCGTAGGCGTAGTGCGCGCCGTAGGCGATGGGCTGCTTGTTTTCCGCGGTGAAGCGTTCGACGAAGGGCTTGCCGGAGTCGAATTCAATGGCCTCGACGATGGGCGACGTGGCCACGACGCGGCGCAGCGGCACGGCCTTCTTGGGCAGCAGGTCGGTCTTGATGGTGTCGCCGCCGATCAACTGCGCCTCGTGCAGGCCGGCCGCCGCCATCTGCTGCATCAGGGCCTCCACCTGGAAGTCCGCCAGCGTGGTGATGACGCAATCGATCTTGGCGGCTGCCATCTTGGCGGCGTCCGCGGTGAAGTCGGTGGTCTTGTCGTCACGCGTGATGCGCAGGGCCACGGCCTTGCCCAGGGTCTTCATGTGGGCGGTCACGCCATCGAGCAGGCCCTTGCCGTAAGGGGTGCCGTCGTCGATGAGCGCGAAGGTCGTCGCCCCCATGGAGCCTGCGGCATAGCCCGCCATGGCCTTGGCCTGCACGTCGTCGTTGGCGACCAGCCGCAGCGTGGTGGGCAGCCCGAGTTGCGTGTACCTGGGATTGGTGGAGATGGCCAGCTGGGCGATGTGGGCGGCGCCGTAGATGGGTGCGGCCTCGATGCTGACGCCGGAGTTCAGGTGGCCGATGACGGCGACGACGCCCGCACCGACCAGTTGCTGAGCCACCGCCTTGCCGGTGGCGGCGTCCGACTTGTCGTCGCCCGACACCAGCTCGAACTTGACGGGCTTGCCGTCGACCAGGAAGTTGGACGCGTTCAGGTCCTTCACCGCCATCTGCGCGCCGGTCAGCATGTCCTTGCCGAGGCGGTCCAGCGGGCCGCTGAGCGGCTGGGCCACGCCGATCTTGATGGTGTCGGGCATGCGCGAGCAGGCGCCAACGAAGGGGGTGATGGCCGTGGCGATCAGCAGGGAGCGACGTTGCATGGCGAAGGGGTTCCTTTGGATGCGGGCATGCTAGCAAGCGATGCCCGCGCCAAGGCCTCGGATCGTCAGCGCGTCGCCACAGTGCGGGCGCTCAAAAACAATGAAAGCGCCGCCATGCCGGTGGGCCGTGAAGAGCTACCGGCTGCCGGACGTCAGGCGGTGGCGACCGGAATGCCGACCGGCTTGCCGGCAGCGATGCGCTGCTTCCACTCCGCCGGGCCGGTGATGTGGGCGCTGGTGCCGCTGGCGTCCACCGCCACGGTGACGGGCATGTCCACGACGTCGAATTCGTAGATGGCTTCCATGCCCATGTCCTCGAAGCCCAGCACCTTGGCGCCCTTGATGGCCTTGCTGACGAGATAGGCCGAGCCGCCCACTGCCATCAGGTAGGCGCTCTTGTGCTGCTTGATCGATTCGATGGCGACGGGGCCGCGCTCGGCCTTGCCGATCATGGCGATGAGGCCGGTCTTGGCCAGCATCATGTCGGTGAACTTGTCCATGCGCGTGGCCGTCGTCGGGCCGGCGGGGCCGACCACTTCGTCACGCACCGGGTCGACCGGGCCGACGTAGTAGATGACGCGGTTGGTGAAGTCCACCGGCAGCTGCTCACCCTTGGCCAGCATGTCCTGGATGCGCTTGTGGGCGGCGTCGCGGCCGGTCAGCATCTTGCCGTTCAGCAGCAGGGTTTCGCCGGGCTTCCAGCTCGCCACCTCGGCCGGCGTCAGCGTGTTGAGGTCGACGCGCTTGCTCTTGTTGTAGTCGGGCGCCCAGTTCACGTCCGGCCACAGGTCCAGGCTCGGCGCCTCCAGATAGCTCGGGCCGCTGCCGTCCAGCACGAAATGGGCGTGGCGGGTGGCCGCGCAGTTCGGGATCATGGCGATGGGCTTGCTGGCCGCGTGGGTCGGGAAGGTCTTGATCTTCACGTCCAGCACCGTGGTCAGGCCGCCCAGGCCTTGCGCGCCGATGCCCAGGGCGTTGACCTTCTGGTACAGCTCGATGCGCATCTCCTCGAGCTTGTTCTGCGGGCCGCGCTGCAGCAGCTCATACATGTCGATGTCTTCCATCAGCGACTGCTTGGCCAGCAGGGCGGCCTTCTCGGCCGTGCCGCCGACGCCGATGCCCAGCATGCCGGGCGGGCACCAGCCGGCGCCCATGGTCGGCACGGTCTTCAGCACCCAGTCGACGATGTCGTCGCTGGGGTTGAGCATGTAGACCTTGCTCTTGTTCTCGCTGCCGCCGCCCTTGGCCGCGACGATGACGTCGACCGTGTTGCCGGGCACCAGCTCCATCTGCACGACGGCGGGCGTGTTGTCCCGGGTGTTCTTGCGCGCAAAGATGGGGTCGTCCAGCACCGAGGCGCGCAGCTTGTTGTCGGGGTTGAGGTAACCCTGGCGCACGCCTTCGTTGACGGCGTCCTCGATGCTGCCGCTGAAGCCTTCCCAGCGCACGTCCATGCCGATCTTCAGGAAGACGTTGACGATGCCGGTGTCCTGGCAGATCGGGCGCTTGCCTTCGGCGCACATGCGGCTGTTGGTCAGGATCTGGGCGATCGCGTCCTTGGCGGCGGGGCTCTGCTCGCTTTCGTAGGCGCGGGCCAGGTGGGCGATGTAGTCGGCCGGGTGGTAGTAGCTGATGTACTGCAGGGCGGCGGCGACGCTGTCGATCAGGTCTTGCTGGCGGATCGTGGTGCTCATGAGGCGGTCCGGAGGTGGGTGGGCAAACCCTCGCATTATCAAAGCCTTATCAATGAGAATGGTTCTCATCGAGCCTATGCTGGCGTTTCTGTTTTCACGATTCAGCAAGCTCATGACGACCCGACTCGAACGCGACACCTTCGGCCCCATCGAGGTGCCGGCCGACAAGCTGTGGGGCGCGCAGACGCAGCGCTCGCTGCAGAACTTCGACATCTCCGGCGAGCGCCAGGCGCCCGAGCTGATCCGCGCGCTGGCGCGGGTGAAGCGCGCCTCGGCCGTCGTCAACCAGGCGCTGGGCCTGCAGGACGCCAGGAAGACCGATGCCATCGTGGCGGCGGCCGATGAAGTCATCGGTGGCCTGCATGCCGACGAGTTCCCCCTGGTCGTCTGGCAGACCGGCTCGGGCACGCAGACCAACATGAACGTCAACGAGGTGCTGGCCAACCGCGCCAGCGAGCTGCTGGGCGGCGAGCGGGGGGAGGGGCGGCTGGTGCATCCCAACGACGACGTGAATCGCAGCCAGAGCAGCAACGACGTCTTCCCGACCGCCATGCATGTGGCCGCCGTGCAGGCCCTGGTGGAACGGCTGCTGCCGCCGCTGCGCGCCCTGCGCACGACGCTGCAGCAGAAGGCCGAGGCCTATGACGGCATCGTCAAGATCGGCCGCACCCATCTGCAGGACGCCACGCCGCTGACCCTGGGCCAGGAGATCTCGGGCTGGGTGGCCCAGCTCCACCAGGGCGAGCGCCATGTGCTGGCGGCCCTGCCGCATCTCCACGAGCTGGCCCTGGGCGGCACCGCCGTGGGCACGGGGCTGAACGCGCCCGAGGGTTATGCGCAAGCGGTGGCTGCCGAACTGGCGCGGCTGACCGGCCATGCCTTCGTCACCGCGCCCAACAAGTTCGAGGCCATGGCGTCCTGCGATGCCCTGGTCCACGCCCACGGCGCGCTGAAGACGCTGGCGGCCAGCATGAACAAGATCGCCAACGACGTGCGCTGGCTGGCCAGTGGCCCGCGCAGCGGCATCGGCGAGATCAGCATCCCCGAGAACGAGCCGGGCTCGTCCATCATGCCGGGCAAGGTCAACCCGACGCAAAGCGAGGCGGTGACCATGCTGGCGGCCCAGGTCATGGGCAACGACGTGGCCATCAACATCGGCGGCGCGTCGGGCAACTTCGAGCTCAATGTCTTCCGCCCGATGGTCATCCACAACTTCCTGCAGAGCGTGCGCCTGCTGGCCGACGGCATGGCGAGCTTCAACACCCATTGCGCCGTCGGCATCACGCCCAACGAGGGGCGCATTGCCGAGTTGGTGGAGCGCTCACTGATGCTGGTGACGGCGCTCAACACCCACATCGGCTACGACAAGGCCGCGCAGATTGCCAAGAAGGCGCACAAGGAAGGGACCAGCCTGCGCGAGGCCGCGCTGGCCTCGGGCCATGTGACGGGCGAGCAGTTCGATGCCTGGGTGGTGCCCGGCCAGATGGTCGGGCGCTGAAGCGCCAGCGTTATGCCTCGGCGCCGGTATGCGCCGAGTCCATCGGCAGGCGTCGGACAGGCCGCAGGGCCTGTCCTCGGTCCGGCCTCAGTGCTTGTCGCCGCCGTGGTGGGCGGGCTGCGGCAGCAGCCGGTCGGTGGCGGCGATGGCCATGGCCGACAGCAGGAAGGCGACGTGGATGATGGTCTGCCACATCAGCTGCTTCTCCTCGTAGGCCCCGGCGTTGATGAAGGTCTTCAGCAGGTGGATGGAGCTGATGCCGATGATGGCCGTGGCGAGCTTGACCTTGAGCACCGAGGCGTTGACATGGCTGAGCCACTCGGGCTGGTCTGGATGGCCGTCCAGGTCCATGCGCGACACAAAGGTCTCGTAACCGCCGACGATGACCATGATCAGCAGGTTGGAGATCATGACAACGTCGATGAGGCCCAGCACGACCAGCATCAACAGCGTCTCGGTGAGCTTGTCGGGCACCGCGCCTTTGGCACCCACGCTGTTGGCCAGCGTCTCCACCGCATGGGTGTTGCCGAAGGCTGCCTCGATGAGGTGGACCAGCTCGGTCCAGAACTGGAAGACGTAGATCGCCTGCGCCAGGATCAGCCCCAGATACAGCGGCAGCTGCAGCCAGCGGCTGGCGAAGATGAGGCGGGGCAGGGGGCGCAGCGGGGTGGTCATCGGATAGTGGGTCAGCGAAGGACGCGCGGATTCTAGGGAGGGCCTGTGTCAGTGACGCAGTGCCGCTTCCAGTTCCAGCAACGGCCGTTTGAAGTAGGACGCGACCTCGGGCTGGGCCTTGAAGGCCTGCTGCGCCTGGGCTGCCAGTGCGACAGCGCTGGCGCGGTCGCCAGCCGCCAAGGCGCACAGGCCGGCATGGGCTCGCAGCCAAGCGGGGCGGGGCGCCGCGGGGTTGCGATCCTGCAGCAGCGCGTTGGCCTGGGCGACGAGCTTGTCGCGTCCGGCGGGCGCGCGACCCAGGGCGCAGTCGAGCTGGGCGGCGACGGCGTCGGTGGTGAAGCGCTCGGGTGGCAGGTCTGGCGTCGGAGCCGGTGACAGGCCCTGCACGGCTGCCGCCGCATCGGCCGGGCGCTCAAGGTCGAGCAGGATCTGCGCCTTCACCCAGGCGAGCAGGGCTTGCGAGCGCAGAGCCGGCGGAGCAGCTTCCAGCCTCTGCAGGCCCTCCTCGGCATCGCCCGCCGCCGTCAGCCACAGCGCGAAACGCGCCACGTCGGCAGCCTGGTCCAGGGCGCGCATCTGTCCTCTGCGGACCAGGCTTGACCAGTAGTCCCCCACTTCATGATCGCCGCTGAAGCGGGTTCCGACGGCCGCGGCGAAGGTGTCGGACGCCGTCCATTGCAGGCGCTGCCAGTACCTCGGTGGCCGGCTCTCCAGGAAGGTGGGAAAGCTGGCGTGCAGGAAGTCCCATGCCGCCTGGATGTCGCCATGGGTGTAGGCCAGGCGGCTGCGCGCCAGATTCAAGCGCAGCGTTTGCAGTTGCGGCGGGTCCTGCTGGGCCTCGATCAGGGCCGCGGCCGATTCGGCGGCCTGCTCGGCCTCGGCATGACGGGCCAGGCCGGCTCGGTAGCGGGCCAGCGCATATTCGGCCTGCACGACGCGGGCTTCGATGACGGCGGGGCCGCCGCGCGCGCCCAGGTTGCGAACGATGGTCTCGATCAGGGGTGTCGCGGCCGCTGTCCTACCGTGATCGACCAAGCTTTGGGCGGCGAGAAGACGCAGCCGGTGCAGCAGGAGAGATGGCTCGCCCTGGGCGATCAGGGCCAGAGCGACGGCGCGTTCGAGATGCGCGTCGGCTTCGTCGTATCGCCCCGCCTGTTCCGCCATCTCGGCTTGCAGGGCCTGCAGGCGCGCAGGCGCCGTCGCAGTGGCAGTCTGGCCGGGCAGCAGGGCCTGGGCCTGATCCAGTGCGGTCTGAGCAGTATCTGCGCGGCCGATGGACCAGGCGGCCTGCGCGATCGAGGTCAGGGCTTCGGCGCGCAGTTGGCGGTCGTCATCGGCCAGCTTCAAAGCCTCTTGCGCCGCGGCCTCGGCCTCGGCCCAGCGGCTGGCGGCCAGCCAGGCTTGCGCGGCCAGCAACTGGGCGGAGGCCAGGGCCTTGCGGCCAGCGCCGGCGCGCACCAGCGCCTCATGCTGGCGCCTGGCGTGCTCGGCCGCCAGCTCGGGCCTGTCCATCTCGAGGAAGAGCTGGGTGACGGCGCCCAGCAGGTCGGCCTGCAGCTCGGGGTCGCCTGGGAAGCGCTGCTGGATCAGCCGGGCGCTGTCGGCCAGCGTCAACTCGGGCGTGGGGTGGCGCGAATCCGTGCGGGCGAAGAAGGCCGCCTGGTCGGCGCGCAGCAGGGCTGCCGCGAAGCTGGTGGCCATCTGCTGACGCTGCGCGGCCAGCTCGGCGCGCTGGTTCTGGCGCAGGGCCAGGCCGCCGCCCACGGCCAGGACGGCGGCGACGATGCCGGTGGTCGCAAACGCCAGCCGATGGCGGCGCACGGTGCGGCCCAGGCGATACCAGGCGCTGTCGGGCTGGGCCAGCACGGCCTCGCCACGGCGGTAGCGTCCCAGGTCCTGGGCGAAGGCGTCGACGCTGGCATAGCGCTGGGCCGGGTCGCGCCTCAGGGCCTTGGCGAGGATGGCGTCGAGGTCGCCGCGCAGGGTGCGGGCCGTCGTGCGGTCCTCGCAGCGGCTGCTGGCGCGCTCGGGCTCGTCAGCCAGCACGGCCTCTTCCCAGGCGGCACGGCTGGGTCGGGCGAGGCGATAGGGCGTCTGGCCGGTCAGCAGCTCGAAAGCCAGCACGCCCAGGCTGTAGACGTCGGTGGCCACCGTCACCGGCTCGCCGCGCAACTGCTCGGGCGAGGCGTAGTGGGGTGTGAGTCGCCGGGCGCCGTCCTCGGTCACGCCGGCGGCCGCGTCGCCGAGCAGCCGGGCGATGCCGAAGTCCAGCAGATGGGCCTGGCCATCGGGCGTCACCAGCACATTGGACGGTTTGATGTCGCGGTGCACGATGAGGCGGCCGTGGGCATAGCCGACGGCGCGCATGATCTGCAGCAGCAGCTCGACCTTGTCCGCCACGCCAAGATGGCGCTCGCGGCACCAGGCGTCGATGGGCCGGCCGGCCACCAGCTCCAGCGCCAGATAGGGCCAGCCGCGGGCATCGATGCCGGCGTCGTAGAGGCGGGCGATGTTGGGATGCTCCAGCATGGCGCCGATGTCGCGCTCCTGGGCCATCAGCCGCGCCAGCCCCTCGCCCCAGGTCAAGCGGGGCAGCTTGAGGGCCACTTCGCGCTGGTAGCTGCCGTCGGCGCGCTCCGCCCGCCAGACGCTGCCCATGCCACCGCGCCCGATCTCCTCGAGGAGGCGGTAGGGGCCGATGCGGTCGCCGGCCTGCACGGCGGCGGCGTCCTCGCTCTCCCACGCACCGAAGCGGGGCAGCGTGCGCAGGCGGCCGTCCTGGGTCAGGCCAGCCTCGCGGGCCAGCATCTCGCGAAGCGGCTCGGCCAGGTGGGCGTTCTCGGGTGGCAGCGCGGCCAGCCAGGCTTCGCGCTGCTCAGGCGCGAGGGCCAGCGCTTCGTCGAGCAGGCGGCTCAGGCGGATCAGGTGGTCCGCAGACAGCATGGAGGGGCTCTCGTCATCGAGTCGACACGCTAGGACAGACGTGAAGCTGTCGCCAGACCGGACATCCCCAGTCTGAATGATTTGCACCGGCGGTAGTGCTGGCAGCATGCCGTCCGTGAGCACCGACACCATCGATGGCCTGATCGAGCAGGTCAATGCCGGCGCGGCCGGCGCCCAGGACCGCCTGTTCGCGGCCGCCTACAACGAGCTGCGCAAGCTGGCCCGCTCGCGGCTGCGCGACGGCGGGCGCAACACCGTGCTGGACACGACGGCCCTGGTGCACGAGAGCTATCTGCGCCTGCTGGGCAGCGGCCGCCTGCGGCCGGACAGCCGGCGCGCCTTCTTTGCCTATGCCTCCCAGGTGATGCGCTCGGTCATCATCGACGCGGTGCGCGAGCGCCAGGCCCAGCGCCGTGGCGGCGACCTGAAGCGGCTGACGCTGGACACCCACATCGCCGACAGCACGCCGGCTGCCGAGGAAGAGGTGCTGCAGGTGCATGAAGCGCTCGAGGCCCTGGCCGCCGCCGAACCGCGCCTGGCCAAGGTCGTCGAGATGCGCTATTTCGGCGGCTACAGCGAGATCGAGATCGCCGAGGCCCTGCAGATCACCGATCGCACGGTGAGGCGCGACTGGGACAAGGCCAGGCTGCTGCTGGGCGTGCTGTTGGGGCAGTAGCTGTCCGGAAAGGGCGGCGCGCTGCGTCTGTTCCGGCGTGGGCAACCGGCCCACCGACCGGAGCCTGCCATGAGCCTGTCTTGCCTGCTGATCCTGCTGCTGTGTGCAGCCTCGGCCCTCCAATCCGCTCGGGCCGCCGACTACGTCGTGCTGGGCCAGAACGAGGTGGCGGGCCATCTGCGTGTCGAGACCACAGCCGATGGCCGCATCGAGACCGACTACAGCTACCGCGACAACGGCCGCGGGCCGGACCTGAAGGAGAGCTTCCGCCTTGCCGCCAGTGGGGCGCCGCGCGACTACCGCGGTCGCGGGCGCAGCACCATGGGCGCGGAGATCGCCGAGGACTTCGATGTCGCCGACGCACGGGCGCGCTGGCGCTCGCGGGCCGACAGCGGCGAGATGCCGGCGGGGGACGACTTCGTCTTCGTCCCGCTGGAAGCCTCGCCGGCCTATTACGGTGCCCTGGTCCGCATGCTGCTGGCCCAGGCCGACGGCAGCGCGGCGACGCTGGGCGGGTTGCGCATCCGTGCGGAAGTCCTGGCCCGCCTGGCGCCCGATGCCGCGACCGGTCCCCTGGCCCTGGTGGCCGTCACCGGTGCCGATGCCCAGCCCTGGTACTACTGGGTGCGCGACGACGCGACGCATGCGCTGGTCGCCATCACCTGGCCGTCCTGGGCCGTCATGCTCAAGGGCAGCGAGGCCCTCGCGCCCACGCTGCTGGCGCGCCAGCAGCAGGCCGCCGACGAGCGGCTGATGCAGCTGCGCCAGCGCCTGGCCCGGCCGCTGGGCGGCGTCACGCTGATCCGCAATGTGCGCTGGTTCGATGCCCCGGCGGCTCGCATGCGCGGGCCCAGCGATGTGTGGATCTCGCAGGGCCGCATCGACGCCGTGACCGAGCCCGGCGCCTTGCGTGTGCTGCCCGAGCGCGCCATCGACGGCCGCGGCCAGACCCTGCTGCCGGGGCTGTGGGACATGCATGCCCATATGTGGAGCGAGGACGGTCTGGCCCATCTGGCCGCTGGTGTGACCAGCGTCCGCGACCCGGGCAATGACAACGCCGAGCTGCAGCGCCTGATGGGGCGCATCGAGCGTGGCGAAGTCATCGGGCCGCACGTCCATGCGGCCGGCTTCATCGAGGGCAAGAGCCCTTACTCGTCGCGCACCGGCATCGTCGCCGAGACGCTGGACGAGGCCCTGGACGCCGTCAGCTGGTATGCCTGCCATGGCTTCGTCGGCATCAAGCTCTACAACTCCATCAAGCCGGAGTGGGTCAGGCCGCTGACCGACAAGGCCCACAGCCTGGGTCTGCATGTGAACGGCCATGTGCCGGCCTTCATGCGGGCCGAGCAGGCGGTGCGCGGCGGCTATGACGAGCTGACGCACATCAACCAGGTCATGCTGAACTTCGTCGGCCGGCCCGGCGACGACAGCCGCACCCTGCTGCGTTTCCAGCGCGTCGGCAGCGATGCCCAGGCCGTGGACCTGTCCAGCCCGGCCGTGAAGCGTTTCATCGCGCTGCTGCGCGAGCGCCGCACCGTCGTCGACCCGACGCTGGCCGCCTTCGAGGCCATGTTCACCCAGGCCCAGGGCGAACTGGACCCGGCGCTGGGCCCCGTGGCCGGGCATCTGCCGGTGCTGTGGCAGCGCCAGATGCGGGTCGCACCCATGGACCTGGACCGCGAGAAGCTGCAGGCCTACCGGCACTCCTACGACAAGATGATGGGTCTGACGCGGGACATGCACCGCGCCGGCGTGCCGCTGGTGGCGGGCACGGACACGACGGCGGGCCTGGGTCTGCACCGCGAGCTGGCTCTGTACGTGAAGGCCGGCATCCCGGCGCCCGAGGTGCTGCGCATCGCCACCTGGAACGGTGCGCGCGTGGCCGGCGCGAGCGGGCAGCGCGGTCGCATCGAGCGCGGCTATGCGGCCGACCTCGTGATGGTGGACGGCGACCCGAGCGTCGACATCGAACAGCTGCGTCGTGCCAGCTTCGTCATCCAGGGCCAGGTGGCCTATGCGCCCGCCGAGCTCTACGAGGCCATGGGCTTCAAGCCCTTTGTGGCGGCCCCGCGCATGCTGGTCCGACCGGCCGATTGATGGGCGCCCTGTGAACGGGGGGGGTGATGTCCGGTGCGCAGACAACACCGCGTCCGGATGGGTGACGGGGCTCGCCCACGTCGCCCTTCAACTTTCGGGAGCACAAGATGATCCGCAAATCCATCCGCCTGATCGCCGCCGCCGCGGTTCTGGCTGCCATCACGAGTTCGGCGCAGGCTGCCTTGCTGCACAACGGGACCGGCCTGGCCAATCCCCAGCAGGTGATCGACTTCGACTCGATTCCGCTCATCGACAACCAGCCGGTCACCAACGAGTTCGCTTCGCTGGGCCTGGCGTTCGAGTCGGCCTACGCCAATGCCGACACGATGTCGCCCTTCAAGAACATCAGCGGCAACCGCATCGGCAACTTCCAGTGGGGCGTCTCTGCCTCCGACAGCTTTGCCATCCATTTCGCGGCGCCCGTGATGGCGGGTGCCTGGGCCATGGCGACGAGCGACGGCGCGACGTCGTACCTGGAGGCCTATCTGCAAGGGAAGCTGGTCGAATCGGCAGCCGTGCCGACGGCGCTGAGCGACCCCATCAACTTTTACGGCTTCACGGGCATCGTCTTTGACGAACTGAGGATGCGCGCCAGCGGGGGCATCGACAGGGCGCTGATCATCGACAACCTGCAGATGGTGGCTGCGTCGACGCTGCCCGAGCCCACCTCCATCAGCCTGCTGCTCGCCTGCCTCGTCGCGCTGCGGCTGTCCGGCCGGAACCGGTCGCGGCGCTGAGGCAGCGCCGGGCCTCTAGACTCCGGTGACCGGCTTGTAACGCGGCGTCAGGGCATCGTCAGATGCCCGACGCACAGTCCGCGCCAAGCAACATCAGGAGACGACAGGTCATGAGCACGCTGAACACCTACGCCCCCAGCCCCGAGTGGGTCGCCAATGCCCACGTGAAGGGCGAAGCCGGCTACGCCGCGCTGGTGGCCGAGGCCGAAAAGGACTACGCCGGCTACTGGGCCCGCCTGGCCCGCGAGCTGCTGAGCTGGCAGACGCCGTTCACCAAGACCCTGAACGACAGCGACGCGCCGTTCTTCAAGTGGTTCGAGGACGGCAAGCTCAACGTCTCCTACAACTGCCTGGACCGGCATGTGGAAGCCGGCAAGGGCGCCAAGACGGCCCTGATCTTCGAGGCCGACGACGGCACGGTCACCAACGTCAGCTATGCCGAGCTGCTGGACAAGGTCAGCCAGCTGGCCAATGCGCTCAAGGGCCGCGGCATCCAGAAGGGCGACCGCGTCGTCATCTACATGCCCATGTCGGTTGAGGGCGTGGTGGCCATGCAGGCCTGCGCCCGCATCGGCGCCACCCACTCGGTGGTGTTCGGCGGCTTCTCGGCCCAGTCGCTGCGCGACCGCGTGCAGGACGCCGGCGCCGTGGCCATCCTGTGCGCCGACGAGCAGCAGCGCGGCGGCAAGTCCCTGCCGCTGAAAGCCATCGTCGACGAGGCGCTGGAAGGCGGCTCCTGCCCGACGCTGAAGGACGTCATCGTCTACAAGCGCACCGGCGGCAAGATCAACTGGGTGGAAGGCCGCGACCTGTGGCTGCACGACCTGATGGAAGCCGAGTCGACGACCTGCGCGCCCGAGTGGGTCGAGGCCGAGCACCCGCTCTTCCTGCTCTACACCTCGGGCTCCACCGGCAAGCCCAAGGGCGTGCAGCACAGCACCGGCGGCTATCTGCTGCACGCGGCGCTCACCACCAAGTGGACCTTCGACCTGAAGGACGACGACATCTTCTGGTGCACGGCCGACATCGGCTGGGTCACGGGCCACACCTACATCACCTACGGCCCGCTGGCCCTGGGCGGCACCGAGATCGTCTTCGAGGGCGTGCCCACCTATCCGGACGCCGGCCGCTTCTGGCAAATGATCCAGAAGCACAAGGTCACCATCTTCTACACGGCGCCCACGGCCATCCGCTCGCTGATCAAGGCGGCCGAGACCAACGAAGCCGTGCACCCGAAGAAGTACGACCTGTCGTCGCTGCGCCTGCTGGGCTCGGTGGGCGAGCCCATCAACCCGGCCGCCTGGGAGTGGTACCACGAGCACGTCGGCGGCAAGCGCTGCCCCATCGTCGACACCTTCTGGCAGACCGAGACCGGCGGCCACATGATCACGCCGCTGCCCGGCGTGACGACGCTGGTGCCGGGCTCCTGCACGCTGCCCTTCCCGGGCATCACGACGGCCATCGTCGACGAGACCGGCAACGACGTGCCCAACGGCCAGGGCGGCATCCTGGTGGTCAAGAAGCCCTGGCCGTCGATGATCCGCACCATCTGGGGCGACCCGGAGCGCTTCAAGAAGAGCTACTACCCGCCTGAGCTCAAGGGCTATTACCTGGCCGGCGACGGCGCCATCCGTGACGCCGAGACGGGCTACTTCACCATCACCGGCCGCATCGACGACGTGCTCAACGTGTCGGGCCACCGCATGGGCACGATGGAGATCGAGTCGGCCCTGGTCAGCTGCACCGAGCTGGTCGCCGAGGCCGCCGTCGTGGGCCGCCCGGACGACACCACGGGCGAGGCCATCTGTGCCTTTGTCGTGCTGAAGCGCCCGCGCCCCAGCGGCGACGAGGCCAAGGCCATCGCCAAGCAGCTGCGCGACCACGTGGCCAAGGAGATCGGCCCCATCGCCAAGCCCAAGGACATCCGCTTCGGCGACAACCTGCCCAAGACGCGCTCGGGCAAGATCATGCGGCGGCTGTTGCGGTCGGTGGCCAAGGGCGAGTCGGTGACGCAGGACACCTCCACGCTGGAAAATCCCGCCATCCTTGAGCAATTGGGTCAGGCTTACTGAGCTCGCAGCGCTCAATGACAAAGGCCGCCCTCGGGCGGCCTTTGTCTTGGCCGACTGGAATCAGCCGCGTTGGCGACGACGCGCGACAAAACCCACCAGGCCCATGCCGCCCAGCATCAGGGCATAGCTGCTCGGCTCTGGCACGGCCGCCACATTGAGGGCCGTGTCGAGGTGGATCTTCAGGAACTCGGTGTTGTCCGAGCCCAGGTTGCGACCGCCGGTGCCGGGGTAATTGTTGTCGTTGGCAACCAGCAGGGTGTGGGCGTCCAGGATGAGCACGCTCTCGATGGTCGTGAACGGGAAGGTGAAGGCGGTGCTGCCGTCGCCGTTCAGGTCGTGCGGGTCGGCGATGTTCATCAGGTTGACCACTTCGGTCTTGCTGAGGTTGCCGCTGGCATCCACTTGGTTCAGGTCGATCTTGAAGATCTTCTTGAAGGGCGTGCCGCTGGTGGCGGTGTCGCCGTTGCGCTCGATGATGAGGAATTCGTGGTCGTTGATGGCCGTCATGTCGCCGATGTTGGTGCCGGCGGTGTCGAGCTTGTAGTTCCACTGCTGGCCCGTGTAGGCCTCGGTGTTGATGTCGAAGGCGTTGATGCGCAGCGTCTTGGCCGGGTCGCCGGTGACCGTGCCTTCCAGCAGCGTGTAGAGACGGTCGCCGCCCGGGTTGATGGCCATGCCCTCGAAGCCGTTGGAGCGGCCCAGCGTGGCCGTGGCGCTGCCGTTGATGACGGCCTCGTTCTGCGGCGACAGCACGCCGAGCATGCCGATCTCGCGGCGCTGCACCACGCCCTGGGCATTGGTCTTGACCAGGTAGGGGCCGAATTCGTCGCCGAACCACAGGTTGCCGTTCTTGTCCTTGCGCACCGACTCGATGTCCAGGTCGGCGCCGGTCAGCAGGCGGTTGCTGCGGATGCTGGCGTCGACCAGCGGGTTGGCGGCGCTGTTGTAGTAGCGCGAGTAGTCGGCCTGGATCTTGATGGACAGCAGGTTGTTCGGGTCGGACAGGCTCTGATAGCTGCCGGCCGTGAAGCCGGCCATCGCCGCGCCGGTCTTGAAGTTGGCGGCCGTCACCGTGCCGGAGCCGCCCGAGGCCGTCTTGAAGTCCGGCGTGACGGCATACATGCGCAGCAGCGCGTCGGCCGAGTTCTCCTTGGTGCCGAAGCCGTTGTCGGGCATGAAGAGATAGCTGCCCGCCTTGGGGCCGGCCAGCACGGCCGAGAAGCCTTGCACGGACTGCTTGTCCAGCAGGGGCAGCGGGTTGCCGCCGGCGCCGCTGGCGAACTGGCCGGTCGTCGGGCCTTCGGCGAAGGTGTTGGCGGGCATCAGGGCCCAGCCTTCCAGCGTGGAAGCTGCCTGGGCGGCTCCACAGGCGAGAAGGGCGGTGGCCGCGAGGCAGGGGAGGCGGGTGGTGTTCATGGGCAGCGCTGTCGAGACGCGCAGAACAGCCTGCGCGCGGCGGATTCTTGGAAGCCGCGATGACCGCGCCGTGAAGCCGGGCCCTGCGCTGCACTGGCGTTCTAGGGGTTCGCCATCCGGAAAAGCAAACAGGCCCCGCAGGGCCTGTTGTCATGGAGTCGACGGCCTTATTTGACCGTCAGCACCCACTTGGCGAGGGTCTCGGCCTCGGCCGGGCTGACCTGGGTGTTGGCCGGCATGGGCACGGGGCCCCAGACGCCGGAGCCACCCTTCTGGATCTTGTCGGCGAGCTTCTTGTAGGCGTCCTTGTCCTTGGCGTACTTGGCCGCCACGTCCTTGTAGGCCGGGCCGACCAGCTTCTTGTCCAGGGCATGGCAGGCCATGCAGTTCTTCTTCTGCGCCAGTTCCTGGTTGGCGAAGGCGGCGGGGGCGATAACGAGGGCGAGGCTGAGGATCAGTGCATTCTTCATGCGAACCTTTCGAAGCGTTGGACTACAGTGTTTGCCAAAGATACCTGAAGGAGAGCGCGGATGGCGTTCGTGTTGCTGGGCGTTTTGCTGTTGGTGCTGAAATTGGGCGGTTGGGTTCAATTCAGCAAGGACGAATTCTGGGCCTGGGTCATCGTGCTAGCGCCCTTTGCGCTGGCCGTGGCCTGGTGGGCTTGGGCGGACTCCAGTGGGATGACCCAGCGCAAGGCGATGCGCGCCCTGGACGACAAGAAGGAAGCCCGCCGCCAGCAGTTGATGGAGGGGCTGGGGCAGGCCAATCCGGGGAACAAGAAGAAGCGCTGAGGCGCGAAAAGTTGACGCGGCCTCTTCGAGTCAGCGCCCTTTTCGAGATGAAGAGGCCTGCCGGGCTCACTCGAAAAGATCCAACACCGCGCCGGAACTGGCGCTGGAGGCACTCTTCGCAAACTTGGCCAGCACGCCCCGCGTGTAGCGCGGCGCGGGCTTGATCCAGGCGGCACGGCGCTTGGCGAGTTCGTCGTCGCTGACGTTGAGCTGCAGCACCAGTTGATGGGCGTCGATGGTGATGGAGTCGCCCTCGTGCACCAGCGCGATGACGCCGCCTTCGTAGGCTTCGGGCGCCACGTGGCCGACCACCATGCCCCAGGTGCCGCCCGAGAAGCGGCCGTCGGTGATGAGGCCGACGCTCTCGCCCAGGCCCTGGCCGATCAGGGCGCCCGTCGGGGCCAGCATCTCCGGCATGCCCGGGCCGCCCTTGGGGCCGAGATAGCGCAGCACCATGACATCGCCGGCCACGATCTGGTTGGCCATGATGGCGGCCAGGGCCGACTGCTCGTCGTTGAAAACGCGTGCCGGGCCGGTGATGACGGGGTTCTTCAGGCCGGTGATCTTGGCCACGCAGCCTTCGGGGCTCAGGTTGCCCTTCAGGATGGCCAGGTGACCTTCTTGGTAGATGGGCTTGGCGACCGGCTGGATGACGTCCTGGTCGGCGCTCAGGGCCGGCACGTCGGCCAGGTTCTCGGCCACTGTCTTGCCGGTGATGGTGATGCAGTCGCCATGCAGCAGGCCGGCGGTCAGCAGCTCCTTCATGACGGCGGGCACGCCGCCGGCCTTGTGCAGGTCCACGGCCAGGTATTTGCCGCTGGGCTTGAGGTTGCACAGCACCGGGATCTTCTTGCGCATGCGCTCGAAGTCGTCGATGGTCCATTCCACTTCGGCCGCATGAGCGATGGCCAAAAAGTGCAGCACTGCGT
>OUME01000010.1_pt1 | contig 179909 bp, 167 predicted proteins | sample 1690961 | NCBI WGS metagenome assembly OUME01 (sample SAMEA3914864, study PRJEB12502) | metagenome | biome: forest; material: soil | place: USA | collected 2012-03-12 | depth 0.3 m | reverse complement strand
CACGCCGACCTCGCCCTGGCAGCCGACTTCGGCGCCGCTGATGGAGGCGTTTTCCTTGTAGAGGATGCCGATGGCCGCAGCGGTCAGCAGGAAGTCGACAACGCCATCTTCGTTGGCGCCGTGCACGAAGCGCGTGTAGTAGTGCAGCACCGCCGGCACGATACCGGCCGCGCCGTTGGTGGGCGCCGTGACGACGCGGCCGCCGGCGGCGTTCTCCTCGTTGACGGCCAGCGCGTAGAGGTTGACCCAGTCCATCACCTGCAGCGGGTCGCGCAGGGCTTGCTCCGGGTTGGAGATCAGGCTGTTGAACAGGCTGGGGGCGCGGCGCTTGACCTTGAAGCCACCGGGCAGGATGCCCTCGGTCTTGCAGCCGCGCTGCACGCAGGCCTGCATGACATTCCAGATCTTCAGCAGGCCGGCGCGTGTCTCGGCGTCGGAGCGCCAATGGCCTTCGTTGCGACGCATGACCTCGGCGATGGACAGGCCGTACTTCTTGGTCTGCACCAGCAGCTCGTCGCCGGTCTTGAAGGGGTAGGGCAGCACGGTCACGTCGGGCGCGATGACCTTTTGCTTGCTGCCATCGGCCGCCACTTCGTCGCTGACGATGAAGCCGCCACCGACCGAGTAGTAGACGCGGTTGGCGATCTCGTTGCCCTCGGCGTCGAAGGCGATGCAGCGCATGCCGTTGGCGTGGAAGGGCAGTGTCTCGCGACGCTTGAAGACCAGGTCCTTGGCTTCGTCGAACTTGATCGCGTGCTGGCCGATGACGTTCAGGTCACCGGCACGGATGGTGTCCAGCAGCGCCGGGATGGCCTCGATGTCCACCGAGTCGGGCTCATGCCCGGCCAGGCCCAGCAGCACCGCCTTGTCGCTGCCGTGGCCCTTGCCGGTGGCGCCCAGGCTGCCGTACAGGATGACCTGCACGCGGGCCACCTTGTCCAGCAGGCCATCGTGCTGCAGGCGCAGACCGAACAGGCGCGCGGCGCGCATCGGCCCGACCGTGTGCGAGCTGCTCGGGCCGATGCCGATCTTGAAGAGGTCGAAAACGGAAACGGCCATGGCTCAACGCCTTCGCGCATTCAAACGCATTTGCACACTTCGGGACCGCGGCCACCGGTGCCGGCGGTCTGAGTGGCTGAGTAACGGGGCGTGAGTTGCCCCTTCATGCCTTGCGCCTCACACGCTGTTTTGCAGCGTTGCTCGAGCGATGGCACCCAAATGGACCAGACGAACACCGCCAACATCAGAAGCGCAAAGCCCGCTGCGATCTGGGGCCCCGGCTTCCGATACCAGCGGGATTGCATGGGTCAGGCTTCTTCGTACTCGCTCAACGGCACGCAAGAGCAGAACAGATTGCGGTCGCCATACACGTTGTCCACGCGGCCCACCGGCGACCAGTACTTCTGGCGGCGCAGCGAGGGCAGTGGGAAGGCGGCAGCCTCGCGGCTGTAGCCGTGGGTCCACTCGGTGGCGCTGACGACCATGGCCGTGTGCGGCGCGTTGACCAGCGGGTTGTCCTCGCGGCTGACCTTGCCCGACTCGACGTCGGCGATCTCGTGGCGGATCTGGATCATCGCGTCGATGAAACGGTCCAGCTCGGCACGCGACTCGCTCTCGGTCGGCTCGACCATCAGCGTGCCGGCGACGGGGAAGCTCAGCGTCGGCGCGTGGAAGCCGTAGTCGATGAGGCGCTTGGCGACGTCTTCGGCGCTGACGCCCGACGTGTCCTTCAACGGGCGCAGGTCCAGGATGCACTCGTGGGCCACGCCGCCACCCTTGACGCCATCGATGCCGCCGGAGAAGTGGATGTCGTAGTGGTCGCTCAGGCGCGCCGCCACATAGTTGGCCGACAGGATGGCAACTTCCGTCGCCTTCTTCAGGCCCTCGGCGCCCATCATGCGGATGTACATCCACGAGATGGGCAGCACGGCCGCGTTGCCCAGCGGCGCGGCGGACACGGCGCCGATATTGGTCTCCTTGCCCAGGCCCGCGGTGCGGTGCGCCGGCAGGAAGGGCACGAGGTCGTCGACGACGCAGACCGGGCCGACGCCGGGGCCGCCACCGCCGTGGGGAATGCAGAAGGTCTTGTGCAGGTTCAGGTGGGACACGTCGCCACCGAACTCACCGGGGGCGGCGATGCCGACCAGCGCGTTCATGTTGGCGCCGTCCACATAGACGCGGCCGCCATGGCTCTTCACCATCTGGCAGATCTCCTTCACGTGGGTGTCGAACACGCCGTACGTGGAGGGGTAGGTGATCATGATGGCGGCCAGCTTGTCGGCGTGCTGCTCGCACTTGGCCTTCAGGTCGGCCAGGTCGATGTTGCCTTCCTTGTCGCACTTGGTGACGACGACCTGCATGCCGACCATCTGGGCCGACGCGGGGTTGGTGCCGTGGGCCGATTCAGGAATCAGGCAGACCGTGCGCTTGGCGTCGCCGCGCGACTCATGCCAAGCCTTGATGGCCAGCAGGCCGGCGTATTCGCCTTGCGAGCCGGCGTTGGGCTGCAGGCTGATGCCGGCGTAGCCCGTGCACTCGGTCAGCCAGTTCTGCAGCAGCTGATCCAGCTCGTTGTAGCCGGCCAGCTGGTCCTGCGGCGCGAAGGGGTGCACGCCCGCGAACTCCGGCCAGGTGATGGGGATCATCTCGGCCGTGGCGTTGAGCTTCATCGTGCAGGAGCCCAGCGGGATCATGCTGCGGTCCAGCGCCAGGTCCTTGTCCGACAGGCTGCGGATGTAGCGCAGCATCTCGGTTTCACTGTGGTGGGTGTTGAAGACCGGGTGGGTCAGGTAGGCGCTGCTGCGGCGCAGATTGGCCGGGATCAGGCTTTCGACGCCAGCGGCGAACTCTTCAACCTTCGGCACGGTGGCGCCGGTCGGAGCCAGCCAGCTCCAGATCGCTTCGATGTCGGCACGCGACGTGGTCTCGTCCAGCGCGATGCTGACGTGCTTGTCGCTGTGCTTGCGCAGGTTGGCTTGCGCTGCCACGGCCTTGGCCGTGACGGCAGCGGCATCGCACTCGACCAGCAGCGTGTCGAACACATGCGGCGTGACGACCTTGACACCCAGGCGCGTCAGGCCGGCGTGCAGGATGGCCGTGTAGCTGGCCACGCGCTCGGCGATGCGCTTGAGGCCTTGCGGGCCGTGGTAGACCGCGTACATGCTGGCCACGACGGCCGGCAGCACCTGGGCCGTGCAGATGTTGGAGGTGGCCTTCTCGCGGCGGATGTGCTGCTCGCGGGTCTGCAGCGCCAGACGCATGGCGGGGTGGCCTTGCGCGTCCTTGGACACGCCGACCAGGCGGCCGGGCATGGAGCGCTTGAACTCGTCCTTGCAGGCCAGGAAGGCGGCGTGCGGGCCGCCGGCGCCCATGGGCATGCCGAAGCGCTGGCTGTTGCCGGCCACGATGTCGGCGCCGAACTCGCCGGGCGAGACCAGCAGCGTCAGCGCGAGCAGGTCGGTGCAGACGATGAAGGCGGCCTGCTTGGCATGCGCCTGGTCGGCGAAGGCCTTCAGGTCATGGATGAGGCCGGTGGTGCTGGGGTATTGGCAGACGACGGCGAAGTAGTCGTTCTCGGCCATCAGCGCGGGCGCCATGCCGACCTTGACCTCAATGCCCAGCGGCGCGCAGCGCGTCTGGATGACCTCGATGGTCTGGGGGTGCACGTCGCTGGCCACGATCAGCGTGTTGCTCTTGCTCTTGACGCCGCGCTTGGCCAGCGTGACGGCCTCGGCGGCGGAGGTGGCCTCGTCCAGCATGGAACCGTTGGCGATGTCCATGCCGGTGAGGTCGGTCACCATGGTCTGGAAGTTCAGGATGGCTTCCATGCGGCCCTGCGAGATCTCGGCCTGGTAGGGCGTGTAGGCCGTGTACCAGGCGGGGTTCTCGAGGATGTTGCGCAGGATGACGCCCGGCGTGTGCACGCCGTAGTAGCCCTGGCCGATGAAGCTCTTGTAGACCTTGTTCTTGCCGGCGATGAGCTTGAGCTCGGCCAGCGCGCCCGCCTCGGTGATGGGCGCGGGCAGCTTCATGCCCTGCGAGCGGCGGATGGACTTGGGCACGACCGCGTCGATCAGCGCGGTGCGGCTGGCCACGCCGACGGCGGCGCACATCAGGGATTCATCGACGGCATCCGGCCCGATGTGGCGGGCGTGGAATTCGGAGGCGTCTTCGAGTTGGGAGAGCGGCGTCGGCATGGCGGGTCTTGCTTCGAGAAATTACAGGGTCTTCAACAGGGCGTCGTAGGCGGTCGAGTCCATCAGCGCGTCGAGCTGGGCGGGGTTGCTCAGCTTGACCTTGAAGAACCAGCCGGCCTTCAGCGGGTCGGTGTTGGCCAGGGCCGGGTCGTCGCGCAGGGCTTCGTTCACTTCGACGACTTCGCCGTCCACGGGCATGTAGACGTCGGCCGCGGCCTTGACGGATTCGACGACGCCGGCGACTTCCTTTTCGGCGTAGGTCTTGCCCACTTCGGGCAGGTCCACGAAGACCACGTCGCCCAGCGCATCCTGGGCGTGAACGGTGATGCCGACGGTCGCGGTGCCGTCACCATGGACGTCCAGCCATTCGTGGTCGGGGGTGTACTTGATGCTCATCGTTCAGGCTCCGTGATTAGCCGCGGTAATAGCGGTTGGGGGTGAAGGGGGTGGAAGAAACAACCATGGGCGTGCGCTTGTCGCGCACGACGGCGAAGACTTCGGTGCCGACGGCCGTGTGAGCCTTGTCGAGATAGGCCAGAGCGACGGGCTGATTGACCGTGGGGCCGAGCGTGCCGCTGGTGACGGTGCCGATTTCGGTACCGTCGGCGGTCACGATCTTGGCGCCTTCACGCACGGGCATGCGCTCCTTGCCCACCAGGCCGACACGCTTGCGCAGCGGCCCGTTGGCGAGCTGCTCGTCGATGACGGCGGCGCCGGGATAGCCACCGGCACGGGCGCCACCGGCGCGGCGCACCTTCTGGATGGCCCAGGTGATGGCCGCTTCAACCGGCGTCGTCGTCGTGTCGATGTCGTGGCCGTAGAGGCACAGGCCGGCTTCCAGGCGCAGCGAGTCGCGCGCGCCCAGGCCGATGGGCTTGACCTCGGCATGGCTCAGCAGCTTGCGGGCCAGGGCCACGGCGTCGTCCTGGTGCACGGAGATCTCGTAGCCGTCCTCGCCGGTGTAGCCCGAGCGGGTCAGGAAGGTGGCTATGCCGTCCAGTTTGAAGAAGCCGCCGGTCATGAAGGTCAGTTGGGCGACCTCAGGGTTCAGGCGGCTCAGCACGTCCACGGCCTGCGGGCCTTGCAGGGCCAGCAGCGCGCGCTCGGGCACGGGAATGACTTCGCAGCGCGAGCCGATGTGTTTTTGCATGTGAGCAATGTCCTGCTCCTTGCAGCCAGCGTTCACCACGACGAAGAGGTCGTCGGGGCGCTTGCAGACCATCAGGTCGTCCAGCAGGCCGCCTTGCTCATTCGTGAACAGGGCGTAGCGCTGCTTGAACACGCCCAGGTCGACGATGTCGACCGGCACGAGGGTTTCCAGGGCGGCGGCGGCGTCGGCACCGACGAGGCGCACCTGGCCCATGTGGGAGACGTCGAACAGGCCGGCGGCGGCGCGCGTGTGCTTGTGCTCGGCCATCACGCCGGCGGGGTATTGCACCGGCATGTCATAGCCGGCGAAGGGCACCATCTTGGCGCCGAGTTCGACGTGGAGGGCGTGAAGAGGCGTTTGCAGCAAAGAGGACATCAAGAGCTCCGACGGTATTCGGGTTTGGATGTCCTCGCTGTCCGGGGTACCTGAGAGATTGACAAGGCGGTGTGCAGTCCGCGCCAAGCTTGCCCCTTCGGTGGACCCGCTCAAGGACGGGCCTCTCTCCAGTGAGGAACGCCCCAGTGTCTGCCACCGGTGGCGTTTTGTCAGTCCTTTTGCCTGAGCGTTCGAGCGGTGAGGCCCTGCGCCTTCGGCGGCCCCCAACAACCACGGGGCGCTCTCCTGACTGGGGGGCATTCTAGATGCCAAAGAAGGATGTCTTCGGACCTAGGGGGTGTCGTTTCAAAACCCGTGTCGCAGACTCGCCCGACAACAAGGAGACAGGCCATGATCTTCTCGCGTGCATTGGGTGCCATCACGCTGGCTGTTGCCAGCATCGGGGCGCAGGCGGTCACGAACGTGACCGTGCAGCTGGGTGTCAACCCGAACTTTGCCGGTGGCACGGGCCCCGTGAACCCGGTGCTGACCCAGGCCGGCCCGGCCGAGCTGAGCAGCGGTCTCGTGACTGGCGGCTTCAGTTCCAGCGGCATGGCGCATGCCTATGCCGACATCGGCACGCTGAAGGTGGACGGCAGCTCCGAGGGCAGCCTGAACAGCGTGGCGCGAGCCAGCTGGCGTGACGATTTCATGCTCAACCTGCCGGGCGTGGCGGCCAACACGCAGGTCACCGTCAATTTCACGCTGCTGTTCGACGGCAGCCTCAACGTCGGCTCGTCCAACATCGGCTCGGCGTCGTGGCAGGTGAGGGCGGATGTCGGCGGCGGTGCCTACGACCTGGGCGGTGACGCCACCCTGTACAACAACTCGCCGGCGCTGGCCAAGCATGGCTATTTCGGCGACCCGCTGGGCGCCTTGCACGGCACGGCCACCTTCCTGACCGGCCAGAACCTGCCCCTCATCGTCGAGCTGACGGGCGCAGCCCAGACGGCCAATGACGGCAATGGCGGTGCCCTGGCCACGGCGTCATTCGACCTGTCCCACACGCTGCGCTGGGGCGGCATGACGGTGTCGCTGAACGGCGTCCAGCAAAGCGGCGCTGTGCTCACCTCGGGATCGGGCTTCAACTACCTGCAGGCGGCGCCAGTGCCCGAGCCTGGCACCGGTCTGCTGATCGGCCTGGGCGCTGCCTTCCTGCTCTGGCGCCGCCGCGTGGCTTAGTCGCCCATATGCCCTGACTCCAGGGCCTCCGCGTCGATGGGCATGGCCTTGCCGTCGGCACCTTCGAAGAACAGCGGCTTGCGGGCCTTGGCCACCGGCGCCACCTGGTTCATCGTCATGGCGTCGAACAGGCGGCCGTTCTGCATCACCTGGGCGATGCGGTCGGTCTGGCGGATGTCGGCCAGCGGGTTGCCGTCGATGACCACCAGATCGGCCAGCTTGCCCGGTTCCAGCGAGCCCAGGTCCTTCTCCATGCCGAAGTTGCGCGCCGGGTTGATGGTGGCGGTGCGCAGGGCTTCATGAGGCGTCATGCCGCCCATGACGAACATCCACATTTCCCAATGGGTGCCCAGGCCTTCGCGCTGGCCGTGGGCGCCGATGGAGGTGTTGACGCCGGCGCGCGACAGCTGGGTGGCCGTGCGAGCGACGCGGATGACGTTGAAGTCTTCCTCAGGTGCCGTCTCGCGGCGCACCGAGCGCGGCTCCAGCACGCTGCGCGGCACATAGCGGCTCAGCAGCGGGTGCTTCCAGACGTCGGTGCGGGCGTACCAGTAGTGCTCGCCGTCCAGGCCGCCGTAGCCCACGTTCAGCGTCGGCGTGTAGCCCACGGCCGTCTGGCCCCACAGCTGCTTCACGTCGTCCCAGACCTCGGCCAGCGGCAGCGCGTGCTCCACCGTCGTGTGGCCGTCGACCACCATGCTCATGTTGAGCTGGAACAGCGAGCCGCCTTCGGGCACCACCATCATGCCGGTCTGGCGTGCGGCCTCCAGCACCTGCTGGCGCTGGTCGCGGCGCGGCTGCTGGTAGCTCTTCACGCTGATGGCGCCTTCGGCCTTCTGGCGGTTCAGGTGGGTCAACGCGTCGTCCAGGCTGTTGACGTTGGAATAGAAGGGCGTGCGGGCACCGTAGAGGATGGTGCCGGTCGAGTAGATGCGCGGGCCCAGCACGATGCCGGCGCGCTGCATCTCGGCCTGGGTGAAGATGGCCGAGCTGAGGTTGGACGGGTCGTGCAGCGTCGTCACGCCGAAGGCCAGGGACGCGAGGTTGACCCAGCTGGTCTGCGGGATCAGGCCGGAGTCGTTCATGGCGCCATGCCAGTGGGCGTCGATGAAGCCCGGCACGATGGTCTTGCCGCTGGCATCGATGCGCTTGGCGTCGGCGGGAATGGCGACGTCCTTGCCTACGGCCACGATGCGGTTGCCGTCCACCAGCACGGTGCCACCCTCGATGACCTCGTCGCCCTTCATGGTCACGACGCGGGCGCCGGTCAGCGCGATCTTGCCGCTGGGCTTGTCGCTGGCCTGCTCGAAGCCGATCTGCTGGCTGGTAGCCTTGTCTTTCCCTTCCGCGGTGGCCGTGAACAGCTCGTCGCCCAGCGTGAAGTGCAGCTGCTTGCTGTCGCCGCTCCAGTGCAGGGCGGAGGCTGAGTTGACGTCGAGCTGGCGCACCGGCAGGGCGTCCATCTTGCCGCCGACCGTGATGGGCTTGCCCGCCAGGGGCAGCGGCGTCACATAGGCGTGATAGCGCTCGACAAAGCCCAGCCACTGGCCGTCGGGCGACACGCTGTATTCCGCCGCCGCATCGCTGCGCGCCACCTCGGTCTCGCTGCGGTCGCGCAGATTCAGGCGCGTCAGCGAGAAGCGCTGCTCGACCTCGCTGGTGCTGCTGGTCTTGGTGAAGAAGAGCTCGTCGCTCCTGGCGCCGAACTGCGCGCCGCTGCCGTCCTTGCTGATGCGCTCGGGCTTGCCCGAACCATCGGCCGCGGCCAGGTAGAGGCCGGTGTCCAGGCTGTGCCAGGGGCTGGTCAGGCCGCCGCCCTTGACCTTGCGGTAGACGACCTGCTTGCCGTCCGGCGACAGGCGCGGCTCCAGGTATTTGCCGGGTTCCTTGACGACGACGGTCTCGCGGCCGCTGGCGACGTCCAGGCGGCGGATCGTGCCCTGGGTGTCGTCACGCCAGGTCGCGAACACCAGGCTCTTGCCGTCGCGCGACCAGCTCGGTGCGAACTCGAAGGCGTCGTTCTGCTTGGTGAGACGACTCGCCACGCCGTTCGGCAGGTCCTTGACGTAGAGCGAACCCAGGGCCGAGTAGACGACCCGCTTGCCATCCGGCGACACCTGGGCGCCGCGCAGCTGGTGCACGGCGAACTTGTCGGGCGCGACGACCTGGGCGTAGCGCATGGGCTCGCGCAGCTCGCGCGTGTCCTTCACATGGAAGGGGATGTCGGCGGCCGTGCCCTTGAAGGGGTCGACGCGCCAGATCTTGCCTTCGGCCCAGACGACCATTTCCTTGCTGCCGGGCATCCAGGCAAAGCTGGGGTAGACGCCCCACATGGCCCAGATCTCCTGCAGGTCGCGGGACAGGCCGCTCCAGGCCGGGAACTCGCGGCCGGTGGCCAGGTCCTTCAGGAACAGTGTGCTCTGGTTGCGCACGCGGCGCACGAAGGCCAGGTATTTGCCGTCGGGCGAAGGCGTCGGGCGCACCGCGCCGCCGGGGCCGGTGACGAAGGCCTCGACCGAGCCGTCGCTCAGGTCCTGGCGGAAGATCTTGTAGATCTCGCCATTGCTGTCCTTGTTGTACTCGAACACGCGGCCGGGCGTCGTGTCCTGCGAGTAGTAGAGGTATTTGCCGTCCGCAGACACGGCCGGCTCGCCCAGGTCCTTCTGCCAGTTGGGCTTCTCGTTGAGCTGCACGCCCTTGTTCTTGGCCGCGTCGCCGTCGACGTGGAACATCCAGATCTCGCCCGAGCCCGCGCTGCGCGTGCCGGTGTAGTGCTTGCGCGCCAGCAGGTATTTGCCGCTGGGGTGCCAGACCGGGTTGTTCAGCAGGCGGAAGTCTTCCTTGGTCACGGCGCGCACGCCGCTGCCGTCGGCATTCATGACCCAGAGGTTGTCGCCGCCGCCGGCGTCGCTCAGGAAGGCGATCTGCTTGCCGTCCGGCGAGAAGCGGGCCTGGTGTTCCCAGGCGATGGAATGCGTCAGGGCCTTGGCCTCGCCACCGGCGATGGGCAGGGTGTAGAGGTCGCCGAGCAGGTCGAACACGATGGTCTTGCCGTCGGGGCTGACGTCCACGCTCATCCAGGTGCCGGTCTTCACGTCGATGTTGGCCGTCTTGGCCACGCCGGGCGGCGTGTTGACGTTCCAGGCCGCAGGCTTGGGCGCTTCTTTCGCGGGCTCTTTGGCGGCTTCCTGGGCGTTGGCGGCCAGGGCGGCGGCCAGCAGCAGGGAGGGGGCGAAGGTCAGACGGGACATAGGTCGGGTGTGGGAAGACCAAAACCTTCGATGCTAGCGAAGGCCGGCTAGCCCACCCGTTCGTCACGCCCCTGTCAGGGCCAGGGCTTCGCTCAAACTCAGGGTTTGTCCCTGGCTCCAGGCCGCCTTCGCGCCCTCGCGGCTGAGCTGCAGGCTGGCCAGTCGGCGCACGCGGGCCAGCGCGCGGGCCTCGCGTGAACCCAGCACACCGAGGTGGCGTTGCCAATACTGCTCGGCAAAGGCCGCCAGCTGCAGCGCATGCTCGGGATGGCGCAGTCGGGCCAGCGGCCGCGGGAAGAGCTGCAGCGTCAGCGCGCGCGCATGCAGATGCTGGCGGCCATGGGCGATGCGCAGGGCCTGGCGCGCAGCCGCGAGCGCAGCGGGCCAGTCACGGCGCGACTCGTGCGCCATCGCGAGGGTGTAGGCCGCGTCGAGTTGGCCCACGCCGTCGCCGTCTTCCTCGGCCAGGCGCTGGCAGGCCGTGATCCAGCCCACCGCCGTCGCGGTGTCGCCCAGCTCGATCAGGCATTGGGCCCGGTTGCGCAGGCGCGCGGCAGCCTGGCGGGAGTGGCCAACGGCCTCCCACAGCTCCTGGGCACGGGCATAGAGCGCCTCTGCCTGCGCCGGCTGGCCGCGCGACACGGCGATGGCGGCGAGCTGCTGCCAGGCGCGGGCTTCGGTCGCCACATCGCCGACGCGGCGTGCCAGGGCCACGGCTTCCTCCAGCGGACGAGTCTGGCCCTGCTCGCGGTTGTCGCCGGCCAGCAGCACCCAGGCGCGGCGCACCAGGGCCGGGGCGCGCGCGGCCGGGTCGGGCCCGGCGAGCTGCAGGGCGCGCTCGGCCTCGGCCAGCGCCAGGGTGCGGTCGCCATGGGTGAAGGCCAACTGGGCGCGCAGCTCGTGGCCGGCAGAGGACGGCGCCAGCTTCAGCAGCAGGCCAAGCTGATCGACCAGGGTGCGGTCCACGCCGTCGCTTTCCCAGCAGGGGCGCAGGGCCAGGGCCAGGCTCAGGCCGGCAACGGCATCGCCATCGTCGGCGGCGCTGCCGATGAGGGCACGGGCCAGCTCGCGTCGCGGCGCCCAGGCGGTGATGGGTGCCTGCAGCCCGAGGGCAGTGGCCCAGTCGCACAAGGCGGCGCGCAGCGTTCGGCGGGTCGCGCGTTGCTCGGCCGCGTCCGTGCGGGCCAGCACGCCGCGGCGCAGCAGCTCCAGCATGCGGTAGCGCGGTTCGGCGTCGCCGCCGGCCTGCACCAGGGAATGCCCCGTCAGTTCGTTCAAGAGGGCCGGCGTGCCGTCCAGGGCGGCGACGTCGGCCCAGGCAAAGGCGCCGGGGAGGGCGGCCAGGCGTTGCAACAGGTCGCGCGGCTCGGGGCCGAGCAAGGCCAGGCTCCAGTCCAGCAGGCCGGCCACCGAAGCGTGGCGAGGCGCACGGGTCGGGCTGGCCAGCCACGTCGGCATGGCGCCGGGCCCCAGGCCTCGCCACTGTTCCAGCATCTGCGCCGGCGAGAAGCTGCGCACCCGGGCCGCGGCCAGCTCCAGCGCCAGCGGCAGGCCTTCGAGTTCGCGGATCAATTCGGTCAGCGCGGCCTGGTTGTCGCGGCTGGCATGGAAGTCGGCTCGCACGGCGCGGGCACGGTCGACGAACAGGGCCTGGGCGGTGTCCTGTGCGTCGGCGAGCGGCGCCACGTCGATCAGGGTCTCGCCGTCCACTTCCAGCGCATGGCGCGATGTGACCAGCAGGCACAGCGCCGGCGCCAGCGCCAGCAGGCGCTGCGCGGCCTGGGCCACGATGCCGAGGGCCTGCTCGGCGTTGTCCAGCACCAGCAGGCGCATGCCGCCCGGGTCCTGCAGGGCGGCCTCGATGGCCGGCCAGCCGCCGCCGCGCGTGACCATCAAGGCCCGCTCCAGCGCGGCGATCAGCCCGGCTTCGTCACGCACCTCGGCCAGGGCGGCCATGCCGCAGCTCCATTCGGCCTGCTTGAACTGCAGCCAGGCCAGCTCCACCGCGAGACGCGTCTTGCCGACGCCACCCGGGCCGATCAGCGTCAGCAGGCGCGCTTCAGGCAGTTGTGCGGCCAGGGCTTCGAGTCGGCCGGGCGGCGCGAAATAGCGCGTCAGATAGCGCGGCAGGCTGGTGGCAAACGTCGGCTGGGGCGGGGCCGGTGTCGTCGCGAATTGCAGCACCGGCGGCGCCTGGGCCGGCAGGTCATCGGCCAGCGCGGCGAGACGATGGCGCTCGGTCACCACCCAGTCGTCGAAGTGGCCCGGCAGCAGCTCCCCACCGTAATGAGCGTGGCTGCGGCTGGCCTCGAAGTCCTGCACGTCGGATGTCAGCGCGCCGGGCAGCAGCGAGATCTGCAGGCGGTCGGCGTTGAACAGCGGCGCCTCCTCGGTCTCGAGCAGAGCGCGCAGCGTCGACAGGGTCTGGCGCAGCCGGTTGCGGCCGACGTCCAGTTCGACGCCGGGCCACAGCAGCTCGACGAGTTCCTCGCGCGGATGCTGGCGTTTGGGTTGCAGTGCGAGGCGCGCCAGCAGCAGGGCTGCGGCGCGGCTGGGCAGGCGCGTCAGCTCGACGCGGCCGGCGCGCTCGATCTCGAAACCACCGAGCAGGCGCAGCCGCAGCATGTCAACGGCGCCCGGCCGCCCGTAGGCGTTGACGCGCCCCCTCGGGGGGCAGCGGCCGAAGGTCGCGTGGGGGCCTCATGCCTTAGGGCCAAAGCCACCAGACGATCAGGCCGCCGAACAGCACCCACTGGATGGCGTAATAGGCAAACCGGCTCTTGGCCTTGATGCGCTTTCCGAACATCCGCACCTGCTGCACATAGGCGAACAGGCGGTTGATGCCGCCGGTCTTGTCGGTGTCGGAATTCGGCGCCGAGGCCGCGCGGATCAGCGTGTTGCTGATGAAGTGGTTGAACCAGCGCGCCACCGGGTTGTTCAGCGGCCGCTCGACGTCGCAGAACAGGATGATGCGCATCATGTCCGACTGGTTCTCGGCGTAGTGCAGATAGGTCTCGTCGAAGATGACGCCTTCGCCGTCGCGCCAGAAATAGCGCTCACCGTCGACCGAGATATAGCAGCTGTCGGCATTGGGCGTGACGAGACCCAGGTGGTAGCGCACCGAGCCGGCAAAGGGGTCGCGGTGGGTGACCAGGCGTCCGCCCGGCGGCAGGGCCGCGAACATGGCGGCCTTGACGGTCGGGATGCGCTGCAGCAGCCCGGTCGTCACCGGGCAGAGCTCCTTGGCCGACGAGTGCGCGTCGTCATACCACTTCAGGTGAAAGCGCGTCCAGCCGGTCTTGAAGAAGCTGTTGAAGCCGGCGTCGTTGTATTTGTCGCTCTTCTTGATCTCGCCGGCGTCGGCCAGCTTGAAGGCCTCGGCGCGGATGTCCTGCCAGTGCTCTTCCAGCAGCTTGAGCTCCGGGAAGCCCGCCACCGGCAGATAGGGCTTAGCCGGCAGCTTGGAGAACAGATACATCAGGCAGTTGATGGGCGCCATGAAGGTGGAGTGATCCATCAACTGGCGGAAGAAGCGCAGGCGAACCCGGCCGCGGAAATGCACATACATCGTGCTGGCGATGAAGATCGCGACGATGCTGAGCTTGATGTAGGGGATGTCGTTCATCGTGCGTAGAAATCGGCTTCGCCCGGTGGGCGCGACTTGAAGCGCTTGTGCAGCCAGAAGTACTGATGCAATTGTCGGCGCGCCTGGGCCTCGATGACGGCATTCATCCGGGTGGCGTCGGCGACGATGTCATCGGTCGGGAAATTCTCCAGCGCGGGTTCGATCACGAGCGTATAGCCATCCGCTTCCCGGCGCGGATAGCAGGGCAATACCGCCGCCTTGGTGACGGCCGCCATGCGCGACAGGCCGCCGATGGTGGCGGCCGGCACGCCGAAGAAGGGCACGAAGACCGAGTCGCGCGCGCCGAAATCCTGGTCGGGCAGGTAGTAGAGGCGGTAGCCGTCCTTCAGCGCCCTGAGCGTCGGCCGCGTGCCCTGCTGGCGCGCGAAGATGATGCCGGTGCCGAAGCGCAGCCGCTTGGCGCGGAAGAAGGCGTCCAGCCAGGGGTCCTTCTGCACCGAGTAGATGCTGACCAGCGGCGTCTCCAGCGACACCCGCAGGCCGGCCAGATCCAGGCCGGTGAAGTGGGGCATCATCAGGATGACATTGCGGCCGTCCAGGGCGCGCAGATGCTCCAGGCCCTCGATTCGCACCAGGCGCTTGAGCTGCTCGCGCGAGGCGAACCACCCATAGCCATACTCCAGCAGCATCTGCACCATGGCGACGAAATTGCGTCGCAGCAGGCGGGCGCGCTCGGCCTCGCTGAGCTCGGGCAGGCACAGGCGCAGATTGACCTCGCCGATGTGGCGGCGCGAGGTGGGCAGCGCATAGACCAGGCTGCCGACCAGCCAGCCCAGCCCGGTGATGAGCCGGAAAGGCAGCCAGCTCAGCAGCCAGACAAAACCGACAAGCAGTCTCAGGCCCACGGGCCCCTCGCTCGGTCAGTCGGCAGATTCCGTTCAAAAACAATCACTTAGGGTGGCGAGGTGGCTGCGCGGGCCGCCATTGTGAACCCAGTTGAGCCACCGGCCTGAACCGCCTCAAAGGGTGTGGTTCAACGCGCCCCCAGCTTGGGCCATGACCAAGCCCTCTGCACCAGCGCCCGAGGAGCGTCTCCCGTTCGGCCCCGCGGCTGCCGAACTCGACCACGCGAAGGCGGCGCCCAAGGGCGGCGCGAAGTAGCCGCGCAGCACGGCCAGGAATATTTGCCTGTGGTGGAGCGCCCTCATGGCGTCGGGCGCTGCGCGAGCTCTCAAGGTATTCCGATGGATTGTTGCAGCGCCGCCGGGCCCTGGGCGCCTCGGTGCTGGCCGAGTAGCCACCCTCACCGCGGCCGGCCCAGCCCGGTCTTCGGGGCTGCCCACGTCACTATCATTGCCGCCGCCAGCGCACCGACATGCTCAACTCCGCCGCCCTGATCCGCACGCTGTCGCCTTCGGATCGAGGCGGCCGTTCGCGACTATCGGTCGGCCGAGCCTCCGGGCCCGCCCTCATCAACCTCGACTGGGACGATGTGCGCCTCGGCTTGGTCCGCAAGAACTGCCAGCCCGCCCGGTTGTGGCCCAAGCGGTCGAGGGAGCAGCCCGAGCCTGCGACGCTCGACACCCTGATCGGCGGCCTGGGCAACGACATCTTCTACGTGGACTCCACGAGCGACGTCGTGACCGAAGCGAGCGGGCAGGGCACCGACACCATCAAGACCTCGGTCACGCTGGCCAGCCTGGCGGCCAACGTCGAGAACCTGACCCTGCTCGGTACCGGCAACATCAACGGCACCGGCAGCACTGGCGACAACGTGATGACCGGCAACGCTGGCAACAACACGCTGACCGGCAACGCGGGCAACGACACCCTGGACGGCAAGGGTGGCAACGACACCCTCAACGGTGGCGCAGGTGCGGACACCTACTGGTTCGGCCAGGGCTACGGCTCAGACCTGATCATCGACAGCGACGCGGCGGCCAACGTCAAGGACGTGGTGCGCTTCACGGCGGGCATCGCCCAGAGCGACATCAAGTTCACCCAGAGCGGCAACGCGCTGGTGGCGACGATCAAGAGCACGAACGAAGCGCTGACCATCCAGGACTGGTACCTGAGTGCCAGCAACCGCGTCGAGGAGTTCCGCTTCAACGACGGCACGGTGCTGACCAATGTGCAGGCGCAGGCGCTGGTGGGGGCCATGGCGGCGTTCACCCCGTCGGGGCCAGGCATTGCCATGGTGCAGGAGCCGGAGCCTCATCTGCTCAGGCACACCGGCTTTGCCGTGTCGGGGACTGCGTGAGTGAGCCCAAAAGGGGCTATGCCCCATCGCTGCAAATTGACCATAAGCGAGTACCGACGACCTGTCGTTCCCGAGGGCCAGATGCACTCGCAATACTCGTCGCCCGGCTACCCGTCATGGTTCAGCTACTGAAGGCTAATCTCCCTCTTGAGCTACAGGCGCTGACCGCCGTGAAGATGAGATTGCGGTCAAATTTGGGAAGGCGTAATTGCGATTTCCAGAGGTTGCCGAATTTCCCGAATAATTTTGATTATCAATCGTGGAGATATATCAATGATTGACATGAATAAAGCAGCGTTTACGGCCATTTCCGTGCTCACGGTTCTGGCAGCGCTTAGCGGTTGCGCGACCTCAAAAAAAGCAAGACTCACCAATGAGTTTTTGGCTGACCTGAATGTGCTGAAAGCGACCTGTGAGAAATATTCCGCCGGCGATCGTGTCTATGAGCAAGTGGACGGAGTAGAAGGAGTATTTAAGGCGGGCGTAGTGGATCCATATCCCGATTGGAGTAGTCAGTTTGGCATGAAAGCGCCTTGGGCTAATTTCTCAACGGGCGATGATATATATACAAATGTGGGTGAGCCAAAAGGAGGGAGCTATTGGTATGTTGAATCCCCCCCAAAATATGGCAGCGAGCCGGGTGGCGGTTTTCGACGAAGCTACTTGTGGCCATCAGATCGGCTTGCGACCGCTGATCTTCTTACGCTTAGTGACCCTCCTCCAGTATCAGATGGTCGAGTGCTGGTTGACAAAATTCGCAATGTGACGAACTTGCGTAGTGAATATGGATGGGTCGCGGAAGATCTCACTACAGAAGACATGCGAAATCACTGGATTACCGGCGGTAGGTTAAAAATATTTCGGCGTTCGAACGGATCAATCCTTGCTGAACGCATCAACTTTTACAGGGCAACAGGACCGTTAGTAAAAATGGCCTGGGCTATTGGTGTTGGTTGTGACAATGCAAAAAGCTCAGGTTATGACGCTTCCAGGTTTGTTGCAGATAGCAATCCCTTGTTTATTAAACATGTATTGCGCCCTCCGAAATTTGGTCCAAGTGGCAAGCAACTGAAAACAATCTCTGGAGATTAAAAGAGGCCCATAGATTTGATCCTTCAACCCGGCGGCATTGAGGAAGTCGAGCGACACCTGACGCTGATCAGTACCGGCGTCGTAGGGTAGCGGCGTAGATCTAGTTGAAGAACACCTCAGGCGGATTGCTCACAACACCGGCGCATAGTCCAAAGCGCAATGCAGGCGGCCGACCGCGCGTTCAGTAAGGTCTCGAAGGAGATTTCTGACGCGAAGGCCGTTAAGGCTGCGGGAAGAAATGCTGTCGCGCGCTCCAGCGCTGTAAGTCTGGGGGACTGATTGCTGTCGTGTTGGAGCGCGTCCGGGGAGGGAATGCTGTCGCAATGCGCCATTTCCAAGGAGGGGAATGCTGTCTCCTTACTCAGCGAGTGGGGCGGACATTCCTTTTACTTGCATTGGAGCGCTAAGTCCTTGTTTCCATTAGAAATCCAAACTAGGGATGACAAATGGTTTGCGCCACGAACGACGTTGATCCTGATGTCTTCGCGCGGGTTGTGTGCAAAATTCGTTGTCACTCCGCCTGCCCGCCGGTCAACCGTGATTATTGCGTTCGGCAGCGGTAAGTTCGTGGGTGCTGGCAGGTGCAACACCTGCGCTACTTTACTTCCTCACCACGCTGTTCAACCAGCAGAGCGCTTAGCGGGCGCGTTTGTTGTTTTACATAATGCACATTGTCGCCAAGAAGGCGGTTGGCGCTGGGCCGGCTTGGTCGGCTGCTAACAGCACTTCTGAACTGGCTGCCGCAAGCAAACCCGACCATCTGGTGGGATGTGCAGGTGGCCACAACTTGCTAGCTTGACCCCGCTGTTTGCACCCTGGTCATCTGTCCTTCCCGCCGGCTGATCTGGCCATGCTTGCTTGCCAACCGCAGAACGTGGCCAACTGGCCTTCCAAGCGGGCTGCGACACGCGCGCCGTAGATCAGCCGCGGCATCTCCCGCCAGATTCACTTCGGATAGTGCGTGATCAACGCTCCGATGCATGCGGACAACGTCGCAAGCGCCAGAGCGCATGCCAAGTCTGACGTAGGACCCGACGTGTACAGCGAGACCACCAACAGCCCGCTGCCCACGGCCGAAATCCAGGGCGTCAATGCAATGACCTTCGAGTTCGTCATGGAGCTTCATCCTCCGATGGCCACGACGGATGCCGAGGTCTGGACCGCCGTACATGACCGGCCACTTTAGCCAGATCGGCGAAAGCTGGCAGTCCTAAGCCGCTGTTCCGAATCCAACGTATGCGCGCGGCACCAGGCAGCGTCAGGATCGGCCGTTTGATCTTGCCGCCATCCAGCCTGATGACCGGACGGTTCGATGTCGCCGGCGTGCCGGTCGGCTACTTCGCTGAAGCGCCTGAAACGGCCGTGTTCGAGTCCCTGTGCCGTCGCGAGGCAACCGCCCTCTCCCTCCAACTCGCGGCCAAACGCGCGCTGTTGTGCGTGCAGGCCACGCAGTCGCTGACCTTGCTGGACCCTCGCGTGCATACCACTGGCTGGCCTGTACTGCAGTCATTGCGGTTTTCCCAGACGCAGGAACTTGCCGCTGAAGTGCATGCCCAAGGAATGCAAGGAATCGTCTATCGTTCCTCGCAGCACCATGCCATGGACTGTTTTTCGCTCTTCGGCGACACGCTGTCAACGCTGAAGACGGCCTGGGCTGAGCGACTGACGGAGCCCGGCACGGGGAACCTTCACTCAGTGCTCGCTGCGGCGCTCAGGGGTTCGCAAGTTCCGCTGACGCCGTAGCAACTTCACGCAGCCTTCTCTTTGATCTACAGGCCGTCCGAAACGAGTGTGATGACAGGCGATAGCCTCCCAACGGGGAACCTCCGTACCGCGTTTCTTGCGTCTGCGTGTCGATGGCGTCGGTACGGATGCATCTGCTCGACCATGGTCTTCAGTGACTGGGCCTCCGCCTCATATCTCCCTTCATCCTGACGCGCGCCGTCCTTCATCTCAGCAGATGCCGGCGGCCTCCATGGCCTTCGTACAGGTCTTGCTACCGTCCGCGAGTTTGCCCACGCCCACGTTGCTCTCGATCCATGGACGATGTGTCAGGACGTTGGTGAACAGGCTTGGCCGATCAACGACGTTGCAGACGAGATGGCCAAGGCTTACCAAGCCGGCCTGAACTCGATTGAAGTCCAATGTGGCCACCAACGGTCCCCCGCTGTCGCCGCTGCAGACGCCGGCGAGTGGGCTGAGCTTTGGTGGTCCCACGCACAACTGATCAGGACTGAGCGTGCTGGGATACCAGGCCTGGACACAAGTGGAAGTTGAGACCACCGTCAAAGAAACTGAGTTCAACTTCGACGAGATGCCAGCGCCGTTGCCCAACGTGCCCCACCCCGATGCAACCAGTGGCGCAGCAGACGCAGCGCCGTCCTTGGCCACGATCAGCGCGGGCTCTGAAACCTTGATCCCCTCAACTCGTACAAGGCCAATATCGTTGCCCATGGGGATGGGCTGCCCCGCATTGAAGGCAGCGATCATTTCCTCGAACGGCATGCACCGAAACCCCGGATGTGGTCGCACAGCAGTTGCGTTCATCCTCGGTAGCCCTGGCATCAGTGGAAGCCCTCCACCGATCGCGTAAAGGTCCGTGAATTGAAGCTTCTTGCAGTTGCTGTCAAAAAGACAATGGGCCGCAGTCAAGACCCATCCGTCCGCCACGATCGACGCGCCGCACAGGAACCCGCCTGGGAACTCCCACCCTTCGCGCAGAAGTGCCACCATGTAGCTGCCGGTGCGCTTGTCCGCTGGGACGGGGTTGTACATCTCGGGAAGGTAGGCCTTGTTGCCAAGAGGCGCCATCTGTGCACCAGCGCTAAGCATCCAAAGCGCGAGAAGACAACCGATGAGTGGGTTCGGCGCTTTCATGGTGCACCATCCGGATACGGCGGGTTGCGCCCGACGGCGCGATATGCGTTGTTGGCTGCGTACCAGGCGGCCTGACGTTTCATCCGTGCGGCAGTGACCTTGCTGGCCGGCGCGTCGTCTGCCAGCTCGGCGAGTTCATTCTCGGCAACCTCCACCTTGTAGTCGGCGTCGATAACTGCCTGAGCTAGCGTGCGGTTGGCTGCGTCGGCGGCGTCCCGCGCCTGCTGAGTCAGAGGTGGCAGCTTGTCGACGATGACCTTGCTCACATCTTTTGAGCTTGCGGCCAATGCGTCACCGAGGAACTTAGCCGCCTTGCTGCCAGGTATCACCTCCGTCACGACGACAAGCCCGCTCACTCGCGTATGCGACTGAGGAAGAGGCTTCGGCAGCTTTGGCTCGGTACACACCGCGCCATCGGCGCTGGGGTTGGCCAGAGCCGTGCTACGGTCGCCAGAGTCTGGCCAGCAGGTGACCGCAGCCCAGTTACGCCAGTCCTGCTCCCGTTCAACTTGTTGCCTGGCCAACGCCGCAGCCTCCAGGTTCTGGTCGAGCCTGAAGTTGCACATTGCCGGCACGTCCCGCTTTGACTTGTCGAGATCCTTGTTGGCAACGCGCACAGACTCGCAGTATTCCCCGAGCTTCTTGAGGTAGGGATCTCTGTACAAGTTCGGCATCTGGGGCGGCGCTGTGCCTGCGCGCACGTCAGCTACGTCCTTCAGCCATTTTTGGTACGCGTCGAGGATTGAGGCGGCGCGATCCTTCGTCGCCCAGGCAGTCTCTACAGACGCCATGAACTTGGTCCCCTCATCTGAAACCGGCGCGAGCGGCACATAGCTCGTTGCCGCCTCGCCCATGACCAGATCGTCGCCGACCAGAGTCCATTTCCTGTTGTTAGTGAGGTCCTTGAAGGTGATGCTCAGAGACGCGAAGTGGCTGGACTGTCCGATGGCCGAAAGTGTCACGGCGATGTTGTAGTCGCGCTTGTCACCGCCCCAGAAGGAACGCTCGCGCCAGTCCTTGATTTCGAGGTAGGCCGGCACCAAACGGAAAAGCTTTCCTTCCGGCGCCGTGTCAACTGCCGCCATGAAGATCATCCTCGGCTGCTGGTATGAGCCAACCCGCTTGGCGGTCGTGCGCCAGTCTGTCGGAGGCAGCCCCGCCAGATTCCCGTTGAAGTTGTCCGCCTCGACCACGATCAGACAATTCGACTTCAGCGTGTTCTTGCGTTTGCGGGAGTACGTGTAGAAAAAATCGTCCGTCTTCGTCGACAGGTCACTGGGCCGGTCAGTGCCGGCAGCTTGCAACTTCTTGGCCGCAAGGTCTACGCCCCCCTCAACAAGCTTGGGCACCACGACTGCTGCGATTGCGGCAATCACATTCGCAAACTTGGCCGGCGCCTCAGCCTTCGTGGTGGGCAAACCCAAGGGGCAGGTGTTGTTGATCCACTCAGCCCGTAGCTGCGGCTCAGCGTGAGCCGATGTTGTCACGGTCGCCGCGGCCGTAGCCAACGCCGCGATCGCTAACCGGAAAAGGTGACTGAACCGTTGATCCATTGCTCCCTCCGTTGTGTGTGTTGGCGTCGGTGCACGTGGTGTTGCGTCGGCGCCATGTGCGCTACTGCGGCGACGACGCTACCTGGTTTGACCGGGGCACACATCACCCGTATTGCTGACGAGTCGAGTGCGTTGCTGCGCCGCCCAGCTTGCACCACGTTTTGGATCAACGTCACCTCGAGGGCGAGGTTCTTGCTGACAACCCAACAAGATTGAGGAGAGCAACCGAACCGAGATCTGGCCTCAAAAATCGCCGCAATGGGATTGCCTTTCAACGAGGTGCGCGCGACTTTCGGACGCGACGTCAGCCCTGACATGCTGAGCGAGATTCGTGAGCTGATGGCCGGCCCTGGGAATGAATAAGCTCCCGCCGCCCCGCTTGAGCAACGGGCGCGTACTCAAGCACTTGGCCAAACTCGATCCGTGGCTGGCGCTCGCAACAGTCCAGATTCGCGCGCAGCAGCGGCCAACTTCAGCCAAGAGCTGATCGAAGCGGTCCTCGGCCTGGCGACCGGTACGGGAGCCCTGGCATTCGCCTCGGCGATGGTGGCTTCCATGGGCAAGGAGGGGTTGAACATCTCCGGGCAGTCCAGCTCGTCCACGAGCAAGGTCGCCAACATCGTCTTCGTTTGCGAATACCTGCTGGGCATGCCCGTGGTCAGCGCATTGGTCGTCACTGCGGATGCATCCACGGTCGCGCAGACGTTCAGTGCCGGCCCCTGCTTCAAGGAGCAGAGTTCCAGCACGACGATGACCGTGCACAAGGACACCTACATGTTCGTGACACCGACGTTCATCAAGCAATACGCGAACGATCTGAATTCGGGGATGTACGACCCGGCGTACCTGAATCTGATCATGAACCTTCAGTCGCTCGTGGAAAGAACGCCGGCCATCGCCGCACTCTATTCGGTGCCCGCGCCTGGTCAGGAACCGGTCCCGGTCGCTGCCCCTGGTCCTCTCAAACCCGGCGCCACGTACGCGATCTACGGTCAGTACCTCGGCGCGACCAACGGCAGCCTGACCCTGGTACCTGCCGCGCCCAATGGCGTCACGGTCAACTACTCTGAATGGGGCGATTCCGGGATCACCTTCAGTGTCGGCAACACCAACGCGAGCCCGTCAGTGGGTCTTGCAATCCAGGTCAAGACACCGGGCGGTACCGTCCTGACCACGGGTCAGTACACCATTGCCGGCACCCCTGCGCCTCCACCGCCTGCTCCGTCGCCGTCGCCGAGCCCTGCTCCCAGCCCGAGTCCGAGTCCGAGTCCGAGTCCGAGTCCGAGTCCTTAGCTGGCCGCCCGACTCGCTGAGCCCCTCACGCCCGACCGCTTCCGTTCAGACGGCCGCTCTCGGGCGCGCAAACGGCGCTTCGAGTGGGGAATCCCTTGGCAGGTTTGGGTCTGAACACCCAATGGCAGCCGTTGTCGGCACCAACGGCTCGATTCAATAATGCTCGGGTCAATCGCTTGTCCCGGACGCATGGGCGAGCTGCTCCACGGGCACTCGCCAGACGGATCTTGCATGGGATGCACCCTCACGTCATGCCTCACCGATCAAACGCTCGGGCCCTGCTGCGCAGCCTGTGGAACACGCTGGCCTACAGCTTCACATGCGCGCTGTGGGTGCTGCGCAATGCCGGTTGCCTGCGCACCCGCACCGGCTGGCTGCTGATCTGGGGCAAGCTGCGCCGCGGCATGATCGTCAGCGTGCCGGGCCTTGCCGAGCGCCTGAAGCGCAAGCATGGCCTGCGCGGTGGGTGCAACCGGTGCGGCGCCAGCTGCAACCTCCTGATGCCTTGCCCCCAGTGGGACGCATCGACGCGGTTGTGCAGGATCTACGAGGACCGCCCGGCGGTCTGTCGGCAGTTTCCCATCACGCCGACCGACCTGCGGGATCTGGCGCTGTCGTCCGACACGGCCTGCGGCCACAGCTTCCTGGGCGCCGAAAAGCCGATCGACCTGCATCGCCGCTGAAGCGCTGAGCCGCGGTACCGCATCGTTCCATGCCAGCAATGCATAGGGTTAACCCTTGCGCATCCTGGTAAAAACCCTAAGATAGCGTTGCATCAACAAAGAAAGGGAAACAAATGGAACTGCTGATCATCACTCTGACGCTGTCGACGGTTGCCGTCATCGCTCAGCTGGCTGACGTCACTACCAACAAGCGCGACTGAAATCGCTTCTTACCGTCCAAAGGGCTGCATCTGCAGCCCTTTTGCTTTTCTGGCCTCGAAAGAGGCTATCTGAAATCCATATAGCTAACGGCAAATATTCGATAATTCAGAACTAGCAGACCCTCCTAAGCTCACGGCCGTTCCTGTAGCAGACACGGCCCATGCGAATTACCAAGCTGACAACCTACCGCCTCGCGCCGCGGTGGATGTTCCTGAAGATCGACACCGACGCCGGCATCAGCGGCTGGGGTGAGCCCGTCATCGAGGGCAAGGCGCGCAGCGTCGAAGCCGCCGTACACGAATTCGAGCCCTATCTCGTCGGCCAGGACCCGTCCCGCATCAACGACCTCTGGCAGGTCATGTACCGCGGCGGCTTCTATCGCGGTGGTGCCATCCTGATGAGCGCCATCGCCGGCATCGACCAGGCACTGTGGGACATCAAGGGCAAGGTGCTGAACGCGCCCGTCCACGAGCTGCTGGGCGGCCTGGTGCGCGACAGGATCAAGGTCTATTCATGGGTCGGCGGCGACCGCCCGGCCGACGTCATCCGCGATATCCAGCGGCTGCGCGAAGGGGGCTTTGACACCTTCAAGATGAACGGCTCCGAGGAAATGGGCCTCATCGACAGCGCCCGCAAGGTGGACGAGGCCGTGGCCCGCATCGCCGAGATCCGCGAAGCCTTCGGCCACGACATCGAGTTCGGCATCGACTTCCACGGCCGCATCGGCGCGCCCATGGCCAAGGTGATGCTGAAGGCGCTCGAGCCTTACCGCCCGCTGTTCGTCGAAGAGCCCGTACTGGCCGAGCAGGACGAAACCTATGCGCGCCTGGCCGAGCACACGGCCATCCCGCTGGCGGCCGGCGAGCGCATGTATTCGCGCTTCGAGTTCAAGCGCGTCTTCCAGGCCGGCGGCCTGTCCATCGTGCAGCCCGACCTGTCGCATGCCGGTGGCATCACCGAGTGCATGAAGATCGCCTCCATGGCCGAGGCCTATGACGTGGCCCTCGCGCCGCACTGCCCTCTTGGCCCCATCGCGCTGGCGGCCTGCCTGCATGTGGACTTCGTGTCGCACAACGCCGTGCTGCAGGAGCAGAGCATGGGCATCCACTACAACCAGGGCGGCGAGCTGCTCGACTATGTGGTGAACAAGGAAGACTTCCACATCGAGGACGGCTATATGAAGCCGCTGACCAAGCCGGGCCTTGGCGTGGTGGTCGATGAAGAGAAGGTCATCGCCGCCAGCAAGGTGGCCCCCGACTGGCGCAACCCGCTGTGGCGCCACGCGGACGGTAGCGTCGCGGAATGGTGATGAACCAAGACGCAGGCCTCATCGCGCTGGACTGGGGCAGCACGCGGCTTCGGGCCTTTCTGCTTGGGGCCGATGGCGCCGTGCTGGAAACGCGGCAATCGGAGCAGGGCGCTTCGACGCTTTCCGGCGAGGCGGCCTTCGCACAGGCGTTCGCGGCGATCACGACCGGTTGGACCGCCCTCCCCGCGCTGGCCTGCGGCATGGTCGGCAGCCAGCACGGTTGGCGTGAGGCGGCTTACGCGCCCTGCCCGGCCGATGCCGCAGCGCTGGTCAAACACGCGTTGAAGCTCAATGACCGCCTCTGGATCCTGCCGGGCCTGATGCTCGACGTTACTGAGCCGGACGTGATGCGTGGCGAGGAGACCCAGATCATCGGCGCGCTCGCCTTGCGCCCTGAACTGGCGACGGAATCCTGCCTGGTGCTGCCGGGCACGCATTCCAAATGGGCACATGTCCAAGCGGGGCGGGTGACGGGTTTTGCGACCCACATGACGGGCGAGCTGTATGCATTGCTGCGCCAGCATTCGGTGCTGTCGCGCCTGATGCCGGCCGACGGCAGCGTCCCGCCCTCCCCTCAAGCCTTCCTGGCCGGCGTCGATGCGGCGCGCGCGGACGGCGCTCTGGGCCATCAGCTCTTTGCCGTGCGCACACTCGGCCTCTTCAAGCGGCTGTCGTCGGAGCAACTGCCCGACTACCTGTCGGGCCTGCTGATCGGCCATGAGATTGCCAACGAGCTGAAGGTCGCCGCCCCCGAACGCCTGGCCCTCATCGGCGATCCGGCCCTGTGCGAGCGCTATGCCCTGGCCCTCGGCCGCTTTGGGGTCACCGCGCCGCTGCAACTCGACAACACCGCGCCCGCCGGCCTCTGGCGGCTGGCACTTACCCTGGGGCTCTGACATGCTGCATCAGGCACTGCAACAACTCCCCCTCGTCGCCATCCTGCGCGGCGTCAAGCCCGACGAGGTCGAGCTCATCGCCGAGGCCCTCTACGCCGAAGGATTCCGCGTCATCGAGGTGCCGCTGAATTCGCCCCAGGCGCTGGACTCCATCGCGCGTCTCTCGCGCAGCATGCCCGCCGATGCGCTGATCGGCGCCGGCACCGTGCTCAGCGCCGATGCGGTGCGCGATGTGCAGATCGCCGGCGGCAAGCTCATCGTCATGCCGCACGCCGACGTGGCCGTCATCCGCGTGGCCAAGGCCCGCGGCATGGCCTGCGTGCCGGGTGCGGCCACGCCGACCGAAGCCTTCGCGGCTCTGCAGGCGGGCGCCGACGCCCTCAAGCTCTTTCCGGCCGAGCTGGTCGCGCCGCCGGTCGTCAAGGCCATGCGCGCCGTGCTGCCCAAGGAGCTCAGGCTGCTGCCCGTGGGCGGCATCACGCCCGAGACCATGGCGGCCTACCGGCGCGCGGGTGCCGGCGGCTTCGGCCTCGGCTCTGCCCTCTACGCACCTGGCCTGAATGCGTCCGAAGTGGCGCAAAGGGCCAGGGCCTTCGTGCAGGCCTGGCACGCGTTCTGACAGCGACGCGGCCCTGACAAGAACAAAGACAACGGAGACTCCATGAACGGCATCCTCACGCTGTGCGCGGGGCTGGCACTCGCGGCACTGGGCCCGGCGGCCGGCGCCGATACGCTGCTGAAGCTCGACGCCCGCGCCGATGCGACAGCACCGACGACGGGCCATCTGCAGCTCGGCACGGCCCGCACGCCCAAGGGCCAGACCCTGGCCGTCAACAGCCAATACCTGCTGAAGGACGGCCAGCCCTGGCTGCCGGTCATGGGCGAATACCACTTCAGCCGCGCACCGGCCTCGCAATGGGCCGACCAGCTGCGTTTGATGAAGGCCTCGGGCATCGACATCGTCGCCAGCTATGTGTTCTGGAACCACCATCAGCAGCAGCCCGGCGCCTTCAACTGGAAGGGCAACCGCGACCTGCGCCGCTTCGTGCAACTGGCCCAGGCTGCCGGACTTCAAGTTGTCGTGCGGCTGGGACCGTGGGCGCATGGCGAGTCACGCTATGGCGGCATCCCCGACTGGGTCGTCGACAAGATGCCCACGCGCGGCAACGATGCCGAATACCTGGGCCAGGTCGAGAAGCTCTACGCCGAGATCGGCGCCCAGCTCAAGGGCCTGCTGTGGAAGGACGGCGGCCCCGTCATCGGCGTGCAGCTGGAGAACGAATACAACATCCGTGGCGCCGGCCGTGGCGAGCAACACATCGCTGCGCTGAAGAAGCTGGCGCTGAAAGCCGGCATGGATGTGCCCCTCTACACCGTCACGGGCTGGGACGGCACCGTCTACCCGTCCGGCGAGGTGACACCGGTTTTCGGCGGCTATCCCGACGAGCCTTGGGCGACGAGCACGACGGAGCTGCCGCCGAAGGAAACCCACGCCTTTCGCTTCGACACGCGCGTCAGCGGCGACCTCGGCGCGCAGACCCAGGCGCACGAGCCCGGCACCGCCGAGACCGACAAGGACAAGGTGCCCTTCCTCGGCGCTGAATACGGCCCGGGCCTGCCCGCCATGTACCGCCGCCGCACCCTGGTGTCGCCCGATGACATCGCGGCCATGCTGCCGGTGCAGCTGGGCTCGGGCGTCAACCTGTTCGGCTATTACATGTTCCACGGCGGCCGGAACCCGGTCGCTGGACCTGGAATTGGCGGTACCGGCCTCGAGGAAAGCACGCTGAGCGGCGGCTACAACGACACGCCGCGCATCAGCTACGACTTCCAGGCGCCGCTCGGCCCCGACGGCCAGCAGCGCCCGGTGCTGACCAAGCTGCGCCCTTTCCATTACTTCCTGCGCGATTACGGCGCCCGGCTCGCGACCATGACGGTGCGCCAGCCCGAGCGCACGCCGGCCAACCCGGCCGATCTGCAGACGCCGCGCTGGTCGGTGCGCGCACGCGGCGACAGCGGCTTCCTGTTCTTCAACAACCATGTGCGCCAGTACGCCATGCCGGCCCAGAACGGCGTGCGCTTCGAGGTGCAGCTGCCCGGCGGCCCGCTGATGCTGCCGAGCAAGCCGGTCGACATTCCCAGCGGCAGCTATTTCATCTGGCCGCTCAACATCGACCTCGACGGCGTCAAGCTGCGCTACGCCACTGCCCAACCGGTGGCGCGCCTGGATGCGGGCGCGCAGGGCGTCGTGCATGTCTTCATGCCGACGGCTGGTGTCGCGGCCGAGTTCGCGCTGGCCGATGGCGTCAAGACCATGTCTTCCGAGGGCGGACAGCTGCTGACCCTCGGCAAGTCCGGTGGCCGCCCGGTCAGCGTGCTGCTGCTGTCGCAGGAGGAAGCCTCGCAGTTGCAGATCCTGGACATCGCCGGCCAGCGCCGCCTTGTTTTCAGCGAGCAACAGGCCTGGGTGGCCGACGGCAAACTGCAACTGCGGGGCCTGTCCACGCAAGCCCTGCATGCGGCCGTCTTCCCTGCCCTCACCAAGCCGAAGGCGGCCGGCTTGCGGACCCGCCTGGACGGGCCGCTGCAGCACCTCGAGTTCGCGCCCGACATGGCCGAGCCCCAGCTGCAGGTCGCCGCGACGCGCGAGGCTCGCAAGGCGCCGCCGGTGCTGAAAGGTGGCCTGGCCAAGGCCGCCATGCAGCCCATCCCCGAGGCCTTCGCCAGCGCCGCGACCTGGTCGCTGAAACTGCCCCAGCCGCTGGCGCCTAATGCAGAGGAGGTGCTGCTGGAGCTGGACTTCGTGGGTGACATCGGTCGTGTCTTTGCCGGCCCGCGGATGTTGGACGATTGGTACTACAACGGCCAGCGCTGGCAAATCGGCCTGCGCCAGTTCGCGCTCAAGCCAGGCGCCGAACTCCAGTTGAGCGTGCTGCCCCTGCGCGCCGATGCGCCCATCTACATCGACGCGGCCCACCGCCCCGCCTTCGTCGACGGCCAGACCCAGGTGGCCGAGCTGCGCGGCGCGCGCCTGCTGCCGGTGCGCCGCGTTGCCATCACGCCATGACGCAAGCACTCGATCTCGTCCTGCACCAGACCGCCATCCTGGGCGAAGGCCTGCTGTGGCGCGACGGCCGCTGGTGGTGGACGGACATTCACGGGGCCACGCTGAACGCCTGGCGGCCCGGCGATGGCGCGCCCCTGGCCTGCCGCCTGCCGGATCGCCTGGGCAGCTTCGCCCACTGCCGCTCTGGCCGCGTGCTGCTGGGATTGGCCAAGCGCATCGCCCTGGCGACGATCGGCGATGCTCTGGAACTGGGTCAATTGCAGACCCTGGCGCCGGTCGACGCGGCCGAGCCTCGCACCCGCATCAACGACGGCCGCACCGACCGCAGCGGCCACTTCGTCTTCGGCACGCTCAACGAAGCGAAAGACAAGCGCGCCATCGGCAGCTTCTACCAATACGCCATGGCCCATGGCCTGCGCCGCCTGGCCTTGCCGGCCGTGGCCATCGCCAACAGCATCTGCTTCAGCCTGGACGGCCGCACGATGTACTTCTGCGACACGCTGACCCAGCGCATCCAGCAGTGCGACTACGACGCCGAAACCGCCCAGGTCGACAACATCCGGCTGTTCACGGAGATGGACAGCAAGCACGCCTGGCCCGACGGTTCGGTCATCGACGCCGAGGGCTGCCTGTGGAACGCCCAATGGGGCGCCGGCCGCGTGGCACGCTACGACCCCTCGGGCGCGCTGATGGGCGTGTACACCGCGCCGGCCGCCCACACGACCTGCCCCGCCATCGGCGGTGAGGGCATGGACCAGTTGATGCTGACCAGCGCTCGCAGCGACCTCGGCCGCGAGGCGCTGGCGGCCCAGCCGCTGTCCGGCAGCCTGTTTGGCCTGCGCCTGCCCGGCAAGCTGGGTCTGGCCGACGCTCTGTTTGAAGACTGAGAAGGAGACAACGATGAAGATGCAACGACGCGCCGCATTCGCCCTGGCCCTGCTGGCCACCCCTTTCGCGCTGCAGGCCGCCGAGCCGGTCAAGGTCGGCTTCCTTGTCAAGCAGGCCGAAGAGCCCTGGTTCCAGGACGAATGGAAGTTCGCCGAACAGGCCGCCAAGGACAAGGGTTTCACGCTGGTGAAGATCGGCATTCCCAACGGCGAGAAGATGATGGCCGCCATCGACAACCTGGCCGCCCAGAAGGCCGTCGGCTTCGTCATCTGCGCGCCTGACGTGAAGCTCGGCGTGGCGGTCAACCGTGCCGCCAAGCGCCACAACCTCAAGGTCATGTCGGTGGACGACCAGCTTGTCGACGGCGCCGGCAAGCCCATCGCCGACATCCCCCACATGGGCATCTCGGGCTACGAGATCGGCAAGCAGGTCGGCCAGGGCCTGCTTGCCGAGATGAAGGCGCGCGGGTGGAAGCTGGATGAGGTCGGCGTGCTGCGCGTGGCCTTCGATCAGTTGCCTACCGCCAAGGACCGCACCCTGGGCGCCGTCGATGCGCTGAAGGCCGCCGGTGTGCCAGCCGCCAATGTCGTCGACGCGCCCCAGGCCAAGACCGACACCGAGAGCGCCTTCAACGCCGCCAACATCGCCTTCACCAAGAACGCCAAGTTCAAGCGCTGGGTGGCCTTCGGCCTCAACGACGAGGCGGCTCTGGGCGCCGTGCGCGCCGCCGAAGGCCGCGGCATCAAGCAGGACGCCATGCTGGCCATCGGCATCGGCGGCAGCCAGACGGCGCTCAACGAGTTCACCAAGCCGACGCCGACGGCCTTCTACGGCACGGTGCTGATCAGCCCCAAGCGTCATGGCTACGAGACGGCCGTCGCTGTGTACGAGTGGGCCACCGCCGGCAAGGCGCCGGCCCCGGTCACGCTGACCAGTGGCGTGCTGATGACACGCCAGAACCAGGCCGAGATCCGCAAGCAGATGGGTCTGTGATGGCGTCCCTGCAGTTCGACAACATCAGCAAGGTCTTCCCGGGCGTCAAGGCGCTGAACGGGGTGAGCTTCGAGGCGCGGCCGGGCCAGGTCATGGGGCTGCTCGGCGAGAACGGCGCGGGCAAGAGCACGCTGCTGAAGATCCTCGGGGGGCAGTACAAGCCCGACGGCGGCCGCCTGCTGCTGGACGGCCAGGAGCGCCACTTCGCGTCCGCGGGCGACGCCATCGCGGCCGGCGTGGCCATCATCCACCAGGAGCTGCAGTACGTGGCCGAGCTGACTGTGGCCGAGAACGTGTTGCTGGGCCGCTTACCTACCAAATTCGGGACGCGCTTCGGCCTTGTCGACCACAAGGCCGCGCGTCGTCTGGTCGCCGAAAAGCTGGCCGCCATCGGCGTCGACCTGGATCCGGCGGCACGACTGTCTGACCTGTCCATCGCCCAGCGCCAGATGGTGGAGATCTGCAAGGCGGTCATGCAGGATGCCAAGGTCATCGCCTTCGACGAGCCCACCAGCAGCCTGTCGCACCGCGAGACCGAAATCCTGTTCCGCCTCGTCAAGCGCCTGCGCGCCGAGGGCCGCACGCTGATCTACATCTCTCACCGGCTCGAGGAGCTGTACGAGCTCTGCGATGCCTGCACCATCTTCCGCGACGGCCGCAAGATCGTCACGCACGACATGATGGCCTCGGTGCCGCGCGAGCGCTTGATTGCCGACATGGTGGGCCGCGAGCTGCAGGACATCTACGACTACCGCAGCCGCCAGCACGGCCCCGTGCGCCTGGAAGCGCGCGGCCTGCACAGCGCCCGCCTGCCCGAGCCGCTGAGCTTTGCCATGCGCGGCGGCGAGGTGCTGGGCTTCTTCGGCCTGGTCGGTGCCGGCCGCAGCGAGCTGATGCGCCTGCTCTACGGCGCCGATGCGCGCCGCGGCGGTGAGGTGCTGCTGGACGGAAAAACGGTGTCTGCCCGCAGCCCGGCCGACGCGATCGCCGCCGGCATCGTGCTCTGCCCCGAAGACCGCAAGGAGCAGGGCATCCTGGCGCACTCCTCGGTGGCGGAGAACATCAACATCAGCTGCCGCCGCCACGGGCTGGCGGGCGGCGTCTTCCTGCGTCACCGCCAGGAGGCCCAGCGCGCCGACGACTTCATCCGGAAGCTGCGCGTCAAGACGCCGAGCCGCGAGCAGGAGATCCGCCTGCTGTCGGGCGGCAACCAGCAGAAGGTCATCCTGGCACGCTGGCTGGCCGAGCCGGAGCTCAAGGTGCTCATCCTTGACGAGCCGACGCGCGGCATCGACGTCGGCGCCAAGAACGAGATCTACAAGATCATCCACGACGTGGCGGCTTCAGGCTGCTGCGTCATCGTCATCTCCAGCGAACTGCCCGAGGTGCTGGGCATTGCCGACCGCCTCGTCGTCATGCGCGACGGCCGCATCAGCGGCGAACTGTCGCGCGAACAAGCCAGCGAGACCGCCGCCCTCGCACTGGCCCTTCCGGACGGAGCGCCCGCCGCGCCCCTGCATTGATCATGAACACGACCACCCTGACCCCAAGTCCCGCCATGACCTCACCCGCCCGGGCCCTGCTCAAGGAACACAGCATGACGCTGGGCTACGCCCTTCTATTTGTCGTGCTGGCCTTCAGCGTCGAGAACTTCTTCTCCGGCGCCAACATCGTCGGCCTGCTGCTGTCGGTGGCGCAGATCGGCATGGTGGCCTGCACCATGATGCTGTGCCTGGCCTCGCGGGACTTCGACCTGTCCGTGGGCTCCACCATTGCCTTTGCCGGCGTGCTCGGCGCCATGGTGCTGGAGCGCACCGGCAGCGTCGGCTTGGCGATCGGCAGCGGGCTGCTCGCCGGCGCGCTGATCGGCGCAGGCAATGGGGTGCTGATTGCCTATCTGCGCGTCAACGCGTTGATCGCCACGCTGGCCACCATGCTGATGGTGCGCGGCCTGGCCTTCATCGCGTCCCAGGGCCAGGCCGTGGGCATTGCCGACGAAGGCTTCATCAGCTTCGGCGACACCACCTTCCTGAACCTGCCGCTGCCCATCTGGATGACGGCACTCTGCTTCCTCGTCTTCGGTGTGCTGCTCAACCACACGGTGTTCGGCCGCAACACCCTGGCCATTGGCGGCAACCCGGAAGCAGCGCGCCTGGCGGGCGTGCGCGTGGAGCGGCTGCGCGTCTGGATCTTTCTGCTGCAGGGCGTTGTCACGGCCTTGGCTGGGCTCATCCTGTCGGCCCGCATCACCAGCGGCCAGCCCAATGCGGCCACCGGCTTCGAGCTGGATGTCATCTCGGCCTGCGTGCTGGGCGGCGTGTCTTTGCAGGGCGGCAAGGCGCGCATCTTCGGCGTCGTCATCGGCGTGCTCATCATGGGCACGGTCGAGAACGTGATGAACCTGCTCAATGTCGACGCCTTCTACCAATACCTGGTGCGCGGCCTGATCCTCCTGGCTGCGGTTCTCCTTGACCAACTCAAGACCCGGGGCGAACGCCGTGGCTGATCGACTCAAAGGCAAGGTCGCCCTGGTGACCGGTTCCACCCAGGGTATCGGCAAGGCCACCGCCCGCCTCTTCGTCGCCGAGGGCGCCAAGGTCATCCTGAACGGGTTGGACGCCGACGAAGCCCTGGGCGCGGCCCTGGTGCAGGAGCTCGGCGAAGACAAGGCCATGTTCATCGCGGCCGACATCGCCGACGAGTCCGCCGTGCGTGCCATGGCGGCCCGCGGCGCCGAGCGCTTCGGGCCCGTCAACGTCCTCATCAACAACGCCGGCATGGACGTCTTCACCGAGCCGCTGGCGATGACGACAGCGCAATGGCAGCGCTGCTTCGCCGTGGACCTGGACGGCGCCATGCACTGCAGCCGCGCCGTGCTGCCTGGCATGCTGGAGACGGGCGGCGGCAGCATCGTCAATATCGCCTCGGTGCATGGTCACCGCATCATTCCCAACGCCTTCCCCTATCCCGTCGCCAAGCATGCGCTGATCGGCATGACCAAGGCGCTGGGCATCCAGTACGCGGCCCGCAACGTGCGGGTCAACTCGATCTCGCCGGGACTGATCCTGTCGGAGCGCGTCGTGGAATGGCTGGACAAGTCGCCCGAAGACGCCAGGCGCCAGGTCGAGCTGCTGCCCCCGCGGCGCATCGGCGAGCCCATCGAGGTTGCCTACACTGCCCTCTTCCTGGCCAGCGATGAAGCCCGCTTCATCAATGCCACCGACATCCTCATCGACGGCGGCCGTTCCCAGCTCTATCACGAATGACCGACGCCCGTTCGGACCGTTTTGTCCGCTCCCATCTCAAGACCCGCCAGCTCGTGCTGCTGGTGGAGCTGGGGCGCCACGGTTCGATCCTGCATGCCGCCCAGGCCGCCAACCTGACCCAGCCGGCCGCCTCCAAGCTGTTGTCCGACCTGGAGCATGTGCTGGGCGTCAAGCTCTTCGAACGCCTGCCGCGCGGCGTCGCGCCCACCTGGTATGGCGAGGTCATGATCCGCCGCGCCGGCGCTGCCCTGGCCGAGCTGGACGCGGGCCATCAGGAAGTGATGGAGCTGCTGTCGGGCTTGTCCGGCCGCGTGGCGGTCGGCGCGGTGCTGACGCCGTCGACGACCCTGCTGCCCACCGCCATCACCCTGCTCAAGCAACGTCAGCCGCGCGTGCATGTGGCCATCTCGGTGGACACCAGCAAGATCCTCATCCAGCATTTGCAGAACGGCGAGCTCGACCTCGTCATCGGCCGCGTTCTGGACAGCGAGTCCGCCGCCCAGCTCAGCTTCGAGCCGCTGAACGACGAGCCTCATTGCCTCGTCGTGCGTGCCGGCCATCCGCTGGCCGGCCGCAAGGACCTCAGCCTGCCCGAACTGGCGCGCCAGAGCTGGATATTGCCGCCCGGCGGCAGCATCCTGCGCGACCGCCTCACCGCCCTCTTCCTGTCCGCCGGTCTCGACCAGCCACATCAGACCGTCGAGACCCTGGCCCTGCCCGTCGTGACCAGCCTGCTGAGTCAGTCCGACATGGTGTCTGCCATGCCCGATGAGTTGGTCAAACCCTATCTCGCAACCGGCCTGCTCGAGGTGCTGGACTTCGACCTCGGCCTGCGCATGGACGTCTACGGCATCGTCACCCGCCGCGGCCATCAGCTGTCGCCGGGCGCCGAGCTGATGCTGGCCTGCCTGCGCGAAGAGGCCGCACGGCGCAAGGACGCCCCCCGGCCGTGACGCTGCAGCAGTTGCGCGACTTTCTGGCCGTCGTCGCCCACGGCGGCTACCGCGCGGCGGCGCGCGCTCTCGGCGTGGCCCAGGCGGGCCTGACCAAGAGCATCGCCAGGCTGGAAGAGAGCCACGGTGTCGTCCTCATCGACCGCTCGCTGTCCGGCGTGGCGCTGACGCCCCAGGGCGTGGAGTTCCACCGCCTCGCTGCCGCCGCCGTTCTCGAGGCCGACCGTGCCGAGGCCTGGCTGCGCGCCGGCCCTGCCGGCCAGGCCGTCACGAGCATTGCGATGGGCGCCTCCATCGAGCCCTCGCTGCAGATCGTGCCGGCCGTGCTGGCCGACTTCCAGCGCCTGCTGCCGGGCGTCACCGTGCAGCTCACCCAGGCCACGCCGGCCCTGATGATGGCCAGCCTGCGCCAGAACCGGCTGGAGCTGGCCGTCATGCGCGTGCCGGCCCAGGAACTCGCAGCGGCCGACCTGGTCGTCCAGCCACTGTTCGAGTCGGAATCGGTCGTCGCCGCGCGGATCGGCCATGCGCTGGCATCCCACCCCACACCGCTGACGGCCGCGGAATTGGTCCGCCAGGCCTGGCTGGTGCTGGGCGACCCCGGCGTGCCCGGCACGGCCGACGCGAGCATGCGGGAGCTCTTCAGCGCCCGCGGCATCGCCCCGCCCCAGGTCGTGGCCGTCACCGACTCGCTGTTCGATGCGGTGGCCACGCTCGGGCGCTCTGAGCTGCTGGCCCGATTGCCGCAGGCCGCCATGCGCCATCCCCTCATCCAGTCCCAGTTGGTGGAACTGCGCCTGGCCGAGCCGGCCTCGCCGCGCTACACGGTGGCCATCGTGCGCAAGGCCAGGCGCACGCTGTCGGCCGAGGCGCGCATGCTGGCCGGCATGCTGGCGTCCTGGGCTCGCAGCCTCCACTGATCACCCGCGGCGATCGCGATCGCCGCACGAAGTCTGGACGCGGCAACCGGCCGCAGCGAGCATCGCGGCCCCTTTGCTCTGCTGCCCTGCATGACCGACGACTACCCTCGCGAACTGTCCCTGCTCATTGCCGGCGAATGGCTGCCCGCTGGCCATCGCGCGACACGCGCTGTGCTCAACCCCGCAACCGGCGAAACCCTGGCTCAACTGCCGCTGGCCGACACCGCCGACCTGGACCGTGCGCTGGACGCCGCCCAAAGCGCTTTCGAGCACTGGCGTCACAGCGCGATCGACGAACGCAGCCGTGTGCTGAAGGCCGCTGCCGGCTTGCTGCGCGGACGTGTCGACGCCCTCGCCCGCCACGCGACGCTGGAGCAGGGCAAGCCGCTGGCCGACGCCGGTGGCGAGGTCCTGGGCTCGGCGGCCCTGCTCGATTTCTATGCCGTGGAATGCCGCCGCCTGCCGGGCCGCGAGCTGCCCCGCCCGCCGGGTCGGCGTGCCAGCGTGACCTGCGAACCTGTCGGACCCGTGGCCGCTTTTGCGCCCTGGAACTTCCCGCTGCACAACCCGGCGCGCAAGCTGGCTCCCGCCATTGCCGCCGGCTGTTCCGTCATCCTGAAGCCGGCGGAGGAGACGCCTGGCTCGGCGCTGCACATCGCCCGCGCCCTGGTCGATGCCGGGCTGCCGCCGGGCGTCGTGCAGATCGTCTTCGGCGTGCCGGACGAGGTGTCCCGCCACCTGCTGGCCTCGCCCGTCATCCGCAAGCTCTCCTTCACCGGCTCGACGACGGTAGGCCGCCACCTGCTGTCGCTCGCGGCCCGTCAGCCGTTGCGGACGACGATGGAACTGGGCGGCCATGCACCGGTGCTGGTGTTCGCCGATGCCGACGTCGAGGCCGTCGCCGAGCGACTGGCACGCACCAAATTCCGCAATGCCGGCCAGGTCTGCATCTCGCCGACACGTTTCCTGATCCAGCGGCCGGTCTACGAGCGCTTCGCCGCGCGCTTTGTCGCAGAGGCCTCGCGCGTCGTCGTGGGCAATGGCCTGCAGGCTGGCGTGCAGATGGGGCCGCTGGCCCATGCGCGGCGGGTGGAGGCCATCGGCGGCCTCGTTGACGACGCGCGTCGGCACGGCGCCCGCCTGCTGCTGGGCGGCCATCGCCTGGAGCAACTGGCCGGCAATTTCTATGCACCGACCGTGCTGGCCGACGTGCCGCGCAGTGCCCGGGCCATGAACGAGGAGCCCTTCGGCCCGCTGGCCCTGCTGATGCCCTTCGACGGCGTCGAAGACGCACTCGCCGAAGCCAACCGCCTGCCCTATGGGCTCGCCGCGTACGCCTGGACAAGCTCGGCAAGCACGGCGAAGCGCGTGGCCGCGGCACTGGAAAGCGGCATGGTCGGCCTCAACACCACGAGCATCTCCGGCGCCGACACGCCATTCGGCGGCATCAAGCACAGCGGCCATGGGTTGGAGGACGGGGCCGAGGGTCTGGCGGCCTATTTCGTCACCAAGGTCATCCACGAGGAGCTGGCGTCGACGGCCAGCGGCTGGCCACGCGGCACGCCGCTGATGCGCCTGCAGCTGCCCGGCTGATCAGCGGGGGGCGGTCGGGTTCCAACGCACGAATCCCGGCCGGCCCTCATCAGGGCCTGCGAGCCAGCGGGATCTGCAGATTCGTCGGCCGGTTGGCCTCGCTGTCGAAGCCGCGCCCGTCGATGTGGCGGGCGCCCCAGAACAGCAGGCCGTTGCTCAGGTGGACGAGGTCGTACTCCATGAAGTGCCTGCCATCGACCATGCCGAAGGGCGCGAAGGTCTTGCCGAAGACGCTCTGGCCCATGCCGACCTCCCATTTCGCATAGCCCTGGCTCGCGGCCTGGTTCATCAGGTCGGCAAAGCCCTGGATCAGCGGCGTGACCTCGTAAGCCTCGTCGGCCACGAAGTCGACTTTCTGCGCGCCGGGTGCGATGGGGTGATCGCCCCGCCACAGCATGTGACCGCGAATGAGGATGCGCGCCAGCGGCACGCGGCCCAGCGGGTCGGCGTACTGGGTGACGACCAGCTCGAAACGGTCGCCCGTCGAGTAGCTGAAATCGCGCCGCAGATGGAAGGGCTTGAGGCTGCCATCCGGGTTCTTCAGGCTGCTGGGGCGCAGCTCGGGCGCCAGGCTGCTCCAGCTGCCCAGCAGCTGGGTCTTCAGGTCATCGAGGTTCATGGCGTCGGCTTTCAGGGCTGAAGCCGCCAGGCACAGGGCCAGCGCGGCGCGTCGGGTCCACATCGTTGCGGTCCTCCTTCGCCACCAGTGTGGGCGGCGGGTGAGGAGGACCGTTAGCCCAAATCGGCAAAACATGGGGCCTTGGGGCATCACCTCGGCGGCTATCCTTGCCCGCATGGCGATCCGCTTCGACGTCTTCGACGACTTCCACCTGCATGGCGCCTCGGCGCCCGAGTGGGCGCAGCGCTATGTGCAGCTGTCGCCCGGTCTGATGCGCAGCGCCCTCATCGAGACGGCCTCTCCCGGTTTGCATGTGTTCCGCAAATGGATGAGCGAGCGCGTGGTGCAGCAGGGCTGCCTGCCCGCCGGCCAGATCTGCTTTGCGATGCTGCATGGCAGTGGCGCCGGACAGCCCTGGATGCAGGGGCATCCGTTGCATGAAGCCCTGATCTTCGTGCTGCGCGCCGGCCAGGAGTTCATGCTGCAGCGCCCACCCGGCATGGCCCTGCTGGCCTGCAGCTTCGACGCCGAGACCTTTCGGCGCCTGCTGGATGCGCGGCCCTGGAGCGCACCGGCAAATGCACTGCTGTCGCGCTCCAGCGTGCAAGCACCGCCTGCCGAACTTGAGGCCCTGCGCCGCGTGCTGCTGCAGGCGTCCTCGGCACCGTCCGTGTTTGCAGCGCTGACCGATCTCTTCGAAGCCGCCGCCGGGCCCGTGCAGCGGGCGGGCAGCGCCTCGGCGGCGTATATCGTCGCGGCCTGCCATCGGCTGGTTGCCGCGGGTGGCGACGCGCCGCCCGACATCGACGCCCTCTGCCGGCGCCTGCGTACGAGCCGACGCAGCTTGCAGAACGGCTTTCGCCAGGTGGCAGACACCACGCCCGTCCACTATCTGCGCAGCCTGCGCCTGAACGCGGTGCGCCAGCGCCTGCTGGCGACAGCCTCCCAGGATCTCAGCGTCTCCCAGGCCGCCGGCGATGCCGGCTTCGAGCACCTGGGTCATTTCGGCAGCCGTTACCGCGACCTCTTCGGCGAACTGCCCTCGCAGACCCTCAGAAAGACCTCCTTACCATGACCCTCCACTGCGACGTTGCCATCATCGGCGCCGGCACCGCCGGCATGGCCGCCTACCGTGCCGCCCGCGTGCATACCGACAAGGTGCTGCTCATCGAGGCGGCGCATTACGGCACCACCTGCGCGCGCGTCGGCTGCATGCCGAGCAAGCTGCTGATCGCCGCGGCGGAAGCGGCCCAGGCCGTGCGGGAGGCCCATCGCTTCGGCGTGCAGGCCGAGGCGCCGCGCATCGATGGCCGGGCCGTCATGCAGCGGGTGCGCAGCGAGCGGGACCGCTTCGTCGGCTTCGTGCTCGAGACCATCCATGGCTGGCCGGAGGCGACGCGGCTGTTCGGCCGGGCCCGCTTCACCGGGCTCGGCGCGCTGGATGTCGAGGGTCAGCCCATCAAGGCCAGGACAGTCGTCATCGCCACCGGCTCACAGCCTTTTGTGCCCGCCGGGTGGCGTGAGCGGCTGGGTGCCAAGCTGCTCGTCAACGACGATGTGTTTGACTGGGTCGACCTGCCCCAATCGCTGGCCGTCGTCGGCGCCGGCGTCATCGGCCTGGAGCTGGCCCTGGCCCTGCACAAGCTCGGAGTGCGCGTGCGCCTGTTCGCGCGCGGCAACCGCGTCGGCCCTCTGACCGACCCCGAATTGCAGCCCCTGGCCCAGAAGCTGTTCGCCGCGGACTTGCCGTTGACGCTGAATGCCGACAAGCTCGACGCCGTGCTGGACGGTGACGAAGTCGTCATCGGCGGCGAGCGCTTCGAGGCCTTGCTGTGCACGGCCGGCCGCCAGGCCAATCTCGACAACCTGGGCTTGGAGACGCTGAACCTGCCACGCGACGATCAGGGCCATCCGTTGATCGACCGCCACACCAGCCAATGGGGCGGCATGCCGGTCTTCATCGCCGGCGACGTGACCAACGACCGGCCGCTGCTGCACGAGGCGTCCGACGCCGGCCGCATTGCCGGCGACAACGCGGCGCGCTGGCCCGATGTGCATGCCCGGCCGCGCCGTGCGCCGCTGGCCATCGTCTTCAGCGAGCCGCAGATCGCCATCGCCGGCGCCAGCCATGCCGAACTGGTGGCGACCAGGCGGCAGTTCGACATCGGCCGTGTCAGCTTTGCCGACCAGGGCCGCAGCCGCGTCATGCTGGTCAACCGCGGCGGCCTGCATGTCTACGCGGAGCGCGGCACGGGCAAGCTGCTGGGCGCCGAGATGATCGGACCGTCGGCCGAACACATCGGCCATCTGCTGGCCTGGAGCGTGCAGCGCGGCGACACGGTGCAGCAGATGCTGGACTGCCCCTTCTATCACCCGGTCGTCGAGGAAGGCCTGCGCACCGCGCTGCGCCAGCTGCACAGCGATCTGCACCTGCCAGCGCCGCCCATCGAGGACTGCATGGATTGCGACACCGAGGCCGAAGTCGGCGGCTGAGCCTTCAGTCCGCGGCCAGGGGCTGCACTTCGGGCTCGCAGGTCATGGGAAAGTTGAGCGAGTTGGCCACGTAGCATTTCTCGTGAGCGACGTGGTGCAGGGCCAGGGCCTTCTCGACATCGTCCGTGGGCCGCACGCCCACCTTCGGCCGCAGCGTGATGCTTGTGAAGCGGCCGCCGTTGGCGTCTTCCTTCATCATGCCCTCCGCATCGTCCTCATAGCGCATGACGGCGATGCCGGCTTCCGCGCACAGGTGCAGATACCAGAGCTTGTGGCAGGCGGATGCGGCCGCCACGATGAGATCCTCGGGGTTCCAGCGATCGGCATCGCCGCGAAAGGCCGGGTCGGATGAGCCGGGGATGTCGGGCTTGCTGCCGGCCGAGATGATGTGTTGGCGGCCGTAGGCCGCGTAGCTTGAGGTACCGCTGCCGCGGTTGCCCGTCCAGACGACCTTGACGGCGTAGTGATGTTCTCCGCGGGACATTCGGTGCTCCTGATGTGGGTGTCAGCGTGGGTTGGCGTTCAGCGCGGCGAGGTGGCTCGCGATGGCGCGGTGGGTTTTGTTCAGATGTTCGATCAGGCTGGCGGTCGCGGCAGCAGCGTCTTTTCGCTTGACGGCTGCGATGAGCTCACGGTGCTCATGCCCCCAGGCGACGCGGCGCGTGTCCGGCCCCATGTCGCGTAGCGCGAATCGCTCGACCCGCCCGCGCAGTTGCATCACCATCTGCAGGGCTTGGGGCTTGTGCGCGGGTTCATAGAGGGTGTCGTGGAAGCTGCGATCGCCAGTGATCCAGCCGCTGCGGCTGTCCTCCAGTTCCAGCTCGGCCTGGACGGCCTCCAGGCGCACCAGGGTCTTGGGCGTGTGCCCGTCGATGGCTCGCGTCAGCAGGAAGGTTTCCAGCATCAGGCGCAGCTCGAAGATCTCGGCCAGCTGCGCGGCGGACAGCATGGGGATGTGCGCGCCTCGGTTGGGAATGACCTCGATCAATCCTTCGCTGCCCAGCAGTTGCAAGGCCTCGCGCACGGGGATTCGGCTGGCCCCATAGCGCACGGCAAGCTCTTCCTGTCTCAGCACCTCGCCTGGCGGCCAGATGCCGTCGTTGATCTCTTGCCTCAGGCGCTGCGCGAGTGCCAAGGCCGTGGTTGCGTGCGTCATTGGATAAATGTATACAAAACGAAGCGACCGAGCAAGATCAGGTTCGCTGCGGTGTGCCGGCAGATACGCCTCATGCCATCACGTCGACGACGACCTTGCCGTGCCCTTGCCCCGCCGCGACCAGCGCATGCGCGTCGCCAGCCGTGGCCAGCCTGAAGCGGCGCGCATCCACACGCGGAGCCAGCAGGCCGTCGTCCACGAGTGCGGCCGCCTCTCGCAGGATGGTGCCATGCGCCTCGCGGTCCTCGCCGCTGAGCAGCGGCAGCAGCGTGAACACGCCCGAGTAGGTCGCGGCGCGGAAGGACAGCGGCGCCAGGCTGTGCATGCCCCAGCCGAGGATGCTGACGACATGGCCGCCGTGGCGGCGCGCGGCGGTGAAGGACGCATCCAGCACGGCGCCGCCAACCGCGTCGAAGACGATGTCGAAGCCCCGACCGGCGGTGTGACGGCCGACATAGTCCGCCACCGTCTCGCTGCGGAAGTCGATGGGCGTGGCGCCCCAGGAGCGCACGAGCTCGAAGTCCTCGGCCGCCACGGTGGCGAACACTTCCGCGCCGCGCGCCCGCGCCAGCTGCACGGCGATATGGCCAACGCCGCCGGCACCTCCCTGCACCAGCACCTTCTGGCCGGGCTTGACCTGGGCGCGATCCACCAATCCCTCCCAGGCCGTGATGACGGCCAGCGGCAGCGCCGCGGCTTCTCGCATCGTCAGCCGCGCCGACTTGCGCGCCAGCAAACGGGTGTCGACGGCGATGAACTCGGCCAGCGTGCCCTGCAGGCCGGCGATGCCGCCGGCCATGGCGTAGACCTCGTCACCCCGCTTCCAGTCCGTCACGCCGGTGCCGACCTGCTCGACGACACCGGCCATGTCGATCCCCAGCACGGCCGGCAGTGGCTGGCGGGCATGGGCGGCCTGGCCGGCGCGGATCTTGGTGTCCAGCGGGTTCACGCCACTGGCGTGGATGCGCACCAGCACCTGGCCTTCGCGCGGCTCGGGCATGGGCAGATCGACGGCGATGAAATCCCCATCCGGCTGGTTCACGCGCAGGGCGCGCATCGTTTGGGCAATTGCGTTCATGAGGAACTCCTGAGTTGTTGATGACAGGAGTTTTGGTCATGCGACTTCGAAAGAAAACCAACCAATTCGCAAGCCACTCATGCAATTTCGTATGCTTACCGGCATGGATTGGGACGACATCAAGGTCTTTCTCGCTGTCGCGCGCGCCGGCTCCCTGGGTGGCGCGGCGCGGGCGCTCGCCCAGTCCCAACCCACCATGGGTCGGCGGCTCAAAGCCTTCGAGGAGAGGCTGGGCACGGCGCTGTTCCAGCGCGGTCCGGCAGGCTTCGTGACGACCGACGCCGGCGCCGAGGTGCTGGCCCATGCCGAGCGCATGGAAGAGGAGGCCCTGGCCTTCGAACGCCGGCTGGCCGGCCAGGAAGCGGAGCTGGAAGGCCTGATCCGCGTGTCGTCTTCCGACTGGTTTGGCGTGCATGTGTTGGCGCCGGTGCTCGCCAGCTTCCAGGCGCGGCACCCGCGCGTCGTCATCGAGCTGATCACCGACTCACGCCTCTTCAACCTCGCCCGACGCGAAGCCGACCTGGTGTTCCGTATCCGCCGCTTCGAGAGCGCCGAGGTCGTGCAGCGCCGGCTGATGACGTTGGACTACGCGCTGTACGGCGCCGCTGGGCTGGCCCTGCCCGTCTGGGGCGATGGCCAAGGCACCGAGTTGATCACCATGGACACGGCCTTTGCCGAGATGCCCGATGTGCAATGGCTGCAGCGCGTGCTGCCGCAGGCCAAGGTCACGCTGCGCAGCAACAACCGCGAGGTGCAGGCCGCGCTGTGTGCCGCGGGGCGCGGCTGGACGGTGCTGCCCTGCCCGCTCGGCGATGCCCATCCGGCTCTGGTGCGGTCTGTGCTGCCTGAGTCACCGCCCAGCCGAGAGGTCTACCTCGGCTACCACCGCGACCTGCGCCGCCTGGGCCGGCTGCAGCGCCTGGTGGCCCATGTGGCGGCCGAGCTGAACCCCGGCTGATCAGGGGTCGATATCCCCGGCCTCGCTGTGCTTGCGCCAGGCGCGCGTCGCGCGACGCATCAGGTTGAGCTGAGCGACGAAGCGCTGGCAGGCGAAGCAGATCTTCACGTGAAGCTGGAGCGCCAGGCGGTCTGCTGCCGGCAGCTCATGGTCTTCGTCTTCGAGCAGCAGGCGCGCCGCCTCGCGGCAGGTCAACGTGTTCTTGAGGCTCACGCGGCTTCCTTGTCGAACCAGCGGACCTGCAGGCAGTCACGCAGCCGCAGCCGGGCGCGATGCAGCAGTACCCACAGGTTGGCGGACGTGATGCTCAGCTCGCGGCAGATCTCGTCGGACTCCAGCTCCAGCCACTCGCGCATCATGAACACGCGGGCCTGCGTGGGCGGAAGGTGCTCGCAGCAGGCCTGCAGCACTTCGAAGAACTGCTTCTGGCAGCAGGCGGCGTCGGGGTCGCCCCAGTCGCGCGGCGCCTCGCGCCAGTGGCCATCGGCCTGGAAGAGGTCGTCGAAGAGGTCCTCGCCATCCTCGCCGACCAAGACCGTCGCCTCGCGCGTGTTGCGGCGCAGCTGGTCGACCAGCTTGTGCTTGAGGATGCCGAACAGCCAGGTCTTGAGCTGCGAATGCCCGCCGAAGGACTGCGGGCGTTCCAGCGCGGCGAGCAGGCATTCAGAGACGGCGTCCTCCGCCCAGGCATCGTTTCTCAGCTGGGCCCGCGCGAACCTCAGCAAGTGAGGGCGCAGGCCTTCGACCTGGAGCGCAAAGTCCGTCATCGGCGGCCCATGAAATTGGCGATGATCGAGTTTACAAAGCGGGGCCTTGCGGGCAGCTTGCGAAGTGGTTCTAGGGGGGCAGGCCCGCTGCCCCTTCGTCCCAGCCGTGCCTCACGAGTGAATCGATGACGGCCTGCTGTGCCGCGCTGGTCGGCCGCTCGGCCTGGGTCAGCACGCTGACCTCGCGCACGATGGGCACGTCGGACATGGTCACGTAGGCCAGCCGCGCAGCCCGGGCGATGGAGATGGGCATGAAGGCAACGCCGAAATTGGCGCGTACCAGAGCCTGGATCCAGTCTTCCCGTGACGACTGCTGCACCACCTCCAACCGCACGCCGCGATCGCGCAGCAGCCGCTCGATATAGGTCGAGAACTCGCACATCACGCGCTCGCAGTAGCGCTCGCGGTTCAGCTCGGCCATCTCCACGCTGCAGCGGCCGCTGAAGCGGTGGTCGTCGCCGATGGCCAGCACATAGTCCTCGCTGAACAGCGGCGTGGCGGCAAAGCGCTTGGGCATCTCGTAGGGCGAGCACATGATGCCCACGTCCACGTCGCCCTGGTCCAGCGCATCGGTCAGCGCTTCCAGGTTGCCCTCTCGAAAGCTCAACTCCACCTCGGTGCGGCCCTCCTGGCTTTCGATGAAGCCGGGCAGCACCTGGTGGAAGTCGATGGTGCACATGACGCCCACGCGTACCACCTCGCGCTGCACCCGCGTCAGGCGCCGGGCCTCTTCGCGAGCATGGTTGGCGGTCTCGTAGATCTGGCGGAAGTTGGGCAGCATGCCCCGGCCCAGATCGGTGAGTTGCACCGAGTTCTTGGTGCGGTCGAACAAGCGCCCGCCAATGGTCTCCTCCAGGCGCTGGATGGCCTTGGTCAGCGCCGGCTGAGACACGAAGGACCGCTCCGACGCACGCGTGAAGTTCAGCGTGTCGGCCACGGCCAGGAAATAGCGGATCTGGTAGAGCTCCATGGGCGCATCGGTCGTGGACGGGCGCCAAACCTTTCAGTGAAAAAGCACGTCGCCGATAACCGCCGCCGATGGCGCGATGAATTGTTGCGATTTCCGCGTTGGAGGCCCGATTCCTAAGCTTCTCCCCATTGCCGAGAAGCCCCATGAACACTTCGACCCCATCCCTCAAAACCCTGGTCATCGCTGGCGGCGGCTTTGCCGGCACCACGCTGGCCCGCGCGCTGCAAGCGCAGCTTCCCGCCGGCTGGCAGCTCGTGCTGCTCAGCGAAGAGAGCTACACCACCTTCAACCCCATGCTGGCCGAGGTGGTCGGCGCGGCGGTGTTCCCCGAGCACGTCATTGCCCCCATCCGCGAGATGCTGGCCACGACGCGCTTCATCATGGGGCGGCTCGAGCGTGTCGACCACGCAGCCAAGACCCTCAGCTGTTCCACGCTGGCCGGCCCGCTGGAGATGCGCTTCGACCACCTGGTGCTGGCCTTCGGGCAGCGCGCCAACCTCAACATCATCCCGGGTCTGGCCGAGCATGCGCTGCCGCTCAAGCTGGTGGGCGACGCCATGCACATCCGCAACCGGCTGCTGCAGCGCCTGGCCCATATCGAGTTGAGCCACAACAAGCTGCACCGGCGCGCGCTGGGCCACTTCGTCGTCATTGGCGGCGGCTTCTCGGGCGTGGAGGTGGCCGGCGCCGTGGTGGACTTCATCCGCAGCGCCCATCGCTGCTACCCCCGCGTGAAGGCGGATGAGCTGCGCGTCTCGCTGCTGCACGACGGCGATCGTTTGCTGCCTGAGCTGCCGGCCGCGCTTGGCACCGCCGCCGCTCGCTCGCTGGCGGCACGCGGCGTAGAGGTACGCCTGGGTGCCCGTGCCGCCAGTGTGGATGGCTATGGCGTGGACCTGGCCGACGGCGACCGCGTGGCCGCCGCCACGGTCGTCTGCACCATCGGCGCGCGCAGCAACCCGCTGGTGGAGCGCATGGGGCTGACGACGATGCGTGGCCGCATCGTCACTGACCCCGACGGCCAGGTGCCCGATCGACCGGGCCTGTGGGCCCTCGGCGACTGCGCCGCCACCCTCAACCTGGCCGACGGCCTGCCCTGCCCGCCGACCGCACAGTTCGCCGTCGCTCAAGGCCTGCAACTCGCGCGCAATCTGCTGCGCCACATCGCGGGCCAGCCCACTCGCCCCTTCAACCACGTCTCGCGCGGAATGATGGCCACGACAGGCCACCACCGCGGCGTGGCCCAGGTCTTCGGCATCCGGCTCAGCGGCCTGCCGGCCTGGCTGCTGTGGCGGGCTTACTACCTGATGCGCATGCCCACGCTGGGTCGCAAGGTGCGCATCTGGGTCGAGTGGACCTGGAGCCTGTTCTTCCCCGCCGACGTCACCCATCTGCGTTTCACCCGCACCTCGGACGTCGATCAACCGCTGCCGACCCAACACACGCAACCCTAGGAGCACCTCACCATGTTCATCGGCAAGACCGCCCTCGTCACGGGCTCGACCTCGGGCATAGGCCTGGGCATCGCCCGCACCCTCGCGGCCCAGGGCGCCAACATCGTCCTCAACGGCTTCGGCGACGCCGGCGCCATCGCCCGGCTGCGTGCCGAGTTGGCCGAGCAATACGACGTGCAGGTGCGCTACGACGGCGCCGACATGAGCCGGCCCGAGGCCATAGCCGACATGATGGGCAAGGCCCTGTCCGAGTTCGGCTGCATCGACCTGCTCGTCAACAACGCCGGCATCCAGCATGTGGCGCCGGTCGACGAGTTCCCCGTCGACAAGTGGTACGCCATCCTGGCCATCAATCTGTCGGCCTGCTTCCACACCACGCGGCTGGCGCTGCCGGCGATGAAGAAGAAGGGCTTCGGACGCATCGTCAACATCGCTTCGGCCCATGCGCTGGTCGCCAGCCCCTACAAGTCGGCCTATGTGACGGCCAAGCACGGCGTGGCCGGCTTCACCAAGACGGTGGCCCTGGAAGTGGCCGAGGGCGGCATCACCGTCAACGCCGTCTGCCCCGGCTATGTGCTGACACCGCTGGTGGAGCAGCAGATCCCCGACACCGCCAAGGCCCGCGGCATCACGCCTGAGGAGGTCGTGCGCGATGTGCTGCTGGCCGCCCAACCCACCAAGAAATTCGTCACCGTCGAACAGGTCGCTGCTCTCACCGCCTTCCTGTGCTCCGACGACGCCGCCTCCATCACCGGCGCCATCCTGCCCCTCGAAGGCGGCTGGACGGCGCAGTAAGCCCGGGCTCAGCCCATACCCCCAAGGAGAACTCCCATGCAAAAACTGACCCTCATCGCCGCACTCGTCTTCGCCGGTGCCGCCCATGCCGGCGAATGTCCGGCCGACAAGCTCGCCACCAACGCGCTGGCCGGCGCAGCCACCGCACCCGTCGACGTGACCGACACCGAGCTGGCCTCCATCGACCTGTCCAAGGAGAACGTCAAGCTCGACCAGCGCCGCCTGCGCATGCGCCACATGACCATCGCCCCCGGCGGCGTCGTGCCCCTGCACAGCCACGAGGACCGCCCTGCGCTGATCATGGTCAACAGCGGCGAGATCTACGAGTACAGCAGCAAGTGCAGCGTGCCCATCCTGCACAAGGCCGGCGACATCGCGCGCGAGTTCCTCGGCACTAGGCACTGGTGGAAGAACGTCGGTGCGTTGCCCGTGGAGCTGACCATCGCCGACGTCGTCAACGACAAGAAGCCCGCCACCATGGAAAAGATGATGTAAGGCTGCGGCCTTCTTCAGCGACCCCTGCCCACGAAAACGCAACGACGAGACGCCCGATGAACGCCACCGCCACCTCCACCCGCAAAGCCCGCACCACATCGCCACCCGGCCTGCCCGGCCAGGTTGTGCTGGTGCTGCAAGGCGGCGGCGCGCTGGGCGCCTACCAGGTGGGCGTCTACGAGGCCCTGCACGACGCCGGCATCGAGCCCGACTGGGTCATCGGCACCTCCATCGGTGCCATCAACGCCGCGCTGATCGCCGGCAACCCGCCAGACCAGCGCATGGGCAGGCTCAACGCCTTCTGGGAACACGTCGAGCAACCGGCCACCACGGCCGGCCCGCTGGACTGGCTGGGCATGGGCAACTGGGTGGCCAATATGACGACGGTGATGCGCGGCATCCCGGCCTTCTTCGAACCCAGCACGGCCGCGCTGCGCGGCGTGCGGGCCAACGTGGGCGTGGAGTCGGCCGCCTACTACAGCACCGATCCGCTGCGTGAGACGCTCGCCGAGCTGGTGGATTTCGACAGCCTGCAGGCCGGCCCGACGCGGCTGACGGTCGGCGCCGTCAACGCCTGCACCGGCGCCATGCGCTATTTCGACAGCCAGTACGAGGCCCTGTGCGTGGAGCATGTGATGGCCTCCGGCGCGCTGCCGCCGGCCTTCCCGGCCGTGCGCATCGACGGCGAGCCCTACTGGGACGGCGGCCTCTACTCCAACACGCCCATCGAGGCCGTGCTGGACGACCGCCGCCGCCGCGACTCGCTGATCTTCGCCGTCAACGTGTGGCACCAGACGGCGCCCGAGCCCGAGTCCATCTGGCAGGTCATGGGCCGGCAGAAGGACATCCAGTTCGCCAGCCGCGCCGACAGCCACATCGCGCGGCAGAAGCAGATCCACCGCCTGCGCCACGTCATCCGCCAGCTGACGCAGGCACTGCCCGCCTCCAAGCAGGCGGACGCCGCCATCAAGGAGCTGTCGTCCTGGGGCTGCGGCACCACCATGCATGTGGCCCATCTGCTGGCGCCCCGGCTGGAGGGCGAGGACCACACCAAGGACATCGATTTCACGCCGGCCGGCGTCAAGGCGCGCCGCGAGGCCGGCTATGCCGACACGCTGCGCATGATCGAGCGTTCGCCCTGGCGCGAGCCCACCGACCCCATCGAGGGCGTCGTCGAGCACGTATGACGGTCGCCTGGTTCACCGCCCTGCTCTGCGTGGGCGCCATGGGCTTCGCCATCCAGCGCGGCGGCACCTGCATGGTGGCCGCGGTGGACGAGGTCATCAGCGCCCGCCGCGCCCATCGCCTGGCCGCCATGCTGGAGGCGTCGCTCTGGGTTGCCGGCGGCCTGGCGATCGGCCAGCTTCTGCACCTGGCCGGCAGCATGCCCGCTGGTTTCGCGGCCAGCGCCTGGACGGTCGTGGGCGGCGCGCTGCTCGGGCTGGGCGCCTGGCTCAACCAGGCCTGCGTGTTCGGCGCCATCGCCCGCCTGGGATCGGGTGACTGGGCCTACGCGGCCACGCCTTTGGGTTTCTATGCCGGCTGCCTCAGCGTGCAATCCCTCTTTGCGCGCCCAGCCGCGCAGGCGCTGGCCCACGCCTCGCCGATAGAAGGCTCTGCCGCGTTGCTGGCGCCGCTGTTCATTGGCTATGCCTGCTGGCGCCTGTGGCCAGGGCTGATGGGGTTGCGGGCGCCGGGCCGCCTGGATTTTGTGGCGCAGAAGGTCTGGTCGCCACATGCCGCCACCATCGTCATCGGCGCGAGCTTTGTCGTCACGCTGCTGCTGGCGGGCAGCTGGGCCTACACCGATATCCTGGCCGATCTGGCGCGAATGACCGGCGGCGGGCCCGGCTTGCTGCGGCTGCTGCTGTTCGCCGCGCTCTTCGGCGGCGCGCTGCTGGGCGGGCTCACTGCGGGCCGCTGGCGCCCGGCGCGGCCCCTGGTGGCCCAGGTGCTGCGCTGCTTCACGGGTGGTGTGCTGATGGGCTGGGGCAGCCTGTTGATCCCCGGCTCCAACGACGGCCTCATCCTCATCGGCATCCCGACGCTGCGGCCCTATGCCTGGCTGGCTTTTTCGAGCATGTTCCTGGCCATCGCCGCGGCCACGCTGGTTCAACTCAGGTGGCGCGTCTCGCGCGGCCCGGCGGCAGGCCAAAATGACTGACCGTCCAACGCCCTGATGAGACCCTCGCGATGAAGAAGTTCGCCACCTGGAACGTCAACTCCCTCGCCGTCCGCCTGCCCCAGGTGCTGGACTGGCTGTCCACCCACCCGGTGGACGCGCTGGTGCTGCAGGAGACCAAGCTCACCGACGACAAGTTCCCGACGATGGAAATCGGCGAGGCCGGTTGGCAGGTGCAGTGGTTCGGCCAGAAGACCTACAACGGCGTGGCCCTCATCAGCCGTGAGCCGGCCACCGACATCGTCAAGAACATCACCGGTTTTGCCGACGAGCAGGCCCGCGTCATTGCCGGCACGGTGGGCGGTGTGCGCGTCATCGGCGGCTACTTTCCCAACGGCCAGGCGCCGGACAGTGACAAGTTCGTCTACAAGATGAACTGGCTGACCGGCCTGCGCGCCTGGCTGGTCGAGGAGATGAAGCAGCACCCGGAACTCGTGCTGATGGGCGACTTCAACATCGCCCCCGAGGACCGCGACGTCTATGACCCCATCGCCTGGGCCGGCCAGATCCATTGCACGCCCGAAGAGCGGGAGCATTTCCAGCAACTCATCAACCTGGGCTTCACCGACGCCTTCCGCCTCTTTGAGCAGCCGCCCAAGAGCTGGAGCTGGTGGGACTATCGCAACCTGGCCTTCCGCAAGAACCAGGGCCTGCGCATCGACCACATCCTCGTCAGCGCAGCGCTCAAATCTCGCGTGACGGCCTGCGAGATCGACAAGCTGCCGCGCAAGAACGAGCGTCCCAGCGATCACGCGCCGGTCATCGTGACCATCGACGGCTAGCGGTGCCGCTTCAGCGCTGACGACAGGATCAGCAGCAGCACGGCGGCGAGCGCCAGAAACTTGAGGCTGCTGGCCACCAGCAGCGGCAGGCGAACCGCCCAGGCCAGCAGGTCCGAGGGATAGGCGCGTGCGACGGCCAGGGCCGCGAAGGACAGCAGGTCCTCGGCCAGATCGGCGCCCACGGCGGCGCTCAGTGCCCAGCCGGCGCGGTTCAGCCAGCGCGGGGGTGTCATGCCGACCTGGATCAGGCCGGCATGGCGGGCGAAGGCGCGGCAGAACCAGGGCGCCAGCAGCCAGGCCCAGGTGGCGATCAGCAGGAAATCCATCAACAGTGCCTTGCCCGGCCTGGCGAATCCCCCCGCCTGCTCCACCCAGTCGGCCACAGGGGCGAGGCTGAGCTGCCATTGCTGGAAGGCGAGATTGGCATCGAACGAGGCCTGAAGCAGATCGGCCGACGGCAGCAGACCGCCCGCACTCAGGTGCATCCAGCCCATCACAGCCATCAGGCAGACGAGCACCAGCAGGCCCAGCAGCAAGCGGCCCCAGGGCGCGCTGCCGCGCTCGCCCCAGGCGGTGCGGGCGGGGAAGGCATGCGCCCATTGCAGCACCGACGCATGTGCCTGCATCTTGACCGGCGTGCAGGCGCCCTCGTCCACCTCCGCATGGGCCGTGTCACGCACCTTGAGCCCGGTCAGCGCCCACAGCGGTGTCGATTGGGTCTCGCTGTTGACGCGAGCCGCGAAGCGATGCGGCGGGTGCGGGTCGAGCACCGGCATCAGCTGGAAGACATCGGACTCGGTCACGGGGGTGGCATGGGTCGTGTTTGCCGGCAGGCTGAGCCCGCACTGCACGGCCTCGGCCACCATCCACGCAAAGGACGCGCGGGACAGTTCGCTGTAGGGGTAGACATTGCCACCGCCGACATCGCAGTGCGAGCCGCGGAACCAAAACTGCTGGATGTCGCCATGCTGCTGGTCGGCCATCTCGTAGCCGCCGTTGTTCTGGGCATAGGCGCGCGGCAGGAACTGCGCGCGCTGCTCGTCCAGGGCCAGGGCCTGGCGCACATGGCGGAAATGCTTGCCGCCCAGCGTCGGCCGCGCGGTGATCTTCAGGCCAAAGGGCGGCAGGCCGACGCTGGCCACGGTGTCCCAGACGCCGACGAAATGGATCTCGGGCCAGCGCTCGCCCGCACCGGCCTGGCCGAAGAGGCGCGCGGCCTGCTCCCGGATGGCCGCGTGGGCCGGCGAAGCCTTGGAGAAATAGGTGGCGACAAGGCTGGAGACCAGGGTGTCCTGGTGGCTGTCAATGATGCCGAACGCATTCACCATGCCGACGATGGAGCGCGCCGTGAAGGCGCCGCGCGAGAAGCCGAAGGCGAAGATCTGGTCGCCCGGCTGCCAGTTGGCCATCAGGAATTGATAGCCCTCGGCGACGTTGTCGTAGAGGCCGCGACCGAAGGCCAGGCCGTTGACACGGTCCTTGGCGCGGCTGAACTTGTCGGCAAACGTGGTGCCGGGCAATTGGCCAGGGTTGCCCACGCCCGGGTCGTAGTAGACGAGGCGGTTGGGGTCGGGAAAGAGGCGCAGCAGCTCCGCCAGCAGCACCACGTGCGTATCGGCATGGCGGCCGCTGAGGTTGTTGTTGGTGCCGTCGCACAGCAGCACCAGTTGACGCGGCGAATTCATGTGGGGGATGAGGAGAGGTCCGGACCGGGCGGAGTCTTGCACCCGATGTGCTCCTCTTCATCCCCATAAACGCGGAGGCCGCTATTTGTCTTTCGCCAACACCCAGGCCACCAGCGCGTTGGCGTGACCATGGCCCATGGCGTGTTCGGTCTTCAGCAGGTTCACCAGTTCCATATGCTTGAGCGGGCCCGCCTTGGTGATGACTTTCTCCCAATGCGAGATGGGCTGGCCGTAGTTCTTCTCGATGGACGGAAAGTAGGAGGCCGGGCCTTTGACCTTGGTATCTTGCGTTGCCATATCCAATCCCTTCAAAGTGAATGACGCTGCCGATTTGCCGACATCATCTGCTTCACGACGAACGAGGATCACGGAGATCGACATGGGCAAGGCATTGGCAGGCAAGGTAGCCCTGGTGGCTGGTGCGACACGCGGTGCCGGCCGCGGCATTGCGGTGGCCCTGGGCGAGGCTGGCGCGACGGTCTACTGCACCGGGCGCAGCACACAGGCAGGCCGGTCGGAGATGGACAGACCCGAGACCATCGAGGAGACCGCCGCCCTCGTCGATGCCGCCGGCGGCCATGGCATTGCGGTGCAGGTCGATCACCTCGTGCCTGACGAGGTGCGTGAGCTGGTCGCCCGTATCGAACGCGAACAGGGTGTCCTGCATGTCCTGGTCAACGACATCTTCGGCGCGACCCGCATCGAATGGGGCAAGACGGTCTGGGAGTCGGACCTGGCATTCGGCCTGCACAGCCTGCGCCTGGCCATCGACACCCATGCCATCACCAGCCACTTCGCCATTCCCCTGCTGTTGAAGACGCCGGGCGGCCTGGTCGTCGAGATCAATGACGGCACCGAGGAATACAACGGCACGCGCTACCGCAACTCCTTCTTCTACGACCTCAGCAAGGCGGCCGTGCTGCGCATGGGCTTTGCGCTGGGCCACGAGCTGAAGTCGCGCGGCGCGACGGGGTTGTCGCTGACGCCGGGCTGGCTGCGTTCCGAGGCCATGCTGGAGGTGTTTGGCGTGCGCGAGGACAACTGGCGCGAGGCCATCGAGCGCGTGCCGGGCTTTGCCATCGCCGAGAGCCCGGCCTTTGTGGGGCGCGCCGTGGTGGCGCTGGCCAGCGACCCCGACGTCGGGCGCTGGAGCGGCCAGTCCTTGTCCAGCGGCCAGCTCGCGCGCGTCTATGGCTTCACCGACCTCGACGGCAGCCAGCCCGACGCCTGGCGTCACATGCTGGACAGCGAAAAGGGCGAGGTCGACGTGGCGGACTATCGCTAGATGGGGGCTAGATCGCGTCCAGCTGCGCCTGCAGTCGCTCGAAGAAGCGGCCGACATGCACACCGTCGCACAGCGCGTGGTGCACGTCGATGGCCACCGGCATCAGCAGCCGGCCGCCCTCCTCCTTGAAGCGACCGAAGGCCACCTTGGGCCGGTCGTCGCCGACACCGCGCGCATGCGTGAAGGCCGTGAAGGACATCCACGGCAAGGCCGTCATGTGCACCAGGGTCTCCTCGCGCACATCGCCCGGGTCGTCGGCGGCGAACAGGTCACCGCTGGCCTGGCGCACGCGTTCGACATTGGGCTTGGCCCGGGCCGCGAAGGCCGCCAGCGAGACATCGCGTGGCAGCGTGAGGAAGCCGAAGCTGCCGTCGTCGCGCAGCACCGTCGTGCTGGCATGGATGACGGCGAACTCGCGCACGCCGCTGCCGTCGGCCTTCAGGGTCTGGTGCAGGGCGTCGATGCCGTTGGCCGCCTCCAGCGCGGCATGGTGATAGGCCAGCCAGGGTGTCGCGCCATGCACTGCGGCGCGCTCGCGCAGGCCGGTGACGTCGACGGGCGCGGTGATGCTGAAGGCCGGCTGGGCCATGCGGCGGAAATGTTCGAGGGCCGCGCGGCGGGGCCAGGCTTCGAGGGGGATGTCTCGGTCTTGCATGGGGGACTCGGATGCGAGGCCCACATGCTCGCACGCCGGAGCCAACAGCCCCCGCGCAAAAAAAGAGCCCGGTCACTGGGGCACCGGGCACGAAGGAGTTGAGGGGCGGGCTGCTGCCGTCAGTCGCTCAGTTCACCGAGCTCGGAGGGGCGCATGCCGTAGTCATGGAGGGCGCGCTGCAGTTCCTCGGCGTGATCCTCGCCGAGATCGGCGAAGAGGCGGCTGTTCGGGGTGCTGCGGATCTGGCCGATCTGGTTGTAGCCCAGCGTCTTGGCGTGGGCCAGGGTGCGCGAGTTCACAGGCAGGCACTCGAGAGGGGCCTGGTCTGCCAGGCTGAGCAGCCTGGCGTACGTTGCTGCGGAGATGGACACGGTGCCGGTACTGCTGGAAGGCATCGAGTGGAAGGTGGGACGCTGCGGCTTCGGGAAGACGCAAGGTGCGGAGCTCGTTGTCTGGAGCCGGTCACCCTGGTTTTTCGTCGCCGTCTGCATCGGGTGAACCCTCAGCCGCCCGTGCGGGGCAGACCGAGAGCTTCGAGGATCAGATCGATGATGGACATGAGGGGCTCCTGGGAGAAGGGGCTGAAATTGGCTTGCCCGGACTGTCTCCGTTTTTGCCCCCCTAGAAACCTAGCAAGTTTGCTAGGTTGTGCGATGTCAGAGGATGCCCGCCGCCACGCACCTGAGCACCGCCTGGTGCTTGGAATTGACTTCCAGCTTGCGCATCGCATTGCCGAGATGGAAGTTCACGGTCTTCTCGCTCATGCCCAGGATGACGCTGACCTCCCAGGCCGTCTTGCCCTGAGCCGTCCAGCTCAGCACATCCAGTTCACGCTTGGTGAGCTTGGGCATATCGCCCTTGGCGAGCATGGGGCTCAGCAGCCGGTCGGCGGCGGTCAACGCATGTGCTGCCAAAAGTTGCAGACCTGCAACCATTGGCATCAACTGCTCGCCAGAGGCCGGCAGCGCTTCTTCGCGGTCGACGCCGAGCAGGAAATGCTTGTCGCCGGGCAGGTGCAGCTTGACGGCAATGCCGGTCTTGTAGCCATAGGGCGCCTGCATCTCCCAAAGTTCGCCGACACCGGCCGCAACATAGGTGGCCTGGTCGTAGACGACGGGGATGGAATCGGTCATCAGCCGCGTCATGACCGGGTCGCGCCGGGCGTCGCCCAGGTCCCGAGCCGCCTGCAGATAGGCGTCAGGCGTATTGCCCAACGACGTGATCTGCACATCGGCGTCCTGCAGCCGCCCGCGGATCAGCGCTCCCGTGATCATGGAGAACCCCAATGCATCCGCCGTCTCGACAAGACGGTGCTCAAAGACCTCGAAGTCTTCGCTGAGACCGACGTCGATCAGATGCTGGTAGTTCATTTCGGGCTTGCCCATACCTGCCAAGTCTGCCAGCTTGTTCGGCTGGGGCCATGACCGGAGACTGAGCTTCCGTTTGAATCACACGACGCGAGGTGCTGTTCATGTCGACCTTGATCCAGCTGCCCGAAGGCAGCGTCTGCTGGCCCGTGGCTGCCCTTTCCAGCGCGGCTCAGGACGTCAGGCATGCGCAGACCCATCTGCACCGTTCGCGCAGCGGTGAATGCCGCGTCACCGGCTCCACGCGCTGGGAGCGCTGCTATGCCGACAGCTGCGCCTGGGTGGAATGGGACTGGGTCAGCATGGGAGACGGCGCCGTCGCCCAGGCCGACCCGTTGAATGTGCGCTCCAACGTGCTGCTGCTGGACGAACGCGGCCGCCCGTTGCTGTCGTCGCGCCGACGCGCCACCCTGGCCACCCTGGTCTATCTGCTGCCCTGGCAGGGGCCGGTGCTGGACAAGCTCCGCGCCGGCGATCTCGCCCCTCGCGTCGTCGTGCCGGCCGAACGCCTGGCGGCCTGAACAAGGGCGACAGCGCCGGATCGGGTCTTTGCGCAGAATCGGCGGCTTCATTGCTTGAAGACGCCACCATGAGTTCTTCCCCTCCCGACGCCATCCTGACGCAATGGCAGGCCGATGAAGCCGCCCTGCGCGCGCGCCAGCAGCTGCAGGCCGGTCTGGCCTCGCGCGAGATGCTGGCCAGCAAGACGGGCCTGCAGCAGATGCAGGCCATGCTCGACGGCCTGGCCCCGCGGCCGCCGATCAGCGAGACGCTGGACTTCCTGCTGGTCTCGATCGAGGATGGCCGCGCGACCTTCCAGGGTCGGCCACTGTTCAAGCACTACAACCCGCTGGGTAGTGTGCATGGGGGCTGGTTCGCGACGCTGCTGGATTCGGCCTTGGGCTGCTCCGTGCACACGACCATGCCCGCGGGCCGCGGCTACACCACGCTGGAATTCAAGGTCAACCTGGTGCGCGCGCTGAGCGACAAGGTGCCGCTGGTGCGCGCTATCGGCCATGTGGTGCACCGCGGCCGCCAGGTGACGACCGCCGAGGCCGAACTCGTCGGCCATGACGGCAAGCTCTACGCACACGCCAGCACCACCTGCCTGCTCTTCGACCTTCCCGGCTAGACGCGCTCGAGCTTGTGGTGGGGCTGCGGCGGCAGGCTCACCGTGATGGCATCGCCCGGCTTCACGATGCCGCCGGCCAGCACCACGCTCATGACGCCGGCCTTGCGCACGAGTTCGCCATCGGCATCGCGACCGACGACGGCCTTCAGCAGGCCGGCTTCGAAGTTCTCGATCTGCGGGCAGGGGTTGCGCAGGCCGGTCACGCGCAGCACGACGTCGGCGCCGATGCGCAACTCGGCGTCGCGCGGCAGGGCCAGCAGGTCGATGCCGCGGGTGGTGAGGTTCTCGCCCATCTGGCCGGGCTGCACGCCGAACCCCTGGGCGGCGAGCTCGTCGAAGAGCTCGCCGGGGATGAGATGCACCTGGCGCAGATTGGGCTGGGTCGGGTCCACCGCCACGCGCGAGCGGTGCTTGACCGTCACGCCGCAATGCGCGTCGCCTTCGACGCCCTGCCCTTCAATCAGCGCCAGCGCGCTTTGCGTGTATTTGGAAAAGGTGTGGGAGGCGCTGGACCAGACGGCGGTGACGATGCTCATCCGCGCAGCGTAGCGGCATCGGCGGCGAGCTGGGTGATGCGGGCCCAGTCCTTGGCATCGACAGCATCTTGCGGCGTCAGCCAGGAGCCGCCGCAAACCTTGACGTTGGGCAGCTTCAGGAAGTCGGGCGCCGTCTGCAGCGAAATGCCGCCGGTCGGGCAGAAGACCACGTCCGGGAAAGGACCGGCCAGGGCCTTCAGCAGGTTGACGCCGCCCACGGCCGTGGCGGGAAAGAGCTTCAGGAAACCATAGCCGGCCGCGTTGGCCTGCATGACCTCGGATGCCGTCGACACACCCGGCAGCAGCGGCAGGCCATGCTTCTGGCAGGCCGCGCCGATGGCCTCGGTGAAGCCGGGGCTGACGCCGAACTGGCAGCCGGCGTTCTTCGCATTGGCGACGTCCTGGGGCGTGCGCAGCGTGCCCGCGCCGACGATGGCGCCCGGCACCTTGGCCATGGCCTCCATGGCCTGAAGGGCGACGGGCGTGCGCAGCGTCACCTCCAGCACCTTGACGCCACCGGCCACCAGGGCCTCGGCCAGCGGCACGGCGTCTTCCAGGCGCTGGATGACGATGACGGGGATGACGGGGCCGTGGCTGGCCAGGCTCAGGGTTTCAAGCATGTTCTTCTCTCTGATCACAACCAAGTAACGGCGCCTTCTTCGGCGGTCAGCACGTTGCGGCGCAGGCCGGCGAAGAGCTCGCGGCCCAGGCCGTGGCCGTTGACGTCGGCTTCGTCAGGGTCGAGGTGGGCCACTTCGCGCGCGGCCCATTCGGCGTCGTCGACCAGGGCGGCCAGCACGCCGTTGACGGCGCAGACCCGCACCACGTCGCCGTCGCGCAACTTGGCCAGCGGGCCGCCGGCCAGGGCCTCGGGGCTGACGTGGATGGCCGCGGGCACCTTGCCCGAAGCGCCGCTCATGCGGCCGTCGGTGACGAGGGCGACGCGGAAGCCCTTGCCCTGCAGCACGGCCAGCGGCGGCGTCAGCTTGTGCAGCTCGGGCATGCCGTTGGCATGCGGGCCCTGGAAGCGCACGACGACGACGACGTCTTTTTCCAGCTCGCCGTTCTTGAAGGCGGCCAACATGGCCTCCTGCGTCGTAAAGATGCGGCAGGGGGCTTCGATGGTGTGGCGGTCTTCCGGCACGGCCGAGGACTTGATGACGGCGCGGCCCAGGTTGCCGTCCAGCAGTTTCAAGCCGCCAGTGGCGCTGAAGGGCTCGGCGGCCGTGCGCACGACGCCGTCGTCGCCGCTGGCGGCCGGCAGCGCTTCGCGGACGACCTCGCCAGCCTGCCCCACGGCGGTGGGGACAAAGGCATAGGGGCGCAGGCTGTCGCCGGCGACCGAGAGCACGTCTTCGTGCATCAGCCCGGCGTCCATCAGCTCGCGGATGACGAAGCCCGGGCCACCGGCGGCCTGGAACTGGTTCACGTCGGCGCTGCCGTTGGGGTAGACGCGGGCCAGCAGCGGCACGACGGCGGACAGGTCGGAGAAATCGGTCCAGTTGATCAGGATGCCGGCCGAGCGCGCCACCGCGACCCAGTGGATGAGGTGGTTGGTCGAGCCACCGGTGGCCAGCAGGGCCACCATGGCGTTGACGATGCAGCGCTCGTCGACGACGTGGCCGATGGGCTTGGCGGCCTGGCCTTCGAGGCGTCCGCTGATCTTCAGCGCCGTGCCGACGGCTTCGCGCGTCAGCGCCGTGCGCAGGTCGTCGTGCGGGTGCACGAAGGCACTGCCCGGCGTGTGCAGGCCCATGGCCTCGAGCAGCATCTGGTTGCTGTTGGCCGTGCCGTAGAAGGTGCAGGTGCCGGCGCCGTGATAGGCGGCGGACTCGCTCTTCAGCAGCTCGTCACGGCCGACCTTGCCCTGGGCATAGAGCTCGCGGACCTTGGCCTTGTCGCTGTTGGAGATGCCGGAGCTCATCGGGCCGGCCGGCACGAAGACGCAGGGCAGATGGCCGAAGTGCAACGCGCCGATCAGCAGGCCCGGCACGATCTTGTCGCAGATGCCCAGCAGCAGGGCCGCGTCGAAGACGTCGTGGGTCAGGGCGATGGCCGTGCCCATCGCGATGGTGTCGCGCGAGAACAGGCTCAGCTCCATGCCCGGCAGGCCTTGCGTGACGCCGTCGCACATGGCGGGCACGCCGCCCGCGACCTGCACGGTGGCGCCCAGGCGATGCGCCTCGGCGCGGATCTGCTCCGGGTAACCCTCGTAGGGCTGGTGGGCCGACAGCATGTCGTTGTAGGCCGTGACGACACCCAGATGGGGCGCCTTCTCGGCCACGATGCGCAGCTTGTCGTTGGACGGCAGCGCCGCGACGGCATGGGCGACATTGGCGCAGCCCATGCGTTCGAAACCGCGTTGGCGGCCGCTCATCTTGGCGATGCGGGCGAGGTAGTCGCCCCGCAGCTTGGCACTGCGTTCGCGGATTCGTTCTGTAACTTGATCGAGTGTGGCGTGCATTCGGGTCTCCTGTGGCTCTCGTAACTGGCCCTTTGGAAATTAGGTAACCATATTACTTGTCTCCAGGGTTGCGCGGGTTACGGGCTGGGTACGATGGAGGTGATGGCTTCACAGGCAATCCATATTCCTCACGGGCCGGCGCGCAGTGCCCATCTGCTGCAGAGAACCACGGCCGAATGGCGGGCCAGCGGCGACGATTTGCTGTTGTTCGCCTATGGCTCGCTGATCTGGCGGCCGGAGTTCGAGTATGCCGAGGCCTTGCAGGCCAAGGTGCTGGGCTTTCACCGCGTGCTGCGCATGCGTTCGCGCGTGAACCGCGGCTCGGCCCAGGAGCCGGGCTTGGTGCTGGCCTTGATCTCGGGAGGCAGTTGCCGCGGCCTGGTCTATCGCATCCCGCGCGCCGTCGGCGAAGAGGTGCTGCCGCGTCTGTGGGCGCGCGAGATGCCCAACGGCGTCTATGAACCGCGCTGGCTCAACTGCGACACCCCTTCGGGCCGGCTGCGCGCCCTCGCCTTCACGCTGTCGCGCCAGAGTCCCAACTGGACCGGCCCCCTGCACGAACCCGAGTTGCTGCATATCTTCCAGCATGCCAGCGGGCGCTATGGCACGACGCTGGACTATCTGCTGCGCACCGTCCAGGGCTTGCGTGAGCACGGGATCCGGGACATGGAACTTGAGCGCCAGGCCCACCTGGCGGCGCAGCACGGGCTGTGCGCCCCGCTCTAGTTGCGAAGCCGCGCGAGGTCTTCCTCGGTGTCGACGTCGACATGCACGCCAGGGTCATCGACCGCAATCGGCTGGGCCGCGTAGCGCGCCACGATGCGCCGTGCGCCTTCGTCGCCCTGCAGGGCCATCAGCTCGGAGTAGAGCTCGGTGCCAAAGCCGACCGGATGGCCCTGGATGCCGCGGTACTGCGCATAGCAGACCGGGTAGCGCTCCAGGCCTTCGGCCACGGCCATGATGGTGGTGGGCTGCACCAGGGGCATGTCGGCGGGCAGGATGAGCCAGCCGTCGGCATCGCCGGTCGCGCTGACACCGGCCACGATGGAATGGCCCATGCCGATGGGCTGCGGCCGGCCGTGGGCATCGCGCTCGGGCAGGGTCACGACGTCGCGCGCCGCGATCAGCTTGTGCACGGCCGGCGCCAGGGCCGGCGTCGTCACGACGACAACCGGGAGCTGCGTCGCGATGGCGTGACGCAGGGTACGGGCCAGCAAGGTATCTCCACCGGGCGATCCGCCCAGGTTCTGCTCCAGCTTGTGGCCCGAGCCGCGGAAGCGCGAGCCGCGACCTGCGGCCAGCACGACGACGGCGGGGCGTCGCTTTGTCATTTGCAATATGTCCTTAAAACCCACTCACCTAGCACCGGTCTTTGCCGTTTGCTGCAGTGCCACAAGCATGCCGAGTGACCTTGCTCTTGAAACTGGGACGTTCACTTAAGGGAAGGTCTGCATACTTTGGAGGTCATCGGGCGTGGCGTTGGGCTCGCGCCGGGGTGAGTTGCGTGGTGGTGCAACGCCGCACCACCGCGCGAATCGCCCCGGCCCTTCGGGTTGGGTCTGCATGGGGCTGAGTCGTTGTTGCCCGTGCTCGCCATGCTCCCCGGCATGGCTCCGCCTTGCGCCTAGACTCAGTCCCATGCAGACCCAACGCGAGCCCAACGCCAAGCCCGACGACCTCCATCCATGAGCAAGCTGAGTGAATTCCGAAAGAGTTACGAACTGGGGGAGCTGGACGAGGCCCAGGCGGCCGATGGGCCGCTGCCTCTGTTCAACCGCTGGATGGACGAGGCCATCGCCCACGACGTGTCCGAGCCCACGGCGATGACCCTGGCCACGGTGGGCGGCAATGGCCGCCCGTCGACCCGCGTCGTGCTGCTCAAGGGCTGCGACGCACGCGGCCTGGTCTGGTTCACCAACTATGACAGCCGCAAAGGTGAAGAGTTAGCACACAACCCTTGCGCGGCCTTGCAATTCCATTGGGTGGAGATGGAGCGCGTCGTGCGCATCGAAGGCCGCGTCGAGAAGACTTCCGATCAGGAATCGGACGACTACTACAAGACCCGACCGCTGGATTCACGCCTGGGCGCCTGGGCCTCGCCGCAGAGCCGGGTCATTTCCTCGCGCGCCGTGCTGGTGGCCAATGCGGCCAAGGCTGCCGTGCAGCATGGGCTGAACCCAGCGCGGCCGCCGCATTGGGGTGGTTACCGCTTGGTGCCGGACCGCTATGAGTTCTGGCAGGGGCGCCGTTCGCGCCTGCATGACAGGCTGGTGTTCACGCTGGACAGCGAGCGCTGGGTCCGCGAGCGTCTGGCCCCTTGATCAGTTGACGGCGTTGCCGTCTTCCACGCGGTAGTAGAGGCCGTAGGGATCGTCGTTCAGCACGGCCAGCTGGCCTTCGACGACGACGGGCTCCAGCGTGTAACGCACCGGTTTCCTGGTGCGCACCTCGACCAGGCCTTCCGGGCCGGCAGGCACGCAGAAGGAGCAGGTCGTCGGCACCGAGGACAGCAGGAAATGCTGCTGCTTGTCGCCCGCCTCCAGCGGCATCATGAAGCCCTGCACCTTGACCGTCTTGCGGTCCAGGGCCTGCACGGCGGCCGGGAAGGTCGGCACGATCTTCTTCTTCTCGGCCTTGGCCGTGACCTGGGACAGCAGCTTCCACGACACGATGTCGGACCGCTCTTCCAGCGGCTTGAAGGGGCTGCGCGGGTCGTGATAACCGGGGCCCTGGCCGATGGTGGGCGCGGTCTGCGCGAAGGCTGCGCTGGCGGCCAGCAGGGCGATGGCGATGACGGAAGCAGGGGACTTCATGCCCTCATTGTGACGCCGCCCGGCCGGCCTGCAGTGTCGCCAGGTATTGGCGCAGCAGGGCCGCACGGCGCGGGCGAAAGGTCTCGCCGGTGTTTTCGACGTGCTGGATGCGCTCCAGGCGGAACATGCGGAAGTCCTGGCGCAGGCAACACCACGCGAACAGCACCAGCAGACTGTCCACGTAGACAATGCCCAGGGGCCAGACCTTGCGGTCGCTGGCGCTGCCATCACGGTCAACGTAGGCCATCTGCAGCGCTTCCTCGCGCCAGCAGGCTTCGCGAAGCAGTTGCAGGTCGACGGCGGGCGGCGCGCATTCGCTGAAGCGGTGCACCTGCGACACCGCATGCTGGATGTGCTGCTGCCCCACCGACGGCAGCGTGGCCACCACCTTGGCCAGCACCGCGGCGGCCGCCCGGGCCAGGACCGGGTCGCCGATATGCCGCACCTGCGCCAGCCCCAGCACCAGCGCCTCGATCTCCAGCCGCGTGAAGGTCTGCGGCGGCAGGGAGCCGTCCTCGATCAGGCAGTAGCCCAGGCCGCGCTCGCCGCCGATCTCGGCACCGGACATGCGCAGGCTTTCGATGTCGCGGTAGATGGAGCGCACCGACACGCCGGTCTCGGCCGCCAGTTGTTCGGCGGTCACGGGCGAAGGCAGTGTGCGCAAGGCCTGGAGCAGGCGGAAAAGACGTTCAGGGCGCGACATGGAGGGCGGCAGGCAACTGCCGAAAACTGGCAGGAGGGCTGCCTAGAGTAGCAGCCGTCGGTTCATCGCCGGGCGCCCCTTCGCCGGGGTGATGACGACGCTTCCAACACTTCCCAGAAAGCCATCCATGACCGTCTCCGTCGTCCCCCACATCAATCTGCGCGGCCAGGCCCGCGAGGCGCTGCAGTTCTACCAGGCCGTCTTTGGCGGCGAGATCGCGCTGATCACCTACCGCGATGCCCACAGCGAGCGCGACCCTCAGGATGCCGATCGCCTCATGTGGGGCCAGGTGCGCGCCGCCGACGGTTTCCAGGTGATGGCCTACGACGTGCCGGCCGGCACAGCCCTGCAGCCCGGCGAGAACGCGTACTTCATCTGCGTGGGCTGCAGCACCGCCGAAGAGGCCGGAGAACGCTGGACCCGGCTGGCCGACGGCGCGAGCGTCATCCAGCCGCTGGCGCCTGCGCCCTGGGCGCCGCTCTACGGCATGCTGAAGGACAGGTTCGGCGTGACCTGGGTGGTCAACGTCAGCGCGGCGCTTGCAGCAGCGTCGTGACGTCCAGCCGGTAGGCCCGCCAGGCCGGCCAGGCCGCGGCCAGCAGGGCCAGGCCGCCGGCCAGCAGCGGCACCAGCGATTCGGCTTCGCTCCAGCCCAAGGAGCCCAGGCGCAGCGACTGCCGCTCGGCCAGCAGCCGCTCCAGCACCGCCACCAGGCCATGGCCGACTGCCAGGCCCAGCATGGCGGCCAGGATGGCCAGCAGCAGGGCCTCCAGCGCGATCAACGCCGCCACGCGGCGAGCCGGCGCGCCCAGCATTCGCAGCATGGCGAGATCGCCCTGGCGTGCCCGCACCGCATGCAGCAGCGCCACCCAGACGGACAGCCCCGCGGCAGCAAGCAACACGATGCCGAAGCCGCGCAGCACCTCGGTTCCCGCCCCCACGAGCCGCATCAGCCGGGCCGTCTCCAGCGCCGGCGCCGCCGACTGCAGGCCATCCTGGGCATTGACCCAGCGCGGCAGCATGACAGCCGCCAGCGGGCTGCGGTAGCGCACCAGGGCCAGCGTGATCTCCTTGGGCTTGTCCTCGTCGTGGGCCGCATGATCTTCATGCACCTCCCAGACCGAGGCCAGATCGGTCAGCACCAGACGGTCCAGCACACTGCCCGATTCGGCCAGCACGCCGACAACTTCAAACTGATGTTCGCCGTGGGCGCCGCCACCTTCAGCCAGGCCATGGCTGCCGGCAAAGCGGTCGCCAACCTTGAGGCCACTGGCGTGTGCGACTTCGGCGCCCAGCACGGCCTGCATGGGTCGGGTCCACACGGCGCCCTGCCCCAGCTTGCCACCGTAGAGGTCGAGATAGTCCGGCGTGGTGCCGGCGATGCGATAGCCGCGAAAGGAATCACCCAGCGACAGCGGCACGGCCTGGGCCACCAGGGGCTGCTGCTTCAGCAGGTCCAGCGTCGCCAGCGGGATGTTACCGGTCGGCGCATCGAGATGAAAGACGCCGGCCAGCATGATCTGCATGGGGCTGCCCTTGGCACCGACGACGAGGTCGATGTTGGCGAGGTCGCGCTTGAGCCCGGCCTCGACCTGGGCGCTGGCGCGCAGCACGAAGGTCACTGCCGCGAGGCCCAGCGTCAGCAGCAGCAGGTTCAGCGCCGTCGTCAGCGGGCTGGACCAGAGATAGCGCCAGGCGAGGCGGATCACCGCGTCACCCCGCTGGACCAGAAGGTCGTCGGGTCCGCCGACGCGTCGCCGGTCTTGCCGGGCAACACCAGCTCGGCCACGTCATCGCGCTCGCCCAGCGCGTCGATGACGCGGCTGTCATGGCTGGCGATGATCAAGGTGCAGTCTTCTCGCTCGGCGGTGGTCAGCAGCAGGGCCAGCATGTGCAGGGCGTTCTCGTCGTCCAGGCTGGCGGTGGGTTCATCCGCCAGCAGCAGCCGCGGGCGGCGCATCAGCGCGCGGGCCAGGGCGACGCGCTGGGCCTGGCCGACGCTGAGCTGATGCGGTCGACGTGTGGCCAGTTCAGCGACGTCGAGCGCCGCCAGCAGCTCGGCCGCACGCGCGGGGTCAGCGCCCTGCCCTGCGGCCAGGGCCGGCAGGGCCAGGTTCTCGGCCACTGTCAGGGCTTCGCTCAGATGCAGGCGCTGGGGCACGACGCCCAGCGTCGCGCCGCGCCAGGCGTCCAGGGCGCGCGGGCTCATGCCCTGCAGTTCGGCGTCGGCGACGATCAGCTCGCCCTGCTGCACGCGCAGCAAACCGGCCAGCAGGGCCAGCAGCGTCGACTTGCCCGAGCCCGAGGCGCCGCGCAGCAGCAGGTGGCGGCCCGGCGCCAGTGCGAAATCGGCATAGGCGATCTCTGCCCCGTCGGCATAGCGATGGCGCAGCCCGCCCCAGGCCAGCATCATTTCACGAGCCGCTTGAACGTGGACAGGAACTTCTCGACCTTGCCGGCGACGACAAAGGCGCAATAGCCCTGGTCCGGGTTGCGGGCGTAGTAGTGCTGGTGATAGGCCTCGGCCGGGTGGTAGTTGGCTTCGGGCAGCAGCTCGGTGACGGCACGACCGGCATGGTGGTCATTGACCTCCTTCAGCACTTCGGCAGCGAGCTGGCGCTGGGCTTCGGTGTGCCAGTAGATGCCCGAGCGGTATTGCGTGCCGACGTCGGCGCCCTGGCGGTTCAGCGTCGTCGGATCGTGGATGGTGAAGAAGACTTCCAACAGTTCGCGCAGCGAGACCTCGGCCGGGTCGAAGTCGACACGCACCACCTCGGCAAAGCCGGTGTTGCCACCGCAGACCGCCTCATAGGTGGGCTTTGCGCCCTGGCCGTTGCTGTAGCCGTTCTCGACGTGGTGCACGCCGCGTACGCGCTCGTAGACGGCCTCCAGGCACCAGAAACAGCCGCCGGCCAGGGTGATGCGGTCAAGATTGGGCTGGGTCATCGATCAACTCCATCATGGTTTTACGGCCGGACGAGACGTGGACGAGTGCCTTACCCAGCGGCCGCAGTGGATCTGGCTTTGCCAGGCCACCAGCGGCGCCCCCTTGAGGGGGCTCGCGAAGCGAGTAGGGGGTGGGCTCATTGCGCTCCAAGGGACAACTCGACATGGGGGCGCCAGGTCTCATCGCAACCCTGGTCGCAAAGCTTGGCCGCGGCAACAAAGACGCGCGCATTCGGTGCGCCGCGGGCCAGCAGCGCGTCGCGCACGGCGGTGGCGCGGGTCACGGCCAGCTGGCGCAGCGCCTCGTCGTCGATGGCATAGCTGCCCAGCAGCAGGCCACGCATCTGCGCGGGTGGCAGATCCTTGGCCAGGCCGAGCAGGTTCCTGGGCTTGCTGGGCAGCTTGGTGGCCTCGTACAGGCGCTTGAGGGCCGCATCGGGCGTGGTGGCGTTTTCGGCCTTGAGCGCATTCGCCAGGCGTTGTTCACGCAGGGCCTGGCCCTCGGCCGCGATGCCAGCCCAGCCGGTCAGCGTCAGCTGCACGCCGGGCTTGTCGACAAGCAGCTTGGCGATGCGGTCGAGCTGCTCGGCGGCAGCCAGTTCAACGCCGCCGGGCTTGAAGGCGATCTGGGCCTCCTCGGGGCTGTCGCTGCCGCTGAAGAGAGCAAAGGGCGAGGTCAGGGCCTTGCCGATGAGGTTGAGGAACAGTCGCCAGACCAGACCGCCGACGCTGAACTCGGGGTCGTTCAGCGAGCCGCTGACCGGCAGGTTGATGTCGATGACGCCGTTGCCGTCCTTCAGCAGCGCGACAGCGAAGCGCACCGGCAGCGAGGTCGCGTCGGCGCTGTCGACGCGCTCTCCGAAGGTCAGCTGGTTCAGGATGATCTGGTTGCTGGCCACGAGCTGGCCGCCCGGCTCGACCTTGTAGCGCAGCTTGGTGGACAGCTTGCCGCGCTCGATGGCGTAGCCAGCGTACTTGCCGGCATAGGGCGACAGCGGCGCCAGCTCAATGTCGGTGGCGTTGGCGGCAATGTCCAGGGCCGGCGGACTGCCGGGCCTGAGCTGGCCATCGATCTCGAGCAGGCCGGTGCCGGCGACCTTGCCCTTCAGTGTCAGCGGTGCCATCGCCGGGCTGGTCGACGAGAAGGCGCCCAGCGAGCCCTGCAGCTCGGTCAGGCGGGCGCTGTAGTTGGGTTTCACGAAGCGGTCGCTGAAGTCGACGATGCCGCGGCTGACGCGGATGCGCTCGGCGGCGAACTCGGCCTTCGGGGCGGAGGCCGTGGCGGCCGGCGCTGAAGCCGCCTCGGCCGGGCCGAGGTCGCGCAGATTGAAGCGGCCCTGTTCGTTGACGATGAGGCGGGCATAGGCGTCGTCGAGCTGGGCCTCGCGCACCGTCACGCGCGGCGGTGCGCCCGGCGCCAGCGCCAGCTTGAGGCCGTCCAGCTGCAGGGCCTGCCAGCTCAACAGGTCTTCGCCGACGAAGCGCTGGCTGTCGACCAGGCGGGCCTGCAGCAGGGCCAGCGGCCCGATGCGGGCGTCACCGATCACGCCCGCCAGCCAGCCGCCGTTGGCTTGCTGGCTGGCGTCGACCTCGATCTTCAGTCCCAGTTCGGCGCGCTGCAGTTGCAGGCCCCAGGCCGGGTCGAGATACGCGTTGAACAGTTGCACCGGCAAGGCCTTGGCCTGGAGGCTGCCGTTGGCGGACAGCGGGGCGAGGCCGAAGCGGCCATTCCAGCTCAGGCTGCCGCCGCTGGCGGGGAGGGGCTGGTCGTTGGTGCCGACGGCGGCGATCTGTGCCGACAGCTGGGCCTGCACGGGCACGGAGGCCGGCCAGCTTGCGGCGCCGAGCTGCAGGCGCAGCGGCTCCACGGCCACGACCACATGCTCCATGCCCGTCGGCACGGCCGCGTCATGCCAGCGTAGCGCGCCCCGCTCGATGGCCAGGCCTGCGAGTTGCAGCTTCCAGCCGGGGCCGGCGGCCGGTGCTGGCGTGGCGCTGTCCGGCGCCAGCAGGGCAGCCATGTTGAGTCGGCCATCCGGCCCGCGCGCCAGCTGGGCGCGCAGAGCGTCCAGGGTCAGCGTGCCGAGGGCGACGTTGTGCGCGGCAGGTTCGATGCTGGCCTTGTCGAGCTGGGCCGAGGCCAGGGTGAGCAGCTTGGGATTGCCGGGCAGGCTGAGGCGGACGTCGCTGACGCGGGTGTCGGCGAGGGTCAGCTGGACGCGGTCGGCCGCGCCATCGGCCAGCGGATCTTTCAGGCGCATGCCGGCCTTGGTGGACACGTCAGCCACCAGCCTTGCGCCACCGGGCAGGGGCATCCAGGCAGCCAGGCGCTCGAGTGGCAGGCCGTTCAATTCGGCTTCGGCCTCCAGCAACTCCGGCGACAGCCTGGCCTGGCCGCTGAAGCTGGCGTCGCCCAGGCGTAGGCTGGCGTCGAGCTGGGCCGGACTCTTCACCGGCCAGGCGGCGGCGCCGAGCTTGAGCTGGATGGCGTCCAGGGCCAGGTTCCTGTCGATGTTGAGACGACCCTCCTTGACCTCAAAGCCCGCGACGCTGACCTGCCAAGGCAGCGCGGCCGGGCCTGCTGCGCCGCCCTGCCCTGCCGGCAGCGGCCGCAGCCAGGCGTCGGGCGACTCGAGCAGGATCTGACCCAAGCCCAGCTGGCGGCGCAGGGGCTGCACATCGGTCAGCGGCAGGCTCAAGCGCTTGAAGCCCAAGAGGGCCTGGCCGTCGGATCGGGCCAGGGCCAGCTCGTGCAACTGGATGAGGCCACTGAGCTTGACGCCTGGCGGCTGCTTCGGGTGCTCGGCGAAATCGACCGCCAGATCGAGATCCAGCCTGCCGCCGCCCAGGCGGATGGGCGCGCTGGCGGGCACATAGGCAGCCAGCGGCGCCAGGTCCAGGCCGGCCAGCTTGAAGGACAGGCGGGCGCTGGCGTCCTCTTCGAACGGCAGGACTTCGGCGCGGCTGTCGAAGGCAACGCCGTCGAGCTTGCCGCTCAGATGCGGCAGCACCTTGACCTTGATGTCGGCCGGCAGCGTCGACACGAAAGGCAGGGCCAGGTGCAGGCCGGCCAGTTCGTGCTTGCGCTGCACGGGACGGTCGTCGAAGACGAGGTGGCCGTCGGTCAGCTCGATGTTGTAGACGGCGAACTCGGGGTCGGGCTGGTCCGGCGCGCCGGGCTTGGCGGCGAAGCGCTGGATCAGGTCGTCGATGTCGTAGTGCCCCTCGTCGAGGCGGGCCACGCGCAAATCGGGTCGGGTCAGGGCCAGCGACTCGACGACGGCGCGGCCGCGCAGCAGCGAGCGCAGCGACAGGGCCGCGTCCATCTTCTGCAGCTTGAACAGCGGCGGCTGGCCGGCTTTGGGTCCGGCAATGCTCAGGCCTTCGACGATGAGGGCCAGGCGCCAGGGCTGGAAGCTGGCTTCCTCGATGGTGACAGGGCGGCCCAGGGCCTCGGTCGCGAGGGCGGCGCCGCGGCCGGTCACCCAGCCCGGCAGGGCCAGCGTCACGATGAGCAGCAGCAGGGTGACCAGAGCCGACAGGGCGGCAAGGGTCCAGAGAACGATGCGGACGGGAGAACGGGAGGTGGACGTCACGGCAAAAGCATTATTGATGTCGGCGAAGATGCTGGGCGTGATCTCCCTTGACTATTCAGGTTTCAAGACGCTGCTGCTGGCGACCGTGTTGCCACCGGTTCCCCTGCTGCTGCTGGCCGCCTGGGGCGGCTGGCGGCTCAAGCGTGGGCGGCGCTTCGGCGCCTGGATGCTGGGCCTCGCGCTGGCCGGTGTCTGGCTGTCAGGAACCGAGGCGGCCGGCGAGTTGTTGAGTCGGGCGGCCGGGCAGCCGGTGGCTCTGGCGCCCTCCCAGGTCGACGCGCTGCGCGGCAGCAGCGACGGTGCGGTGCTCGTGCTGGGCGGCGGCGTCCGGCGCCATTCACCGGAATTCGACGCGGGCACTCCGACGCGCATCACCGCGGAACGTCTGGCCTACGGAGTCTGGCTGGCCCGGCGCAGTGGCTGGCCGTTGGCCTTCTCGGGCGGCATCGGGTGGACGGCCACCGAACTGCACGAGCCGGAAGCCGCGATCATCAGCCGCGTGGCGGCCCAGGACTATGGGCTGCCGCTGCGCTGGACCGAGGCCAGCTCACGGGACACGCGGGAGAACGCGGCGCACACCCTACCGCTGCTGGCGAACTCCGGCGTGAAACGGGTCTTGCTGGTGACCCATGAAACCCATATGCGCCGTGCCCTGCGCGCTTTTGAGGCCGAGGCGGCGCCGCTTGGCATCCAGGTCATGCCAGCGCCGGTGGGTCTGCGGGACGATGCGTTGAGCGGCTTCGACGACTGGTGTCCTTCGGTCGAAGGCTTTGCGCGGGTGCGCTACGTGGCCTACGAAACCCTGGCCTGGTGGGCTGGACGGTAGAAATAGAAACCCCGCCGGGCTTGAAGGCCGGGCGGGGTGGGTGGCGAGGCCACCTTGGGGCTCCACGGCGATTTGCCGAAGGGCTCCTGGCGCGCAAGGGATTGCGCCAGAGGTTGTGCCTGAATAGGCAACTCAACAGTAGGCGAGTGCCCTCAGGGCTTCAAGAAGAGTTGCCCGAATAGCGCCTCGGCACGCTTTGTGACCTCGGCCGGCAGCGTGATGCCGCGACCCCATTCGCGGGAGGTTTCGCCCGGCCATTTGTTGGTGGCGTCCAGCCCCATCTTGCCGCCCAGGCCGCTGACCGGCGAGGCGAAGTCGAGGTAGTCGATGGGCGTGTTGTCCACCAGCGTGGTGTCGCGTACCGGGTCCATGCGGGTCGTGATGGCCCAGATCACTTCCTGCCAGTTGCGCGTGTCGATGTCGTCGTCCACGACGACGATGAACTTGGTGTACATGAACTGGCGCAGGAAGCTCCAGATGCCGAACATCAGCCGCTTGGCGTGTCCCGGGTAGGCCTTCTTGATGGACACGACGGCCATGCGGTAGCTGCAGCCCTCAGGCGGCAGGTAGAAGTCGACGATCTCCGGAAACTGCTTCTGCAGGATGGGCACGAAGACCTCGTTCAGGGCCACGCCGAGGATGGCGGGCTCGTCCGGCGGCTTGCCGGTGTAGGTCGAGTGGTAGATGGGGTTCTTGCGCTGGGTCAGGCGCGTGATCTCGAAGACGGGGAACCAGTCCTGCTCGTTGTAATAGCCGGTGTGGTCGCCAAACGGCCCTTCCAGCGCATGCAGATAGCCGCCTTTTTCCTTCAGCGGCACACCGCGCTCGCTGGTGCCGGTGTAGCCGGGAGCGGCGGGTGGGATATGGCCTTCCAGCACGATCTCCGCCGAGGCCGGCGCCTGCAGCGGCTGGCCTTTGCCGACACCCGTGTTGACCAGTTCGGTCCGCGAGCCGCGCAGCAGGCCGGCGAACTGGTATTCGGACAGGGAATCCGGCACCGGTGTGACGGCACCGAGGATGGTGGCGGGGTCGGCGCCCAGGGCCACGGCGATGGGAAACGGCTCACCCGCGTGAGTTAGAGAGAAGTCTCTGAAATCGAGCGCACCACCACGGTGCGCCAGCCAGCGCATGATGACCTGGCGGCGCGAAATCAGCTGCTGCCGGTAGATGCCGAGGTTCTGCCGGGTCCGCGTCGGCCCCCGGGTGATGACCAGACCCCACGTGATCAGGGGGGCGGCGTCGTCCGGCCAGCAGGTCTGTATGGGCAGGCGGCCGAGGTCAATGTCGGGGCCTTCAAAGATCTCCTCCTGGCAAGGCGCGCGGCGCTGCACGGCGGGCTTCATGTCCCACAGCGCCTTGGCCATCTGCAGCAGCTTGCCCGCGTCCTTCAGCCCCTTGGGCGGATCGGGTTCCTTGAGGCTGGCCAGCACCCGCCCGACATCGCGCAAATCGGCCAGAGACTCAGCGCCCATGCCGAGTGCGACGCGACGCGTTGTCCCGAAAAGATTGGTCAAGGCGGGGGTGGAGTGGCCCTCGGGCGACTCGAACAACAGGGCCGGTCCGCCGGCCCGCAGCACGCGATCGCTGAGGGCCGTCATCTCCAGCACCGGCGAGACTTTTTCGCGCACGCGCTTGAGCTCCCCAAGCCCTTCCAGGCCGGCGATGAAGTCCCTCAGATCGCTGTATTTCATAACCAAAAGTAGTTTTGAACCAGCCAAACAAGCTTGACTGGTTATCTTCGCCTCGTAAAATTCGGCCGCTTCGGGTTTTTACTGAACCCCACCCGGCCAGGTCCTCCGGGCACACAGATGCCACAGACCAAGGCTATAGGCCGGGAAATTATCACCGTCGCCCCACCCAGACCGCCCCCGACAAGGGCAGCCTGAGGCGGGCTGCGACACAAGGAGTCGCATGACGACACGTCAAGACCTGTTCAGCCTGGCTCGCCACACGCGGGATTCGGCGTCGCTGTTCGTCAAGGACATCGGCAACGGCCTGCTCGTGGTCAGCCACAACACGCTGGCCCTCGTCGGGCTGGCCGTGGTGTCGGTGCTGCTGGTGTTCACGAGCCAGGCTGGCCTGCGTGAGAAGCTGGAATCCGCCACCCTGGGCTGGCTGAGCGCCCGCCATGAAGCGCGCGCCGAAGCCGAGGGCAACACGCTGATGGCGGCCGCGGAGCCGGACGCCATCGCCCGCGCCACCGCCACCGACCCGCGCGAGCTGAGCCGCCAGCAGGCCGCCGTCGCCCATTGGCTGGCGCGCCGCTACAGCGTGGCACCCGAGCCCATCAGCCGCCTCGTGCAGGAAGCCTGGTCCGTGGGCCAGCGCGCCAAGGTCGAGCCGACGTTGATCCTGGCCATCATGGCCATCGAGTCGCGCTTCAACCCTTTTGCCCAGAGTTCCGTGGGCGCCCAAGGGCTGATGCAGGTCATGACACGCGTCCATGACGACAAGTACGAAGCCTTCGGTGGCACGATGGCGGCCTTCGATCCGGTCACCAATCTGCGTGTCGGCGTGCAAGTGCTCAAAGAGTGCATGCAGCGCGCCGGTGGCCTGGAAGAAGGCCTGCGTTACTACGTCGGTGCGGCCAACCTGGCCGAGGACACGGGTTACGCCGCCCGCGTGCTGGCCGAGCATGAAATGCTGAAGGCTGTCGCCGCCGGCCGTACGGTGCCGACCATGACAACCGTGCGTCCGCCGATGCGCGAGGCTGCGTCGGCCCCCACAGGTGGCGATTCTGCTCAGGTGGCCCTGCTGCGCTGACATACACTGAGCGCTCACGCGACTGGCGATCAGGGTCACGAGCTGACCCGAGGTGGGCCACCACCGGGGAGCGTGAGGCGGTTGTCCTGACCGCTTTCAGCCGTTCGCCTGGGCAGCCTTGGCTTCACGCTCGCTCGTGGGCGCCGGGGATTCACCGCCTGACCTTCGGAACACCAGCATGTTTGACCGCAACACCTCCACCCTCGCCCTGGTCGACCCCGAGCTCTGGACTGCCGTCCAGAACGAGAACCGCCGCCAGGAAGACCACATCGAGCTGATCGCCAGCGAGAACTACACCTCGCCGGCCGTCATGCAGGCTCAAGGCAGCCAGCTGACCAACAAGTACGCCGAGGGCTACCCCGGCAAGCGCTATTACGGCGGCTGCGAATACGTCGACGTGGTCGAGCAGCTCGCCATCGACCGCCTGAAGCAACTCTTCGGCGCCGAGTACGCCAACGTGCAGGCCAACTCCGGCTCGCAGGCCAACCAGGGCGCCTTCTTCGCGCTGCTGCAGCCCGGCGACACCATCATGGGCATGAGCCTGGCCGAAGGCGGCCACCTGACCCACGGCATGGCGCTCAACATGAGCGGCAAGTGGTTCAACGTCATCTCCTACGGCCTGAACGCCAAGGAAGAGATCGACTACGACGCCATGGAAGCCCTGGCCCGCGAGAAGAAGCCCAAGCTCATCATCGCCGGCGCCTCCGCCTACTCGCTGCGCATCGACTTCGAGCGCTTCGGCAAGATCGCCAAGGAGATCGGCGCCTACTTCATGGTCGACATGGCCCACTACGCCGGCCTGATCGCCGCGGGCGTCTACCCCAACCCCCTGCCCCACGCCGACGTCGTCACGTCCACCACGCACAAGAGCCTGCGCGGCCCGCGCGGCGGCATCATCCTGACGAACAAGGAAGAGATCGCCAAGAAGATCAACTCGGCCATCTTCCCCGGCATCCAGGGCGGCCCGCTGATGCACGTCATCGCCGGCAAGGCCGTGGCCTTCAAGGAAGCCCTGACGCCCGAGTTCAAGGCCTACCAGGAGCAGGTCGTCAAGAACGCCAAGGTGCTGGCCGACACGCTGATCGAGCGCGGCCTGCGCATCGTCTCCGGCGGCACCGAGAGCCACGTCATGCTGGTGGACCTGCGCCCCAAGGGCCTGACCGGCAAGGAAGCCGAGGCCATCCTGGGCGCCGCCCACATGACCTGCAACAAGAACGGCATCCCCAACGACCCGCAAAAGCCGATGGTCACCAGCGGCATCCGCCTGGGCACGCCGGCCATGACGACGCGCGGTTTCAAGGAAGAACAGGTTCGCCAGACGGCCCACCTGATCGCCGACGTGCTGGACAAGCCCCACGACGAGGCCAACCTGGCCGCCGTGCGCGAGAAGGTCGCCAAGCTGACGGCTGCCTTCCCGGTCTATCGCGGTTAAACCACGCCATGCGCTGCCCGTTCTGCTCTCACACCGAGACCCAGGTCGCCGAGACCCGGGAGTCGGACGAGGGCGACGTCGTCCGGCGCCGGCGCCGCTGCCTGTCCTGCGACAAGCGCTTCACGACCTATGAGCGGCCGGACATCGCCCTGCCCTCGGTCGTCAAGAAGGACGGGCGGCGCGCCGATTTCGACGCCACCAAGCTGCGTGCTTCCATGCAGCTGGCCCTGCGCAAGCGTCCCGTCAGCGTCGAGCAGATCGATGCGGCCATCAATCGCATCGAGGAAAAGCTGCTCGCCAGCGGTGCCCGCGAAATCGCATCCACCCGCCTGGGCGAGCTGGTCATGCGCGAGTTGAAGCGCATCGACAAGGTCGCCTATGTGCGCTTCGCGTCCGTCTACCGCAGCTTCGAGGACGTCGACGAGTTTCGGCAGCTGATCCGCGAGATCTGACCGCGACTGCCGGTATCCCCCTTTGGAGGGGGATAGGTGGGATGCCCTGCTCCTCCATCCCCCGTCGTTCCGCCCAAAGGAGGAAAGACGTCACGCCCGGCGGTTTCTAAAGTTCGTTTCATCAGCAACGAACCCAGGGAACCGCCATGAACCGCATCGCCAACACCCGCCGCCAAGCCCGTGGGTTCACCCTTGTCGAACTCTGCGCCTGCGTAGGCATCTGCGCCGCTCTGCTCGGCCAGGCGGTTCCCTCCATGAACACGCTTCACCAGGAACAAAAGCTGCGCACGAGCGCGCAAACCCTGGCCGACGATCTGCATCTGGCGCGCAGCGAAGCAGCCCGCCTGAGCGATTCCGTCTTCTTCCGCATCAGCGGCAAGGGCGCCAACGCCTGCTACGTGATCTACATCGGCAACCGCAACGACTGCGACTGCACCGGTGGCAAGACCGTCTGCCAGAGCAGCGCCAGCCACGTGATCAAGACCGAATGGCTGCCGGCCTCGCAGCCGGTGACACTCAACAGCAATGCCGAGACCCTGCAATTCCAGCATCGCCTGGGCCTGGTCACCCAGACCGGCAGCATCGACCTCAGCCTGAAGAACGGCACGACCGTCCGCCAGGTCGTGGCCATCACCGGGCGCGTGCGCAGCTGCTATGTGGGCAGCCAAAAGGTCGCCGGCATGGCCAAGTGCGCCTGATTGCCCCTCATTCGTGGTGGTCGCCGACCAGCGGCGCAACTCGACGGACAAGCGGTATTTGTAACTGCTGGTCACCGTGAACTGCTGCCGAGAATCGGCTCATGCGCACCTGTCCTCGCCCGCGACGTCAAGGCTTTACCCTGATCGAGCTGATGGTCGCGCTCGCAGTCGCCGGCATCCTGGCCGCGATCGCTTATCCGGCTTACACCTCCCACATCCAAAGAGGCCGGCGCGCCGACGCGATAGCGGCGTTGACCGCCGTCATGCAGGCCCAGGAGCGTTTTCGCAGCAACAACTCCGCCTACGCAGGGTCAGTGGGCGAGTTGGGTTTGGTCATCTCCCAGATCACGCCACTGTACGACGTCGCCCTGAGCGGGGCCAATCTGAGCATCGGCTACACCGCCACCGCCACCCCCATCAGCGGCGGCAAGCAGGCCAAGGACGCAACCTGCAGGACCATGACGGTGACGCTGGTGGGCGCAACGCCACAGTACTCGGCCACCGGCGACCCCGGCAACCGCGACACCAGCTCGGAATGCTGGCCGCGATAACCATGAGCCCGCAGTACCACGCTCCCAAGGTCCGCATCGCGGGCTTGACGCTGATCGAGATCATGGTCGCCCTGGCTGTGCTGGCCATCGTCCTGGCGGTCGCCGCCCCTTCGATGGCGGACTTGCTGGAAAAGCGCCGTGTCAACGCGGCGGCCGAAGAAGTGCTCAGCCTGCTGAACTATGCCAAGGCAGAGACCAACGCCACCGATTCGCTGCTCTTCGTGCGCTTCGATCCGGACACGTCCAACCCCCCGGGCAGCAAGGTGAGTTGCGCCATGGTCGCCACGTCCACGGGTCTGAACAAATGCCGCTGCTATCTGCCGGCGGCCAATGTCTGCGCGGGTACCACGCAACGATCCCTGCGCCTGTTCCAGTTGCCCAAGACCCATGTGAAGTTCGACGCCTTCTCGACCAATTGGGGTGGCAGCGCCAACAACTTCCGCTTCATGCGGGAGCAGAACAGCATCGCCCCGGAGAACCTGGCGGTGGACGTGGTGGGGCTGAACAGAGGCTTCACGCTGCGCGTCGAGGTGAATTCCATCGGGCGCGTCCGCATCTGCGCGCCGACCGCGCCTCAGCCAGCCAATGCCGCTCTGCCGTTTAACAAGATGAATGGGTACGGCGCATGCAGCTGAGTCCTTTCCACACCAGGCCCCGCCTGGCGCAGCGGGGTGTCGGCCTTATCGAACTGATGGTCGGCATCACGGTCGGCCTGATCGTCACGGCCGGCGCGGCCATGGTCGCCACCAAGCAGATCAACGAGCACCGGCGCCTGATGCTGGAAGTGCAGATGCAGCAGGATTTGCGCATTGCTGCGGATGTCCTGCAGCAGGATCTGCGCCGGGCCGGCTTCCGCGGCCAGCCCACCGACAGCGTCTGGGAGCCCGAGCGCGATGGTGGCGCCACTCCCGCCAAGGAAGCGGCTTCCAGCCCCTTTGCCGCAGCCTCCAGCACCGCCGCCGGCGACCAGCTCGTCTACAGGTACGCGAAGCCCACCAATGTGACCAATGTGCTGGCGAACAACGAGCAATACGGCGTGCGCTGGAACAAGAGCAACAACTCACTGGAAATCCAGCTTGGCAAGGACAACTGGCAGCCCATCACCGATCCCGACACCCTGGTGATCCAGAACTTCTCCGCCAACATCGTGACTCAGGCGATCCCGCTCGATGACCTCTGCGGCGCGGCCGGCGCGGCCACCTGCCCCAAGCAATGTGTGCGGCGCGTGGACTTCACGATCAAGGCGGTATCCAAGACCGATCCCAATGTTCAGCGCACCCTGACGTTCAGCGAAAAGATTCGCGCGGACGAGATTGCCGCAGTGTGCTCGGTATGAAGCGCTTGATTGACATGTCCCAGACTCGCTCGCAGCGCGGTGCCGCCACGCTGGTCGTGGTCATGGTGCTTTTCCTGGTCATGGCCCTGCTCGCAGCCTATGCCAACCGCAGCCTGATGTTCGAGCAGCGCATCGCCGGCAGCTACTACCGCGCCAGCATGGCCCAGGAAATGGGCGAGGCCGGGGCGGAGTGGGCCGTGGCCATGTTGAACGGCACCGCCATCGACGGCAACTGCACGCCGGTGGCGACAGGGGGCATGCGCTTTGTCGACCGCTACCTGACCGTGTCGGCTGCCAATCGCTACACCGCCAGCAACATCACGACCGCCACGCCTTATCTTGCCGCCGATTGCGCGTCCAACGGCACGGCCATGACCTGTCGCTGCCCCACGGCCAATACGCGCATCTCCCAACCCTCCACGGCGCTTTCAGGCTCCCTGATTCCCAGTCTGGGCGTCGCCTTGCCACAATCAGGCGCCGGGTATGGCAGCTACAGGCTGACGAGCTATGGCTGCAGCGACAGCAGCGTGGACAACTGCGCCAGCGGCGGTGCCGAGACACGCAGCCAGCAGGCAGCGGCCGCATCGATGCAAGACGTGACCGTTGGCTTCATCGGCGCCGTGCCTTCGTCGCCCGCTTCGCCGCTGACGGTCAAGGGCCTGCTGACGACTTCGGGCGCCGGTGGGCTGGGGCTGCACAACAGCGATCCCAGTTCCGCCGGATTGCTGGTCGTGTCGGGTGGGGCTGCGCCAGTGACGCTGATCGATTCCCGCATGGACACGGTGCCAGGTACGCCGACCGCCCAGGCACGCATCTTCGGCAACAGCATGCTTGCCACGCAGGACAACACAGAGTTCTTCCGCACCTTCATGGGCATGGTTCCGAACCGCTACAAGAACCATCCCGCAGCGCGTTCCGTGACCTGCTCCGGCGATTGCGGCACGACTCTCGCCAATGCCTTCCTCGCCGGCCAGCGCATCATGACTGTCGATACGGCGATGACGATCGGCTCGGGCACCATCGGCTCGCCGGCGGCGCCGGTCGTCGTCGTCGTTTATGGCGACGTGATCATCACCGGCCCCATGCAATTGAGCGGCCTGCTGGTGGTGCTGGGCGATCTGACCTGGACCAACAACACGGCCGCGCCCTCCCAGGTCAACGGCATGGTGGTCGTGCAAGGCGCCATGGACGCAATCGGGCAAATGGACATCGTTTACCAGCAGTCCATTGCGACCGCGCTGCGCAACCAGTTGGGCAGCTACGCACGCGTGTCGGGCGGCTGGATCGACGGCGACATCAAGTGAGCGGGACCGCCATGCCCACGCCTTTTCACTCCCATGCTTCTCGCCCCGCACGGCATCGCCGCCAGCGCGGCGTCACGCTGATCGAAGCCCTGGTCGCTCTGCTGGTGATGTCCTTCGGCATGCTCGCCCTGGTGGGCTTGATGAGCAATCTGCGCCGCAGCGGCGATGTGGCCAAGCAGCGCAGCGAGGCCATGCGCATTGCCCGCGCCGAGATCGCCAGGGCCCGCTCCTTCACGGAGTTGACGCGCACGGCAACGACGCCGGCGACAGCCATCGTCTACAGCGAGATCGTCAACGAAGCACAGGCCCATTCGGTCACGCCGCCGGATTCCAACACCAGCTTTGCCGTGCAGCGCCTGGTGACCGATCTGACCGAGGCGCAGGCCAAGCAGGTTCGCGTGGCGGTGGGCTGGACCGACCGCGCGGGCACGGCGCAATTCGTCAACCTGGACACGGTCATCGCGCGCGTCGACCCCATCTTCAGCGCCGCCGTCGGTTTTGCGCCGCCTGCCGGCCACATCACGCAGCCGACCGGCCGCAACCCGGTCATCCCGGAAGGTGCCAAGCAGCTGGACGGCAAGATCAGTGCCTTCATGCCCAGCAGCGCCCTCGGCACGGTCTGGGTCTTCAACAACCTGACCGGCGTCATCACCGGCATGTGCACTCCTCCCGTGGGCACGCCGGTGTCGGCGCTGACGGCTTCCAGTGTCGAGAGCTGCAAGAACAACACGGTCGGCTATCTGATCAGGGGCACGATCCGGTTTTCCAACACCAACCCGCCCAACCCCGCGGCACCCGAAGCCTTTGCCATTCCGCTGGACCTGAGCATCGTGGACGGCACCTATTCCCTGCCTCGCCTCGATCCGCAAGGCGTGCCGGTGGTGACGGGCGGCCATATGGTGTTCAACAGTTTTACCGCCGTGGCTCCCGTGGCCAGCGTGCCGGGTACCGGCTATGACTGCTTCCAGGACTCCCCGAGCAGCGCGCCCAGCATCCAGCCTTACGTCACCTACTACTGCATCGTCTATCCGCCGGACGCGAGTGCGACGGCCGGTGGTCCGATGACCTGGTCGGGCAAGCTGACGCTGACGGGCTTCTCCACCGGCCTCACATCGGCGGAATACCGCGTCTGCCGCTACAGCGCCGACTACAACGGCAGCGGCGGCAATTTCACGGCCGACTGGAAGGGCTTGGAAAACGAGGAGCACCCGGCCGTCTACGCCAAGGTCACGGGGTCACTGGCGCGCCAGAACTTCCTGGTCATCCGCGGCAATCTCAGCTGCCCGACGGCGCCGGCGGTCGATCCGGCGGCTGGTGTGTACGCCGACTACTCGACGCTGCAGCTCCAGCCCAACCCCACGCCGTGATGCACGGGTGACCGGCCCTAGACTGCCGGCATGAATTCGCCCGCCATCACAGCGGCGCTGCGGCAAGCGCTTGGCTTGGCCGAGCAGGCCATCGGCCTCACCGACCCCAACCCGCGCGTCGGCTGCGTCATCCTGGCCGCCGATGGTCGCGAGCTCGGCGTGGGTCATACCCAGCCCGCCGGCCAGGCCCACGCCGAAGTCATGGCACTGCGGGACGCCGCCGCGCGGGGCAGCGATGTGCGTGGTGCAACGGCCGTCGTCACGCTGGAGCCCTGCTCCCACCATGGCCGCACACCGCCCTGCTGCGATGCCTTGATTGCCGCCGGCATCGCCCGCGTCGTCGCTGCCGTCGAAGACCCCAACCCCCAGGTGGCCGGCCAGGGCCTGGCGCGCCTGAGAGCCGCCGGCCTGCAGGTCGAATTGGCCGATGCCGCCAGCGCCGCAGCGGCCAGCGAGCTCAATATCGGCTTCTTCTCGCGCATGCGCCGCGGCCGGCCCTTCGTGAGACTGAAGTCGGCCATCTCGCTGGACGGCCGCACGGCCCTGCCCGATGGGCGCAGCCAGTGGATCACCGGCGAAGCAGCGCGTGCCGACGGCCATGCCTGGCGCCGGCGCGCGGGCGCCGTGCTGACCGGCATCGGCACCGTGCTCGCCGACGACCCACGCATGGACGTGCGTCTGGTGCCGACGGCCCGCCAACCCCTGCGCATCGTTTTGGACCCCCAGGGGCGCATGCCGCCAGACGCACGCATCCTGCAGCCGCCCGGCGAGTCGCGAGTCATCGGCCCCGGCCGGCCCGATCTCGCGGCGCTGATGCAGGAGCTGGGCAGCCAGGGCATCAACGAACTGCATGTCGAAGCCGGCCCGACGCTGTCCGGCGCCTTCCTTGACGCCGGCCTGGTCGACGAACTGCTGATCTACCAGGCGCCGATGCTAATCGGCGCGGGCCTGCCGCTGGCGGATCTGGCTGCTTTGGACGGGCTGGACGCGGCCCGGCGCTGGCGCTTTGTTGAAGCCACACCGATTGGCCAGGATCTGCGTCTTCGGCTGCGTCCGACCTAGGGTCGCCACCTACAATCACCGGCTATGCCCATCTCCCCCATTCCCGAGCTGGTGGCCGAGCTGGCCGCTGGCCGCATGGTCATCCTGGTTGACGAGGAAGACCGCGAAAACGAAGGCGATCTCGTGCTGGCGGCCGATCTGGTCACGCCCGAGGCCATCAACTTCATGGCCAGGTACGGCCGCGGCCTGATCTGCCTGACCCTGCCCCGCGAGCATTGCGAGCGCCTGCAGCTGCCGCCGATGACGCGCCGCAACGGCACCCAGCACGGCACCGCCTTCACGGTGTCCATCGAGGCCGCCACCGGCGTCACGACCGGCATCTCGGCCGCCGACCGCGCTCGCACCGTGCAGGCCGCCGTCGCGCCGGATGCCAAGGCCAGCGACCTGGTCCAGCCCGGCCACATCTTCCCGCTGCAGGCCCAGGACGGCGGTGTGCTGATGCGCGCCGGCCATACCGAAGCCGGCTGCGACCTGTCGCGCATGGCAGGCCTGTCGGCCACGTCGGTCATCTGCGAGATCATGAAGGACGACGGCACCATGGCCCGGCTGCCGGATCTGGAGATCTTCGCCGCCGAGCATGGCCTGAAGATCGGCACCATCGCCGACCTGATCGAATACCGCAGCCGCAACGAGAGCCTCATCCATCGCGTCGCCGAGCGTCGCCTCAACACCACCCAGGGCGAGTTCGATTGCCAGGTCTTCACCGACCGCACCGGCGGCACTCATCTGGCGCTCAGTCATGGCGAATGGACGGCGGACAGCGAAGTCCTCGTGCGCGTGCACGAACCGCTGTCGGTCATGGACCTGCTGGAAGCCGGCTCCTGCGGCCATTCCTGGGGCCTGCCCGCCGCGCTCGCCGCGGTCAAGGCCAGCGCCGGTGGCGTCGTCGTGTTGCTGAACTGCGGTGAGGACGCCGCCGGCGTCTTGGCCCGTGTTCAGGCCCAGCAGGCGACGCCGCCCACCAAGGGCGCCATGGACCTGCGCACCTACGGCGTGGGCGCCCAGATCCTGAAGTCGCTGGGTGTGCACCGCATGAAGCTGCTCGGCAGCCCGCGCCGCATGCCCAGCATGACGGGCTACGGCCTCGAAGTGACGGGCTTCCTCGCCCCACCCAACTGCTGATTTCGAAAGGCCCACGATGCAAGATTCCGAACAAGGCCTGCCGAGTTTCGAGGGCGCCCTCGACGGCAGCGAGTTGACGATTGCCATCGTCCAGGCACGCTTCAACGACGCCATCACCTCGTCGCTGGCCAGCGCCTGCCTGGCCGAGCTCTCGGTGCTGGGCGTGCCCGCCGAGGCCATCCGCCACATCACCGTGCCGGGTGCGCTCGAAGTGCCGCTGGCCCTGCAGGCCCTTGCCGAAACCAATGACTACGACGCGTTGATCGCCCTGGGCTGCATCATCCGCGGCGAGACCTACCATTTCGAACTGGTCGCCAACGAAAGCGGCTCGGCCGTGACCCGCGTCGGCCTGGACCACGGCATCCCGATCGCCAATGCCATCCTGACCGTCGAGAACGAAGCCCAGGCCTGGGCCCGCGCCGAACCCAAGGGCCGCGACGCCGCCCGCGTCGCCGTCGAGATGGCCAACCTGCTGAAAGAGATCGAGTGAACGCACCGCAAAAGACCGCCTCCAAGACGGCCGGAAAACCTGGCGCCAAGCGCGCCCCCGTCAAGTCCGCCCGCCGTCGCTCTCGCGAGGCCGCCGTGCAAGGCCTCTACCAGTGGCTGCTGACCGGTGAAGACATCGGCGCCATCGTGGCCCTGGGCCGCGAGCAGGAGGGCTATGCCAAGCTCGACGTCAAGCACTACGACGCGCTGTTGGGTGGCTGCGTCAACGAAGCCGCCGACCTGGACGCCATCCTGTCGCGCCACGTCGACCGCAAGACGACGGAGCTCTCGCCCATCGAGCACGCCATCCTGATGATCGGCGCCTACGAGCTCAAGCACTGCCTCGACATCCCCTACAAGGTCGCCATCAACGAGGCCGTCGAACTGGCCAAGTCTTTCGGCGGCACCGACGGCCACAAGTATGTGAATGGCGTGCTGGATCGCGCGGCCGTCGACCTGCGCCCGCTCGAGATCGCTGCCAAGCGTTGACCGCGCCGTGAAGTTGGCCGCCCGGCTCGACCGCATCGAGCCCTTCTATGTGATGGAGCTCGCGAAGGCTGCGGCCCAGGTCGCGGCTGGCCCTTTGTGCGACCCGGCCCAGGGCGGCCGGCGCATGATCCGCCTCAATATCGGCGAGCCCGATTTCGGTGCCGCGCCGGCGGTGCGCAAAGCGGTGGCCCAGGTTGCGCAAGGCGCCACGCCCTACACCGACGCCCTCGGCCTGCCGGCCCTGCGCGAAGCCATCTCGCTTTGGTACGGCCAGCGCTTTGGCCTCGACATCTCACCCGCGCGCATCGCCGTCACGGCCGGCGCCTCGGCCGCCCTTCAGCTCGCCTGCCTCGCTCTCTTCGAGCGCGGCGACGAGGTGCTGATGCCCGACCCCTGCTATCCCTGCAACCGCCATTTCGTGACGGCCGCAGATGCAACCCCGCGCCTGCTGCCCACCGGCGCCGCCGAGCGCTTCCAGCTCGACGCCCCCCAGGTGCGCCAGGCCTGGACGCCGGCCACGCGCGGCGTGCTGCTGGCCTCGCCCAGCAACCCGACGGGCACCTCCATCGCGCCCGAGGTGCTGGCCGACATGGTCGGATTCGTGCGCGAGCGCGGCGGCGTCACCGTCGTCGACGAGATCTATCTGCCCTTGAGCTACGAGGCCCACTTCGGCCACAGCGCGCTCGCGCTCGGCGAAGACATCGTCTCGGTCAACAGCTTCTCCAAATACTTCGGCATGACGGGCTGGCGCCTGGGCTGGCTGGTCCTGCCCCCGGCCCTCGTGCCGGCCATCGAGCGCCTGGCCCAGAATCTCTACATCTGCCCATCCACGCTGGCACAGAAAGCGGCCCTGGCCTGCTTCGAGCCCGAGTCCATCGCCGAGTTCGAGCGCCGCCGCGCCGTGCTTAGAAAACGCCGCGACTTCATCGTGCCGGCGCTCAACGACCTCGGGCTGACCGTGCCCGTGCCGCCCGACGGCGCCTTCTATGCGTGGATGGACATCAGCCGCTTCCACGCCGACAGCTGGGCCTTCGCCCACGAGCTGCTGCAGAGCGCCCAGGTCGCGCTGACGCCCGGCCGCGACTTCGGCCTGGCCGACCCGCAGCGCTGGATGCGCCTGTCCTTCGCCTCGTCCATCGAGGACCTGCAAGAAGCCGTGGCCCGCCTGCGCGAGGTGCTGGCGTGAGCTTCGAATTCCCGATTCGCGTGTACTGGGAAGACACCGACGCCGGCGGCATCGTCTTCTACGCCAACTACCTGAAGTTCTTCGAACGCGCCCGCACCGAGTGGCTGCGTGCAGCCGGCGTCGAGCAGCACCAGCTGCGCGAGGACACCGGCGTCATCTTCGTCGTTGCCGGCACCAGCCTGCGCTACTTGGCGCCGGCCAAGCTGGACGACCTGCTGACCGTCACTGTCGAGCCCCAACCGGCGGGCCGCGCCAGCCTTGTGGTTCGACAGCGCGCCCTGCGCGGCGACACGCTGCTCTGCGAAGGCGAGATCCGCATCGGCTGCGTTCGCGCCGACGACCTGAAACCCCAACGCCTGCCCGACAGCGTCGTGGCCGCGATCGCCCCATGAACCAAGACCTTTCCATCGTCTCCCTGATCCTGCACGCCAGCTTCGCGGTGCAGCTCGTCATCGCCGGCTTGCTGCTGGTGTCGCTGGCGAGCTGGAGCGTCATCTTCGGCAAGCTCATCGGCCTGGGCCAGATCAAGCGCCGCAACGATGCCTTCGAGGCCGAGTTCTGGAGCGGCAAGAACCTCAACGACCTTTACCAGTCGGTCGGCAATCGCACCGACGGCGCGCCGCTGGAGCGCATCTTCGCCTCCGGCATGCGCGAGTTCCTGAAGCTGCGCGAGAAGCGCGTGACCGACGCCGGCGCCCTGCTCGACGCGGCCCGCCGCGCCATGCGCGCCAGCTTCCAGCGCGAACTGGACGCGTTGGAGCACAACCTGTCCTTCCTGGCCTCGGTCGGCTCGGTTTCGCCCTATGTGGGCCTGTTCGGCACCATCTGGGGGATCATGCATGCCTTCGTCGGCCTGTCCAACCTGCAGCAGGTGACGCTGGCCACGGTGGCGCCCGGCATTGCCGAAGCCCTGGTCGCCACGGCCATTGGCCTGTTCGCCGCCATTCCCGCCGTGCTGGCCTACAACCGCTTCGCGCGCCAGATCGACCGCAGCGCCATCACGCTGGAGACCTTCATCGAGGAGTTCTCCAACATCCTGCAGCGCAACGCGACGCAACACTGATGGCTGCCGTTTCCTCCCGAGGCGGCCGCCGGCGCCGCACGATGAACGAGATCAACATGGTCCCCTTCATTGACGTGATGCTGGTGCTGCTCATCATCTTCATGGTCAGCGCGCCGCTGATCACGACCGGCCTCGTGGACCTGCCCAGCGTGGGCAAGAGCCGCCAGCAGCCCGAGCATGTCATCCAGATCATCGTCGGCACCGACGAGAAGTTGAAGATCAAGGTCGACCAGCTCGAGCCCGAGTCCATCCCCGTCAACCGCATGGCCGAACGCGTCAAGAAGGCCCAGGGCCGCGACGAGAACAGCCCGGTCGTCATTTCGGCGGACAAGAACGTCAAGTACGAGGCTGTCGTGCAGGTCATGGACACCCTGCAGCGCGCCGGCATCCAGCGCGTCGGACTGGCCGTGAAGAGCGGCGCTGCATCGAAGTGAACGCGGTCCTGCGCCCTCCTGAGTCGGCCGGCCTCGGCCGCGGACTCACGCTGGCCCTGGTCGCCCATGGCCTGCTCATCCTCGCCCTCAGCTATGGCCTGAACTGGCACAGCGACTCGTCGCCGGCCTTCGAGGCCGAGTTGTGGTCGTCCATTCCCCAGGTCGCCGCGCCGCGCGCGGAAGCGCCGCCGGAGCCCGAACCGGAGGCGCCCAAGCCCGACACGCGGGCCCAGCAGCGTGCGGCAGAAGAGGCCGCTGCTGAACAGCAGCAGCGTGATGCCGAGATCGCCATCGCCAAGGAAAAGAAGCGCAAGGAAGAAAAGGCCCGTGATGAAACGGCCCGGCTCGAGCGCCTGGAAAAGGAAAAGGCGGCCAAGGAGCAGGAAGCCAAGGACAAGGCCGCTAAGGACAAGGCAGCCAAGGAAGAGCAGGAGCGCGCCAAGAAGCTCAAAGACGAAAAGGCTGCCAAGGACGCCAAAGAGGCGAAGGAAGCCAAGGATGCCGACGCCAAGCGCGAGGCCCAGCGCCAGGAGAACCTGCGCCGCATCCAGGGCATGGCCGGCGGCCAGCCCAATTCGGCTGGCACGGGCACGCAAAACTCGGCGCCTTCGGCCGGCTATGCAGGCCGCATCAAGGGCAAGATCCGGCCGCTCATCATCTATGCCGACGACGGTGCGGCCAACCCGACGGCCGAGATCCAGGTCACGCTGGGGCCGGACGGCCGCATCCTGGGCAGCAAGGTGCTCAAGGCCAGCCCGGACGCCGACTGGGACCGTGCCGTGCTGCGTGCCATCGAGAAGGCCGAGACCCTGCCCCGCGACGTCGACGGCCGCGTGCCGCCGGTCCTGATCCTGACCTTCCGCCCCCGCGAATAGCCCGGGCTCAGATCTCCGCGGGACTGGCCCGCCCTGGCAGCACCCGGTGCAGCTCGTCGGCCAGGGCCTGAAGGTTCATGGGTTTGCTGAGATAGCCATCCATGCCGGCGCTCTGGCACAGGCTGCGCCGCAATTCGCTGTCGCCGGAAGTCGCGGCGACGATGGGAAACGGCGGCAAGGTGCCGATGCGCTGCAAGGACCTCAGATGCTCGCTGGCCTCCAGCCCGTCCATGACCGGCATGTCCACGTCCATCAGCACCATGTCGGGCGGCTCGTCGCAGCAGGAGTCGAGCGCCTCGATGCCGTCGCCGGCGACGACCACTTCGTAGCCCAGCGCCTCGAGCTGGCCGCGCGCGACGATCTGGTTCACCACGTTGTCGTCGACCACGAGCACGCGTCGGCATTCCTGCACATACAGCGGCGTCGGGGACGACAGGCGTGACAGCGCCGTTGAAGTGCGTTCATCGACGTGGGCGGTGAATCGCTCCAGCTCCAGCGGGCTGAGCGGCAGCACGCGGATGTCGACCGGGCCCCGACCGCGCATGCGCAGCGTGTCGGAGCCCAGCACCACGGCCAGCACCGTCCAGAGGCTGGGCAGGTCCTGCGCGATCTGCTCCAGCAGCGGCAGGTCCTCGCCGCCATGCTCCGCGACGATCATCAACATCGGCGCGAGTCCGGCAACCGTCGCCGCCGCAGCGTCTTCCAAGGATGCGAACGACATCACATGCCAGCCGAGCTGCCGCAATCTTGTCTCGACCGAGTCCAGCGCGCCAGGCAAAGGGCTGACCAGCCAGGCCACCGAGCCGGCGGCGTCCGGTGCATGCTCGAAGGCCACTTCCTGGGCGGCAATCTCGCCACTCAGCGAAATGACCAGGCCGTCGAGTTCGGCGTCGACGAACTGGACCAGGCCGGCGGTCGCCGGACAGGGCGCCTCCGCCCGCTTCACCAGCCCATCGGTCGCGTCGAAATCCTCGGGCACCAGCTGCAGGCGTTGCAGCACGCCCAGTACATCGGCCGGGTTGCTCGGCCCGGTGCCGGCCGCGTGGATGACGATGCTGCTGCGGCCATAGACCGGCGGCTGGACTTCCGCGCTGAACATGACGAAACCCGACTCGAAGCAGTCGACGATGCCGAGCAGGATGCGGTGGATGCCAGCCCGCAGATAGGGCCCGGGGTCCTCGAGCTCAAGGCGTGGGCCGCGGTAGTCGAAGTAGGCGATCAGCCCCTTCCGTCTGGCGTGCGGCAGCACGTCGCGCGCGCTCTGCGTGAACAGCTCTGAGAATTCCATGAACGGACCGTTGCTAACTGTCCGCAAGATTAGGGCAAACCCAGTTGCCCTATCGTTTCCAGATGTGGCGGTTGTTTACCGCGGTTGCAAGCGCTTCAGCACCAAATGGTCCACCGACCAGCGGCCAACGCCCCACAGCGCGATGGCCAGGGCCAGCACGCCCCACAGGATGTGCTGGAACTCACCGGCAGGCGAGAGGTCCTCGGCGGGCAGCGACAGAGCGGCCATCAGATTGACGATGAACAGGCCCGCGCCGGCAAAGCGACCGGCCAGGCCGAGCACCAACAGCACCGGGATGATCAGCTCGCCGGCAGCGCCCATATAGGCCGCCAGCACCGGTGGAAGCAGCGGCACCTGGTAATAGTCATTGAACAGGGCCAGCGTGGCCGACCAGTCATGCAGCTTGACCAGGCCCGACATGAAGAAGACCTTGGCCACATAGAGCCGCGCGGCCAGCAACGCGATCGACTGCAGATGGCTCACCAGCGTGTCCAGCGGCGCAGGCAGCCGGGTGGGCTGCAGGCCAGGATCGGTGAAGGCGCGCAGCGCGTTGGAGATCAGAGCTTTCATGGTGTTGTCGTCGTCCGGTTCGGTGATTCAGCCCTGACCCCTTGCAGCCAGGCGTTCTGCAGCGCGGCTTGCAGCCAGGCGGCGAAATCGAAGTCGGTTTCGCCGCCAGAACTTTTCACTGCCGCCCCTTCCAGGGCCTGGGCAAGATTCACCCCTTCCAGCACGGCAGCCACAAAAGCCTCTTCCGCCGCACGCAAGGCCTGCCAATCGCCCCGCCAGCCGCGGCGCCAGACCAGCACCGGGCCGTCCTGCTGGCTGATCAAGGCGACGCCGGGGCGCAGCAGCAGCCACAGCGACTCGGGCGGCGTCGTGGCCAGCAGGGCCAGGGACTCGACATCCAGCTCCGCATCCGCGGCGCGCTCGGCCCTGTGCAACGCCCAATCCAGCCGCGCCAGGTCCGGCAGCCCCGAAGCCTCGCCCGCGCGCTCGATCAAGAAGGCCTCCAGCGCCCCGCCCCACTCGCCGAGGTCGCCGCTCACGGGCGGATGGGCGCGCCAGAAGGTCCAGGCCAGCGCGGCGAATTCGTCCTCGCCCAATTCGGCCCGCAAGCGCGCGAAAGGCACGGCCAAGGCCTGGGCCGACAGCGCCTGCAGGTTGTGGCGGTAGGCGGCCAGGCCGCGCTCAGCACCGGTCAGGCCGGCCGGCGCGTCGCCACGGCCCAGCACGGCGTCCACGAAGGCCTGCTGATCCGCCTTCACGCGAGCACCGCCCTCGCCCGCCCCGCCTCGGCGAGCAGCACGCCGAGATCGGGCACATCGGTGTCCCATTCAATCAGTGTGGGTGTGGGGCCGAGGTGCCGGATGGCGTGCTCATAGACGCGCCAGACCTCTTCGCGCACGCGGCTGCCATGGTCGTCGATGACGAGGCCGTCCTCGCGTTCGCAATGACCGGCCAGATGGATCTCGCCGACGCTGCCGGGGCGGATGGCGTCGACCCAGCGCATGGCTTCAGCCGCCGCAGCGGCCGACACCAGGCCGTCGTTGCGGGCGTTGACGAAGAGGTTGTTCACGTCCAGCAGCAGGCCGCAGCCGCTGCGTCGCGCCAGCTCGTTGAAGAATTCGGGCTCGGCCAGGGTGTCGCCGGGCCAGCCGACATAGGCGCTGATGTTCTCGACCAGCATGGGGCGGCCCAGGCGCTCCTGCACCCGCTGCACATGGCTGACCATCAGAGCCAGGGATTCATCGGTGAAGGGGATGGGCAGCAGGTCGGCCGCGTGCAGGCCGGAACCAGAACCCGCCACACGGGCGAAGCAGGCATGGTCGGACACCCAGCGCGGCTGCGTGCGCTCGACCAGCCGGGCCAGGCGTTCCAGATGCTGGCCGTCCAGGCCGGCGGCCGATCCCAGCGCCAGCCCGACGCCGTGCAGGCTGAGCTCATAGGCATCGCGGCCAGCTTGCAGCACGGCCAGCGTGATGCCGCCGTCGGCGAAGAAGTTCTCGGAATGGACTTCGATGAAACCCAGGTCGGGCCGTTCGGCCAGCAGGGCTTCGTAGTGCGCGTGGCGCCAGCCGATGCCGACGCAAGGGGCTGGCGCCGTCAAGGCCATTACTTCTTGGCCGGGGCCTTGGTCGAGCCGCCTTCCTTCTCGCACGTGCCCTTGGCAACGTACTTCCATTCGTTGGCGTCCTTGTCGGCCTTGGACTGGCCGGCGCAGGAGTGGCTGCCGTTGGCGGTGGCGCAATCGTTCTGGCCAGCCTTGGCGATGCCGTAGCACTTTTCCTTGGCGGCGTCGGCGGCTTGGGCCTGGGCAACGAGGCCCAAAGACAGGGCGGCGGCGAGGGCGGAGGACACGAGGGTTGCGTTCTTCATGGACAGGTCTCCAAAAGGTTGGGGGGTGAAAGGCGGCCGATCATGCGGCGGCGAGAACGAAGTCGCAAGACACCGCCGAGTCCTTACACTGCCCGCCGTCATGACCGCCTCCGCCGATTTCTGCCGCCAGATCGAGACCCTGCGCCCGGCCCTGCTGAAGTACGCCCGGCTCCAGCTGCGCAACCCTGCCTGGGCCGAGGACGCCGTCTCCGAGACCCTGCTCGCCGCGCTGGAAAAACCCCAGGCCTTTGCCGGCGCGAGTCAGCTCAAGACCTGGCTGGTCGGCATCCTCAAGCACAAGCTGGTCGATCAGATCCGCAAGAACAGCCGGGAGATGTCGACGACGGCCACGAGCGACGACGGCGAGGACCTGGACGAGCTGCTGTTTGCTGGCGACGGCCATTGGCGCGAGGCCCAGCACGACTGGGGCAACCCCGAGGACGTGCTGCGCCAGCTGGACTTCATGAAGGTGCTGGAGGCCTGCGTCGAGAAGCTGCCGGGCCAGCAGGGGCGGCTCTTCATGATGCGGGAATGGCTGGAGCTGGAGTCCGACGAGATCTGTAAGGAACTGGCGATCACGCCGACCAACCTCTGGGTCATGCTGCACCGCGCCCGGTTGAGACTGCGGGACTGTCTGCAGGCAGGATGGTTCAACGCAGCGCCCGCCGGAGGAGCGTCTTGATCAAGCTGAAGATCACTTGCCGCGAAGCCACGGAGATCACGCTGAAGGCGGAGGATCGCAGCGTGCCGCTGGCCGAGCGCCTGTCGCTGCGCCTGCATCACCGCATCTGCACCAACTGCCGCCGCTTCAACCGCCAAGTCGTGCTGATGCGCCAGGCCAGCGCGCGCTGGCGCCAGTACACCGAGGAGTGATCAGCTCGTCGGAGCGCCTTCGTCTGGCATTGCCGACGCGAGCTCTTCCTCCCCCGTCAACGCAATCGCGATCGCCAGCTTGATGGCGTCCACCAGGGCCACCAGGCTCATGCTGGCCACCGTCGGCTGGCTGCGTGCCGCCTGCTCCGGCAAGGCGGGGATGTGGATGAAGCCGCTCTTCACCCCGGCCCCCGCGAGCAGGTGCTGCAGCTCGAAGAACACCTGGTTGCAGACGAAGGCACCCGCCGTCAGCGACAGTCCGGCCGGGTGACCCGCCGCGCGCAGGCCGTTGCGCATGGCCTTGATGGGCAGGGTCGAAAAATAGGCTGCGGGCGCCTCCGGCCGAATCGGCACATCCTGCGGGCGATCGCCGGCGTTGTCGGGAATGCGGGCATCGATGAGGTTGACAGCGACACGTTCGATGGAGATCTCGGTTCGACCGCTGGCTTGTCCCAGCGCGATGACCAGGCCGGGCCTGACCTCGGCCAAGGCCTGGGCCAGGGCCGCGGGGGCCGCTCCGAAGCTTGTTGGCAGGCAGCGCGCCTGCACCGTGGCGCCGGCGATGACCTGGCCCTGCAGGGTCTTGGCGACTTCCCAGGAGGGATTGATGGCCTCGCCGCCAAAGGGCTCGAAACCGGTGAGCAGGATGTTCATGGGCGCATTGTCCCCAAGCCCGGACCGGCCAGCGGCCCGCGGGTCTATGGTGTCAGCACGGCGTTTTTTCGGGCCTGGGCGCCGCCTGCAGCCCTCCATAATCGTCGGCAGCCCCAGCTGCCCCCGTCCATGAACGACCCGTCCCAGCCCCTGCCCTGGCCCCATGTCGACACCGACCCCGCTGCCGGCACCCCCGCCTCCGGTTTCCTCTGGCCCAGCCCGCCCTATGCCGCCTACCCGCAGCCCCAGGTGCAGCGCGGCCCCGAACCCTGTGAGATCCTGGGCCTGAACAACAGCCGCAGCATCGGCCAACTGCTGAGGCTCGATGCCAGCGACCGCATCGTGCAGATCAACGTGCCGCCGGCGCGCAACAGCATGCCGCTGAAGTTCAGCCAGTTCCGCGCCATCAAGCTGCTGAATGCGCTGACGGTGCCGCCGCGCGACGCCGGCGACCTGAACTCACCGCTGAGTGTCGACCAGCGCCCGCGCAGCGACTTCCGCATCGTCTTCAACGGTGGCGACGAGCTCAAGGGCACGACCATCGGCCACCACCACGACAACCTGGGCCTATTCCTGTTCCCGCCGCTGGCCGATGACGACGACTCGGTGCGCCGCGTCTTCGTGCCGCGCGAGGTGCTCGCGCATTTCGAGATCGGCGAGCGCCTGGGCGACATGCTGCTGAAGGACGCGCTGGTCACGCCGGAGCAACTGCAGGCTGCCGCCGTCGAGCAGAGCGACCTGCGCCAGCGCCGCGTCGGCGACATCCTCGTCAACCAGCAGATCGTCACCACCGAGCAACTGCTGCAGGCCATCGAGCAGCAGGCCAAGATGCCCATGGTGCGCATCGGCGAGGCCCTGCTGGCCCTGGAACTGGTCACGCCCGAGCAACTGGAACAGGCCCTGGTGCAGCAGCGCGATGACCGCTCCGTGCCCCTGGGCGAGCTGCTGGTGCGCAAGGGCACCATCAGCCGGGCCCAGCTGCAATCGGCGCTGGCACGCAAGATGGGCTATCCGGTCGTCGACGTCGAGAACTTCGCCATCGAGCCGGACGCCGTGCGCAAGCTGCCGCATGCCGTGGCCAAGCGCCTGGAGGTGCTGCCCCTGGTGCTGCGCGATGGGCGCCTCATCGTCGCGATGGAAGACCCGACGCGGCGCGACGCCATCGACGAGGTCGAGTTCATCACCCAGCTCAAGGTCGTGCCGACGCTGACCAAGCTCGGGACGCTGCAGTTCGCCATCCCCTCGGCCTTCGACCGCTTCGGTGCCGAGAGCCTGCCGCGTGCCAGCGCCGACGCCCTGCCCGACTTCCAGCCCGACTTCACGCTGGAGACCTCCAACAAGCTCATCGAGAGCCTGGAGCGCGACAGCAGCGAGCGCAGCGCCAAGGAAGAAGAGTCGCCCATCGAGCAGAGCGACAACTCGCTGGTGCGCCTGATCAACTCCATGATCATCGAGGCGCACAACCAGGGCGTCTCCGACATCCACATCGAGACCTACCCCGGCCGCGAGAAGCTCAAGATCCGTTTCCGCCGCGACGGCGTGCTGCAGCCCTATCTGGAGCTGCCTCCCACCTACCGCAACGCCGTGATCGCCCGCATCAAGATCATGTGCGATCTCGACATCTCCGAGCGCCGCAAGCCCCAGGACGGCAAGATCAACTTCGCGCGCTTCTCGCCCCAGCACAAGCTGGAGCTGCGCGTCGCCACCATCCCGACCAACAACGGCTTGGAAGACGTCGTCATGCGCCTGCTGGCCAGCAGCAAGCCCATGCCGCTGGACCGCATCGGCCTGAGCCCGGCCAACATCGCGGCCTTGCAGTCGGCCGTCGCCCGCCCTTACGGCATGGTGCTGTGCGTCGGCCCCACCGGTTCCGGCAAGACGACGACGCTGCACTCGGCGCTGAGCTACATCAACACGCCCGAGCGCAAGATCTGGACGGCCGAAGACCCGGTCGAAATCACCCAGGCCGGCCTGCGCCAGGTCCAGGTGAACCCCAAGATCGACTGGACCTTCGCCAAGGCCCTGCGCGCCTTCCTGCGCGCCGACCCCGACGTCATCATGGTCGGCGAAATCCGCGATCAGGAGACGGCCGAGATCGCCGTCGAGGCGTCGCTGACCGGTCACCTGGTGCTGTCCACCCTGCACACCAACAGCGCGCCCGAGACCATCACGCGCCTGCTGGACATGGGCATGGACCCCTTCAACTTCGCCGATTCGCTGCTGGCCGTGCTGGCCCAGCGCCTGGTGCGCCGCTGCTGCTCGACCTGCCGCACCAGCGAGGCCATGACCGAGATCGAACTGCAGGAGCTGCTGGATGACTATCTGCATGTATTCCCGGCCGAGGGGCGCCCCAGCAAGCTGGCGCTGATGTCCGACTGGATCAAGTCCCATGGCCAGGGCGGCCGGCTGATGAAGTACCACAGCCCCGGCTGCACGGCCTGCGGCGGCAGCGGCTACAAGGGCCGCGCCGGCCTGCACGAACTGCTGACTGTGTCCAAAGACATACGCCGCCTGATCCAGACCGGGGCCCGCGCCGAGGAACTACATCACGCTGGGCTGGCCGAAGGCATGCGTTCGCTGCGCCAGGACGGCATCATCAAGGTCCTGCAGGGCATCACGACCCTCGCCGAGGTTCACGCCACAAGCAATTCATGACCAGGACAAGCCCACCCCCTACGCGCTTCGCGCGCCCCCTCGAGGGGGCGCTGCCAGCGGCCTGGCAAAGCCAGTTCCGCGGCTGTCGCTTGGGAAGGCACTTTTTCGCGCACAGCCTGCCGGAGCCGTCAATTGAAAGTTCGAGCTGATGAGTGATGCCCCCGTAGAAGCAGCAGCCCCTCGCCCCAAGCTGCGACTGGGCGACGTCCTCGTCGAGCAGCAGCTGATCTCGGCCGAGCAGCTCGGCCAGGCCCTGGAGCTGCAGCGCGCCACCGGCAAGAAGCTGGGTCGCATCCTCATCGAGGCCAACCTCATCACCGAGGAGGCCCTGGCCCATGTGCTGGCCCGCCAGCTGCGCGCGCCCTTCGTCAACCTCAAGACCTTCCCGCTCAAGACCGACCTGGTGCGCCTGCTGCCCGAGACACCGGCACGGCGCTTCCGCGCCCTGGTGCTGGAGGAGCGCGGCGACACCCTGCTGGTCGCCATGGCCGACCCGCTGGACCTGTTCGGCTTCGACGAGCTGGCCAAAATCCTCAAGCGCCGCCTGGCCATGGCCGTCGTGGCCGAGAGCCAGCTGCCGGCCGTCTTCGACAAGCACTACCGCCGCAGCGACGAGATCTCCGGCCTGGCCAAGGCGCTGGAAAAAGACATCGGCGACGCCGTCGACTTCGGCGCCCTGCAAGCCAGTGTCGGCCAGGAAGGCGCCCCGGTCGTGCGCCTGCTGCAGTCGGTGTTCGAGGACGCGACCCGCGCCGGTGCGTCGGACGTGCACATCGAGCCCCAGGAAGGCGAGCTGCTGATCCGCAACCGCGTCGACGGCCTGATGCAGACCCTCACGCAAGCCGACAAGCGCATCGCGCCCGCCCTGGCCCAGCGCCTGAAGCTGATGGCCGGCCTGGACATCTCCGAGAAGCGCCTCCCGCAGGACGGCCGTTTCACGCTGCGCCTGAGTGACCGCACGCTGGACGTGCGCCTGTCCACCATGCCCAGCCAGTACGGCGAGTCCGTCGTCATGCGCCTGCTGGGCCAGGGCTCGGCCCTGCGCCGCCTGGACGCCATCGGCATGCCCGAGGACATGCTCAAGCGCTACCGCGAGCTGCTGAACCGCGACGCCGGCATGATCCTCGTCACCGGCCCGACCGGCTCCGGCAAGACCTCCACCCTGTACGCCTCGCTGGCCGAGCTGGACTCCGAGAAGCTCAAGATCATCACCGCCGAAGACCCCATCGAATACCGTCTGCCCGGCCTGACCCAGGTCCAGGTCAACGAGAAGATCGAGCTCGACTTCGCCAAGGTGCTGCGCGCCGCGCTGCGCCAGGATCCAGACGTCATCCTGGTGGGCGAAATGCGCGATGCCGAGACGGCCGAGATCGGCCTGCGCGCCGCCATCACCGGCCATCTGCTCCTGTCCACCCTGCACACCAAGGACACGGTCTCCACGCCCTTTCGCCTGCTTGACATGGGGGCGCCGCCCTTCATGGTGGCCACCTCGCTGCAGGCCGTGCTGGCCCAGCGCCTGCTGCGCGGCATCTGCAAGCATTGCGCCGAACCCCATCACGCCACGCCCCAGGAGCAGGCCTGGCTCAACGAGGTCATGGCCCTGAACGGCGAGGAGCCTGGCCCGGTGAAGAGCGTCGCCGGCCGCGGCTGCGCTGAATGCAACGGCACCGGCTACCAGGGCCGGCGCGGCATCTACGAGATGCTGGAGCTGGACTCCGACATGGCCCTGGCCATCCAGAACAGCGACGCGGGGGGCTTCCTGACAGCGGCGCGCAGATCGCTCAAGGGCAAGACCCTGGCCGACCGCAGCCTGGCCCTGGTGCGCGAAAACAAGACCTCGCTCGCCGAGGCAGTTCGCATCAGCGTGGACGCTGAATGAACTTTGCCTTCAAGGGCCGCAACGGCCGCGGCGAGCTGGTGGAAGGCATCGTCGATGCCATCAACAGCGACGCCGTCGCCGCCCAGCTGATGGCCGGCGGCGTCGTGCCCGTCAGCATCGAGGCGACGACCGAGGCCGTCAGCGTGGCCGGCGGCGGCAACTGGCTCGAAGCCTTGCTCGCCAAGCCCATCACCCAGGAAGACGCCCTGGTGCTGACGCGCCAGCTCTACACCCTTCAGAAAGCCGGCGTGCCCATCCTGCGCGCCCTGGCCGGCCTGGAGGCGTCCACCAGCCATCCCGGCATCGTCGCCCTGCTGCAGGACGTGCGCGCCAGCCTCGACCAGGGCCGTGAGCTGGGCACGGCCTTCTCCCGCCACCCCAGCGTGTTCAGCACTTTCTACGTCGCCATGACCCGGGTCGGCGAGCTGACCGGCAAGCTGACCGAAGTCTTCCAGCGCCTGGCCGAACACCTGGAGTTCGAGCTCGACATCCGCGCCCGCATCAAGCAGGCCTTGCGCTATCCCATCATGGTCATCATCGCGATGGCCGTCGCGCTGATCGTCATCAACGTCTTCGTGCTGCCCAAGTTCGCCGACGTCTTCGCGCACTTCAAGAGCGAACTGCCGTTGATGACGCGCATCCTGCTCGGCTTCTCGGCCTGGACGCTGAAGTGGTGGCCCATGGTGGTGGCCGCCGGTATCGGTGCGGTGCTGGCCTGGCGCAACTGGATCGCGACGCCCGGCGGCCGCTACGCCTGGGACCGCTTCAAGCTGCGCCTGCCCATCGCCGGCAACATCGTGCTGAAGGCCACGCTGGCACGCTTCGCGCGCAGCTTTGCGTTGGCCAGCAGCTCGGGCGTGCCCATCAGCCAGGCCCTGACGGTGGTGGCCCAGACCGTGGACAACGCCTACATCGGCGCCCGCATCGAGCAGATGCGCGACGGCGTCGAGCGCGGCGAAAGCATCTCACGCTGTGCGACCGGCACCGGGGTCTTCACCCCCATCGTGCTGCAAATGATTGCGGTGGGGGAGGAAACCGGCGAGCTGGACACCCTGATGACCGAGATCGCGCAGATGTACGAGCGCGAGACCGACTTCGCCATCAAGGGCCTGTCCGCCGCCATCGAGCCCATCCTGCTGGCCATCATCGGCGGCATGGTGCTGGTGCTCGCCCTGGGCGTCTTCCTGCCGCTGTGGAACCTGGGCCAGGCGGCCATGGGGCACTGACGGGGCCCTCGTTCGTGAATCCTGCAACGGATTGCAGGCCGGCGGCGACCTGTCATAAAACTCGTGAGCTATTCACTTCTCATCGCTAGGGCGGTGGCCGATAGTCATGCCACTCGCACCACAGCGCAGAGAGCGCAAGGAAGGCATCCATGAACAAGTCCCAGCAAGCCGGCTTCACCCTGATCGAGTTGGTGATGGTCATCGTCATCCTCGGCGTGCTGTCTGCCGTCGCGCTGCCCAAGTTCGTCAACGTGGACGACGACGCCAAGCAGGCGGCCGTCAACGGCGTCGCCGGCTCGCTGAGCTCGGCCTCGGCCATCAACTACGCCAGCCGCAAGGCCAACAGCTCCAAGGGCAATGCCGTCGCCAATTGCACCGACGTCGCCACCTCGCTGCAAGGCGGCCTGCCCACCGGCTACACCATCACCGCCGCTTCCGTCGGTGGCGTCGATGTCACCAAGACCGACTGCGTCGTGACCGGCAACAGCAAGACGGCCAACTTCACGGCCACCGGCATCTCCTGATGCCCACGCCGCGCTGCATGCGTGGCTTTACGCTGATCGAGCTCATCCTCGTCATCGTGATCACAGCCGCCCTGGCGGTGTTCGCCCTTCCCAAGGTGGTGGACACGACGCTGTGGCGGCTGCGTACTTTTGGCGACGACCTGCAGGCGCGCCACCAGGCCATGCTCAGGCTGGCCCTGCAGCAGCGCCGCCCCATCGTGGCCACCATCACCGGCGGCGGCGTCAGCTGGGCCTACGGCAGCGGCGCTGCCATCGACAGCCTGTCCTGCCCGCCCACCGAAAGCCCCTGCGTTGCCGAAGGCGGCAGCCGCACCGTCACCTTCAACAGCGCCAACAGCGGCGCGACCGCCACCAGCTCCGGCGTGGCCATGCCCATCACCGTCGCCTACGGCGGCTACAGCCAGGCCTACCGCGTCGAGGCGGATACGGGCCTGATCTACCCGACTCCTTGAGGCTTGACCCATGAGTCGCTCGGCTAGCATCCCCCGCATGCCGGCCATGCACCGCAGGCGGCGCGTGCGCGGCCTGACCCTGATCGAACTGCTGCTCTTCATCGTCGTCGTCGGCATCGCCCTGTCCGCGATGCTGAAGGTCTTCGTCACCGCGACGACCGCCAGCGCCGATCCCATGATCCGCCGCCAGCAACTGGCCATTGCCGAATCGCTGCTGCGCGAGATCGAGCTGATGCCCTTCACCTGGTGCGATCCCACCGACCCGGCCGTGGACACCGCCACCGGCACGGCGGGTTGCGCCACCGTCGAGAACAGCGGCCCCGAGGCCGGCCAGACCCGCTATGGCCCCGCCAACTTCTTCAACAACGTCAATGACTACAGCGGCTTTTCCATGAGCGGCATCCGCGACGTGACGAACACGCCCATCGCAGGGCTCTCGGGCTACTCGGCCTCGGTGACCGTCGTTTCGGCAGCACTGGACACCATCCCTGCCGCCGGTGAGGCGCTGAAGATCACCGTGACCGTCACGGCCCCCAACGGCAGTGCCATCAGCCTGCAGGGCTGGCGCACGCGCTATGCGCCCAACAGCCCAGATTGAGCATGCGGACGCAACGCGGTTTCACGCTGATCGAATCGGTGATGGTCATCACCATCGCCGGCATCGTCATGGCCATGGTGGCCCTCTTCATCGTGCCCGCGACGACAGCCTACTTCGACAGCGCCGACCGGGCTCGCCTGAGCGATCAGGCCGACACCGCCCTGCGTCGCATGGCGCGAGACCTGACCCTGGCCCTTCCGAACAGCACCCGCGTGTCGGCCAGCGGCATGAGCGTCGAGCTCATCCCGGTCAGCGGCGCGGCGCGCTATGCCGTCGACAGCGGCGACACGCTGAAGTTCGGCGTCGCCGACAGCAGCTTCGACATCGTCGGCACGCCGCTGACCCTGAGCCACGGCGGCCAGCAGCTGGCCTGGTACAACCTTGGCGCCGGCATCCCCGACGCCGACGCCTACAACCTCAGCAACGTCCGCACGTCCACCAGCGGGGCCGGCAATCAGGCCAACGTCGGCTTCACCGGCGCCATCCTGCCCACCTCGCTGCTGGCCCCGCCCTACCGCGTCTATGCCATCGAGCAGCCCGTCAGCTACCGCTGCGACCTCTCTGCCAAGACGCTGACCCGCTACAGCGGCTACGGGTTCAATGCCGTGCAGCCCGATCCCCCCGCCGGCGGCACCAGCGCCGTGCTGGCGCGCGATGTGTCGTCCTGCAGCTTCAACTTCAATGCCGCGGCCGTCGCCGCCCGCTACGGACTTGTCACGCTGCAGATCGCGCTGACCCGCAACAGCGAGACCGTGACCCTCTATCACGCCGTCCACGTGGACAACATGCCATGAACCAGCGCGGCTTCACGATGATGTCCATGCTCTTCATCCTGGTTGCGCTGGCGGCCATGGGTGTGGCCCTGGCCTCGCTGAGCCAGCGCCAGCAGCTCGGCTCGGCCGGCGAGCTGGCCGCGGCCAAGGCCTATCAGGCGGCGCTGGCCGGCCTGGAATGGGGCAGCTTCCAGATCCTGCGCCCCAGCGGCCAGCCGGCCTGCTTCGGCATCAAGAATTTCGTCGCGCCCGACCAGCTGTCCGACTTCACCGTGACGGTCAGCTGCGTGCGCACCCCCGGCAGTGGCACGGTCAACGATGGCGACGCGCAGCTGGCCTTCTATGTGCTGACGGCCACGGCCTGCAACATCCCGAGCGGCGGCAGCTGCCCGAACGGTGCCACCACCGAGCCGGCCTATGCCGAGCGTCAGCTGAGCCGGAGCCTCGTCAAATGAAGATCTGGCGTTGCTTCCTCGTGCTGCTTGGCCTGCTCTGCGCGGGTCTCGCGCAGGCCGCGTCCAGCTACACCTTTCGCAGCGACAGCTTTGCCTGGGAGACGTCCGCCAACACCATCACCTGGGACAAGACCTGCACTGGCTACCCCGGCGACGACGACAAGGCCAACATCAGCCTCACCGGCGGCTTCAAGTTCAGGTTCGCCGGCACCGACTACACCTCGGTCCGCGTGCTGGCCAACGGCGGCCTGCAGTTCGGCACCGACACCGGCTTCTTCCGCACCTTCACCAACTCCGCCCTGCCTGCCGGCTCGCCGACGGCGCAGAGCGGATGCAGCGCCACGGCCACGACCAATGTCATCCTGGCCTACTGGACCGACCTCAACCCCAGCGCCAGCGGCAGCGGCGGCGTGACCTGGGAACAAAAAGGCACGGCGCCCAACCGCTATCTCGTCGTGTCCTGGAACGGCGTCTACCAGTACAGCACGACGACGCCCTACACCTTCCAGATCATCCTCTACGAGAGCGCCAACGGCGTGAACGGCGAGTTCAAGTACCAGTACGGCAACTCCAACGCGAGTGGCTCCAACGCCACCATCGGCGTTCAGATCGACAGCAACGACTACACGCAGTACTCCTACAACAGCGGCTACAACGCCAACGGCAGCGCCATCCGCTGGTTCTTGGCCAATGGCACGCCGACGCGCCGCGCCGAGTACCGCTTCGATGAGTACAGCTACAGCGGCCGGGTCGGCGAGGTGCTGGACAGCAGCAGCAACAGCAACAACGGCGTGCGCGTCGGCACAGCGACGACGGTGGCCGGCGGCTATGTCTGCCGCGGCCTGAGCATCCCGGCCAACACGACCAGCACCAGCTCGGCCGTCGACACCCTGCTCGGCGTGCCTTCGGCCATAGGCTCGCAGGGCGCCGTGACTCTCTGGTACGCCGGCAACACGACCTGGAACAGCGGGGCCGCCATGCTGCTGGACGCCACCACCTCCACCAGCCGCCCCTTCTTCCTGGTGCGCCAGAGCGACGGCTCGCTGAGGGCCACCATCACCGACAGCGCCGGCACGCTGCTGACCGCGACGACCAGCGCCCAGGTCGTCAGCGCGGGCAACTGGCGGCACATCGCCGTCAGCTGGCGCCTGGCCAACGGCAATGGTCAGAGCAGCCTGCGCATCTACATCAACGGCTTCCAGGCCGGCGCCTCGACCGGCACGACGACGGGCAGCCTGGACAACAGCATCGGCACCCTGTTCGTCGGCGACAACCGCAGCACGACGGCGCCTGCCAATGCCACGCTGAACTCGGCCAACGGCACCATCGACGAGATGCGGGTCTACAACTACGACATCAGCGCCGTCGAATTGAGCGCCGACATGACGCCGACCCACACCTGCCCGCCGCCGCTGGACCATGTCGAGGCCGTGCCCAGCGCCACGACGGCCAGCACCTGCGCCCCCATCACCATCACCGTTCGCGCCTGCAGCGACGCCGCGTGCAACACGGTCATGACGGGCTACGCCGGCACTGTCAACCTCAGCACCTCCACCAACCGCGGCAACTGGACGATAGGCTCGGGCCCCACACCACTGGGCACGCTGACGCCGGGGACCGCCAACAGCGGCAACGCCAGCTACACCTTCGTCGCCACCGACCAGGGCGTCGCGCGGCTGCAGCTCTCGAACAGCCTGGCGCAGTCGGTCCGCATCACGGCCGTGGACAGCCTCACGCCGGGCACGACGACGACCTCGGCAGCCATCCAGTTCAACAACAACGCCTTCGTCTGGTCCGAGGACCTGAACACCAAGATCAGCGGCACCAACGTCGCCGTGGCCGGCCGGCCCCACGACCTGCAGGTCTCGCTGATCAAGAAAGACCCGACGACCGGCAGCTGCGGCGTCGCAACCGACTTCACCGGCACGCGCAACATGAAGCTGTGGCGCACCGACAGCAGCGGCTCCTGGACGGCGCCCACCGTCGTCAGCCCGGCGCTGACCATTCCCGCCGCTCGGCCTGCGAGCAACAACATGTCGCTGGCCTTCAGCGCCGGCGTCGCCAGCCTCAATCTCGCTACCACCGACATCGGCCAGTACACCCTCAACCTGGACGACGACTCTCTCACCTACGCCAGCGCGACCATCAGCGGCAGCCTCGGCCCGCTGACCGTGCGGCCCTTCGCCATCGTCATCAGCGGGCTGACGCTGGCCGGCACCGGCAACCCCGGCGGCAGCACCTCGAGCGACGCCGTGTTCGGCAAGGCCGGCGCCGCCTTCTCGGCCACCTTCGCGGCTTATCGCTGGGCGGCGGGCGCCGACAGCGGCGGCGACGGCACACCCGACAGCGGCGTGACGCTGGCTCAGATCACCGCCGGCGGCCTGGCCCCGGGCTTCAACACCAGCATCAGCCTGACCGCCGTGAACGGACAGCAGACCCCGGCGCCCGGCGCCCCCACCAATGGCGTGCTGGGCAGCCTCCTTCCCACCGCCGTGGCCACCGCGAGCTTCACCGGCGGCAGCGCCACCCTCGGCAATCTGACCTACAGCGAGGTCGGCAGCTTCGTGCTCAACACCACCGGCGTCGTCGGCAACTTCCTGTCCAGCGGCCTCGCCCTGGACGCCTACATGTTCAAGGCCGACGGCACCCAGAGCGCCCGCGTTGGCCGCTTCATCCCGGCGGGCTTCGCGCTCAGCGGCTTCAGCGCCACCCACCGCAGCGCGCTGTCCTGCACGCCAGCCTCCACCTTCAGCTATCTCGGCGAGGACATCGGCATCGCCTTCACGCTGACGGCCCAGAACGCCACCGGCGGGACGACCGTGAACTACTCCAATGCCAGCGGTTTCGCCAAGCAACTCGCCTCGACGCCCTCCAGCCACAACCTCGCCGGCATCTCCGGCACCACGATGTTCAAGTCGGGCCAATACAGCCTGTCCAACGGCAGCGGCACGTGGATCAGCGGCGTGGCCAATGTCGGCTTCACGCTCAACGTGACGCGCGGCAGCACGCCGGTCGGGCCTTACAACGCGGCTCAGTTCGGCATCGCATCGACCGAACCCGCCACCGGCGGTGATGGCGTGGGCATGCTGACGCTGAACCTCGACACCGACTATCCCGCGAACGTTGCTGACAGCGCATTGCTCGGGCAAATCCCCCTGCGTTATGGTCGCCTGCGCCTACAAAATGGCATGAGCGCCGCCGATCGAACGCTGAGCCTGCCGCTGACCGCCCAATACTGGGACAGCAGCGCCAACATCTACAAGACCAACGATTTGGATTCCTGCACCCGCGTCACCGCCGCCAACCTCAGCTTCGGCAATTTCCGCAGGACCCTCGCGGCCGCCGACGCGGTCATGTCTCCGAACTCTGTCACGGTCAGCCCGACGGTCAGCACCTTCGTCACCTTCGCCAAGCCTGGCAGTGGCCATGTGGGCAGCATGGACGTCGCCATCGCGCTGAACCCCGGTGCCAATCCGACCGACGGCTCCTGCATGCCTTCCGGCTGGCGCACCACGGCCGCCACGGCCGGCGCCAACCTCGCCGCCCTGCGCGGCGCCTGGTGCGGTGGAACGAGCGACCCCAGCGCCCGCGCCACCTGGGGCCTCTACCGCGGCAGCAACGGCATCGTCTACCAGAGGGAGAATTTTTGATGAAGGCATGGCGCCCCTCGTCCAAGGCAAACCTTGGCCGGTCCCCCGAGGGGACGGCGATGCTTGCGGCATCGAGCCACAAGCACATCGCCAGCGCGGGCCGGCTCGGGAGCGGCCCAGCGCTCGGCCCGAACGTTCATCGGCCCATGCGTTGCACGGAGGAGACCTGATGCGCTGGCCCTGGTCTCCCCGCCGCAGCGGCCAGCGCCTGCTGCTGCGCCGTGTCGGCGAGCAGCATGCCTTCGTGCTGACCGACGGCCCGTCCGGTGACGAACCCGCGCGCCTGCTGCGCTGGGGCCTGCTACCGGAGGCAAAACCCGTCCCCGCCGGCGATGCGATCGCGCTGCTGGACCCGGCCGACTACCAGATCCTCAAGGTGGACACGCCCAATGTGCCTCAGGAGGAACTGAAGGCGGCGGCCCGTTGGCAGATCAAGGAGATGGTGGACGTCGACGTCGCCGAACTGACCCTGGACGTGATGCACGTCGGCGGCGACGTCGAACGCACGCAGCGCCAGCTCTTCGTCGTCGCGGCCCGCAACAGCGCCATCAAGGCGCTGACCGATGGCGCCGCGGCCATCACCGACCAGATCGGCATCGTCGACGTCTGGGAGACGGCGCTGCGCAACCTGCTCGCCGCCCAGGCCCGTGCCGACGACCTGTCGGCTCGCGCCTGCGCTGCCGTCCACATCGACGAGCGCCATTGCCTGCTGGTGGTCTGCGCCGGCGAAGAGCTGTTCTACACCCGCCGCCTCGAGGGCGATGCCGGCCTGCTGGCGCGGGCCCGCGGCGAGCAACCCGAGGCCGGTGTCGCCGACCTGCCGCTGGGCTTCGAGTACCAGCCCGGCGGCACCTTCGACGGCAACTCCTCCCAGGAATCGCCATTGGTGGTCGAGCTGCAGCGCTCCATCGACGTCTGGGAGCGCAGCTGGCCGGAGCTGCCGCTGGCGCGGCTGTACGTCGTCACGGCCGAACACGGTGCCGAGGTCGCGACCCTGGTCCAGCGCGAACTCGGCCAGCGCACGGTGGCCCTGGATCCTCTCGCTGCCTTCGCCGCCAACGCCCCGGCCCCCGAGGGCGAGGCCGCCCAGGCCCTGGCCGCCTGCCTGCCGCTGCTGGGCGCCGCCCTGCGTACGGAGACAAGAAAACTGTGATGCCCTCACGCTCACTTCGTTCACTGTCCCCCGAGGGGACGTCAATGCCCTTCGCGCGGCTGGGCGGGCACTGCTGATGGCCCAGCAAATCAATCTGCTCACGCCCATCCTGCTGGCACCCAAGCGCTACTTCTCGGCGCTGACACTGGTCCAGGCCACCGGCGTGCTGTGCGTGGCCGGTCTCGCCGCGTTGCTGTGGCTGCAGCAGCGCGACCGCAGTGCCGAGGCCCAGCATCAGGCCCTGCTGGCCCAATACGCAACCGAGCGCCAGCAGCTGATGGTGGCGCAAGCCGGCCTGCCCGCCCCGCTGGACGCGGCCACGGTGCAGCAGCAACTGCTGCCCATGGAGGCCGGCAATGCCGACCGCCGCGCGCTGTTGAAGCAGCTGAACGCCAGACCCGATGGCCAACGCCATTCCGACCTGCTGGCCCTGGTGGCCGGCACCCTCCCCGAGCCGGCCTGGCTCAGCGAACTGCGCTATGCACCGGGCCGCCTCGAACTGGCCGGCGGCACCCTCGACACTGCCGTGCTGCGGCCCTGGCTGACCCGGCTTGCCACCCACCCGCTGCTGGCCGGCCAGGAACTGTCGGCCCTGCGCGTCGAGCGCCTCGGCGCGCCCGGCACCGAGACCGGCGGCGACCCGCTGCTGTCGCGCAGCAGCCCGCTGACGAGCAGCGGCGTGCCGGTCTGGACTTTCCGTGTCGTCAGCGCACCCGCCGACGCCGCCAGCGCCGCATCCGGAGGTACGCGATGAAGGCGCAGACCACGATCGACGCCGCCCTGCTGCGCCGCCGCCTCGCGCCGCTGCTGCAACGCTGGGAGCGCCAGGCCAAGCGCATCGACGCCCTCAGCCTGCGTGAACGCGCCTTCCTGTTCCTGTGCGTCGTCGCCGTGCTGGTGCTGCTGTTCGACAGCCTGGTGCTGACACCGCAGACCGCCCGCGCCAAGCAGCGCGCCGACGCCCAGGCCCAGCAGGCTGCGGAAATCGGCAAGCTGCGCGAGCAGTTCGTCAGCAGCAGCGGCAGCAATGCCGGCACGCCGACCGCGCAGCTGCAGCTGCAGCTCGAAGCGGCCCGCAACGAGCGACATCGCCTCGACAGCGAACTGCGCCAGGCCAGCGCTGCCACCCCGGCCGAAGGCCTGTCGGCCCTGCTGCAACGCGTGCTGGCCCAGCAGCCCGGCCTGGTGCTGGAGCGGCTGACGCTGCTGGAAGACACGCCGGTCGCCCTGCCGTCGGTGTCCGTCGTGGCCATGGTGACCGGCGCCTCTGCACCCGCGGCGCCCGCCGCCGCACAGCGCCCCGCCCTGCCCACCATGCCTGGCATGGCCTGGCAAGGCGTCGAGCTGCAATTGCAGGGCCGCTACCGCGACACCCAGCGTTATCTGCAGGCCCTGGAACGCGAGCTGCCCGCGCTGCGCTGGGGCGAGATGCGCCTGAGCAGCGGCGGCCCCAACGAGGCGCCGCGCCTGCTGGCCCGCGTCTACCTGCTGAAAGTACAGCCATGAGAGCGGCCATCCTCATCGCCCTGCTGTTGACCGCCAGCGCGGTCCGCGCTGCCGACGAGCCCGCGCGTGACCCCACGGCCTGGCCTGCTGCGCTGCGCAGCGCGATGGCGGCGGCCTCGGCCGCGTCGGCTTCCTCCGGCGTCGCGGCGCCCAATGACAACGCGGTGCGCCAGGTCGTCTTTGCGGGCGGCCAGGCCTATGTCGTGCAGCGCGGCCGCCGCTACGCCGTCGGCGAACAGCTCGACGGCGCCCGCATCGAACGCATCACCGAACAGGCCGTCTGGCTGCGCGAGGCCGGCCAGGTCCGGCGCGAGCCGCTTTATGGCGGCGTCGAAAAACGCCTTCCCCCCGAAGCGGCCACTGCCGCATCCGGCGCCAAGAAATCCAAGGAGAAGCCATGAAGGCCCCCGTCCATCGACTCCTGCTGGCCAGCGCCGCCGCCGCGCTGCTGGCGGGCTGCGCCGACAAGCCGCTGCGCGTGGCCCAGCCCAGCCAGTCCCTGCGCGAGGAGTTGCAGGCCCAGCGTGTCGCACCGCCGGCTGCGGCCGCCTCCGCGGCGCCCGAAACGGTCGCGGCGCCCGTGGTACCGCCCGCACCGGTCCTGCCGCCCGAGCCGCGCTTTGACCTCATCGTCAACGGCGCGCAGGCCCGGGACGTCTTCCTGTCCCTGGTCAGCGACACCCGCTACAGCATGATCGTCCACCCCGGCGTGTCGGGCCAGCTGTCCGTCACGCTCAAGGGCGTCACGGTGCGTGAATCGCTGGACGCCATCCGCGACGTCTACGGTTTCGACTATTCCATCGACGGCCGCCGCATCACGGTCTTCCCACCGACGCTGCAAACCCGCGTCTTCACCATCAACGCGCTGGCTCTGCAGCGCAGCGGCCGCAGCGAGGTGCGTGTCAGCTCAGGCGCCGCGCCGGCCACCAGCGCCAACCCCAGCAGCGGTGGCAGCACACCGACCGGCGGCAGCACGGGTTCCACCAACACCGTGCTGCAGCAGGAAAGCAGCGCCCTCAGCACCAAGGTCGCCAGCGACTTCTGGAGCGAGACGACCAACGCCTTGAAGGCCCTGGTGGGCAATGGCGACGGCCGCACCGTCATCACCAGCCCGCAGACCGGCACGGTCGCCGTGCGCGCCATGCCCGAAGAGCTGCGCCACGTCGAGGCCTGGTTGAAGGCGACGCGCGTTTCCGTCGAGCGCCAGGTCATGCTGGAGGCCAAGATCGTCGAGGTCGAACTGCGCGAGGGCTATCAGAGCGGCATCGACTGGTCGCGTGTCGGCGACCGCGGCGCCATCGGCCAGACCAGCGTCAACCCATCCATCCCGACCGGCGTCAGCACCATCATCAACCCGCTGGTGAGCAACACGCGCGGCCTGCCCGTGCTGTCCACCGGCACGCAGAACCCTGCCTGGTCCGATCTCATCCCCCTGCCCTCGGCCGGCGGCGGCACCTTCGGGCTGGCCCTGGCGCGCGGTGGTTTCCAGGCGCTGCTGAGCTTCATCGAGAGCCATGGTGACACGCAGATCCTGTCCAGCCCGCGCATCGCGACGCTGAACAACCAGAAGGCCGTGCTGAAGGTTGGCACCGACGACTACTTCATCACCGGCATCAGCGGCAGCAACACCGGCACCAACACCGGCAACACCGGCAACAGCACGACCAACCAGATTCCGACGCTGACGCTGACGCCCTTCTTCAGCGGCATCGCGCTGGACGTCACGCCGCAGATCGACGCCGCCGACATGATCACCCTGCACATCCACCCTTCGGTCTCCAACGTGACCGAGAAGGTCAAGCAGGTCGACCTCGGCTCGGTGGGCAATTTCCGCTTGCCGCTGGCCAGCGCCAGCGTCAACGAGAGCGACACCGTGGTGCGCATCCCCGACGGCCACATCGTCGCCATCGGCGGCCTGATGCAGATGGAAGCCACGCGCCGCGGCTCGGGCCTGCCCGGTGCCGACAGCAACCCGCTGACGTCCATGCTGTTCGGCAACCGCGCCAACAACGGCCGCAAGCGCGAACTCGTCGTCCTCATCAAGCCCAGCATCATCCGCAGCGCCGAGGACTGGGAGCAGCACAACCGCCTCGTCAGCGAGTCGCTGGACGATACCGAAGGCCGCTCGCGGCGCGTGATCCGCCTGGACGGGACTGCAGAGGCTCGGCCGAAGTGAGGGGTGCTCGCCCGGCGGTCGCCCTGCTGCTGACGGCAGCGGCGCTGCCGGGCCAGGCAGCCGGCCCGGGGGAAACAGTCCTCGCTGCGCTGGCTGCGTCACCAGCTCCGGCGATGCCACCGGCGCCACTGGACCTGCGGCTGCCGCGCGCCGTGCTGCGGCCCGCCCTGGATCAAGGGAGCCTTCATCGCCCGCGTGACCCCGCGCTTCGGTTGGAGCCGCGCAAGTCCCTCATTGAGCGGGGCGTCGAAGGCAGCCGCGAGGCCTTGATCGCTTGCCAGAAGGGTGCCTACCCCGGTGCCACGGTGACGGCGTCCGGCGTGCTGACGGCCGGCGGCGAGTCCCAGCCGGACCACTGCTACCGCTTCTGACTGCCGGCCGACTTCCCCCGTCAGCCCTGCACTCGCAGGGCCTTCGCCCCCAGCGCAGCAACGCGCCCGACCACGGCCGCTGTTTCGAAACCATGGCTCGCGAAGACCGCCAGGACGGCATCCACGGCACCCGGCTCGCAGGACACCAGCAGGCCGCCGCTGGTCTGCGGGTCGGTCAGCAAAGCCTGGTCTTCGGCGGCGAAGTCCACCGGCAATTCGATGTCACGGCCATAGCCGGCCCAGTTGCGCGCTGAAGCTCCAGTCACGAAACCGCGCCCGGCCAGCTCGCGCACGCCGCTGAGCAGCGGCACGGTACGCCAGTCCAGCTCCACCGTACAGCCCGCGCCGCGCGCCAACTCCAGCGCATGGCCGCCGAGGCCAAAGCCGGTCACATCGGTCAGCGCATGCACGCCGGGCAGGGCCGCGAGGTCGGGCCCTGGCGTGTTCAATTTCGTCGTCGTGTCGATCATGCGGGCATAGCCGTCGGCGCCGAGTTGTTCCTTCTTCAACGCCGCGCTCATGACGCCCACGCCCAGCGGCTTGCCCAGCACCAGCACATCGCCCACCCGCGCGTCGGCATTGCGCTTGACGCGCTTCGGGTGCACGAGGCCCAACGCCACCAGGCCGTAGATGGCCTCGACCGAATCGATGGTGTGGCCGCCGGCGATCGGGATGCCGGCCGCGCGGCAGACCGAGGCGCCGCCCTCCAGCACGCGGCCTATGGTTTGAGTCGACAGCACATTGATGGGCATGGCGACCAGGGCCAGGGCCAGGATGGGCCGGCCGCCCATGGCGTAGACGTCGCTGATGGCATTCGTCGCCGCGATGCGGCCGAAGTCGAAGGGGTCGTCGACGATGGGCATGAAGAAGTCCGTCGTCGCGATCAGCGCCTGCTCGTCGTTGAGCTGGTAGACGGCGGCGTCGTCCGAGGTCTCGATGCCGACGAGCAATTCCTTCGGGATGGGCAGGGCCGCCGTGCCCTTGAGGATCTCGGACAGCACGCCCGGCGCGATCTTGCAGCCACAGCCGCCTCCATGCGAGAGGGAGGTCAGGCGGGGTTCGGTGGGAGCGTTCATGCCGCGACTCTACCGATAGAGTCGGGCCCGTGAAGATCGCGCTGCAAGACCTGTCCGCCCGCCATGCCACCGCGCGGCGCGGCGCCGCCGATGCCCTGGCCGGGCTGAGCCTGGACATCGCCGCCGGCGAACAACTGGCCGTCATCGGCCCTTCGGGCGCCGGCAAGACAACGCTGCTGGAGGTGCTGGCCTGTGCCCGCCCGAGCACCGCCGGCAGCCTCGACATCGACGGTGCCAATCCCTGGGCCTTGTCCAGGCGCGCCCTGCAGCGGCTGCGCGGTCGGCTCATCCTCGTGCCCCAGGTGCCGCCCCTGCCGCCGCGCCAACGTGTCGTGACGGCCGTGCTGGCCGGACGGCTGCCGAGCTGGAGCCTGGGGACGGCGCTGCGCTCCCTGTTCTATCCGGTCGACATCCCGGCGGCCGACGAGGCTCTGGAGGTCTTCGAGCTGAGCGACAAGCTCTTCGATCGCGTCGACCGCCTCTCCGGCGGCGAGCGCCAACGCGTTGGCCTGGCGCGCGCTCTCGTGTCGCCGGCCCAGCTGTGGCTGGTGGACGAGCCGCTGTCCGCCCTGGACCCGGCCCGCGCGCAGCGCGCCATCGCGGCCCTGGTGCGCGAGGCCGGCGCGCGCGGCGTGAACCTGGTGGCCACCCTGCACCAGGTGGACGTGGCCCTGGCGCATTTCCCGCGTGTGCTGGGGCTGCGCGAAGGCCGGCTGATGTTCGACCTGCCGGCCCGCGAGGTCACGCCCGAGCTGCTGGCGCGGCTCTACGCCTCGCATGAGCACGAGCTGCATGGCGCGCCATCCGCCGATGAGCCGCCGGCACCCGCACCACCCGTGGTGATGCAATGCCGCTGAACCCGTCGCGGCGCGACCCGGCCTGGCTGGGGCGCCTCGGCCTCACCGTCGCGGTCCTGGTGCTGCTGTGGCCGCTGCTGGTGGCGACCGAGTTCAAGCCCTGGCTGCTGCTGGAGCCTGACTCGCTGCGCGTGACGGGCCGTTTCGCCGCCAGCTTCCTGCCGCCGGCCCTGGGTAGCGACTTCCTGCTGATGCTCGCGCGCGAGACCTGGCGTACCGTGGCCATCGCCACGGCCGGCATCACGCTGGGACTCGTCATCGCCGTGCCGCTGACGCTGGCGGCCACCCGCACCCTGTCGGTGTCGGCGCTGGCGGGGCGCATGGCTGCCCTGCCCTGGGCCGTACGCCAGGCCGTGCGAGGCCTGCTCATCCTGCTGCGCAGCATGCCCGAGCTGGTCTGGGCCCTGGTGTTCGTGCGCGTCGTCGGCCTCGGACCGGCGGCCGGCGTGCTGGCCATCGCGCTGACCTATGGCGGCATGCTGGGCAAGGTCTATGCCGAGATCCTGGAAAGCGGCGACGCCCAGGTCACCCAGGCCCTGCTGCGCAATGGCTCGACCCGGCTGCAGGCCTTTGCCTATGGCCTGCTGCCGCAGAACGCGGCCGAGCTGACGAGCTACACCGTCTACCGCTGGGAATGCGCCATCCGCAGCTCGGTCGTGCTGGGCTTTGTCGGTGCCGGCGGCCTGGGCCAGCAGATGGACAGCTCGATGAAGATGTTCGCCGGCGGCGAGGTCATGACGATGCTGCTCGTCTTCGTTGCCCTGGTGGCCCTGGCCGATCAACTGAGCGCCGCGCTGCGGCGAGCGCTGGGGTGAGGACGATGCGCAGCAAAGCCGCCAATCGCCCCTACCGGCTGCCGCCGCCGCTGTTCGATGCGCGCAGCCGCGCGGCCTGGCTGGTCGTCGGCGTGCTGGCGCTGGTGATCGCCAGCTTTCTGTCGCTGGACCTGAAGCTGGCCAGCTTCCTTTCGGGCGAGGCCCTGGCCAGCATGGGCAAGTTCCTGCGCGAGTTCTTCCCGCCCGACTTGAGCCCCGCTTTTGTCCGCCGGGTGGTGGACGGGGCCTGGGAGACGCTGGCCATGTCGGCCCTGGGCACCGGACTGGCGGCGCTGCTGGGCCTTTTCATGGCCCTGCCTGCCAGCCATCTGCACCCGCAGTCCGGCGCGCCGGCCCGCAGCATGGTGCGCCTGCTGCTGAACGCCCTCCGTTCGGTGCCTGAACTGGTCTGGGCCGCCATGCTGATGATCAGCGCAGGCCTCGGTCCCTTCGCCGGCACCTTGGCGCTGATGGCACACACCAGCGGCGTGCTCGGCCGGCTGTTCGCCGAGGCCATCGAGAACGCTCCGCCCGAGCCCGGCGCCGCGCTGCGCGCCCAGGGTGCCGGCACGGTGCGCGTCTTCCTCTACGCCACGCTGCCCCAGGTCCTGCCGCAGCTGATGAGCTACACCCTCTACCGCTGGGAGAACAACATCCGCGCGGCGGCCGTCCTCGGCGTGGTCGGCGCCGGCGGTCTGGGCCAGTTGCTGATGTTCCACATGGGGCTGTTCCAGATGGACAAGACGGCCACCGTGCTGATGGCCATGCTCGTCCTGGTCGCCGTGGTGGATGGCGCGAGCTTCGCGCTGCGCCGCTGGCTGACGCGTTAGGGCAAAGCGCCGGGCGGGTGGGTGGCGTCCCACCCCAGCAGCTTGCGCAGCTCCGGCGGCACCGCCAGCGGCACGACGCCTTCGGGCACGCGCGCCAGCTCGAAGCGGCGCAGCTCGGGGCTGCGGAACACGGCGCCTTCATAGGGCACGAGCGCCCTGCCCTTGGCCTCCACGCCGGGCACGGCCTTGCGGAAGTCGTCGAGCGTGGCGAAGCTGGCCTGGCAAGGCGTGCCCGGCAGCGGCGCCCAGTTGACCAGGGGCTGTCCGCCGCCGGCGCGCAGATAGACGTTGCCATCAACCCGCGCCGTCATCGCCTGCGTGACCTTGCCGCAGGTGGCGGCCGACTGCTCGATGCGCAACAAAGGTCCCTTGACCGCGGCGTCGCCCACCAGCAGATTGGCTTCGAAGACATGGCCGACGCGCTCGTTGACGTCGGGCCCCGTCTGCGGATGCCAGCCGAAGTGGTCGCCCTGGGCGCTGCGCTCGTTGCGGTCGATCAGGGCCGGCGAGTTGACGAAGGTGTTGTGCAGCACCTTGGCGCCCGAGCTGTTCAGGATGCGGACGCCCTGCTGATTGTTGACGAAGACATTGCCGGCGACGGTGATGCCCTTGGAGATCTCGAAGAACAGCCCGGCCTGGGCGCCCTCGACGTGGTTGTTGACGAAGACACCATCGCGGTTGCCGACGTCGTACCAGACGCCGTTGGAATTGGGCTGGTCGATGATGAGGTTGTCGCGCACCGTGACGCGGTTGGACTGGTTGAAGATCTTCACCGCGGCCGGGAAATAGCCGGTCAGCTTCTCGACGTTGTTGCGGCGGATCAGATTGCGCTCCAGCAGCACGTCCGAAGACCCGATGACATAGATGCCTTCGGTGCTGGTGTCACTGATCAGCGAGTTGCGGATGACCAGCTTGTCGCCGCGGAAATAGCCGGCCACGCGCGAGCAGTGCGTGATGGTGACGTTCTCCAGCAGCGTGCCGACGACCTCCTTGCCATGCTGGTCTTCGGGCGTCGGGCCGACGGGGTCGTCGGTCGGCTCCTCGGAGACCTTGGTGGACGGCTTCTTGCCCTCGATGTCGATGGCGCGGTAGGCGTACTGCGTGAAGGTCAGGCCGCGCAGCGTCGGGCCCTTGCGGTCCGACGGCTTGCCGTGCACCTCGCCCGAGGGCCGGTGCAAGGCGATGTCGTGTGCCGTGATCTCGACGAGGTGGCCCGCCGGGTCGGTGCCGATGTAGACATAGCCCTTGTCGTAGTCGACATAGAAGGCCTTGGCCGAGACCTCGCCTTCCCAGCCGGCCGACTGCAGGGCCTCGCCGTCGATGAAGACCATGTCGTTGTTGAAGCGGTGCAGCGGCGTCTTGGCGCCCTCGCTGTCGCGCCGCCACCAGCCCATGGGCTGGGCGGGGAAGAGCGTCGCCCACCTCGCGCGCCAGACGCCGTTGCCCAGGCTCTGCCATTCGGTCGCCACCTTCGTGCCCTTGAGCACCGGCAACTCGTCCAGATAGGGCTGGATGGTGATGCCCTGGTTGAGCTGCAGGCCGCCCGTGCGGTAGGTGCCGCCGCGCATGACGATGGCGTCACCCGTCACGACGCGGGCCATCGCCGCCTCGATCGTCGTGGGCTCGCTGAGGGACGAGCCGGCAGCTTCGGCCCTGCCATCGGGCGCCACGAAATAGACATGGGCCGCCTTGGGCACCGCATAGCGCTGCGGCAGCGGGCCATAGGGGCCGCCGGAGGGCTGGGCCGAAGCGATGCCGCTCAGCAGCAGGGCGGCCGTCAGGCCCAGGGCGCCGCCCCAGTGGCGGCGAGCGAAGGTGGAAGTCATGCAGCCTCCAAACGCAAAGGTAGCGCTACCAATTCTTGTGGGGCGCACGCTACCACGTCTTGAGACGGCCTTCCTTCTTCAGCGCTTTTTCGGCCCCACGAGGCCCAGGGCCAGTGCGATGCCGACCAGCACGATGGCGCCACCGGCCACCATCTGCGCCGTGATGGCCTCCTGCAGGAAGATGGCGCCCCACAGGATGGCGAACAACGGGATCAAAAAGGTCACCGACACCGCATTCGTCGGCCCGACCCGGCTCATCAGTCGGAAATAGAGGATGTAGGCCAGGGCCGTGCACAGGGCCGCGAGACCGAAGGCGCTGCTCCACGCCACCGTGCCGGGCGCGTGGGCCGGCCAGAGCCATGCGGCCGGCAGTGCCAGCATCAGCGCCGCGGCGAACTGGCTGCCGGTGGCCACGGCCAACGGCGAAGCGCCGGTCAGAAAGCGCTTCGTCGCATTCGCCGCAACGCCGTAGCAGAGAGTCGCTGCCGCGCAGGCCAGCACGGCCAGCAGGCCCGAATGGTCTTCTTCTCCAGACTTGAAGCTGGCCTTGTCCCAGGCCAGGAAGGCGACGCCGGCAAAGCCGATGACGAGACCCAGCACCCGCCACGGCGTCAGGCCCTGGCGCAACCAGACGAAGGCGACGACGGCCGTCCACAGCGGCGTCGTCGCGTTGACGATGCTGGACAGGCCGGCCGTGATGGACAGGGCCGCGAAGGAGAACAGTGCAAACGGGATGGCGCTGTTCAGGGCGCCGACGATCAGAAGGCCCTTCCAATGCGTGCGCAACTGGGCCAGTTGGCCGCGCGAGGCCAGCAGCGGGATCAGCATGGCGCTGGCCAGGCCGACCCGGACGGCCGCCAGCACGATGGGTCCGAACTCATGGGCGCCCAGGCGCATGAAGAGGAAGGAGGCGCCCCACAGGGCGGCCAGCAGGACGAGTTCGCCGATATCGAAAGCCTTCATGCCGTGGCGCCTTCCAGGTTCAATAAGGCCTTCTTGCGCTCCAGGCCGCCGGCATAGCCTGTCAGCGAGCCGTCGGCACCGACGACGCGGTGGCAGGGAATCAGGATGGAGATGGGGTTGCGACCGACGGCCGCGCCCAAGGCCCGCGCGGCCTGCGACCGGCCCAGGCGTTCAGCCAGATGGCCATAGGTGTCGGGGGCGCCCGGCGCGATGTCGAGCAGGGCTTGCCAGACCTCGCGCTGGAAGGCCGTGCCGGCCGGGTCCAGCGACGGCAACGTGTAGGTGCGGCCGGCGAAATAGGCCTTCAGCGCGGCCTCGGTGGCCGACAACACGGCGTCGCTGCCATCGTCTTCTGGAACGCTCAGAGGCCCGGGATGGTGCTTCTGGTCGTCGAACCACAGGCCCGACAGGCCGGTGGCACTGCGGGCGGCCGTCAGCGGGCCGAGGGGCGTCGCAATGCGGCGCTGCAGGATGTGATGCTGGGTGTTCATGAATGTCTCCACAAATGAAGGACGGCGTAGCTGCGGAAGGGGCGGTAGCGCTCCGCAGCTTGCGCGTAGGCCTTGGGTGAAACGAGGGGACCGTCGCCGCTGAGGGCCTTGCGCAGGGCCACGTCGCCGGGCGGGAAGGCATCGGGCCAGCTCCAGCCGCGCATCAGCATGTAGCTGGCGGTCCAGGGCCCGATGCCGGGAATGGCGGTCAGCTCTTCGGCCGCGGCCTCGGGCGTGCCCTCGCGGCGGGCAAAGGCCAGCGTCGGCCAGGCCTGGGCCAGGGCGATCAGGCTGTCGGCGCGGCGGCCGATGATGCCCAGGGACGCGATGTCGTCGCGCGTCGCCGCGGCAATGCGTTCGGGCGTCGGGAAAAGGCGCTGGCAGCCCTCGGGTGCTTCGGGCAATGCGTCGCCGAAGCGTTCGACGAAGCGGCCCGCCAGCGTTCGCGCGGCGGCCACCGTGACCTGCTGGCCCAGGACGGCCCTCACCATCAACTCGAAGCGGTCCAGGCAGCCCGGCAGGCGCTGGCCCGGCACGCCGCCCTCGCCCAGGGCCGTGGCGATGGTCTCGGGGTCGGCGTCCAGGTCCAGCCAGCGACGCAGCAGCGGCAGCAGCGAGCCGACGGCCGGCCACAGCGTGGGCGACAGCTCGACGCCGACCTCGCCCGCCTTGTCGAAACTGACGCGCAGCCAGCCGGCATGGCGCTCGCCGGCATGCATGAGAGCCACGGAGCGAGTCACGCTGCCCTCCCCCACGACCTCGACGCCGGCAATGGCCCGCGGCGCCAGGAAGGCGAGGACGCCGGCGACGTCATACGGCTGGCGGTAGCTCAGGCGCAGCCGCGACACGGGCGCCGCACGGCCGCCCTCACGGCGCAGGGCCGTCGGCTGCAGCCGGTAGTGCTCGATGAAGGCGGCATTGAAGCGGCGCAGGCTGGCAAAGCCGGCCGCAAAGGCGATCTCGCTGACGGGCAAGCTGCTGTCGGTCAGCAAGGCCTTGGCGAGCAGCAGGCGGCGCGTCTGCAGGTATTGCAGCGGCGAGACGCCATGCTCGGCCTGGAAGATGCGACGCAGATGCCGGCTCGTGATGCCGAGATGGGTGGCCAGGTCCTCGACGCTGGCTTCGGCGTCGTCGCACGTGTCCAGCCATGCGGCGGCCTGCTGGGCGAGCGTGCGCGACGCGTCCATCGTCGTCCACGGCAGGGCCCGAGGGGCCAGTTCGGGCCGGCATTTCATGCAGGGGCGAAAACGCTCGGCCTCGGCCTGGGCCGCCGTCGAGAAGAAGCGGCAGTTCTCGCGCCGCGGCAGGCGGACGCGGCAGACGGGGCGGCAGTAGATGCCGGTCGACGTCACGCCGACGTAGAGCCGGCCGTCGAAGCGGACGTCATGCGCCTGCAGCACGGCGTAGGCGGCTTCGGGGGGCAGGAGTTCGGAAGACATGCAGCCAGTCTAGGCCGGGCCCCAGCCAGATCCTGGCAGTTTTCGGACATGCCGCCAGGACTTACGAAAAGTAGCGGCGGCGGATGCGGGCGACGGTGCCGTCGTCTTCGAGCTGGCGGTAGGCGGCGACCCAGCGCCGGGCCTCGGCGGCCTCCAGCCCGAGCGACGCGGCCATGTAGAGGGTGGCGTCACCGAGCGTCGTCTGCAGCACGAAGAGCATGCGGGCCTGGCCATACTCGTCCATGGCGGCCTCGAGCATGGGCGTGCCCGCGTAGACGGCATCCAGGGCCTGCTCGCGCAGCAGGCGCAGCAGGTCGCGGTAGTCCTTGGCTTCGACGATGGTCTTGAAGCGCTCGGCCCGCAGATTGGCCGCAATCGGCGAGCCGCGCAGCACGCCAACGCGCAGCTCACGCAACTGGTCGAGTTCGAGACGCGACTCGGTCGCGAGGGTGTAGAGGCCGTAGCGCACCGTCATCAGCGGCACCAGCCATTGGAAGCGGGCTTCGCGGTCCGGCGTGCGCGCCAACGGAAAGATGCCGTAGTGCTGCCCCTGCTCGACCGTGCGCACCGCTCGGGCCCAGGGCACATAGCTGACGGTGGCTGGACGGCCCAGGCGCTGGGCCATGGCGACGGCAAGCTCGTGGGCAAAGCCGCGCTGCCCGCCAGGCGCCTCCCAGGCAAACGGCGGCAGATTGCCGGCTACCCACTCCAGCGGCGGCGCGGCCCGGGCCGTGCCCAGCAATGCAGCCGAAGCAAACAGCAGGCAACGGCGGGACAACAGCATGCCCCGACTCTAAGCCCGGACAAGGCCGGCCTACATCGCCTTGAACAGGTGGACGTAGGCGCGGCTGACGGGCAGCTCGCGACTCTGGCCGCGGATGCGCACGAACAGCCGGCTCTGGTCGTCGCGGCGCGTGCCGGCGAGATGGTCGAGGTTGATGATGGTCGAGCGGTGGACCTGCCAGAAGCGGTCGGGGTCGAGCTGACCGCTGAGCTCGAAGATGGGCGTGCGGATCAGGTGCTCGGCCGTGGCCGTCTGCACGACGGTGTATTTGTCGTCGGCGTGGAAGAACAGCACCTCGTCGATGGGGATCTGGTGCATCAGTTCGCCCTGGGCGGCGCGCACATAGCGCAGCCGGGCCGGCGCGGCCGCGGACGGCAGCAGACGCTTGAGGGTTTGGGCCAGCGCGTCGTCGCCGGACCCTTGCGGGGCGGCTTCCTGGCGCAGCCGCGCCACGCAGGCGGCCAGGCGCTCGGCCTTCAAGGGCTTGAGCAGGTAGTCGACGGCCCGCGCCTCGAAGGCCTCGATGGCGTACTGGTCATAGGCCGTCACGAAGACGACACGGGTCGCGCCTTCGATGCCCTGGGCCACTTCCAGGCCGGTCAGGCCGGGCATCTGGATGTCCAGGAAGGCCAGGTCTGGCTCCAGCTCGGCAATCGCCTCGGCGGCTTCGACGCCGTTGGCGGCGACCTTCACGATCTGCAGTTCGGGCCAGGCCTGGGCCAGTTGGGTCTTCAGATACTGGGCCAGATGGGGTTCGTCGTCGGCGATCAGGGCTGTCGTCATGGCGTGCTGGTGGGAAGAGGGAGCTGGATGCGCGCGAGGGTACCGCCGCCTTCGCGGGGAAGCAGCTCGAAGGTGGCGAAAGCGCCGTAGCGGGCCTTCAGGCGCTCGCGGATGTTGTCGACGGCGACGCCGTTGCCGCCGCGGCGCTTGGGGCCGTCCAGCCCCTGGCCGTCGTCGGCGACTTCAATCCACAGCCGGCCGTCGACCCTTTTCGCGCTGACGGCGACGGTGCCGCCGGCGATCTTGGGCTCCAGGCCATGGTGGATGGCGTTCTCGACCAGGGGCTGGGCCAGCAGCGGCGGCAGTTCGACGCCGCGCAGCTCGGCCGGCAGCGACAGGTCCACCTTCAGCCGCTCGCCCATGCGCAGCTGCATCAGGCCGAGATAGGCCTCCAGCATGGCGAACTCCTGGGCCAGCGTCGTCGTGTCGCCGCGCAACTGGCCGAGGCTGGCGCGCAGGTAGTCTGTGAAACGCTCCAGCATCAGCTTGGCCCGCTCGGGGTCGAAGTCGATGAGGCTTTGCACATTGGCCAGCGTGTTGAACAGGAAGTGAGGCTCGATCTGGCCCTGCAGCAATTTGAGCTGGGCCTCGGTGATGCGGGCCTGCAGCATCTCCTGCTTCCAGCGCGCGCGGTAGCGCCAGCCCACCAGCACGGAGATCACCACCGACGTCGCCACGAACTGGCGCCAGAAGCCCAGGGTGCCCAGCAGCTGCTGCAGGTTCTGGCCCGACCAGATGTGGTCGATGAAAGCCAGTCCGATGACGACGCCGATGAGCGCGCAGAGGACCGACGTGACGGAGAAGAACAGGGCCGAGCGCCAGTCGCGCCAGCCGGTGATGGTGTCCAGCAGCCATTGCGGCGCCAGCCGCTCGAACGAGCGGAACACGGCGAAGAAGCTCACCATGACGCAGGTGCTGACGATCATGTTGCCCGGCACCTGCTGCTGCCACCAGTCCGCCGAACCCAGGTTGCCGCGCTGAAGGCCGGCCACGACGGCGAACATCGTGCCGAAGCCCAGCAGCCAGATCACGTAGATCAGCAGCCTGAAGCGCCAGTGGTCCGGCCGGTGCTTCATCAGCATGCGCTGGTGGCGCAGGGCCTGGGCGAATTCCTCTTTGAATGTCATGGAGCGCGAGTGTAGGAAGGGCCGGGGTCTTGCCCCCTGGACGGGCGACGGATCGACAACCCCGCCGACGGATCGACAGCCATGGGGCGTGCCTACAATCCGGCGCGATTTTCAAACCCAGTTTTCGAGGGCATCCATGCAGGTCAACGCAACCATCTTCAAGGCCTATGACATCCGCGGCGTCGTCGGCAAGACCTTGGACGAGGCACTCGCCGAGCACCTGGGCCGCGCCTTCGGCACCGAGGCCAAGGCCCTGGGCGAGAAGGCCGTCGCCGTCGGCCGCGACGGCCGCCTGTCCGGCCCCGGCCTCGTCGCCGCCCTGATCCGCGGCCTGCAGTCGACCGGCCTGGACGTCGTGGACATCGGTGCCGTGACGACGCCCATGCTGTATTACGTCGCCGCCACCCGCATCAAGCACGGCTGCAACTCCGGCATCATGGTCACGGGCAGCCACAATCCCAAGGACTACAACGGCTTCAAGATGGTCCTGAAGGGCGCCGCCGTCTATGGCGAGCAGATCCAGGGCCTGCGCCAGCGCATCGAAGCCGAGGACTACGCGACCGGCAAGGGCCGCGTCGGCAAGATGGACGTGGGCGCCGAGTACGCGGCCCGCATCGTCAAGGACTGCAAGCTCGCCCGCCCGATGAAGATCGTCGTCGACAGCGGCAACGGCATCCCCGGCGCTTCGGCCCCGGCCATCCTGCGCGCCCTCGGCTGCGAGGTCATCGACATCTTCTCCAAGGTCGACGGCGACTTCCCCAACCACCATCCCGATCCCTCGCGTCCCGAAAACCTCGAGGACCTGAAGAAGATCGTCCATGCCACCGATGCCGAACTGGGCCTGGCTTTCGACGGCGACGGCGACCGCCTGGGCATCGTGACGAAGGACGGCGAGATGATCATGCCGGACCGCCAGATCATGCTGCTGGCCGCCGACATCCTGAAGCGCAACAAGGGCGCCGAGATCATCTTCGACGTCAAATGCACCCAGCGCCTGGCGCCGTGGATCAAGCAGCACGGCGGCAAGCCGCTGATGTGGATGACGGGCCATTCCCTGGCCAAGGCCAAGCTGAAGGAAACCGGCGCCCCCATGGCCGGCGAGCTGTCGGGCCACATCTTTTTCAACGAGCGCTGGTATGGCTTTGACGATGCCATGTACACAGCCGGCCGCATGCTGGAGATCCTGAGCCGCGACGCCGACCCCAGCGCCACGCTGAACGGCCTGCCCAACAGCTTCAACACGCCCGAGATCAACGTGCCCTGCGCCGAAGGCGAGCACCACGAGGTCGTCAAGAAGCTCAAGGAACTGGTGACGCCGGGTGATTTGCCGGGCGTGCAGGAGATCATCACCATCGACGGCATGCGCTTCGAGTACGCCGACGGCTTCGGCCTGATCCGCCCGTCCAACACGACGCCCGTCCTGGTGCTGCGCTTCGAGGGCCACACGCAGGAAGCGCTGGACCGCATCCAGCACGACGTGCTGGAGCAGCTCAAGCGCGTGAAGCCCGACGCCACCTTCGCCGCGGGCCATTGATCCACCACGCGGCCGCAGAGCCGCCTCAGGGAGAGAACGAATGCCGTTGCTTTTCGGCCTGGACATCCTGATTGCCGTGCTGCTGGCCGTGCATGTCGTGCGCAGCGGCCAGCAGCTGTACTGGCTCTTCATCCTGTTCGCCTTCCCAGGGCTGGGCAGCGCGGTGTATTTCTTCGCCGTCTACCTGCCCAATTCACGGCTGGAACGCGGCGCCTTCAAGGCCGTGTCGGCCGCGGCGCGGGCCCTGGACCCGGGCCGTGACGTGCGCGAGGCCCGCTTGGCCTTCGACGTCTCGCCGTCGGCCCAGAACCAGATGCGCCTGGCCGAGGCCTTGCTGAACAACGGTGAAGCGCCTGAGGCGGCGAAGTTGTACGAGGGTGCGCTGAAAGGCCCCTTCGCCAACGATCCCGACCTGCGCTTCGGCGCCGTGCGGGCCTATGTCGAATGCCAGCGCTTCGCCGCCGCCCTGCCCCATCTGCAGACGCTGAAGGCCGAGCGGCCCGACTACCGCCCCGACCAGGTCCTGCTGCTGCTGGCACGCTGCTATGCCGGCACCTCGCGCGCGGCCGAGGCGCGCGAGAGCTTCGAGGCCGCGGTGCGCCAATACGGCAGTTTCGAGGCCCATGCCGAGTACTCGACCTGGGCCCTGGCCACCGGCGACGCCGCGACGGCCGCGCGGTTGCAGACCGAGATCGACCGCCAGGTCAAGCAATGGAATCCGGTCAGTCGTGAGCTGAATGCACCGGTCATGCGCCGCCTGCAGGCCGCGCACGAACTGGCGCGCAAGGGTGGTTGATGCCTGAGGGCCTCGCCCTGGCCCTGTACGCGACCGCGCTGCGGCTGCTGACACCCTTTTATCTGCTGCGGCTGTGGCGGCGCGGCGCCAGGGAGGCGCTCTACCGCCATGCGCTGGGCGAGCGGCTGGGTCTCTACACGGCTGCGGCCGCACCCGGGCGGTTGTGGATCCATGCCGTTTCCCTGGGTGAAACGCGGGCGGCAAGCGCCCTGGTCGACGCCTTGCGCGCCCGCGACCCGTCGCTCAGATTCCTGCTGACCCATTCCACGGCCACCGGCCGGGAGGCCGGCCAGGCCTTGCTGCGCGAGGGCGACGCCCAGGCCTGGCTGCCCTATGACACGCCGGGCGCCGTGCGCCGCTTCCTGCGCCATTGGCGGCCTCGCATGGGCGTGCTGATGGAGACCGAGGTCTGGCCGACCTTGCAACGCGAAGCCGAAAAAGCCGGCCTGCCCATGGTGCTGGCCAACGCCCGGCTGTCGGAAAAAAGCCTGCGCCAGGGCCAGCGTCTGGCGGCCCTGATGCGGCCGGCGGCGCAGCGCATGTCGCTGGCCCTGGCCCAGACCCAGCTGGACGCCGAGCGCATCCGCGCCATGGGCACGGCCCGTGTCGAGGTGGCCGGCAACCTGAAGTACGACATCGCCATGGACCCGGTCCTGATCGCCCGCGGCCGGGCCTGGGCTGCCGGCGTCGGCCGGCCCGTGCTGATGCTGGCCGTCAGCCGCGAAGGTGAGGAGAAGGCATTGCTGGACGAATGGGCGCGGCGGCCAGCCCCTCGCCCGCTGCTGGCCATCGTGCCCCGCCATCCCCAGCGCTTCGATGAGATCGCCGGCCTCATCGAGGCCGCCGGCTTCACGCTGGCGCGCCGCAGCAGCTGGGCCGGGGAACCGCCGGAACCTGCGCTGCAGACCGACGTCTGGCTGGGCGACTCCATGCGCGAGATGCCGCTGTACTACGGCCTGGCCAGCGTCGCCCTGCTGGGCGGCAGCTTCGAGCCGCTCGGCGGCCAGAACCTCATCGAAGCGGCAGCCTGCGGCTGTCCGGTGCTGGCCGGCCCCCACACCTTCAATTTTGCCGAGGCGGCTGAGCTGGCCGTCGCCGCCGGCGCGGCCCGGCGCTGTGCCAACCTGCCCGACGCCGTCGCCCAGGGCCTGGCACTGTGCGGCGACGCGGCGTCCCGCCAGGCCATGGCAGCCCAGGCGCGAGCCTTCGCCCAAGCCCACCAGGGTGCCGCCGCCCGCATGGCCGCAACCCTGCTTCCCCTGAGAACCCGATGACACCGCTTGCCGCCTGGACCCGCTGGACCCTGCAAGCGCTGTTCGTGTTGTCGGGCTGCGCGGCCCTCATCTACCAGTCGATCTGGACCCACTACCTGGGTCTGACCCTGGGCCATGCGGCCTATGCCCAGACCCTGGTGCTGATGATGTTCATGGGGGGCATGGCCTTGGGGGCCTGGCTTGTCAGCCGCATCACCCAATCCCTGCGCCGGCCCATCGCGGCCTACGCCGGCGCCGAGGCTTTGATCGGCGTCTTCGGCCTGGTCTTCCACGCCGTCTTCGTCGCCTACAGCGGGTTCAGCCAGGATCGCGTGCTGCCGGCCCTGTCCAGCGCCGGCGCCGCCACAGTCTGGCAATGGCTGAGCGCCGCGGCCCTGATCGCGCCGCAGACGGTGCTGCTGGGCGCCACCTTCCCGCTGCTGGCCGTGGCCGTGCTCAGGTTGCCGGGCAGCCGGCAGGGCCAGACCCTGGGCGGCCTGTACTTCACCAACGGCATCGGCGCGGCCCTCGGCGCTCTCATCGCCACCTTCGGGCTGCTGCCGGCCGTCGGCATGCCCGGCGCCCTTCAGGCGGCGGCCTGGCTCAACCTCGGCGTGGCCGCCGTGAGCCTGGTGTTGAGCCGCGCCTGGCGGGAGGGTGCATCGGTCACCGTCGCTCCGGCAACCGAGGACGCGAATGGAAGCGGCCCGGGCCGCCTGCTGCCTGCACTGCTCGTGGCCACCTTCCTGTCCAGCGCCGCCTCCTTCGCCTATGAGCTGGGCTGGGTGCGCATGCTGAACCAGGCACTGGGCAGCAGCCTGCACAGCTTCGAGCTGATGCTGGCGGCCTTCATCGCCGGCCTGGCCTTGGGCGGCCTGTGGGTGCGGCGCGTGGGCGATCGCATCGGCGACCTGGTGCGCTATGCCGGCTTCGTGCAGGTGGCCATGGGCCTGTGCGCGATGGCCTCGGTGGCACTGCTGGGCCATGCCTATCACTGGGTGCCATGGCTGCTGCAGGCGCTGGCGCGCAGTGGCGCCGGCTACACCCTCTACAACCTGGCCACCGCCGGCATCGCCGTCCTCATCATGGTGCCGGCGGCCTTCTTCGCCGGCATGACGCTGCCGCTGTTCACGGCCGCCCTGCTGCGCCGCGGCGCGGGTGAGCGCGCCATCGGCCAGGTCTATGCAGCCAACACCCTGGGAGCCATCCTGGGCGTGCTGGTGGCGGCTCATGGCCTGATGCCGGCCCTGGGCGTGGGCATGATGCTGCTGGCCGCGGCTGCCGTGGACTTTCTCATCGGCCTGTTCCTGTTGCGCGGCTTGAGCCCGGGCCGCTGGACGGCCGGCAATATCGCTGTCGGCGTCATCGGTGCCGTCGTGATGGGTGCCATGATGCAGTGGGGCCTGCCGGACCGACTGCTGCAGTCGGCAGGTGTCTTCCGCTACGGCAATACCGACACGAGTGGGCGCGAGCTGCTGTACTACGAGGACGGCGCCACCGCCAGCATCTCGGTCGTGCGCAAGGACGAACTTTCCATCATCTCGACGAACGGCAAGCCAGATGCCGGCTGGACCGCTCTGGAGCAGCCGCCCGCTCCCGACGAAATCACCATGATGATGCTCGGGGCCCTGGCGCTGTCGGCCCATCCCCAGCCCGATGACATTGCCGTCATTGGCTGGGGCTCGGGACTCAGCACGCACACCTTTCTCGGTTCCAAGGCACCCAAGCGCGTGGACAGCATCGAGATCGAGCGGGCCATGTGGGAAGGCGCCAAGGCGCTGGGCGTTCGCAATCTGCGGGCCTACGAAGATTCCCGCTCCCATGTCCATTTCGAGGATGCGCGGGAATTCTTCGCCCGCGGCCAGCGGCGCTACGACATCGTCGCTTCGGAACCCTCCAACCCCTGGGTCAGCGGCGTGGCCAGCCTGTTCACCCAGGAGTTCTACCGCCGCGTGAAAAGCAGCCTCAAGCCGGACGGCCTGCTGGTGCAGTGGGTGCATGGCTACGAGATCTCGGACGCGCTGCTGGCCGAGATAGTTGCGGCGCTGATCAGCGAGTTCCCCAACAGCGAGCTCTATTTCGTCGACTCCACCGACCTGCTCATCCTGGCGCCGCAGAACAAGGTCGGACCGCTCAGCGACCTGCCCTGGCGCAACAAGGCACTGTCAGCGGAGCTGAAGCGCGTCGGCCTGCGCACGCCGGCGGATCTGTCGGCGCGTCGGGTCGGCGGGGCGGGCGTGCTGCGCAGCTATGTGCACATGCAGGCGGCCCGCCCCCATTCGGACTTCTTCCCGACGATTTCGCTGAACGCTCCCCAGCAGCGCTTCCAGGGCTCACAGGCCACGCTGCTGCTGCGCCTGGCTGCGTCAGGGCTGCCGGTGCTGGAGGTGCTGGACTGCCGCGCGCCCCTGCCGGCCGCGGCCCCCATCACCCCCGCAGTCAACCACCCCATCCTGGAAGCCCGCCAGCGTGCGGTCGCAGCCCTGCAGCGCTTCAACGGCCCCGGCCCCGGCCCGGATCACAGCGGCGACGGACTGAGCCGTCTGATCGACGCCCTGCAGGCCCAGCGCAAGGGCGCCACGCCGCTGGACGAAGACAGTCTGCTGATCTACCTCGCCAACCTGGCGCAGGACATGCTCGGCCATGTCGACGGCGCGGACCAGCAGGCGTTGTGGGACGTGGCCGCCTGGCGGCGCGCGCGGCCGGAGCTGTCGCCACGGACCCTGCAGGTGCTGGGGCTGTACGAAGCCGTGTCACGCCGGGATTGGCCGTCCGTCGAGACGCGGGCTCAACAGCTGCTTGCCCAGCCGCCGGCCCCGATGCCGCCAGCGCTGAACGAACAGATCCTGGTGCTCGGCACGCTGGCAGGCATGGCCCAGGGCAAAACCGACGCGGTGCGCAGCTGGGAGACGCAGTGGGCGGCCCGCGTGCCTGCGGCGGGGCTGGCGGAGACCCGCCAGTTCCTCAAGGCCTGGGAAGAGGCCGGCGAACCCGCCTGTTCCAGAAAAGGATCGCCATGAACGTCTATTCGGGCCAATGCCTCTGCGGCCAGGTGCGGCTGGCAGCGCAAGGCGAGCCGCTGCGCGTGGGCATCTGCCACTGCATGGATTGCCGCGGCGAAAGCGGATCGGCCTTCACCTTCTATGCAGTCTGGCCGGCCGCGGGGTTTGAGCACACGGGCGACACCGCCGAGTACCTCGGCCAGCGCTTCTGCCCGCACTGCGGCTCGCGGCTGTTCTCGCTGGACGCGCAGGAGGCCGAGATCAAGCTCGGCGTGTTGTCGCAAGCGCCCACGCCGCTCGTGCCCAGCTACGAGCTCTGGGTCAAGCGCCGCGAGCCCTGGCTGAAGCCGGTGCCGGGCGCCGAGCAGTTCGACGAGGACCGCCGCTGATCATCCGGTCAGCGGATGGCTGTCCCCGGATCAAGGGGCGCCAGGGGTTGCTCCGGATTGTTCGGGCGGCTTTCGGCGGTTGTGATGCCGCGCATTCCACTTCCAGCCTGCCCCCACATGCAAATGCGAACCCTTGCCCTGTCCTTCACCGCGACGGCCCTGCTCGGCCTGTCGGCCTCCCTGGCCCAGGCCAGCGTGATCGATGTGCAGCTGAGCGGCAATCCGGCGCAGGGCAACAGCTTCCACAACCTGGGCTCCGACACCTACGTGCTGTCGCTGGACGGATTGGCCGCCCATCCGGTCAGCATGGCCCAGGGCGACACCGTCCATGCCGTCCTGAACTTCACGGCGCCACTGAATGTGCCTGCGTCGGCCATCGTGACCCATTGGGCACTGCTGCTTCAGGGCCCGAGCTTCCCCGGCGACTCCGTCCTCACGCTGGGTCAGGTGTCCATGAGCTACCAGGGCGCCCCGGTGGCGAGCTATGCGACCAACTGCGGCACGTCCGGGCAGGTGGCAAGCTGCTTCGGGGCCTGGGCGCCGGACAGCCAGGCGGTCACCATCAACCAGATGGCGTGGACCTTCGACATCACCCAGCTCAGCGCGCCCGGCACCGCGACCAGCGCGCTGTTTTCCTACACGGTGAACAACCCCGTCCCCGAGCCGGCTTCGGTCAGCCTGCTCGCCCTGGGCCTGGCGGCCCTGGGGCTGAGGGCGCGGCGCCGCACCCGCTGAGGCGGATCAGCCGCCGGCGACGTCGGACTTGGCGTTCCAGCCGCCGCCCAGCGCCTTGACGAGCTGAGCCGTCGCCGCCCATTGCGCGCCGCGCAACTGGGCCAGGGCACGCTCGGTGGCCAGCGGCGTGCGCTCGGCCTCGGTCACGTCCAGGTAGCTGACGGCGCCCTTGTCGTAGCGGCTCTTGGCCACGGTCAGGGCCTGGCTGCTGGAGGTCAATGTGCGGTTCTGGGCGTCCATGGTCGCCGTGCGGCCTTGCAGTTCGGCCAGCGCGTCGTCGACTTCGCGCAGGGCCTGCAGCATGCGGCCGCGGAAGGCGGCCAGCGATTCGTCCACCTGGGCCTTGCTCACTGCCAGGTTGGCCTTGTTCTTGCCGCCTTCGAAGATGGGGAGCGAGATGCTGGGGCCGAAGTTGTAGAGGCGGGCCGGCGCGGACACGAGGTCGCTCAGGTCCTTGCTCTGGTAGCCGAAACTGCCGGTCAGGCGGATGGACGGATAGAAGGCGGCTTCGGCAATGCCGACCTGGGCCGTCGCCGCATGCAGCTGGGCCAGGCTCTGGGCCAGGTCCGGGCGGCGCTGCAGCAGCTCCGAGGGCAGGCCGGCGCGGATGGCCGGGGGCACCGGCAGCGAGGTCGTGGCCTGCAGCTGGAGGTCGGCGCTGCCCTGCCCCGTCAGCGCGGCGATCTGGTTGATCACCAGGGCTTGGCGGCGCGGCAGGTCGGCCACGTCGGCGTCGGCCGAGGCCAGCTCGGCACGCACGCGCTCGAGGTCCTGGGTCGTCGAGGAACCGGCATCAAAGCGGGTCTGGGCGACCTTGAAGGCATTGGCGCGGCTGTCGCGCAGGCGTTGCAGGGCCGTGGCCTCGTCGGCCAGGGCGCGCCATTGCCAGTAGGCGGCGGCGACGTCGGCCGTCAGCGCGACGCGGGCGGCGGCGGCGTCCAGCGTCGTGGCATCGAGCTGGGCCTGCGAGGCCTCGGCCTGGCGCTTGACGCGGCCCCAGAGGTCGATCTCCCAGCCCAGCGAGGCCTGGATGCCGGTCTGCGTGCCGTCGAAGGTGATGGCCTGGCCGCCGAGGACCGGCGTCGTGACGGACTTGGCGGAGGTGCGCAGGGTGGTGACGCTGCCGCCGACGTCGACGCGCGGCAACTCGTCGGCCCTGACGCCGGCATACACCGCACGGGCGCGCTCGATGCGCGCGGCCGCGGCGGCCAGCGTCGGGCTGGCCTGCAGGGCCTGCGCTTCCAGCGCGTTGAGCTGGGCGTCGCCGAACATCAGCCACCAGTCGCGTTGCAACTCGGCACCGGCCACCGGTGTGGCGGCGCGATAGGCAGCGGGCGCGTTGGCAGCGGGCGCCTGGTAGTTGGGGCCCAGCGTCGTGCAGGCGGCGAGCGCCGCGGTGGCGACGAGGGTGAGGACGGTCTTGAGCTGGATCATGGTGATCTCTCTTTTCTCGAATTAGTGGGCCGCTTCGGCGGCGCCAGCGCCACCGAGGACCTTCTTGCTCATCCAGACGATGAGCACGCAGCTGATGAGGGCGATGCCGAGGATGAGGAAGGCGTCGTTGTAGGCCATGACGAAGCTGTCGCGGCGCACGACGTTGTCCAGGGCCTTCATGGCCATGTCCTGGGCGGTGGCGAGGTCCATGCCCTTGCTCGCGAAGTTCTGCGCCAGCGTGTCCAGCCGCGCTTGCGTGGCCGGGTCGTAGAGGCTGATGGCCTCGCCGACGCGGGCGCTGTGCAGATGCTCGCGGTTGGTCAGCAGCGTGGCCAGGGTCGCAATGCCGACGGAGCCGCCGAGGTTGCGCATCATGTTGAACATGCCCGAGGCGCTCGGCAGCAGATTGGGCGGAATGCCGTTCACCGCGAAGTTGGTCAGCGTGATCATGATCAGCGGCTGGCCCAGGGCGCGGACGATCTGCGCGGCGATCAGCTCGGGCCCGGCGGTGTCGGCGCTCATGTGGGTGTTCATGAAGCAGGACACCGCGAACAGCACCAGGCCCAGGCTCATCATCACGCGGTTGTCCAGCTTGGTGGACAGCTTGGCCGCAAAGGGCATGATGAAGAGCTGAGGCAGGCCCATCCACATGATCACGAGGCCGATCTGCATCGGCGTGTAGTTCGCGATCTGGCCGAGGTAGAGCGGCAGGATGAAGGCCGAGCCGTAAAGGCCCATGCCGGTCGTGAAGGCGATGACGCCGGCGATCAGGAAGCTCGGGCGGCCGAGGATGTGCAGGTCGATGAAGGTGTTCTTGCGCGTCAGGCCCCGCCAGGCCCAGCCGTAGATGCCACCGACCGCCAGCACGGCGGCCGTGATGATGAAGCGGCTCTGGAACCAATCCTTGGCATTGCCCTCTTCCAGCATCGCGGTCAGCGAGCCCAGGCCGACGGCCATGAACAGGATGCCCCACCAGTCCACATCACGCAGCAGCTTCAGGTTCATCGGCTCCTTGTCCAGGCCGATGGTGACGCCCAGCATCAGCAGGATGCCCGGGGCCCAGTTGATGTAGAAGATGCTGGGCCAGCCGTAGATCTCGGTCAGGTAGCCGCCGACCGTGGGCCCAAGCGTCGGCGCGAGGGTCGCCGTCATGCCGAACAGGGCCAGGCCGATGGGCCGCTTGTTCAGCGGCAGCTTGCGCGTGACCAGGGTCATGGCCATCGGGATCATGACGCCGCCCGTGAAGCCCTGGGCCGCCCGGAAGGCGATCATGGACTCCAGGCTCCAGGCCATGCCGCACAGCGTGCTGAAGATCAGGAACAGCGCGACGTTGATGACCAGGTAGCGGCGCGTGGAGAACACCACCGACAGGAAGCCGGCCAGCGGGATGACGACGATCTCGGCGACGAGGTAGGCGCTGGAGATCCAGGAGCCTTCTTCCTGCGTGGCCGACAGCGCGCCGAGGATGTCCCGCAGCGAGGAGTTGGTGATGGCGATGTCCAGCACCGCCATGAAGGCGCCCAGCAGGCTGGCCAGCACGGCCAGCCAGGTGCGGCCGCTGACCTTCTGGTCGGGCGGCGGTGGGAGGTAGTTTTCGTTGCCCACGTGAATCCCCGGGCTTACTCAGCGATCTCGACTTCCACCTGCACGGACAGGCCCGGCACGATGCGGTTGGCCTGCTCGCCCAGGGCCTTCAGGCTCTCCGGCTCGAACACGACCTTGACGGGCACGCGCTGGACGATCTTGGTGAAGTTGCCGGTCGCGTTGTCCGGCGGCAGCAGCGCGAAGCTGGCGCCCGAGGCGGGGGCGAAGCTTTCCACATGGGCCTCGATTTCCTTGCCGGGGAAGGCGTCAACCTTGACGTGCACCTTCTGGCCCGGCTTCATCTTGGCCAGCTGGGTTTCCTTGAAATTGGCGACGATCCAGGTCTCGGGCTCGACGATGGCGGCCAGCTGCTGGCCGGCCTGCACGCGCTGGCCGATTTCGACGGTGCGCTTGCCGATGCGGCCGTCGCTGGAAGCCTTCAACTCGACATAGCCGAGCTGGTTCTGGGCGTCCTTCAGCTGGGCCTGGGTCGCGCTCTTCTGGGCTGCGGCGGACTGACGGGCGCTCTCGGCAGCCGCGATGGCCTCCTTGGCCGCGGAGGCGCTGGCCTTGCGGGCCGCCAGGTCGGCGCGGGCCACGTCACGAGCGGCCAGCGCAGCGTCCAGTTCCTGCTTGGAGGTGGCGCGCAGTTCTGCGCCGAACAAGGCCTGGCTGCGCTTGGCGTCCAGCTCGGTGCGGGCCAGCACGGCTTCGGCCTGGGCGACCTGCGAGCCCGTCGCCGCAGCTTGCGCCTTGGCTTGGGCCACCTGGGCACCGCTGGTCGCGATGGCTGCGTCGGACTGGGCGATCTGAGCCTTCAGCCGCTCGATCTGCACGGCCGCGTCGGCCGGGTCCAGGCGCAGCAGCACGTCGCCGGCTTTCACCACCGCGTTGTCCTGCATGTGCATTTCGGTGACGACACCGGCAACGCGCGTCGCGACCGGGTGCAGGCGGCCGGCGACGAAGGCGTTGTCGGTCTCGACCAGGTGCTGGCTGCGCCACCACATGCGGCCACCCAGGCCAATGCCGCCGATCAACAGGATGGCGCCGACGATGAGCAGGGGCACGGGCGGGCCGCTCTTGGTGGGCTTGGGGGCAGCAGCGTTGGTCTCTTGCGGTGCGTTCATGACAGGCTTTCCTTGTTGTGGTTGCTTGAGGTTGTTCTGGGGACGGCTCTGGGACTTAAGCGGCCCATGCCGCCCGACTGGAATCGCTGCAGGGCCGCAACGACCTGGCCTTCGTCGCTCATGACGAAGGGGCCGTGGCGCACCAGGGGTTCGAGGAGAGGCCGGCCGCAGAAGCAGGCCAGGCGCAGGGCCTCGTCGGCCACGATGCAGGCTGCACCGCCGGCGGGCAGGCTCAGCGCCCGGCCAGTGGACAGCGGGAGTTCATCGGTGCGGCCGCTGCCCTGGATGACGAGGGCAAAGCCCTGTTCACCTTCGGGCAACGTGATGTCGAAAGGGGCGCCGGCGTCGATGTCGACGAGGACCAGGGAGGTCGACCAGGGCAAGGCCAGGCCGGTGTCGGCACCGAAGACCTGCACGGCTTTCCAGCCTTCGCCGACGCGGCGCGGCATCTGCTCCGGCGCCAGGCGCATCACGGCGGGCGCGCGCAGCTTCTGCTCCGCGGGCAGGTTGACGAAGATCTGCAGGCCATGGGCCTCGCGGCCGGCCTCGATGGGAAATTCGTCATGCATGACGCCGCGGCCGGCCAGCGTCCAGTGCAGCCCGCCGGGCAGGATTTCGTGCTCGCCGCCCAGGGAGTCGCGGCTGACCATGCCAGTGGCCGAGTCGTCGAAGAGATAGGTCACCGCCGAGAAGCCGGCGTGAGGGTGAGGCGCGAACACCGCCTCGCTCATGCGGAAGTGGTCGACCATGATGAAAGGGTCGAGCAGAGCCTGGGGGTCGCGCCAGCCCTCGGCCTGGAAGCCGGCGCCGATGCGGTGCCTTTGGGGCTGGAGAAGACGAGCGGTTGACATGATGGCCGCGACTGTAGAGAGTTCCATTTCTGGCGAATAGCCACAAAACTCAAACTCACCGTTCCAGAAACGAAACGAAACGAACCGAGATACAGCGAGATAAATCACACCCATGAAGATCGACGACCTGTTGCTGCTGGCCCAGGTGCACAAGGCCGGCTCCCTGTCCGAGGCCTCGCGCCAGCTCGACCTGCCCAAGGCGACGCTGAGCCGCCGCCTGACGGCGTTGGAGAGCTCGGTGGGGGCCCGCCTCTTCGTGCCGGGCGCGAGCCGCCTGACGCTGACCGAGCTGGGCGAGCAACTGGCCGAGCGCGCCGCCCGCCATGAAGAGGACATTGCCGAAACGCGCGAATGGCTGGCCTCGCGGGAGGCCACACCCCAGGGTCGCCTGCGGGTGGCCGTGCCGGCCGAGTTCGCGATGCTGGTGCTGTCGGAAAGCCTGTCGCGCTTCGTGCGCCGCTATCCCAAGGTGGAGCTGGAGATCGACACCACGCCGCGGCGCGTGGACCTGTTCAACGAGCCCTATGACGTGGCCGTGCGCGTTGGCCCGGTGGACGAGCCCGACCTCATCGCGCGCCGCTTCATGCTGCTGGAGCGCGGGCTCTATGCCAGCCCCGTCTACCTGCAGGCGCGGCCCGCGCCACTGACGCCGGCCGATCTGGCCGCGCATGATTTCGTCGTCATGACCCAGGCCAAGGAAGCCAACAAGCGCCGCCTGCAGAACGGTTCACAGACCGTGGACATCGACCTGCACGGGCCGCTGGAGGCCAACTCCATCGGCCTGGTGCTGGCACTGACGCGGGCCGGCGGCGGCATCGGCAGCTTCCCCTTCGGCATGGTGGCAGCCGACCTCGAGGCCGGCACGCTCGTCCACGTGCTGCCGCAATGGAGCTACGAGCCCCTGCCCGTCCACCTGCTGACGGCCAGCCGCCGCCTGATGCCGGCCAAGACCCGGGCCTTCATCGATCATCTGTTCGAGACAGCCCCGGAATGGGCGCGGTCGGGACTGCCCGGGCTGCCCGCCAACTACGGCCGCGGCGGCTGAGTTCAGGGCGGCGGGCTCGCGCTCTTCCAGAGATCGATGCTCTTGTCGATCCAGCCGCTCATCAGGCTCTGGCGGGACAGCGTGTACATCGCCCGCGCCAGGCGGCCGCGCATCTCCGGCGTGTTGCAGGCGGACCGGTGCGACAAGGTCAGGTACAGCGGCTCGCTCGCGACGGCCGGCTTCAGCGGGCGAATGCCCTCGATGTTCAGGCGCGCCAGATAGGCGAGCGCCGGGCTGTCCTCGTAGATCAGGTAGTCGATGCGCGACTTCTGCAGCATCAGCAGCGCCTTCTCCACGCTCGCCACCTGGGAGAGCTTCAGCTTGTCGCGCGAATAGCGATCGAACTCCTCACCGAAGCTGTTGCCGATGACGGTGCCGCCCTGCAGCGGCGCGAGGTCGGCCCAGCGCCGGTAGTCGAGCCGGCTGCCGCTTCGCACGAAGACGACCGACCGCGTCTCGTGGAAGGCGGGGTGAAAGTAGTCCATGTACTCGGTGCGGGCCAGCGTGAAGAAGGCGCCTGCGATCAGGTCGATGCGGCCGGCGCGCATTTCCTCCTGCACACGGCCCCAGGGGCCGACGTAACGCGCTTCTATGGGCAGGCCCAGCTCCCTGGACAACCAGGCGAGCATCTCGGCGTTGGCGCCGACCAGGCGGTCCCCGTTTTCGGCAGCTCGCCACAGATAGGGTGGGTACTGCGGATTGCCAGACGCCACCAGCTGGCGACATGCGGGTGTGCTCGACGGCGCCAACGCGGGCGCCTGCGCCTGCGCCTGCGCGGCACCGGCCAGCGCCAGGGCTGGCAGCAGCGCCATCAGCCAGAGCAACCAACCTGTCTGCGGCATCGACGCCATGGGCGATCCCTCCCGATCAAGATTCAAGCTGGATCCTGGAGCAGCCTGCGCAGCCCCTCTTCGTCCAGCACGGTAACACCCAGGGCCTGGGCCTTGTCCAGCTTGCTGCCCGCGTCCTCGCCCGCAATGACGTAATTCGTCTTCTTGGACACGGAGCCGCTGACCTTGCCGCCCGCCTCCTCGATCAGCGCCTGCGCCTCGTCGCGGCTCAGCACCGGGAACTTGCCCGTCAGCACCAGCGTCTTGCCCAGCAGCGGGCGCGGGCGGTCGTCGGCCTCGCCGGCGCTCTCCTTCGGCTGGACGCCGGCCGCCAGCAATTGCTCGACGACCTCGCGGTTGTGAGGTTGGGCAAAGAAGGTGTGGATGCTGGCCGCGACGATGGGGCCGACGTCGGGCACTTCCAGCAGCTGTTCGACGCTGGCATTCATCAGCTTGTCCAGCGTGCCGAAGTGGCGCGCCAGGTCCTTGGCCGTCGTCTCGCCGACCTGGCGGATGCCGAGGGAAAACAGGAAGCGCGCCAGCGTCGGCGTCTTGCTCTTCTCCAGCGCGTCGACAATGTTCTGGGCGCTCTTCTCGGCCATGCGGTCCAGGGCCGCGAGCTTGGCGACGCCGAGCTTGTAGAGGCCGGGCAGGCTCAGCACGATGCCGGCATCGACGAGCTGCTCGACCAGCTTGTCGCCCAGGCCCTCGATGTCCATGGCGCGGCGGCCGGCGAAATGCAGCATGGCCTGCTTGCGCTGGGCCGGGCAGAAGACGCCGCCGGTGCAGCGGTATTCGATGCTGCCCTGCTCGCGCGCCGCCTCGCTCTTGCAGATGGGGCAGGCACGCGGCATGTGGAAGTTGGGGACATAGCGGGGCCGCTCGCCCGGCACGCGGCCGACCACTTCAGGAATGACGTCCCCGGCGCGGCGGATGATGACCTTGTCGCCGACCCGCACGCCCTTGCGGCGCATCTCGAAGACGTTGTGCAGCGTGGCGTTGGACACCGTCGTGCCGCCGACGAAGACCGGATCCAGCCGCGCCACCGGCGTCAGCTTGCCTGTGCGGCCGACCTGGATGTCGATGGACAGCAGCGTCGTCACCTGCTCCTGGGCCGGGTATTTGTGGGCCACGGCCCAGCGCGGCTCGCGGGTCTTGAAGCCCAGCCTGGCCTGCAGCTCGCGCGAGTTCACCTTGTAGACCACGCCGTCGATGTCAAAAGGCAGGCCGTCGCGGGCCTCGGCCACGCGCTGATGGAACTCGACAAGACCGGCCGTGCCCGAAGCCACAGCGCGCATCTCGTTCACCGGCAGGCCGAAAGCAGCCAGCGCGTCCAGCAGGCCCGACTGCGTCGTCGGCAGCTCCCAGCCCTGCACCTCGCCCAGGCCATAGGCATAGAAGCTCAAGGGCTTGTCGCGGGCCTGGCGGGAGTCCTTCTGGCGCACCGTGCCAGCGGCCGTGTTACGTGGATTCACGAAGGTCTTGTCGCCTTTGGCGCGCTGGCGCTCATTCAGGGCTTCGAAGGCATCGCGGCGCATGTACACCTCGCCACGCACTTCCAGCACCGAAGGCGCCTCGCCCCTCAGCCGCAGCGGGATCTGGCCGATGGTGCGCACGTTGTGGGTGACGTCCTCGCCCGTCTCGCCATCGCCGCGCGTGGCGGCCTGCACGAGCACGCCGTCCTCGTAGCGCAGGTTGATGGCCAGGCCGTCGAACTTCAGCTCGGCGTTGTAGTCGACCGGCGCATCGCCCTCCTTCAATCCCAGCTCGCGGCGCACGCGGGCATCGAAGGCGATGGCGCCGCCTTCGGTCGTGTCGGTTTCGGTCGTGATCGACAGCATGGGCACGACATGGCGTACCGGCACGAGGTCGTCCAGCACGGCTCCGATGACGCGCTGGGTCGGTGAGTCCGGCGTCAGCAGCTCGGGGTGGGCGTTTTCCAGGGCCTGCAGCTCTGCAAAAAGCTTGTCGTACTCGGCATCCGGCAGCTCCGGCTGGTCGAGCACGTAGTAGAGGTGGGCGTGGTGGTTGAGCTGGGCGCGCAACTCGGCGGCGCGTTCGGCAGGCTTGGCGGTCATGGGGGCATTTTGTCGCGGCCAGACAATGTCCCGCATGAGTTCCCGTGTCGATCTGCTGCATGCCGGCCCCGCCGTGGGCTTCGACGAGCCTTTCGAGATGCTGGCCGCCTGCCACGAGCGGGTGCGGCGCAGCCTGGATCTGCTGCAGCGCCTGCACGCCCACGTCCAGCAGCACGGCGTGGACACCCAGGCGCGCGACGCAGCCGCCGACGTGCTGCGCTACTTCGACCGCGCCGGCCCGGCCCACCACGAAGACGAGGAGCGCCATGTGCTGCCGCGGCTGCGTGCGGCGGGCCTGACCGACATGGCCGACCGTCTGCACGCAGACCACCTGGAGATGACGTCGCTGTGGGCGCGCCTGCGCGAACCGCTGCAGGCCTGGGTCGCTCTCGAAGCGGCAACGATCGATGTCGCCATTTTGGGGCGTTATGTCAGTCTCTACGACGCTCACCTGGCCGTCGAGGACGCGCAGGCCTTCAGCATCGCCCGGGCTGGCGTCGACACGGCCGCGCTTGTCAGCATGGGGAAGGAAATGGCCGCACGCAGGCGTTGAAAGCCCGGGCCGACGCTGACATCATGGCCCGACCGGCCGCAGGGAGCGGACGCAAGGAGGGACCATGTTGTCGAATCTTCGTGTCGGCCCGCGCATGGCGCTGGGCTTTGGCCTGTTGCTGGCGCTGATGCTGGCCATGGGCGGTTTCGCCAGCAGCCGCGTCGCGCGGGTGCAGGCCAATGTCGTCGACCTGGCGGACAACTGGCTGGTCAGCACCCAGCAGCTGGCCGGCATGGGCGAGGCCCTGAACCTGATGCGGCGTTCCGAGCTGCAGATTGCGCTGGGCGGCTCGGCTGACTTCATGAAGAACGAGCAGGACCGCCTGGCCAAGCAGTGGCAGGCCATGGAGCCTTTGCTGAAGGGCTATGCCGAGAACCTCAGCCCCGGCGACGAAACACGCCAGTTTGCGATCTTCAAGGAGGCCCTGGCGGCCTACAAATCCAGCCAGCCCGGCCTCATCGCCCTCTTCCTGGACGGCAGGGCCGAGGACGGCCTGAAGCTGCTGCGCGGCGACTCGCGCAAGCAGTTCGCCGCGGCCTCGGACAGCGTGCGCAAGCTGGTCGAGATCAATGGCGCCGGGGCCAAGCAGGCCAGCACCGATGCCGGCGACAGCTACCGCGCCGTGCTCTGGGGCATCTGGCTGATGGTGGCGATCGCCATGGCCATCGGCGCCGCCGTGGCCTGGCGCATGACGCGTTCGGTGACGCTGCCGCTGAGCCGTGCGCGCTCGGCCGCGGAGCAGATTGCGGCTGGCGACCTGACCACCGAGGTGGACAGCCAGGCCCGCGACGAACTGGGCGACCTGCTGCGCGGCCTGGCCCGCATGCGCGACGCCCTGCACGAGTCGCTGAGCACGGTGCGCCTGAGCGCCGACGCCATCGCCCAGGCCAGCGACGAGGTCTCGGCCGGCAGCCTGGACCTGTCCTCGCGCACCGAGGAGGCGGCGGCCAGCCTGGAGCAGACGGCAGCCGCGATGCAGCAGATCACCGAGAGCGCCCAGTCCAATGCCCAGGCGGCGGGCGAGGCCAACCAGCTCGCCGGCGGCGCCTCGGGCGTTGCCGAGCGGGGCGGCTCGGCGGTCGGCGATGTCATCCGCACCATGCAGGACATCCAGCAGTCGTCGACCAAGATCGCCGACATCATCGGCGTGATCGACGGCATCGCCTTCCAGACCAACATCCTGGCGCTGAATGCCGCCGTCGAGGCGGCGCGGGCCGGCGAGCAGGGGCGTGGCTTTGCGGTTGTAGCCGCTGAAGTGCGCACCCTGGCCCAGCGCAGCGCGCAGGCGGCGCGCGAGATCAAGACGCTGATCTCCAGCTCGGTCGAGCAGGTCGAGGCCGGTTCGCGCCAGGTGGCCCAGGCGGGCGAAACCATCCAGGACGTCGTGCAGGCGGTGAGCCGGGTCACGCAGATGATCGGCCAGATCAGCAGCGGCGTGCAGAACCAGACCCACAGCCTGGGCGAGGTCAACACGGCCGTCGTGCAGCTGGACTCGATGACGCAGAAGAACGCGGCCCTGGTCGAGGAGTCGGCCGCAGCGTCCGAGGCCCTCAAGCACCAGGCTGCGACGCTGGCCGAAGTGGTGGCCAGGTTCCGCTTGCGGCGGGCCTGAATTTCCTGCGCCCTGAAACTCGGTAGGCAAACTACATCGCGAAACAACTGACTGGGTTGCCTATTAGGGATAAACGTGGCAAATAAGTAGTTTTCCTACGAACCGCCGACGCGGCACTGTCTAGAGTCAGTGCACTTTCCCAAAACGGGAAAGCCGGCCATGGCTTGTTGTCGATTGGCCGAACCCAGCCGCCCCGCCACGAGGGCGGCGGTCGATCCAAACCGGAGACAACATGTTCAAGCTGCCTCATCCGAGCCGCCGGCTCGCCGTCGCCCTTTCGCTGGCCCTGGCCGGCGGAGCCCTCACCTCCCCGGCCCTTGCGCTGAACCCGAACTCCACCTCGGTGCAGATGTTCGAGTGGAGCTGGAATGACATCGCCACCGAATGCACCCAATGGCTGGGGCCCAAGGGTTTTGGCGGCGTGCAGATCTCGCCGCCCGGCGCGTCCAAGAACGCCAATGGCTGGTGGGGCGTCTACCAGCCGGTGAACTACGCGAACCTGACCAGCCGCATGGGCACGCCGAGCCAGCTGCAGACCATGATCAACACCTGCCACACAGCCGGTGTGCGGGTCTACGCCGACATCGTCGTCAACCAGATGGCCGACGGCAGCGGCACCGCCACCGACGGCTCGACCTGGAACGCGGCGACGCTGGCCTACCCCTTCTTCAGCGCCAGCGACTTCCACGCCAACTGCAACATCAACGACAGCGACTACAACTCGCCGGCCGGCCGCAGCAACGTCCAGAACTGCCGCCTCGGTGGCCTGCCCGACCTGGCCACCGAGAGCAGCTATGTGCAGGGCCAGATCGTCAACTACCTGAAGGCCCTGCTCGCCATGGGCGTCGACGGCTTCCGCATCGACGCGGCCAAGCACATGCCCGCCGGCAGCTGGACGACGATCATGAACGCGGTCAAGGCGGCCTACCCGACGACATTGAAGGGCGAGCCCATCTGGGTCACGCAGGAGATCATCAACGATGGCGAGGTGGACCGGCCGAGCTACTTCCCGGTCGGCACGCTCAACGAGTTCCAGTTCACGTCGGCGATGCGCGACGTCTTCCGCAACAACAACGGCCTCAACCTCGCCAGCATCCCCGGCGTGATGGGCACCTGGGGCAACTGGGGCGGCAGCTGGGGCTTCATCCAGCCGCAGAACGCCACTGTCTTCATCGCCAACTGGGACACCGAGCGCAATGGCGGTTCGCTGAACATCAACAACAACGGCGGCGCCGATGCGGCCGGCCAGCGTTACACCCTGGCCCAGGTCTTCATGCTGGCCCAGGGCTATGGTGAGGCCCAGCTCTACTCGGGCTTCAAGTTCACTGACACCGGCGCCGACCGGCCGAGCACCAGCCCCTACAGCGGCGGCGTGCCGCAGATCAATGTGGTCTGGGACTTCGCCCACCGCTGGACGCCGCTGGCCAATATGGTGGCCTTCCGCAATGCCGCCATCAACCAGGCCCAGCAGAACTGGATCGTCGGCAACAACGGCAACCAGATCGCCTTCAGCCGCGGCAACGTCGGCTTCGTGGCGCTGAACAACAGCACCAGCGCATGGACACGGACCTTCGCCACCGGCCTGCCCGCCGGCGTCTACTGCAACGTCATCAACGGCACGAAGAACGCCGCCGGCACGGGCTGCACGGCCGACTCGGTGACCGTCGACGCCAGCGGCAACGCCAGCTTCACAGTGCCGGCCAACAGCGGCAGCCCGACGCCGGCCGTGGCCCTCTACACCGGGCAGAAGACGAGCGGTGGCAGCAACTGCTCGGTGACCTTCACCATTTCCAATGCCAACACCGTGTCGGGCCAGAACCTGCGCGTCGTCGGCAACGCGACCAGCCTCGGCACCTGGGCGCCGGGCTCGGGCTTTGCGCTGACCATCCAGGGTTCGGGCGCCAATGTGCCGTGGACCGGCACCGTCAGCCTGCCCGCCGGTACCGCCATCCAGTACAAGTATGTGAAGTGGAACGGCTCGACGGCGGTCTGGGAAAGCAATCAGGCGACGAGCAGCGGCAACCGCGAGTTCACGAGCTGCGCCAGCGGCTCCCAGGCCCGCTCGGACGGCAACTTCAAGTTCTAGGCGGATCGCGCGACACCCCGCCTGGGGGTGTCGATCGAATTTACAAGTAACATCCAGGCGCGATGTAAACCCCTAGAACGATCAATGACTTATCGCATTGGCGCGGTTGTTGCTTTAACCCGTCGGTCAACGATTCGTTGATTTCTCGTCCTAGGGATCCAACTTGAACAAACTTCTCTTGGCACTCGCCGTCTCGCTGGGTGCAGCTTCCGTGGCCCAGGCCGCCGCCGTTGTCAGCAACGTCAGCTACACCGCAACCTCGATCACCTTCACCCAGACCGGTGACCTCACGGGCTACAGCGCGCCCGGCGGCGCCAGCGACCAATTCGGCGTTGTCTACAACGGCAACCTGATCACCGTCCCGAACTACCAGGCCAACAACCTCTCGGGTCATCTGCTGGCCTCCGACGCCTTTGGCTTCACCGGCAACACCGGCTATTTCGGCCAGCCCGTCGCCTACACCTGGCTGTCGGAACTGAACGCCAACCAGGCCTTCAGCGGCTCCGCCTTCACCATCTCGTGGGCAAACACCGAGCTGAACACCGCGGGCACCGGCCGCCTCGACTTCATCTGGGGCAACGGCTACGGCGGCCCCAACACCTACACCGTGCTGAACTCGGTCGAAGTGGTCCGTGGCGTGGTCCAGGGCCAGAACGAACTGCCCGAACCCGTCAGCATCGCCCTGGTCGGCGCTGCCCTCGTCGGCATGGGCTTTGCCCGCAAGCGCAAGCAATAAGCAAGATCTCGAAGATCGAGACTTTGAAGCCGGCCCTGGTGGCCGGCTTTTTTTTCCCGGCTTTTGGGCTCAGGCGCTGGCGCGGCGGGTGATCATGACCTGGTCCACGCGGTGGCTGTCAACGTCGACGACCTCGAATCGCCAGCCTTCCCACTCGACGACGTCGGTGCGCCGCGGAATGCGGCGCAGCATGACCATCAGGAAGCCGGCCAGGGTGTCGTAAGTGCCGGCATGCGGCCAGGTCTCGATGCCCAGCGAGCGCTCGACGTCGGGGATGGGCGTGATGCCGTCGGCGAGGAAGGAGCCGTCCTCGCGGCGCACGATCTGCTCCTCGTCGCTGGGCGCAACAAGGCTGCCCATCACCGTGTTCATCACGTCGTTCAGCGTGACGACGCCCACCACGCGGCTGTACTCGTTGACGACGACGGCGAAGTCCTCGTGAGCCTCGCGGAACTGGGTCAGCATCTCCGACAGCGTCAGCCTGTCGGGCACGATCAGCACCTTCTTGACGATGACGGCAGGCTCCCGCAGCGAGATCGCCTCGTCACGCAGCACGCGCTGGAACAGGTCCGTCGCGTCGACATAGCCGACCACCTCGTCGATCTCGCCGGCGCAGACCAGATAGGTCGAGTGCGGCGCTTCGGCGATGCGGTTGCGGATCAACACGTCGTCGTCGTCCCGTGAGAAGAAGACGATGCGCTCGCGGGCCGTCATGACCGTCTCGACGGTGCGTGTGTCCAGTTCGAACACATTGGCGATGACCTGCTGCTCCTCGTCGGCGACGACGCCGGCCTGGTAGCCGGCTTCGGTCAGAGCCAGGATGTCGCGGTAGCTGATGGTCTCGTCCCGCTTGGCCGGCAGGCCCAGCAGGCGGATCAGGCCTTCGGTGATGCTGCTGAAGAACCAGGCCAGAGGCTTGAGCAGCTTGCACAGCATCAGCATGGGCCCGACCAGGCTCATGGCAACCCGTTCCGGCTCGTTCATGGACAGGCGCTTGGGTACCAGGTCGGCCATGACGATGAAAAGAGCCGTGATGCTGATGAAGGAGGCCGCAAAGCCCAGCGTCGCGGCCAGCTCTGGCGAGACGGCCAAGCGCAGTGCGGCCTCGAAATGAGGCGTGAAAGCGCCCTCACCCACGATGCCGGCCAGGATGGCGACCGTGTTGACGCCGATCTGCACGACGGTGAAATAGTCGCCCGGATGTTCCTGCACACCCAGCACCCTGGCGGCGCGGACGTCGCCGCCATCGGCGCGCTGCTGCAGATTGAGCCGGCGCGATGCCGCGAGCGACAGCTCGGCCATCGAGAAGAAGGCGCTGGCGGCGATGAGAAGGGCAATCAGCAGCAGGCTGGTGGTCAAACGCCGGGTCCGGGAGCAGTCATGGCGGGCAGTTTATGCCGCCATCCCGTTCACGATCGCCGCCTCGCTCCTGCACTTCTCCAGGAAGGCCGTCGCATCCGGCACGGGCACCGGACGCGCATAGCCGAAGCCCTGCATGACGTCGCAGTGCCAGCCGCGCAGACAGGCCTCCTGGCCGGCATCTTCGACGCCCTCGGCCACCACCGTCATCCCGAGGCTGTGCGAAAGCTGGATCATGGCCTGCACGATGGCGGCGCCACCCTCGTCCTGGCCGAGGTCGCGCACGAAGGCGCGATCGATCTTCAGGCGGTTGATGGGGAAGCGCTTCAGATAGGCCAGGCTGGAATAGCCGGTGCCGAAGTCGTCGATGGCCAGGTGCAGGCCCAGAGCGCGCAGCTCCGCCATCTTGGCGATGGTGGCCTCGGCGTCGTCCATCATGGCGCCCTCGGTGATCTCCAGCTCGACGTGGTGGGGGTCCACGCCCGACGTGGCCAGGGCCTCGCGCACCGTGGCCATGAACTCGGGATGCTGGAACTGCCGCGGCGAGATGTTGACGGCCACCACGGGCCGGTCCGGACCACTGTCGTGCCAGGCCTTGGCCTGCAGGCAGGCCTGCAGCAGCACCCAGCGGCCGATGGGCACGATGAGACCGGATTCCTCGGCCAGCGGGATGAAGCGGTCGGGCGGGATCAGGCCCTCGGGGCTGCGCCAGCGCAGCAGGGCCTCGAAGCCCGAGAGGCGTCGCGTGCCCAGATCGCACTGCGCCTGGTAAAAGAGTTCGAGCTCGCCGCGATCCAGGGCCTGCACCAGGCGCGCCTCCAGTTGCAGCCGCCCCTGCTGGTCGTCCAACAGACCTTGGGTGAAGACCACGGCACTGTTGCCTGGCATGGCCTGGGCCTGGCGCATGGCGAGCTGAATAGCCTTGGCGATGTCGGCCGTCTGGTCGCCATCACGCGGGTACTCGGCCGCGCCGATGCTCAGCGTCACGGCCAGCTGCTGGCGCTGCACTTCGAACACGGGCTGCATGACCTGCAGCAACTGGTCCAGCAGGCCGCGCAGTGCCGCCTCGTCAGCCAGGGCCGGCACGATGGCGCCGAAGGACAGGCCGTCCATACGATAGAGATGCCCGCCAGCCGCTTCGACGACGGACTTCAGCCGCTCCGACACCTGACACAGCAATTCATCGCCGGCTGCATGGCCCAGGCTGCCCATGATGCGGCTGAAGCGGTTGATGGCAATGCCCAGGCCGACGAAGCGCCCGTTGCTGAGCTCCTTGGCCCTCTGCTCCAGCGCGCGTCGGTTGGGCAGGCCGGTCACGCGGTCGTGCAGGCCGACATGGGCCAGTTCGGCGTTGTGGGCTTTCAGTGCGCGGTTGGCCTTGCGAGCACGGCGGTACAGGGCGACCGTCAACAGCACGACGACGAGCATGGCCAGGGCCAGGCCCAGGTTCAGCCGCCTTTCGCTGCGGTGGCGCTCGAGTTGGCTGGCCTGCAGCTCGTTGTCATGCTTGAGGCTTTCCAGCGCGCGCTGGTTCTGCTCGAAGCTGGAGCGGCGCTGCAGCTCCAGCACCGTGCTGACCCGGTCGCTGCGGACCAGCTCGGCCTCCAGGGCCAGGGCCTTGCGCGACTGGCGCACTGCTCCCGCCACATCGCCCAAGGCCTCCAGCAGGTCGGCATGGCGGTTCAGCTGCTCCATCAGCCGCACCTTGCGGCCCTGCTTCTGCAGCGAGGCCAGGCCCTCGCTCACCAAGGGCTCGCCGGCAGCCTTCTGGCGCTGCCCAAGCCGGGCCAGACCCGAGCTGATGGTGGCCACGGCAATCGCATCCTCGTCGCCGCCTTCCTGGTGGGCCAGCTTCAATGCCCTGTCCGCGTAGACCTGGGCCGCAGCGAAGTTGCGCGCGCTCAGTTGCAGGTCGGCAAGTTCCTGCACCACCTCAGCCTGGGTGTTCAACCAGATCGCACTGCCCGAAGCCGGATTGACGGCGGCGGCACTCGCGGCCACCGCGGGCTCGATGCTGGCGGCCATGCGCCGCGCCTGCTGCTGGGCACGATCGCGGGCCATGGGCCGGCCCGCCTCTTCCTCGACCAGGGATTCGATCAGCTTGGCCGCAACCTGCAGCGGCCGGCTGCCGGCCGCCTCCGCCAGGCGGAAGGCCTGCTGGGCGTCGGCACGGGCGCCGTCGATGTCGCGCAAAGCCAGGCGTATGGGGGCCAGCGCGCTGTGGGCCTGGGCCCCGCGCCGGGGGTTGGACTGGGCCAGCGCCGACTTGGCCGCCGCCGCATAGCCGCGCAGGCCTTCCTGCAGATGTCCGGCCGCGATGCTCAGGTTGCCCGCCGTCATGAAGACCCAGTAGCGCAGCGGTTCGTCCTGGGTCTTCTCGACCCAGGGCAAAGCCTCGTTGACCCAGCCATAGGCCGCATTGACCCGCCCCGACAGCTGAAGCATGGTCGCGCGCAGCGCATAGGCCGAACCCAGGGCCGCGGCATTGTTTTCGCGCTCGCCCAGATCGATGAGTTCAGCCGTTGCCGCGTCGACGACGGTGAACTGGTCCATCAGCCCATGGGCATAGCCCCAGGCAGCGAGAAAGACGCGCAGGTTGTCGCCCCCCAAGGCGCGCGCCTGGGCCTCCAGCGGCTTCAGCTTGGCGACGACCTCGGGCGGTTCGCCGCCGTGGGTGGCTTCGATGGCCTCGATCTGCTGGGCCAGCGTCGGAGCCGGCGCGGCAAGGCTGGGTTGGCCCAGCAGCGACAGCAGCAGCAACCCACCCAGCAGCCACAACCGGAGCGCTGGATGAAGGACAGGATCGAGGACTGGGGAGGAACCGCCGCTGCGCATCAGGCTTGAGAGGCCATGTAACGCGCTCACTTTAGGAGCTTTGCGCTCCAAAAGCCTCACCGGCTGTCAGCCCGACCGCGGCGTTTGCGCGGCCAATGTCACGCGAGGGCCGGGCGAGCCCTAGCTGAACAGCCGGCGCGCAGCTGGCGAGCCAGCCGCCAGATCACGCTCGGCGAGGGCCTCGTAGAGCTTCTTCAACTCGACATCGATGGCGGCGAAAGCGTGCAGGCCCAGCACCTGGCCGCGGTCGTCGCAGACTTCGGCTTCCAGGTCGCGGGCCAGGGCGCGTGCCGATTCCTGCCAGTTGGCGAAGGGCTCGGCCTCGGCTGGCGTCTGCGGCACATCCAGGGCCAGGGTCAGTTCGCGCAGCGACAGGGCCTCGGGGTCTTCGGCAAGAGCCGCCTGGGCGTCGAACTGCAAGGTCAGCACCGGGGGCGCGCCCTCTTCGCCCGACGGCATGACGAGGCGACCCGGCAAGGCGCCGGCCACGAAGCCATGGCGCGCTGCGGCCTGCTGCACAAAGCCTGGCGTCCAGGCGGCGGCCTTGGCCCGCAGCAGCAGGGCCAGCTGGGCATCGTGGCTTGCGGCGAACTGGTCCAGCTCGCGCGCGCGGGCCACCACGTCCAGCATGTCGGGGAACTGCACGAAGCCACCGATGCCGTCGGCAAAGGCCTGGATCTTCTGCACGAACTCCGAATACTCGATCTCGTTCAACGCGCCACTGCGGTTGGCCATCTTCAGGCCGGCCTGGAACTCGCTGTAGCGCTGGCCGGGGGCGGGCAGCTCCCAGTCGCCGGTCTCGGCATTCAGGCCTTCGATCTGCAGCGGCTTGGTGCCAGCGCGGCGGCTGCCGGGCTGGTGCTGCAGGGCCAGCTCACCCGAGACGGGGCCTTCGACGGTGATGGCGGCGATGGCGTCGATCAATGCGTCGATGCGGGCCGAGGGCCGGCGCAGCGGACGGGCCACGGCCGGCAGCGTCACCTCCAGCGTTTCGGCCTCAGCAGTGCCTTCGACCGACATGACGGGTGGCGCATCGAATGAAGGCTCCTCCATCGGCGGCGTGGCACGCTTGGGGCCGGCCTTGCGCGCCTGCCAGGCGCCGTGCGCGATGACACCGGCCAGCACGACGCCGCCGGTCATGGCCAGGAGTTGGGTCAGGGTCACGCTCATGCTGCCTCAGCCATCGCGAGGGCCTTGTCCATGTCGACGGCCACGATGCGCGACACACCTTGCTCCTGCATGGTCACGCCAATCAGTTGTTCTGCCATTTCCATCGCAATCTTGTTGTGCGAGATGAAGAGGAATTGCGTGCCGGCGCTCATCTTGCTGACCAGCCTTGCATAACGCTCGGTGTTGGCGTCATCCAGCGGCGCATCCACCTCGTCCAGCAGGCAGAAAGGCGCCGGGTTGAGCTGGAAGATGGCGAACACCAGGGCGATGGCGGTCAGGGCCTTCTCGCCGCCGGACAGCAGGTGGATGGTGCTGTTCTTCTTGCCGGGCGGCTGGGCCATGACCTGCACGCCGGCGTCCAGGATCTCGTCGCCCGTCATGACCAGGCGCGCCTCGCCGCCGCCGAAGAGCTCGGGGAACATGCGGCCGAAGTGGTCGTTGACCTGGTTGAAGGTCGAACCCAGCAAGTCGCGCGTCTCGAGGTCGATCTTGTGGATGGCGTCTTCGAGCGTCTTGATGGCCGAGTTCAGGTCGGCGCACTGGGAGTCGAGGAAGGTCTTGCGCTCGCGGGCCGCCGTCAGTTCATCCAGGGCGGCCAGGTTGACGGCACCGAGGGCGGCGATCTCACGGTTGATGCGGTCGATCTCGCCCTGCAGGCCATAGAGCTTCACTCCCCCCTCTTCGATGGTCTTGGCCAGGGCCTCGAGATCGACAGCAGCGGCTTCGAGCTGCTCGCGGTACTGCGCGCCGCCAAGCTGGGCGGCCTGCTCCTCGAGCTGCAGCTTGGTGATGGCCTCGCGCAGCGGATCCAGGCTGCGCTCGAAGGTCATGCGCTGCTCATCGGCCTTGCGCAGGCGCAGGGAGAGGTCGTCATAGCTGGCGCGCACCGCGGCCAGGGCCTGCTCGCGCTCGACCTTGAGGGCCAGCGCGTCCTGCAGGCCGGCCTGGGCGGCCGCGTCGTTCAGCGTGTCCAGCTCGGCCTGCAGGCTGGCAGCCGACGTCGCCACCTGGCCAATCTGGGCCTGGGCCGTCTCGATGCCGCGCTGCAGCTCGCCGCGGCGAGCCGCCAGCGTCTGCGTGGCGAAGCGGGCCTCCTGCGAGCGGCGCTCCAGCGTGCGCAGCTGCTCGCGGGCGTCGGACAGCCTGCGCTCGGCGGCGATGGTGCCGTCTTCCAGCTCGGCATGGCGTTGCTGCGAGTCGCCGAGCTGGAGGTCCAGCTCCTCGAAGCGCGCCTCGCCGACGGCGCGGCGCTCCTGCAGGCCTTCCTGCTGGGCGGCGATCTCGGCCAGCTCGGCATCCAGGGCGCTGCGGCGCTGCTGGCTGGCTTCGGCCTGTTGGGTCAGGCGCAGCAACTCGACGTGGATCTGGTGGGCGCGGGTCTGGGCCTCGCTGGCCTCACGGCGCAGCGTCGTCAGGCGCCCGTTGGCGTCGTTGAACTGGTGCTCGATGCGGCTCAGCTGCACGCGAGCTTCGTCGGCGATCAGGTTCTGGGCGCGCTGGGCCGTCGTCAGCTGCTCGATCTCCTGGGCCCGGGCCAGCAGGCCGGCCTGCTCGGAGTCGGGCGCATAGAAGGTGACCGAGAACTGGCCGACCGCATGGCCCTGGGGCGTCAGGATCAGCTCGCCATGCGTCAGCTTGCCGCGTGCGGCCAGGGCCTCGTCGAGGTTGGGCGCCGTGTAGACGCCTTCCAGCCAGTCGTTCAGCAGCGCAGACAAGCCGGCATCGTCCAGGCGCAGCAGCTCGCTGAGCTTGGGCAAGGTCTCGTGCGTGTTGGCAATGGAGCCAGGCGGCGTCGAATAGAAGGCCAGGCGGGCCGGCGGCGCATCGAGCTCAAACGCGCGCACCGTGTCCAGGCGGCCGACGCTCAAGGCGCCCATGCGCTCGCGCAGCGCGGCTTCGAGGGCGTTCTCCCAGCCTTGGCTGATGTGCAGCTTGGTCCACAGCCCTTGCAGCCCATCGAGGCCATGCTTGGCCAGCCAGGGCTTGAGCTTGCCCTCGGTCTGCACCTTCTCCTGCAGGGCCTTCAGGGCCTCCAGGCGGGCGGTCAGTTCGGACTGCCTGGCCAGCTGGGCATTGGCGTCCTGCTGGGCGCTGCGGCGCTGTTCTTCGAGCTGGGGCAACTGCTCGGCCAGCTCCTGCAGGCGGGCGTCGGACAGGTCGCGGGTCTCGTCGGCTTCGGCGCTGCGGGCCTTCAAGGCTTCCAGGGCCTCGATGTCGGGCGCACCCAGGGCACGCGACTCGGCCGTCAGCCTGTCCTCGCGCTGGCGCAGCGCCCTCGCCTGCTCGTCGACGCTGCGGCTCTCGGCCGCCAGCACCTGGATCTGCTGCTGCACCTGGGCGACCAGGGTGCGCTGCTCGTTGGCTCGGGCCTGGGCAGCGCGCAGTGCATCCTCCACCACCGGCAGCTGGCCCTGTTGCTCCTCGGCCTGGGCGGCCAGGATCTCGCTCTGCTCGTCGGCGCCGGCGATCTGTTCGGCAATGCCTTCCAGCTCCGCCGTGGACTGCTCGACGCGCTCGCGCCACTGGCCGTCCTGGGCATGCAGCTCGGCCAGGCGTTGCTGGGCCCGGTTGCGATTCTCGACGACGAAGCGGATGCGCTCCTCCAGCCGGCTCACTTCGAGCTGCGCATCCGCAAAGCGGCCTTGGGACGCATGCAACTCGTCGCCCGCCGCGTAGTGCGCCTGGCGCACCTCTTCCAGCGTCGCCTCGACGGCGCGCAGCTCGGCCGTGCGCGACTCCAGCGCGTTGACGGCCTCGGCATGGGCGGCCTTGACGCGGGTGGCCTCGCTGCCGGCGTCGCGCAGCTTCAGCCACCACAGCTGGTGCAGCTTCAGCGTGCCGGCGTCCTGCAGGCTGCGGTAGCTGGCCGCCACCTCGGCCTGGCGCTCCAGCTTCTCGAGGTTGGTGTTGAGCTCGCGCAGGATGTCGTCGACGCGGGTCAGGTTCTCGCGCGTGTCCTTGAGGCGGTTCTCGGTCTCGCGGCGGCGTTCCTTGTACTTGGACACGCCGGCCGCTTCCTCGAGGAAGAGGCGCAGCTCTTCGGGCTTGCTCTCGATGATGCGCGAGATGGTGCCCTGTCCGATGATGGCGTAGGCGCGCGGGCCCAGGCCGGTGCCGAGGAAGACGTCCTGCACGTCGCGGCGGCGCACCGGCTGGTTGTTGATGAAGTAGGAGCTGGTGCCGTCACGCGTCAGCACGCGCTTGACGGCGATTTCGCTGAACTGGTTCCAGGGACCACCGGCGCGGGCAGATTGGTTGTCGAACACCAGCTCCACGCTGGAGCGCCCCGCCGGCTTGCGGTTGCCGCTGCCGTTGAAGATGACGTCCTGCATGGACTCGCCACGCAGCTCGCTGGCCTTGCTTTCGCCGAGCACCCAGCGCACCGCGTCCATGATGTTGGACTTGCCGCAGCCGTTGGGGCCGACGACGCCGACGAGTTGCCCGGGCAACTGGAAGGTCGTGGGTTCAGCGAAGGATTTGAAGCCGGCCAGCTTGATCGAATTCAGCCGCATGTAGCTCGGACGTAAGCCCTTGATTTGGCTAAAGAAAAGCGCCTTTCAGGGGCGCTTCAACGGGGTCGGATGATAGCATTCGCCCCCTCTCGAAAAGACCCAAGCATCATGGCCACCAAGAAGTCCGCCTCCGCCCCCGCCACCAAGAAGAACAAGCCCAAGATGCGCGAGGTGCCCAAGAACCCGCCCACCAAGCCCAGCAAGGACATCCTGGTCTTCCCGAACCCCAACCCCGGGCGCGACTACGTCATCCAGTTCCAGGTGCCCGAGTTCACCTGCCACTGCCCGCTCACCGGCCAGCCCGACTTCGCCCACTTCACCATCGACATGATCGCGGACGAGCTCTGCGTGGAGCTCAAGAGCCTGAAGATGTACTTCTGGAGCTACCGCAACGAGGGCGCCTTCCATGAAAAGGTCACCAACACCATCCTCGACGACATCGTCAAGGTGACCGATCCGCGCTACATCCGCATCACGGCCAAGTGGTATGTGCGCGGCGGCATCTACACCAATGTCGTCGCCGAGCACCGCAAGCCGGGCTGGACGCCGGCGCCGCGCGTGGACCTGCCGGCCCACGGCTTCGAGTCGGGCATGCTGGGCTGAACCCGCCGCGGTGCGCTTCGCCGCGCCGCGTGCCCAGGCTGGCCCGAGGACGAAGCCGGCCGGGACACCCGCCACCTATGATTCCGGCATGAGTGTTCCCGTCAATCCGCGGCTCGAGCGGCTGCACCCCTACCCTTTCGAGCGCCTGCGCGAGCTGACCGCGGGCATCACGCCGAATCCGGACCTCGCTCCCATTTCCCTGGGCATTGGCGAACCGCGCCATGCGGCACCGGCCCTGATCGCCGAGGCCATCAACGCGTCGATGAAGAGTCTGGCGGCCTACCCGGCCACGGCCGGCACGCCGGCCCTGCGCGAGGCCATCGCCGGATGGATCTCGCGCCGCTACGGGCTGACGCTGGATGCGGGCACGCAGGTCCTGCCGGTCAACGGCTCGCGCGAGGCCTTGTTCGCCATCGCCCAGACCGTCATCGATTCGACCCGGCCCGGGGCGACCGTCGTCTGCCCCAATCCCTTCTACCAAATCTACGAAGGCGCCGCCCTGCTGGCGGGCGCCGAGGTGGCCTACGCCAATTCCGACCCGGCCCGCAATTTCGCCGTTGACTGGCGCCAGATCGACGCAGCCACCTGGGCCAGGACCCAGCTGATCTACGTCTGCTCGCCGGGCAACCCGAGCGGCGCCGTCATGCCGCTGTCGGAATGGCAGGCCCTGTTCGAGCTCAGCGACCGCCACGGCTTCGTCATCGCGTCCGACGAGTGCTATTCGGAGATCTATTTCCGCGACGAGGCGCCTCTCGGCGGGCTGGAAGCGGCGGCCAAGCTGGGCCGCAGCGACTTCCGCAACCTGATCGCCTTCACTTCGCTGTCCAAGCGCTCCAACGTGCCGGGCCTGCGCTCGGGCTTTGTCGCCGGCGACGCCGCCCTGCTGAAGAAGTTCCTGCTCTACCGCACCTACCACGGCAGCGCGATGAGCCCCATCGTGCAGGCGGCCAGCATCGCGGCCTGGGGCGACGAGACCCATGTCGTCGAGAACCGGGCGCGCTACCGCCACAAGTTCGCCGAGGTCACGCCGCTGCTGGCCGAAGTGCTGGACGTGGCACTGCCCGACGCCGGCTTCTACCTCTGGGCCGGTGTTCCCGGTGGTAACGACATCGCCTTCGCCCAGGGCCTGCTCGCTCAATACAATCTCGTCGTCCTGCCGGGCAGCCTGCTGGCGCGCGAAGCCCATGGCAGCAACCCCGGCGCCGGGCGCATCCGCCTGGCCCTGGTGGCCGACGAGGCCGAATGCCTTGAAGCCACCCGCCGCATCGTCTCCTTCACGAAATCCCTCCCATGAACACCGCTGAACTGCAAAGCCTGATCGACCTCGCCTGGGACAACCGCGCGGCCCTCGATCCCGTCAACGCTCCCGAGGTGCGCCAGGCCGTCGATCACGTCATCGCCGAGCTGGACGCCGGCCGCCTGCGCGTGGCCACCCGCGAAGGCGTGGGCCAGTGGTCCGTGCACCAGTGGATCAAGAAGGCCGTGCTGTTGTCCTTCCGCCTGAATGACAACCGCATCATGGGCGACAAGGAACTGACCTTCTTTGACAAGGTGCCCACCAAGTTCGCCGGCATGAGCGAGGCAGAACTGCGCGCCAGCGGCGTGCGCGTGGTGCCGCCGGCCGTTGCGCGCCGCGGCAGCTTCCAGGCGAAGAATGTCGTGCTGATGCCCAGCTACGTGAATATCGGCGCGTACGTGGACGAAGGCGCCATGGTCGACACCTGGGCCACCGTCGGCTCCTGCGCCCAGATCGGCAAGAACGTCCACCTGTCGGGCGGCGTCGGCATCGGCGGCGTGCTGGAGCCCCTGCAGGCCAACCCGACCATCATCGAAGACAACTGCTTCATCGGCGCCCGCTCCGAGGTCGTCGAAGGCGTCATCGTCGAGGAGAACTCGGTCATCTCCATGGGCGTCTACATCGGCCAGAGCACCCCCATCTACGACCGCGCCACCGATACCGTGAGCTATGGCCGCATCCCGGCCGGTTCCGTCGTCATCTCGGGCTCGCTGCCCAAGGACGGCGGCCGCTACTCGCTGTACGCTGCCATCATCGTGAAGCGCGTCGATGCCCAGACGCGTTCCAAGACCAGCATCAACGAACTCCTTCGAGCCTGAACATGACGGGACCCAGCGCCGGCAATATGGAACGCATCCTTCGGCTGATGGCCGACAAGGGTGCCTCTGACTGTTATCTGTCGGCCAACATGCCGGTGCTGATCCGCATCAACGGACAGACCGTGCAGCTGTCGGACCAGCTGCTGACGCCGCCGCAGCCGCGCCAGCTGATCGCCGAGGTCATCGACCCGACGTCGCTGGCCGAGCTGGACAACACCGGCGAGCTCAACCTCGCCGTGTCGGTGCGCGGCGTCGGCAGCTTCCGCCTGTCGGGCTTCCGCCAGCGCGGCTCCATCGCCGGCGTGTTCCGCCACATCCCGCACGACATCCCGACGCTGGAAAGCCTGCAGTTGCCGCCCATCCTGGGCACGATGATCAAGGAAAAGCGCGGCCTCATCCTGATGGTGGGCGCTACCGGCACTGGCAAGAGCACGACGCTCGCGTCCATGCTGGAATTGCGCAACCAGACCATGACCGGGCACATCCTCACCATCGAGGACCCGATCGAATACCTGTTCAGCAACAAGCGCTCGGTGGTCAACCAGCGCGAGATCGGCCGCGACACCGCTTCGCTGCAGATCGCGCTGAAGAACGCGCTGCGCCAGGCGCCGGACTGCATCCTGATCGGCGAAATCCGCGATCGCGAGACCATGACGGCGGCCATCTCGTATGCGCTGTCGGGCCACCTGGTGCTGGCCACGCTGCACGGCAACAACACCTACCACGCGCTGAACCGCATCCTGTCCTTCTACACGCCGGAATCCCGTCCGGCCCTGCTGAACGACCTGGCGGCCGGCCTCAAGGCCGTCGTGTCGCAGCGTCTGGTGCGCGCCACGGCCGGCGGCCGCGTGCCCGTCATCGAGATCCTGTTCAACACCAAGCTGACCGCCGAGCTCATCGAGCAGGGCGACTTCGCTGGCGTGAAGGAGGCGATGGAGAAGTCCATCGCCGAGGGCTCTCAGACCTACGAAGAGCATTTCGCCAAGCTGATCAGCGAAGGCACCATCACCCGCGAGGAAGGCCTGGCCTTCGCCGACTCGCCGACCAACCTGCTCTGGCGTCTGCAGAACGAGGCGCCCGGCGCCCGTCTCACCAACGCGCCGCGCAAGGAAGAGAAGGCCGGCGACGAAGCCAGCTTCACCGAAATCACATTGGACGTCCGCAGCACTTGAAGCTGATTGATTGCATCGAATCCCAAGCCGCCCGCCTCGCCCAGGCGGGCTTGTTTTTTGGCCATGGCACCACGAACGCGTTCGACGAAGCCATGTGGCTGGCGCTGTGGCGCCTGGGCATCCCGCTGGATGCACTGGACGACCATGAAGCGCGCGAACTGACCGCGGCTGAAACCACCGCCATCGCGGCGCTCATCGACGAGCGCATCACCACCCGCAAGCCGGCCGCCTACCTGACCGGCGAGGCCTGGCTGCAAGGCGTGCCCTTCACCATCGACGAGCGCGCCATCGTGCCGCGCAGCTTCATCGCCGAGCTGATTGCCGACGCCAGCATCGACCCGTGGCTCGGCGAAGACACGCGTCGCGTGCTGGACCTGTGCACCGGCAATGGCAGCCTGGCAGTGCTGGCCGCGATGGCCTGGCCCGAGGTGGAAGTCGACGCGCTGGACATCGACACCGACGCGCTGGCCGTGGCCAGGCTGAACGTCGAGCGCCACAACCTCGCATTGCGCGTGCGCCTGCTGCAAGGCGATGGCCTGGCCGGCGCCATCGACCAAGGTACTGGACCCTACGACTTGATTCTCTGCAACCCGCCCTACGTCAACAGCGCCAGCATGGCCGCCCTCCCCGCCGAATACCAGGCCGAGCCCGAGCTGGCCCTGGCCGGTGGCAGCGACGGCATGGACTTCATCCGCGAGCTGCTGCGTGCAGCTCCCGCTGCGCTGAACGACGGTGGCGTGCTGGTGCTGGAGATCGGCAACGAGCGCCCCTTCTTCGAGGCCGCCTTCCCTGACCTCGAAGTCGTCTGGATGGAAACCTCCTCGGGAGCAGACCAGGTGCTGCTGGTCACCAAGGAGGCCCTGCAATGATCACCCTGCGCGACATCACGCTGCGCCGCGGCGTCAAGGTGGTGCTGGACAGCGCGTCCGCAACGCTGCAGCCCGGCGAGAAGATCGGCCTCGTCGGCCGCAACGGCGCCGGCAAGTCCAGCCTGTTTGCGCTGCTGACGAATCGCCTGGGCAACGACAAGGGCGAGGTCGAGGTGCCCAGGCACTGGCGTCGCTCCGAAGTGGCCCAGAACATGCCCGAGACCGACGATGGTGCGACCGACTATGTGCTGCAGGGCGACCTGACGCTGGTGGCCGCGCGCGTCGCGCTGGCCGCGGCCGAGGAAGCCGAGGACGGCCATGCGATGGCCGACGCGCATGCCGCGCTGGCCGATGCCGGCGCCTTCGACGCCCGCTCGCGCGCCCAGGCACTGCTGATGGGGCTGGGCTTCAAGACCGAGCAGCTCGACGCGCCCGTCAACAGCTTCTCCGGCGGCTGGCGCATGCGCCTGCAGCTCGCCCGCGCCCTGATGTGCCCGGCCGAGCTGATGCTGCTGGACGAGCCCACCAACCACTTGGATCTGGACGCCCTGGTCTGGCTGGAAGCCTGGCTGCAGCGCTACGACGGCACGCTGATCATCATCAGCCACGACCGCGAGTTCCTGGACGCGATCACCAAGGTCACCCTGCACCTGGACGAAGGCAAGCTGGTGCGCTACGGCGGCAACTACACCAGCTTCGAAACCCAGCGCGCCGAACGCATGGTCTTGCAGCAGGCCGCGTTCGCGAAGCAGCAGGACCGCGTCGCCCATCTGCAGAAGTTCATCGACCGCTTCAAGGCCAAGGCCAGCAAGGCCAAGCAGGCGCAAAGCCGCGTGAAGGCCCTGGAGCGCATGGAGAAGCTGGCGCCGGTGCTGGCCTCGGCCGACTTCAATTTCGAGTTCCGCGAGCCGCTGAACCTGCCCAACCCGATGCTGATGTTCGACGAGATGGCGGCCGGTTACGGTACGACCACCATCGTGCGCAATGTCGACCGCTCGGTGCTGGCCGGCCAGCGCATCGGCATCCTCGGCGCCAACGGCCAGGGCAAGTCCACGCTGGTCAAGACGATTGCCGGCACGCAGCCCCCGCTCAGCGGCACGATGACGCAGGGCAAGGGCCTGTCCATCGGCTACTTCGCCCAGCAGGAGCTGGACGTGCTGCGCCTGGACGAAGGCCCTCTGGAGCACATGGTGAGGCTTGCACGTGAAGTCGGCCCGGCAGGAAGAGAGCAGGAGCTGCGCGACTTCCTCGGCCAGTTCCGCTTCACGGGCGACATGGTCAACCAGCAGGTGGGCAGCCTGTCCGGCGGCGAGAAGGCCCGACTGGTGCTGGCCATGCTGGTCTGGCAGCGCCCCAACCTGCTGCTGCTGGACGAGCCGACCAACCACCTGGACCTGAACACCCGGGAGGCGCTGTCGATGGCGCTCAACGAGTTCGAAGGCACCGTCATGCTGGTCAGCCACGACCGCGCATTGCTGCGCGAGGTCTGCGACGAGTTCTGGCTGGTGGCCGATGGTGTCGTCAAGCCCTTTGACGGTGACCTGGACGACTATCAGAAGTGGCTGCTGGACCAGAGCAAGGAAGCGGCGCGCGCAGCCAAGAAGGGCGCCTCGGCCCCGGCTCCTGCGCCTGTCGTGGCCGCACCAGTTGCGGTGGCAGCCCCGGCGCCGCGCGAGGACCGCAAGGCCTCAGGTCAGGCGCGTGCCAAGCTGGCCGAGCAGACGCGCCCGCTGCGCAAGGAAATGGAAGCCATCGACAAGCGCATGCACGCCTTGGCCGAGGAGCGCAAGGGCATCGAGAACCAACTGTCCGAAGGCGCCGCCGCTTCAGCCATCGCCGAGATGGGCAAGCGCCTGAAGGCGATTCACGACCAGCTCGAAGCCGACGAGATGCGCTGGCTGGAACTGGGCGAACAGATCGAGGCGATGAGCGCCTGAGGCGAGCCCAAGAGGCGCCCCGGGGGCGCCTCTTTTTCCACTCAACACCAGCGTTGTACCTTGGGTCAACCCCACGGTGCCAATTTCGGCACCGTGGGCCCGATGTTGGCCGTTCAGTCTTGCCCGCGTTGGAACGAAAGAGCAACATCAACCAGATTGGGCCGCACGCGGCCAAACGGGTGGCGGTGTGCGGCGAACTCCTGTTCGACGCCGCCGCTGAAGACGCCCAAGTCGAAGGCTTGGGACCTGGGTTGTCGGGCGTTCAAGCCTGGCGATGCATTGCTACCAACCAAAGAGAGATCACATGCGTACCTCAGCAAAGTTTGCCTCGCTCCTGCTGCTCTACACGTCGTTTGCGATGGCGCAGACGTTCGATGGCAAGTGGAGCGGTCCCGCGACGAGCCCCAGCGCTGGCGACATCCAGGTCGATCTGACCATCGCCAAGGGCGGCGGCACCATGCGCTACGAGCAGAAGGTGAACTACACCACCATCGATCAGTGCGCGAACCGCGACCTCCCGGTATCCGTGGTGTCTCAGACGGCGACCGAGATGGTCATCGCGATCCAGGGCGCGAAGATTCTGAAGGGCTGCTTTGACGAGACCGCGACCCTCAAGCTCGTGGACGGCAAGACGCTGCAGTCCACGCTCAAGGACGGTCGGAGCATGAAGCTCAATCGCAAGTGACTTGAACCGTGCCGCGCATCCCTGCGCGGCAACCCGGCGCTTGAAGCGGCGCCCACAGGCACGCTTGGCGCCTGTAACCCGGCTTTCGGGAGGATCGCGTTCACGACCGGCGTGGCAGCGATGCGCGTCGGCCGTGACCGCCGTCATGCGGCTCTCAAATGAGCATCACCGCCGCCAGCGCGACGGCGCCGGGAATGGCCTGCACGAACAGGATCTTCTTGGAGGCCGTCGCCGCGCCGAACAGGCCCGCCACGACGACGCAGCCCAGGAAGAACACCAGCCAGGGCTTGCCCGCGCCGGCGGCGCCCAGCACCAGCCCATAGACCAGGCCCGCCACCAGGAAGCCGTTGTACAGGCCCTGGTTGGCCGCCAGCGCCTTGCTGCGCTCGGCGAAATCCTTGTCGAGCCCGAAGGCCTTGCGGCCCAGCGGCTTGGTCCAGAAGAACATCTCCAGCACCAGGAAGTACAGATGCAGCAGCGCCACCAAAGCTGCCAGCACGGTTGCGACCATCAGCATCGTTTCTCTCCTCGTTGTTGTTCGATTGGGGGTGGCGCATCCTCGCAGATCACCCTAGCGTCACTGTCGCTCAAGAGACGATGCACAAAAACCATTTAACTTGTGTGCAATTGAATTGTGAACTACATTAACTCCCATGGCACGCAGCAAGACCCCCACCAACACTGCAGATCCCCGCGCGGAGTGGCTGCAGCTGGACCGCCAGCTGTGCTTTGCGCTGTACAGCAGCTCGCTGGCCATGACCAAGATCTACAAGCCCCTGCTGGCCCCGCTGGGCCTGACCTACCCGCAATACCTCGTCATGCTGGTGCTGTGGGAGGGTGAGGGCCTGAGCCATCACTTGAGCGTCGGGCAACTGGGCCAACGCCTGTCGCTGGACTCGGGCACGCTGACGCCCCTGCTCAAGCGCCTCGAGGCCCTGGGCCACATCGAGCGCCGCCGCGCCAGCGACGACGAGCGCCGTGTCGACATTTTCCTGACGCCCCAGGGCCGCCTGCTGCGCGAGCTGGCCCTGGACATCCCCGGCCACCTCGCCTGCGCCAGCGCCTGCGAGCTGGACGAGGTCATCGCGCTGACGCAGCAGCTCACGCAACTGCGCCGGCAACTCAACAAGGCCGCCGACGCGGCCGCCTGATTTCTTCCACCCACCGACCCCACCCAGGAGCCCACCATGGCCATCGAAAAAGCCCTCTACACCGCCACCGCCACCGCCACCGGTGGCCGTTCCGGCACCGCCAAGTCGTCCGACGGCGCCATCGACGTGACCCTGTCCACGCCCAAGGAACTGGGCGGCGCCGGCGGCCCCGGCACCAACCCCGAGCAGCTGTTCGCGGCCGGCTATTCCGCCTGCTTCATTGGCGCCATGAAGGCCGTTGCCGGCAAGCAGAAGATCGCCCTGCCCGCCGAGGTCTCCATCACCAGCGACGTCGCCATCGGCCCGCACGCCAACAAGCCCGGCGCCTTCGGCATCCAGGTCGACATGAAGATCTCCGTGCCCGGCATGGACCGCGCTCAACTGGAAGCCCTGGTCAAGACCGCCCACGAGGTCTGCCCCTACTCCAACGCCACGCGCGGCAACGTCGACGTCTCGCTGACCATCGTCTGAGCGCCTTGGCCGGTTGATGCCGGTTCGTGACATCCGTCACACTGGCGTCACGGCCGCCAGCGAGCATCGCGGGTTTTCCAACCACCCGGAGACCCGCGATGCGCCCCTTCCTGACCACCGCTATCGCCAGCGCCCTGCTGGCCCTGGCCGCTCAATCCCAGGCGGCCGAACCGGTGCTGATCGGCATGGGCAATCTCAGCGGCTCGCTGAGCGACCTCTCCGGCCTGAACTACAACCTCGAAAGCGGCCTTGCGGCCAACCTGCTTGGCGGCATGGGCTCCGGCCTGGCCTGGGCCGGCGGCAACACCTTTCTGGCCCTGCCGGACCGCGGACCCAACGCCAACGACTGGGGCGCCGCCAGCCTGGACAACACCACGTCCTTCATCAGCCGCTTCCAGACGGTGCAGCTCGACCTCGTTGCCGCGGCGCCCGGCTCCGCCCTGCCCTACACGCTCTCGCCGACGCTGAAGTCCACCACGCTGCTGTCCAGCACCACGCCCCTGACCTACGGCCCCAAGGCACCGACGCTGACCGGCATCGTCAACAGCAGCACGCTCACCGCCGGCAGCACCCAGTACTTCTCGGGCCGCTCCGACAACTTCGCCGCCGGCCTGTCGACCAACCCGAACAACGCCCGCCTCGACCCCGAGGGCCTCCGCGTCTCCAACGACGGCAAGAGCGTCTTCATCTCCGATGAATACGGCCCCTACGTCTACCAGTTCGACCGCGCCACCGGCCAGCGCCTGCGCACCTACACGCTGCCGAACAGCTTCGCCGTGTCCAACCTGAGCAGCTCCGGCGCCGCCGAGATCTCCGGCAACACCACGGGCCGCGTCGCCAACAAGGGCATGGAAGGCCTGGCCATCTCGCCCGACGGCAAGACCCTGTTCGGCTTTGTGCAAAGCCCCCTGGCCCAGGACGGCGGCGATGGCGGCCGCTACAACCGCATCGTCAAGATCGACATCGCCACCGGCGCCGTCAGCCAGTTCGCCTTCGACAACCAGATCAACGGCAAGGCCTACAACAGCAGCGAGCTGCTGGCCCTGAACGACCACGAACTGGTCGTGCTGGAGCGCGACGGCAAGGGCATGGGCGATGGCTCGCCCGGCTCCAAGGCCGCGGTCAAGCAGCTCGTCAAGATCGACCTGAGCGGCGCCACCGAGGTCAGCGGCATCACCGACCTGCGCACCCAGCCGGGCGCCGCCATCGTCGGCAGCAAGTTCCTGGACATCCGCGCCGCGCTGAATGCCGCCGGCATCTCCGACGCCAACATCCCGTCCAAGCTCGAAGGCATCGCCTTCGGCCAGGACGTCACCGTCACCGGCAAGACCATGCACACGCTGTACCTGGCCAACGACAACGACTTCCTGGCGACGGCCGTGCCCAATGGCGGCAACACCGCGGTGCCGTATGGCAACCAGTTCTACGTCTTTGCCTTCGAAGGCAATCTGGTCAACCAGACCATCGCGGCCGTGCCCGAGCCCAGCCAGTACGCGATGCTGCTGGCCGGCCTCGGTGCCGTGGGCTTCATGGCCCGCCGCCGCCGCGGCTGATCAGGCCTCGGCCAGCAGGGCCAGGATCAGCTCGATCCTGGCCTTGACCGGGCTCAACGCGCCAGCGCTCGGCAGCAGGCCAGGCAACTCCATCACCGGGCCGGCATCGCAGCGCGTGCTGCGCAGGACCCTGACGCCTCCCGCCTGGGCTTCACGAAGGGCCTGGTCCAAGCCGCGGCTCAGCGTGCCATTGCCGGTGCCAGCAGCCACCAGGCCATCGATGCCACCGGCCCACAGCGCACGCACGACGCTGCCGTCCGCGCCGGCGTGGTTCATGACGATCTCGACACGCGGCCAACGCTCGGCCGGTGTGGCAATGCGCGCCAGGCCCAGGGCTTCACCCGTCGGCCAACGGCCGACCGTGCGCACGGCCCCCTCCTCCACCCGCGCCACCAAGGCGCCATCGACCGACTCGAAGGCGTCGACGCGATAGCTGTGCGTCTTGCGCACCTGGACCGCGTCGTGCACGCGGCCGGCAAAGGCCAAGACGACACCTCGGGCACCTTCTGCGGCAGCCACCTGCACCGCATCGAAGAGGTTCTGCGGCCCGTCCGGCGCCAACGCCGTCGCGGGCCGCATGGCCGCCGTCAGCACGACGGGCTTGGACGGCGCCAGCACACGGTGCAGGAAATAGGCCGTCTCCTCCAGCGTGTCCGTGCCGTGGGTGATGACCATGCCGGCCACTTCAGGGCGATCCAGTTGCTGCTGCACGGCCGCAGCCAGCTTCTGCCAAGTCGCGAAATCCATGTCCTTGCTGTCCAGCTGGGCGATCTGATGCGCCTCCAGCTTCTGGCCCGACAGCGCCGGCACCGCGGCCAGCAAATCCCCGACGCTCAGCTGAGCAGCCGTGTAGCCGACGCCGTCGCTGGCGGTTTTGGCGGTACCGGCGATCGTGCCGCCGGTACCCAGAATGACGATCAATCGATCAGAGGTTTGCAATTTCTTGGTTTCCTGGACAAAAATACAGGTGCTGGACAAATTTCCAGCCCACTCATGAGGCCGCCCGTGCAAGACCAACCCAAGCTTACCGCCCGCCAGCAGCAGATCTTCGACCTGGTCCGCAAGGCGATCGAAAGCACCGGCGCCCCGCCGACCCGCGCCGAGATCGCCGCCGAGCTGGGCTTCAAGTCCGCCAACGCCGCCGAAGAACATCTTCAAGCACTGGCCCGCAAAGGCATGCTGGAACTCGTCGGCGGTACCTCGCGCGGCATCCGCCTGAAGTCCGAAGTCCTCGGTGCCGTCAGCCGAGCCCGTCAGTTCAGCCTGCCCATCCCCAGCCTCGCTCAACTCACGCTGCCGCTGATCGGCCGTGTCGCCGCAGGCGCCCCCATCCTGGCGCAGGAACATGTCGAGCAGACCTACAGCGTCGAACCCAGCCTGTTCTCCAAGAAGCCCGACTACCTGCTGAAGGTCAAGGGCATGAGCATGAAGGACATCGGCATCCTCGATGGCGACCTGCTCGCCGTGCAGTCCGCCAAGGAAGCCCGCAACGGCCAGATCGTCGTCGCACGCGTCGGCGAAGAGGTCACCGTCAAGCGCTTCAAGCGCGGCCCCGAGGGCATTCAGCTGCTGCCCGAGAACCCCGATTTCGAGCCCATCCTGGTCAATGAACACAGCGAGAGCTTCAGCATCGAGGGGCTGGCCGTCGGCCTGATTCGCGGACAAGGGTTCAATTGACCCCGGTGCACTCGAAATGAAAAAGGCCCATGTCACCGACACGGGCCTTTACGTTTGGATGGTGTAGGCGGGGGATTTGAAGTCCCAGGCAGCAGCGCCGGCTCTGAAGCGAGTGGTCTAGATCGAATCGACACCTAGGAGCGCCGGCGCCTGCTCAGCGACCGTCCACATCAGCTCTGCCGCAAACTGGCGCAGCAATGGAAGATGCGGTTTCGTGGGTGGAGAGAACTCGATCCCATCACGAAAAAATCTCCATCGCTGCTGCCGGGAAAGCTCCACGTAGCCGGCCTTGAGTGTCGGATCGACATGGGCCCCACCGTCTTGGTCAGCAACGCTACGGATGAGGTCTGATCGGGTGATCGACAGGTCGCCATCAATGAAGACGGTCCGACCCCAGTAGTCAGTGAAAGGAACGGCCGACGCCGGACGTTCCAGATTCGGCGTCCAAGCATCACCAAATGCTGACAGGCCAACCTTAAGAGAGCTATAGAAGACGCATGACGGGGACACCGGTTCCGCGTGGTCTCTATAGCCAAGCTTGTCACGAATCCCCAGTTGCTCCAGCAGTGCCTTGGAAGTCCAGCTCTGGTGTAACAGCACCCTCAGCGTGGTCGCGATTCGCTTGGCCTCAGGCAGCTGACCGCTGTCGTACGCAGCCGCAGAGTTCCTTAGGAACAACATCTGCTCGCGCAGATGCATCACGAGGTCGTCAGTCGTCTGCTGCACCGCATCTCCTACGTGCGAATTGCCGTGCGAATCGAACGCCAGTCAGCGCCATCAACGGCCATAAAACGAAACCCCCGCCAATGGTCTTTCATTGGCGGGGGTTGTCTTAGATGGTGGGCCGGGGTCACTTGAACTCCGCCTCAGATGGCCGATGAATACGGGGTTCTTCAAGTTCCACCAGAAGAGTTCTTGCAAAAGTTCTTGCAGGAAGCGCCGGCAACCTTGGCCCGATCCTCGTCTGGCAGCATGGCATGCCGCCTGCAGCCGGCCTACAAATTTGAAAGCCCCGTAGCCCTCACGCTCTCCTATGAGAGCAATGCGTTTTCGCAATGAGTCAACTGCGAAATCACCCGCATAAAAGGGAGCCAAAGTTGCCCCCCAAATTCAGCAGCAAGCCAGGACCGCAGGCGACTACAAAGAGCCTGGATTTGGGGCGTAACTGTCAGGCTCGGCGGCTTGCTCTGGCCGGGGGACGCGGGGACGCGGGGACAAACGGCGCAAGCCCTTGAGGCAGAAGGAACCATCTGTCCCCGAGGCGCGCCCCCACTTAAAACAGGCCTGGGGACACGCCACCTCACTCCCAACTCTTTTCACGGGAGCTTCGCCCAATGCCAGGACATGCCACGACCCCAACTCGACCGCCCGGTCCGGTGCATCGTCAAGGTTTGCGATTGGCTATAGAAGATCGTCAACGGTATCGTCGATCCGACTAAGAATCGAAATGGCCAAACTTCTGAAGTCTTTCGCAGCTTCCTTTACGGCTCCGCTATGGCTACCAATTGCGCCATCAGCCGAGGTCAGCTGGAATATTGGCTTCCTGACCTCCTGCGCCATTGGCATCAAGCTTCGATAGTGCTTCAGTTGCGCTAGGCAATTATTTTCAGACTCAATAATTTTTCGACCAGCCCCCACATCAAGGACACTGCCTCTGTATGTGGCTGGTATCTTGTCCGCCCATCTTTTATAAGCTTTAGCGGGGCGCGACAATCTCTCCGAATGCTGCATCAAAATAAAGCCTTCCGGCTTCATTTTTCCAAGCGGCAGCTCGAATGACGCGTCTGGCCAATTTTCACGTCGCTTCGTCCAATCCGACCGCCATTTCCGCAAGGTTGGGCCTAAGTTTCGAAGGCCCTGAAGGGAGAACAAATCAGCCGCCAGTGGTATGACCACATGGTCAGTCCCAATCAATGCCGACCTGTTCACAGCGCCAAGATTCGGCCCCACATCGGCAAGGATAATGTCAGCGCTGTGCTGCCTGGCAGCCATTTGTGCCACCTGCCAGAAGGAAGTCAACACTCTAAACGAACGGAACGGGTTACCGGAACCCAACGCATTCGGCCATTCTTGAGACAGCAGATCCTCAAATCCGGCGAGACTAAGGTCTCCCGGCACCAAGTGCAATCTACTGTTGATTCTCTGTGTTTGGGGGGGCAGTATGTCTCCAACCTCAGTCAGAGGCTTAACACACTGATAGATCGTATTAGCTCGCGGCTTAGTGTCCTCAACGTCCCACAGAATCTCCAAATCTTCTTCCGACAAGAACGCCGACGTTAGATTCGCTTGCGGATCCAAGTCGATGGCAACGACGCGCTTCCCCATTTCAGAAAGCATCCAGGCCAAGTGGAAAACCAATGAGGTCTTCCCAACGCCACCCTTGTTATTGAAGAAGGTAAGAACTGGAGTGCTCATTAGTTTGGTACATCGTTCTTGTGCAAGATGGCAGCAATAAAATTCTCCTCAATTTCAAAATTTATTGGAGGATTTCCATTTTTCTCCATTGCCGTTCGGGCAATCGATATTCCAGCACCAAATCTCTGGGCATATCCCAAGACTTTAAATGCCGCAGCCAATTGCGGATTTCGATAGTCCGAGTAACCAGGCTTGCCAAAATTCTGTTTGGTAATACTTCCAAAAGGCCCGCCTGGATTGAATATCTCTATCCGATCATCAAACCAATACACCTTGACCGGGGCATTCGTCCCCTCATACGTGCGATGCAAGACCGCATTTCTTGCGATTTGCTGCAGTGCGACCATAGGATAAGGTGATCGCCTGACTTCTTGTTCCTGCGACGTGAAGTCAACTTGAACGCGAAGATGAGCCTTTAGCTTCTCATCAAGCCGGCGAAGCATGTCGCCAATGGTTCCATCTATTTCCGACTCATCCACTACCGGATCGTTCAGCGTCGTACCCTGAACCCGCAGAAACTGAATGTAGGCTCCTGCAATCCAAGTTCGGGGCGTCACCCCAACCACGAGCAACCCCAACACAGTAGGCGTCGGCTCATCTGCAGTGGCGATCATTCCGCAAGAGGCCAAACGCTGCTCATACGTCCGACCATTTGCCTCTAGGATATCTGGGGCAACTGCGTTTGGCAAATAGGTCTGCTCAAACGCCAAACGATTTAAATCTGCAACCGTGCGCCCTTGAACAGGGTGAGCTTCAAAATGAAGATCCCTATGACGGCGCTTCTCGTTCAATATTCGCTCATCCTGAGCGCTTGCAATTCCTCGCCGCGGGCCTATTCGAATCCAAATTCGCCCGTCAAAGCTGACTGGAGTTGAATGCGCCGGCCAAACTGTAACGACGGCCACGTCCCCGCCGTTGATCGTGCGCTTTTGAACAGTAATTGTGGGCGGCGGCACGATGCGGCCGTCCGTCTTCATGTCCGCAAGTGTTCGTAGCAACTCGTCGCTAACGTTGATATTGGCTATCGTCGAGTCATCATTGATGCCAACGAAGACGACTCCTGGCAAGTCATAGTTCGGCAGATCATTTGCGAACGCGCAGACCGCCTGCCGCACCTTCTTCGGGGCATCTCCAGACCAGTCACGTTTCCATTCCACGCGATCCGATTCGAGTTGATGCATCAGCGCAACGAGCTCTTCGTCTGATAGCGGGTTCATGGGCTTTGCCGGTGTAGCGATCCAACGAGCGAGTCTACTGGCCCTCAGGCGCGCCTACAGCTCATCCGCCAGCACCGAGGCCTTAAGGTGATACAGCTTCACCTTCCCAAGGCCCGGTACTCGAAAGCTACGTGTCAGACGGCCCGTCTCATGCACCAGATGCCCACGCTTGCGCATCAACTCTGCTACGGCAGCCGCGTCAAGCCCTTTGCATACATCGCGCTTCCACGCCTCGGGCAGGATCAGGTAGTCCGTTGAGGCGTTGAACTTCTCCGATGACTCGGCCGATGCGCGGCGCTCCATGTAGTCCAGCGCCTCATCCATCTTCAGGGCCTGGCCATCAGCGCCCACCAGTCGCTTGAAGCCTGCGCGCAATGCCGTGTTCGGCCTATGGTCGTCGTGGGTACGGTGCATCCAAGTAAACAGCGCGTCGCCGTTCTTCTCAACAAACGCCCGCACCTGGGCCAAAGCCTGGGCGTCCTCACCGTTGTCCAGATGACCCCGGGCGGCCAGCCAGTCGGCGAAGCAACGGCGAACGCTGGCCGTGGCAGTGCCAGCGGGCCAGCCAGTGATACCCGCTTCGGTTGCCAGTTCTCCCGCTGCCCCAACCAACGCGAAGCGTCGAGCCACGCGGCGCACTTGCTCCCCGCCGCTGCTGGGCAGCATGAGCGCGCGCAGCTCTTCCACCATTGGCGCCAGACGCTCGGTCAGCTCGGACTGGTGCGCGCATGCCCATTCCAGCCATGCATTGCCGGCCACTCCGTAGCAGCGCGCCGCTGCGCTCGTCATTGCCTCAACCAGAACGCCTGGCGCCGCGTACCCATGCAGCACTTCAACGCCGCCCATGCCTTGCCCAGCATCTAGCGGGATATCGACCATGCGCACCTCCTGGCCGGCCATCACACGCTTGCCGGCCTCGGCCATGTGGGTGGACAGGCTCACTTCCCCAGATGAAAGGAACAGAAGCCGCCAGGTTCGCTGCTTACGGTTCACCCCTCCCCGCGTGTTGCGGCCCTTCTCCTGCTCGTTGGCAAGCATGTACGCGCATTCTCCGGCCTTGGCAGCGTCGAGCTGGGCGATTTCATCCAAGATCAGCAGTCCATCGCTATGCTGCACGGCCGTCGCTTCAAGCGCGTTGTCGGTCGTGCGCCAGCGCTTCACGTAGTCTGGCCGTCCCCAAACGCTCGCCGCAATTCGCAGCGCCGAGGTCTTGCCCTGGCTGGACCCACTGCGGAAGTGGAAGCCGCCGCTCTCCAGGCCTGCTGACATCAACAGCGCTCCAGTGAAGGCACAGCTCACCGCAAACACGAACCGGCTGTTGCCGACGCATGGGGCCGCGACGGTTGCCCGCCAAGTGTCAAGATCGCCGCGCTGACGGAACGTGTCTTCAACCCCTGCCTCGCTTTGGAATACATAGCGCCGGCCTTCGGCCTCGCCAATGCAACGGTTGGGAAGCACATAGGCTTCGCCATGCCAGCCAACGCGATCAGTACAGGTGACGCGCTCAGCCGGATGCCGGGTCTTGATGTACTGGCCCACGCGATTCCGCGCAGTCGGCCCGTGGGCAATCTCCAGCCCCATGTCAGCCAGCCGTGCAGCCCACTCGGCACCCTCACCGCTCAGCATGGCAACAGGCATAGCCCATTGCTTGGCGTTGCCATCCGGGTCGCTGAACTCCAGCAGGTAGCCCCAACCGTTGGCTGCATCGTCTCGCGTGCGGGCCGGAACGCGCAGCGGCGCGCATACCCACTGCGGCGGACGATCTTCGCCCTGACTGTCTCGGGCGATGAACCAAACGCCGCGGTCATCGAGCATGAACTGATCGCGGCCGCCTGGCGAAATAGCCTGCGCGCCCTCCGCTGCCCTGGCGTCATCATCAACTGGTGGAGTGCTGACGCGCGCAGGGGCTGAGGCCGCACTTACGGCCTGCCTCGGCTTGCGGGCCGCCTCCAAGGTCGGGGAGTCAACGACGACCGCTACCTGGCGTGCCACCTCGTCCAGGCCAGATGCGGACGCGAGGTCATTGAAGTCGGTTCCGCCACTGGGTAGCCCTTCGGGCAACAGCACGGCCGCGGCGCATCCCATCGAGCGCAACTTGCGCGCCGCCTTCTCGGCACCTTCCCGACCTGGGTTCTTGCCACTGCGAGCCTCTGTGGCTGCATCCTGATCTGCGCAAACGAGGAAGCGAACGTCAGGAAACCGAGCCGGCAAGGCCTCGGCCACAGCAGAAAGATTGCCAGCATCGAAAGCCACGACGACCGGCCAGCCGCTGGCCTCATGCAGGCTGGCGGCAGTGGCGTAGCCCTCAGCCAGCAACATCAACGCCGCACCCTCGGCTTGGCCGATCAGATGGAACATGCCTCGCTTCCGGCCGCCTGCAAGGAAGCGCTTTTCCGTAAGGCCGCGCGCCGCCTCATCCTCGGACGGAGGGCGCGGAGCGATGCGCTGCAAGTTATGCAGCTCACCGGCCACGTCGCGCAGCGGCACCAGCAGCGTGCCGTCCGGGAGGAACCGCACGCCATGTGCCTCAACTCGTTTGCGTTGCAGATACGGGCTCGCGCCTTCAGGGGCAGCCTCTGCCCAAAGCTCTGCAGCGTCGCGTGTCGCCTTGTCCGCGCGACGGCGGTACTGCTCGGCCTCTACATCCTGGGCGGCCTGACGCTTGGCCTGCAGCTCTGCTTGCTTGCGCTCCAGCTCAGCCAGCGCTTCGGGACTCAGGGGCTGCCCGCTCTCTTCGGGAAAGCGAAAGCCATGATCCTTGGCGAGGCCAAAGAGCGTGCCCACCGTCACCCCGCCTCCGGCCTTGATGCTGCGCCAGGTGTCGCGCGCATCCGTGGCGCTGTAGCCCTTGGCGTCACCACTCCACGCGTCCCATAGTTCAAAGCCTTCGGCGCCCAGCTCTGCCTTTACCGCCATGCCTAGGCGCACCCACGTTTCGCGGTCCACATCGGGAGAGATGCTGGCCAGGGCTTGGCGGACCAAATCGGGCGTGACGATGCGTTGCTGACGCGTTGCGCTCATGCACCACCATCCAGGCTAGGCTCATCACGGGGGCCGAGCAGTTCGGCGACGGACTCAAGAGCGGCGCGGCGCTCGGCCGCTACCAGTGCGGTTTTCCGGGCGGCCTGCAGGCTCCGTGTTGCGCGTCTCAGTGCAAGCTCTCGCCTCACCCGCGCCAGTTCTTGTCGTGCACGCGCATAGGCCATTGAACAGAAAGGCGCGCTCATTGCTGGGCACCGGCAGCAGCGACACGATCTGCCACCCACTGCAGCACGGCCGATTCCGGCCAGGCCACGCAGCGCGGTGTGATTTGTACGCAGCGCGGGAATTCATTGCGCTTCATCAGCGCGTAGAGCGTGGACTTCTTGAGGCCCACAAGGGCCTCCACACTGGCCAGCCTCAGCAGGCGATCGTGCTTAGGCTGCGGGCGAGTTTCAGAGACAAGATGCATGGCGGTTCAGTTGCTTCCATCAAAGCCCCGTGGGGCGACGACGCAACTGTCGAAAACCGCGCCCGGAACGCGCCAGCAGATTCCGGTTCCGTTCCGGGTTCCGGCCTCATGCCGCGGACGGCGCGCGCCCCTTTTTGCCGGCCCGCGCGCGGGCTTCGTTTCCTTCGGTGATCCGCTTCACCAAGGTCGCGCTGCTGTTTGCCCAGCCCTTGGCGGCAAGTTCAGCTAGCGCCGCGTCCTTGCCGACGCCTGAAGCGATCAAGGCGTCATAGGCATCAATGAACGCCAGCCTGTGCGCTTCGGTCCAAGGGCGTCCCAGCACGAAGTCCGCAGGCGGCGAGCAGGCCGCTATGGCAACAGCCTGCCGCACTTGTCGAGCGCCATCGCGCGGCGGAGGCGCTTCATCCAGACCAAGGATTTGTGCACTGTCATTCTGCGGCGGAAGCTCCACGAAGCGTCGAGCCGCCACCGCCTTTTCCACCCCAAGCGACTGAAAGCGAACTGAAGCCTTCAACCCGGTTTCGTTGCAGTAGCTGTCATGTCGATACAAGGCCCAAAGCCTCAAGCCATCCAGCGCGACATCCCGCTCTGCGCGCATCTCAGGCCACGCGTCATCGATGCGCCGAGGCTCAGCCCCAAGGAGCACCGGGAAATCTCGTGGCCGCATGAGGTACAGCGGCACCGCTTTCGGCCCAGTACCTAGCCAATCAAATAGAAGCTCAGTGGACGGATTCTTCGGCTCATCTCGCAGCTGGGCGATCAGCCGAACCAGATCGCATAGCGACACCAAATCTCTATCGCGCACGCGTTCGACCATCACGCCAATCGGCCGGCGCTCTTCACTATCGTTCGTCATCAGCGCCTCCCACGCCCTCGTCATCCACAGAGCTGCCGTTCGATGGGCGCCCAGATGACGCCTTTGTCTGCCAGCTGCAGGACGGATTCCTTGGGAAGGATTGTCCAGCGACCGTCCGCTGCCTCGCTCGCTACCGTCGAGGCCCAGCGGCCCTATACAGGTCACACTTCCAGGCGACGGAGGAAAGCAACTTGAGCATTCCAGCTACCCAGGAACAGATTGATCGGCGGATCAATGATTTCGCGTCCAGATGCTTTCGCGACATGGCCGACCGCGACTACATAGCAGCGCGGATGGCCAACCGCGCGCTTCTCATCCCCCAGTTCTTGTGGTCAGCCCAGCAGGCCGTTGAGAAGTACATCAAGTACATCCTGCTTGTCCATCGCATCAAGGCGACGAAGGTCAAGCATGACATCCACAAGGCGCTTGATTTTGCAAAGCAAGCGCCCTTCACGATGGACCTGTCCCCACACTGTCTGGAGTTCATCAACACCGTCGCCGAGCTGGGCGAGTACCGATACCTGGACGTGTCCTATTTTGTTGAGGGCTACGCCCTCGTTGACCTTGATCGCGCTGTGTGGGAACTGCGCAGGTACTGCCAGTTGCTTGACGCTCGGCAAGCTGCGTCGAGTGAACAGCTGGAGCGGATCGAACTGGCCAAAGAGCAGATACGACAGAGCCGGACGCGCCCGCCACACGAGTTCAAGTTGCTTGGCGGATATCTAGAAAACGTGCTCGCCAGCAGGAAGCACGCGGCAAGACCCCCACTGATCTGGAACAACGCCTTCTTCGGCGACAGGAAGCGCAAGACCGTTCGGGCACACGATCATTTCATCGGCGAGAACGCACCGCTGTACCTCTTCCCGCAGATGTTGGACCAGCTGCTGGAGTACGTATTCATTCCTCCAAAGCTTGTCGATCAGTACAGGCTTCACTTGGTCGAGGTTGAGGCAGGCCGCATAACTCCATAACCGGATTGACAGCCCAGAGACACTGCATGCGTGCTCAAATGATGAGCAGAATTTGCTACCGCTTCGTATAGAACGTTAGGTGCCTCTGCATGCCCCCCAAGCGCCGAGAAACTGCAGCGAAGCCGGCTAAGGCCGAGCGTCTGCCGACGTGGATTACCGACCACTTTACTGAGTCGTTGGACTCGCTCCAGCGACTAATGCAGATCGTCGAAATCAGCGCTCGCGGGATTGGTGTCTTGCGAGGAATGCCGAAGATCGTCTCCGTGCTCGCGAAAGTCGAAGGCACCACTGGTGATGCCGGAGAGTCAAAGCGGCTGGAGCGCGCGGAGAAGGAGGCAGAGCTTGCAAGTACCGAAGTAGCAAAGGACTTCCCTGTACTTCACGGTTTTGCTGTTGTCGCCCTTTGGAGTTGGGCAGAGCACTTCATCAAAGGGTTTGTTGCACTGTGGCTGATGCACAGGCGTGATGCGCTTGCGGCCGCGCCTCTGCAAAAGTTGCGCGTTCGGCTCGGCGAGTACCTTCATCTTCAACGGGCCGAGCAAGCTGAGTTCTTAGTCGAGTTGCTGGAGCAAGAGCTTGCAAGTCCGCTTAAGAGAGGCGCGGCTCGCTTTGAGTCTCTGCTTGAGCCGTTTGATCTTTCCTTCCCGTTGCCGGAAGGCTGTGGTCGCGCTCTGTTCGAGTTGCAGCAAGTTCGGAATGCACTGGCACATCGCAACGGCCGGGCAGACAGACGGCTCCGTTCAGATTGCCCATGGCTAAAGCTGAAGCTGAACGAACCAGTTCAAGTCGACACCAAGATGCTCCGCTCCTACTCAGAGGCTGCTGCTGAGTTCCTGCTCGGTCTGCTGTATCGCACTGGAGATATATATGGAATGGACCTCCGCATAAAGGGAGACGGAGTACACCGTGGCGCAGAGAGCCTACGGTCGGACGCGCTGGTTCCCTAGACTAGGTTGGCCGGCCGAGGCGCCAATTGTTGGGCGTCCGTTCCCAGCCTGAAGCAAGCTCGCCCGCCGTCGAGGCGCGGGCGGGGAATCTTTCTCGCGCGCAGCCGCCAGCGACATCCAAGGAAGTTCAGCGCCAGGCTAGAACGCACCTACCGCGGCGCTCACCCTTCAAAGCCTTTCACCGTCAACCTTGCTTCCCCCTTGCCGTCAACCCAATTGCTCTGCTCGGGAAGACGCACGAGACCTGGCCCGAATGACCCCACGTAGGCAAAGCGCCGGAGGGACCCGCCGCGGCTTGCCGTACCCCTTCGTAGCCCGGCCGCGCTAGCAGGCAAAGGCAAGGAGAAACCAATTCCATCTGTCCCCGCGTCCCCGTTTCGTCCCCACTACTGTCCCCGCAATCTCAACTGAGCCCTCACTGGGCTGGAACCCGCATGAATACGAGGTTTCAGACTGATGCGGTGAACCCTAGACAAGACCTGCCCCCGCGTCCCCGGGCCGCAAGACGTCCACCGCTGGCCATGGAGTGCGTTCCTCCTGGCGCAGGTCTGACCTACCGACCTAGCGCGAAGAGAACCCCGCCCGCACCCCACCGCGCGCGCAGAAAAAAGAGGCCATCTGGCCTCTTGGTGAGTTGCTGCCGCCTCAGGCAGCGCGTCCAGGCATTTGAACAACCGCCGCGCCTTGCCGCAGACGGTCCAAATAGTCCGCCCATGCCTGCATCATGAAGCGGCGCTGCTCTAGGTACTGGGTGCGGTTGTAGGCCCGCCCCAGCGCGTCTGGCACCGTATGGGCTAGCTGGGCTTCAATGACCTCAGGCGGTACATCCAGGCGCTCGGCAATCATGGTCCGAGCGGTGGCCCTAAAACCGTGTGCGGTCATGTCGTCATTGCCATAGCCCAGGCGACGTAGGGCGCTGCGAACGGTGTTCTCGCTCATGCAGCGCTGCCCCGTGGTGAGCGCGGGGAAGACGTAGCGGCCGGAACCCGTGAGCTGGCGCAGTTCATCAAGCGCTGCTAGGGCCTGCGCAGGCAGAGGAACCAAATGGGGCTGTCCGTTCGCCTTGTCGCTGAGCTTGCGTTTCATGACCTCAGCCGGAACGGTGAGCAGCGCGCTCTCTTCGTCAATCCAGGCCCATTCCATGTGGCGCAGTTCGCCTGGGCGTAGCAACAGCAGAGCCGACAGCCTGAGCGCGACGCGCGTGACAGGCTGGCCCTGATAGTCGGCAATGTCGCGCAGGAGTTTTGCCACTTGAGCCGGATCGGTGATAGCAGCATGGTGACGGGTCTGCACGGGACGCAGGGCGTCGCGCAGATCGGCAGCCGGGTTGCGAGAACAAGCGCCGGCAGCAATGCCGTACCGGAAGACCTGGCCGCAGGCATCTTTGACGCGGTGGGCGGTTTCTATTGCCCCGCGTGCCTCAATCTTGCGCAGGGCAGCCAAAAGCTCGGGCGCTTCAATCTCGGCGATGGGCCGGCGCCCGATCCAGGGGAAGGCGTCCTGCTCCAGTCGGATGCGCGTGCGGGCATGGTGGCCGTCGCTGACCTTCGCGGCATGCACAGTGGCAAGCCACTCCCGCGCTACGGCCTCAAAGGAGCCCTGGGGCGGCAGGCCAGCTTCGGCCATCCGTTCAGCCTCAAGCTGACGTTGTGCTACCGCTTTGGCCTCCTGTCGAACGGCGCTTGGGTCTCGTCCCTCTGCGACCAGTCGCCGCGCGTCGTCTGCCTTCTTCCGAGCCAGCGAAAGGCCGACATCCGGGTACGTCCCCAGGCTCAGGATGTTCCGGCGGCCACCAAGGCTGTATGCAAATCGCCAGCCATGCGAGCCCCCTTTGACGAACAACTGCAGGTAGAGGCCCTGCCCGTCATTGATCCGCTTGCGAGGATCGCCCACCTTGACGGCTCGCAGCGTGGTGTCGGACGGGATAAGGTGCTTCGGCATGCAAGAACTTTCGGGCCTCGTGGGACCAGAAGTGTAGAGTTCTCGCAGAAGTTCTTGCAGGATGCACCGGAAGTTGGCGGAAGTTCTCGCACTTCGCCGGACAAAGAAAAAGGCCTAAGTCATTGATTGACTTAGGCCTTTGGACTTCGGCGAACTCCGCTGAACTCTGAGATGGTGGAGCCGGGGGGAATTGAACCCCCGTCCGCAAGCCATCACCGGGCAGATCTACATGCTTAGCCGGCTGATTTGAATCTCACGGTCAACTCGCGCAGTGGCACGCTAGCTTTCCCGCCAGTCACTTGATCTCACGCCCAACCGAGTGACCCGGTCAGACGCCAGCCGATGTGAGTGACTTCTCAGCCTTGCCCCTTGCGGAACTCAGCCCGGCCCATCGGCCTGCCGTTGAGAAGCTCATCCGCAATTAAGCGGCGAGTGCGAACGTAGAGTCGTTTGCAGTTACTTTGTTTCCAGTGGTTTTACGAGCGGACTGGTGCTCGGCATGCCCTACTCCGGATCCGCACCCACGTCGAAACCAAGTCGGCCCCAGAGAGACCGTAGTTTAGGCCAGTCCGAGCCACTTCAAGAGCTCGCCTGGCGCCGACAACTCCATGTCCGCTTTCCAGTGGCGGTATTCGCCACCCTGACCGAGGTAGCCCCAGGCCGCGGCCGCCGTCGCCATGCCCGCGGCGCGACCCGCAAGGATGTCACGCTCGTCATCCCCGACGTAGAGACAGGCCTCAGGCACGACGCCCAGCCGCCTTGCAGCCTCAAGAAGGGGCGCCGGATGCGGCTTGGTGTGCCCGGTCGTGTCGCCTCCAACCACCGCTCCAGCGGCCAGGCCCAGGGCCTTGGTCAGCGGCAAGGCAAAGCGCTCTGCCTTGTTGGTGACGATGCCCCAGGCCAGGCCGCCAGCGGCCAGCCCGAGCAACTCGGCCTCGATACCCGCAAACGGCCGGGTGCTGTCGTACATGAGCAGCTCATAGCGGTCGAGGAACTCGCGTTTGAGCGCCTCGTAGCCCGCTTGGCCGGGCGCCACACCAAAGGCCTGGCCCAGCATGCCGCGCGCACCCGACCCGCCATGTGGCCGGTATTGCGACAGAGGCAGTGCGCTCATGCCTCGATCGGCACGCATCGCATTCGCGGCCGCAGCGAGGTCGGCGGCGCTGTCGATCAGCGTGCCGTCCAGGTCGAACAGCACGGCGCGCAGATGTGACCAGCGGGCGTTGAGCTTCACGCGGGACGGCGGCAGGCCAGCAGGTAGTTGACGTCGGTGTCGCTGCCGAGGCTGTAGCGCTGCGTCAGCGGGTTGTAGCTGAGGCCGCGGCTGCCCTGCAGTTCCAGACCGGCATCGCGGCAGAACTGGGCCAGTTCCGACGGCTTGATGAAGCGCGCGTATTCATGCGTGCCCTTGGGCAGCATCTGCAGCACGTATTCGGCCCCGACGATGGCCAGCAGGAAGGCCTTGGCGTTGCGGTTCAGCGTCGACAGAAAGACCCAGCCGCCAGGCCTGACCAGCGTGGCTAGCGCGCGCACGACCGAGGCCGGATCCGGCACGTGCTCCAGCATCTCCATGCAGGTGACCGCATCGAAGCTTGCAGGCTGCTCCGCAGCGAGAGCCTCGACGGCAATCTCGCGGTATTCGACGCCTTCGGTGCCCGCTTCCATCGCGTGCAGTTCGGCCACGCGCAGGGGCTTGGTGGACAGGTCGATGCCCAGCACCTGCGCACCCGCGCGTGCCATGGAGTCGCTCAGGATGCCGCCGCCACAGCCCACGTCGACGACGCGCTTGCCCGCCAACGGGCAGAGCTGCTGGATCCAGCCCAGGCGCAGCGGGTTGATCTGGTGCAGCGGCTTGAAGTCGCTCTCGGGATCCCACCAGCGGTGGGCCAGCTCGCCAAATTTGGCGAGCTCTTGCGGGTCGGCATTGATCGTCATGACGGAATCAGGAAAAAGAAAAGCCCCGAACGGCGGGCCGTGCGGGGCTTTGCATCAAAGCGCCCGAGGGCGCCTGAGCTTACTTGTTGCGCGTACCGACGACTTCGATCTCGGTGCGGCGGTTCTTGGCGCGGCCTTCCGCGGTCTTGTTGTCGGCTACGGGCTGCTTCTCGCCCTTGCCTTCGGTGTAGACGCGGTTCGGCTCGACGCCCTTGCTCACCAGATAGGCCTTGACGGCTTCAGAGCGGCGGATCGACAGCTTCTGGTTGTACTCATCGCTGCCCACCGAGTCGGTGTGGCCCACGGCGATGATGACTTCCAGGTTGATGCCCTTGGTCTTGCTAACCAGGTCATCCAGCTTGGCGGTGGCTTCGGGCTTCAGGGTCGACTTGTCGAAGTCGAAGAAGGCGTCAGCAGCGAAGGTCACCTTTTCGCTGACCGGAGCCGGCGGCGGGGTCACGACCTTCGGGGGAGCCGGCGGGGGCGACGGCGGCGGGGGTGCAACTGCAGGGGGAGGCACGACCACGGGAGCCGGCTTGATTTCGCCGTCGCAGCCCTTGGCAGCCGTAGCCGGCGTCCAGAAATTGTCGCGCCAGCAGTATTCGTTGGTGCCGTTCTTCCAGACGGTGCCGTCGGTTGCGCGCCAGTTGTCGATAGCCTGGGCCGATGCGCCAGACGTAGCAACGGCGACAGCGGCCACCGCAAACAGCGACGCCACACGATTCAGTTTCTTCATGATTCTCCTCTCAAGGAATGCCGCAGTTGCCCTGCGAGAGTCAGTACTCAACCTCTAACCACAGGAGAGACTTTAGGGTTTCTCCTAGGGACTCGACGATTGTGCCATGGGGGCACCGAGACGAACGCATTGTGGCGGCCTACGTTCAAGGGCATGGTGACGATGTTGCGCTGCTGCTACAAGGTAGCGCGGCCCTTAGAATTCGCGCCTTTCACCTACCTCCAAGGACGCCGCGCCCATGTAGGCGCGTGCAATGCTGCGCATGACCCAGTTCGCCAAGGAAACCCTGCCGATCAGCCTTGAGGAGGAGATGCGCCGCTCCTACCTCGACTACGCGATGAGCGTGATCGTGGGACGCGCCCTGCCCGACGCCCGTGACGGCCTGAAGCCTGTCCACCGCCGCGTGTTGTACGCGATGAACGAGATGGGCAACACCTACAACGCCAAGTACCGCAAGTCGGCACAGGCGGTGGGTGAGACCATGGGTAAATACCACCCGCACGGCGACTCGGCCATTTACGACACCATCGTCCGCATGGCGCAGCCATTCAGCCTGCGCCACATGCTGATCGACGGCCAGGGCAACTTCGGCTCCATCGACGGCGATAACGCCGCGGCGATGCGATACACCGAAATCCGCCTCGACAAAATCGCCCACGAAATGCTGGCCGACATCGACAAGGAAACCGTCGATTTCGGGCCCAACTACGACGGCAGCCATAAGGAGCCCCTGGTTCTGCCGACCCGTTTGCCGCAATTGCTGGTGAATGGTTCGGCAGGTATTGCCGTGGGTATGGCGACGAATATCCCGCCGCATAACCTGAACGAGGTCGTCGACGCCTGCCTGTTCGCGCTGAAGAACCCGGAAGCCACCATCGACGAGCTGATGGAGATCATCCCGGCGCCCGACTTCCCGACCGCCGGCATCATCTATGGCCTGGCCGGCGTGCGCGACGGCTACCGCACCGGCCGCGGCCGGGTGGTGATGCGCGCCAAGGTCCACTTCGAGGACATCGACAAGGGCGCGCGCCAGGCGATCATCGTCGACGAGATCCCGTACCAGGTGAACAAGAAGTCCCTGCTCGAGCGCATCGCCGAGCTGGTGCACGAGAAGAAGAT